>WNGF01000219.1_pt1 | contig 79135 bp, 83 predicted proteins | sample 5400641 | NCBI WGS metagenome assembly WNGF01 (sample SAMN13153371, study PRJNA577476) | soil metagenome | isolation source: 80 cm soil or saprolite under grassland replicate 2 | place: USA:California | collected 2016-06-15
TGGAGTCGTTGTCCGCCGGTCGTGGAAACACGCGCTGGAGCTCCTCGAGACCCGTGGCGCTCACCCCATGACGGGCGACGGCATGGATCAAAGCCCCGTCGTAGCGATACACGCGGCCGAACCGCGCCCCGCACAAGCGGACTGCGCTTTCGACGATGACGTCGAACACCGGCTGGGCATCGGTGGGGCTGCTTGAAATGACCCGCAGGATCTCACTCGTCGCCGTCAGGTCGCGGTTGCGGGCCCCGAGCTCCTGAGACAGGCGAGCGTTCTCGACGGCGATGGCGGCCTGATCGGCGAAGGTCTCGAGGAGGGCGATCTGCTTGGAGGTGAACGGGCGAACCTGTCGCCGCCGGATATTGATGACGCCGACGCCCACTCCGTCGAAGAGAAGTGGCGCCGCGACCATCGTCCTGATTCCAGTCGCCTGCTGCCGCGCCTTGAGCTCGGGGTATTGCGTTCGGACGGCCGCCTTCATGTCACGGACGTGAATCGTCCGGCGGTCGAGAAGCGCTCGGCCGTAGACAGTGCCACGGTTGATCGGGATCGCTTCTCCAATTGCCCGGGTGGTTGGTACCGACCCGCGGTGCGCGGCGTGTCGAAGGTGATTACCGTCAACGAGGAAGATCTGGGCGTCGTGGGCATCGCAGAGACGGGCTGCTGTCTTGGCGATGGCGTTGAGAATCGGCTCGACGCCGCTTTTAGTTAGGCGGCGGGCGCTCCGCCCGAGAGGGGCTCCGCACTTCGGGCAGAGTTTGGCGCCGGGTGGAGTCTTCTGCCGGCACCGGGAACAGGTCATGTCACCCTCCAGCGGTCAGGGCCAATGGGCGCGCGGCTCCGGCCGCGCAAGAACAGGTTGCGTAAGGGTAAGTCGCGCGGGGCCGAGGGGTCAAGGGCTGGCGCGGGGGCGAAGAATTATCCCCTCACCCTACCCTCTCCCGAGAGGGGAGAGGGAACTCAGGCACACCCCTCTCCGACAGGGGAGAGGGAGGCGCAGCTCAGCGAGCCAGGAGGCGTTGCCTCGGCGGGAGCCGCTCGTGTACTCTCCGCGCATGCCCAATCTGTTCGAGGAATTCCGGGCTCTGGTGGCTGCCCTGAACCGGGCGGCCGTCCCGTTCGCCGTGTGTGGGGGCCTTGCGATGTCCATCCACGCCCGTCCGCGAGCGACCGTCGATATCGACCTTCTGGCACCTTCTGAGGCAATCCCGGCGCTGATCATCGCAGTCGCCCCGCTCGGATTCACACAGCGCGAGCGGGAACCAACGCGCCTGGCCGAGGGCGAGGTGCTGATGCACCGCCTGACCAAGATCGTTCCTGGAGACCCGGAGGTGCTTGTCCTGGATGTCATCGAGGTGCGCGGGAGGGCGACTACCCGCGTCTGGGAGAGTCGCGGCAGCATGGAATGGCAGGGCGGGGTGGTACCCGTGGTATCCCGAGAGGGTCTGATTTCGATGAAGCGCCTTCGCGGCTCCCCTCAGGATTTGGCTGACATCCAGACGCTCGAGGGCGGCGCATGACCCGAGCGGAGCGGGCAATCCTGGCGACCTCCCAGGCGCGGGACCTCTGTCTGTCCCTGCGCCGTGCCTTCGCGGGACCTCGCGCATTAGAGCGCCTGCGAGCAGGAGAGGCAGCCCAGCTCACGCTCGATGAGTTCCGATTGGCGCTGGGCTTGGCCTGGGCCGGCGGCGACAGGGGGCTGATGCGGCGGGCCTTCGAGAGCAGGGCGTCTACCGCCGCAGAGCGAGACGGCGTGCTCGGTGCCTTGCGGGAGGCGTGCGGCCCCTCACCCTAGCCCTCTCCCCAGAGGGGAGAGGGAAATCAGGCACAACCCTCTGCCCAGAGGGGAGAGGGAACTCAGGCCCCCTCACCCTGGCCCTCTCCCCCCGTGGGGAGAGGGTTCGAAGCGAGGGACTAAAGAGCGGGCAGGGCGTCGAGCATCTGGAGCGCGGCCAGCCGGCGGTAGATCCCGTCCTCTTTGGCCACCAGCTCGTCGTGGGTGCCGGCCTCGGCGATCCGGCCGCCGTGGACCACCACCACGCGGTCGGCGTGCTTGACGGTGGCCAGCCGGTGGGCGATCACCAGCACCGTCCGTCCCTTCATCAGCTCGTTAAGTGCCTGCTGGACGAGGAACTCACTCTCCGCGTCGAGGTCCGAGGTAGCCTCGTCCAGGATGAGGATCGGCGGGTCCTTCAGGAAGGCGCGCGCGATGGCCAGCCGCTGGCGCTGCCCGCCCGAGAGCTTCACCCCCCGCTCGCCGACCTGTGTGGCGTAGCCGTCGGGGAGCGCGGCGATGAAGTCGGTGCATTGGGCCATGCGCGCGGCGCGCTCGATCTCGGTCTGAGTGGCGCCGGGCCGGCCGTAGCCGATGTTGTAGCCGACGGTGTCGTGGAAGAGGAAGGTCTCCTGGGTCACGATGCCCATCAGCGCGCGGAGCGAGGCCACGCTGACCTCGCGCAGGTCGTGGCCGTCGATGGTGATGCGGCCGGCGCTGACGTCGTGGAAGCGCGGCAGGAGATCCATGAGCGTCGTCTTGCCCGCCCCCGACATGCCGACGAAGGCCACCAGCTCGCCTTTGCTGACCGTAAGCGAGATATCGCTCAGCGCCGGCTCCTCGGTTTCGGGATAGGTGAAGCCGGCGTGCTCGAAGACGATCCGGTCGCTGAAGCCGCCGAGGGTCTGCGCGCCGGCAGCGTCCACGATGGCGGGCGGGGTGTCGATGATCTCGAAGACGCGCTCCACCGAGGACAGCGACTGCTGGACGGTATTGACCATCCGCGAGAGCTGGCGCACGGGGCCGTAGAGCAGGATGACGGCGGCGGTGAAGGAGAAGAACTCGCCCGGCGTCAGGTGGCCCGCGATGACCTGGTAGCCGCCGTACCAGAGCGCGCCCATGATACCGAGCGCGCCCATCACCTCCATCAGAGGCTCGGCGAGCTGATCGGTGCGCTGGTTCTTCAGCGCGAGGTCCAGCAGCCGGTCATTGACCTGGTTGAATCGCTCCTGCTCGAGCCGCTCGCGGCCGAAGGCCTTGACGATCTTGGTGCCGGTGAACGACTCCTGGAGCACCACGTTCAGCTCGGCGATCTTCTCCTGGGAGCGCCGGTTGATCTTGTAGAGCTTGCGTCCGATGGCTCGGACGGTGGCGCCAACCGCCGGGAACACGGCAACCGCAATGAGGGCCAGGACCCATTCCCGGGCGAACATCACGATGAGCAGCGCGATGATGGTGCCGACCTGTCTCACCGCCATGACGAGTACGGTGGAAGCCAGGCGCGCCAGCCGGTTCACGTCGGTGACCACGCGGCTCATGAGCTCCGCCGAATGGAGCGAAGCGAAGAAGGACAACGGCATGCCCTGGATATGGGCATAGAGATCGCGGCGGATACGCGCGATCACGCGCTCGCCCACCGAGGCCATCAGGTAGGACTGGCCGAAGCGGCCCGCGCCCTTGATGAGAAAAGCGCCGAGCAGCGCCAGCGGGACCAGCTTGAGCATCAGGAGGTCGTGCTTGAGGAAGATGTCGTCCATCGCCGGCTTGACCAGCCAGGCGATGGACCCCTCGGCGGCTGAGACCACGAGCGCCATGAGCCCGCCGACCACGAGAACGAGCCAGTAGGGCTTGAGGTGAGGTCCGATGCGCAGCAGCAGCTTGTACTTGGCCTTCACGCGTGCGCCCGGCGCGACCCGGCCAGGAGTCGCTCGTAGAGCGCTTCGGTGCGGCGGACCTTGACGGCCGTGGAGAACTGCGCCTCGACGCGCTTGCGGCCCGCGCGCGCCATGGCCTTGGCGCGGGTCGGGTTCTCGATCATCCTGAGGATGGCCTGGGCCAGCGCCTCGGGGTTGCGCGGCGGTACGAGAAGACCCGTCTCGCCGTCGACGACCAGCTCCGGGATGCCTTCGACTTTGGTGCCGACCACCGGCGTCTCGACTGCCAGGGCTTCGCGTAGGGATCCCGTCAGTCCCAGGCCCGCGTACGAGGCATCAACCACCAGATCGCTCGCGGCCAGAATCTCCGGGATGTCCTCGCGATGGCCGAAGACTGACACGATGCCGCTCAAGCCGCGACGCCGGGCCTTTTCGTGTAGCACGGGAACGCGCGGCGGTGGGGCCCCCACGAAGAGTAGTCGAGCGTGTGGCGCGGCCTGGTGCGCGCGCACCATGGCGTCGAGCACGTCGTCGTTGCCCCGCCAGGAGCGGATGCCCACCTGGGTGACGAGCGCGTGGCCCGCCTCGAGGCCCAGCTCGGCGCGGATGCGACCGCCGTCAACGCCGGGATGGAAGCGTCCGATGTCGGTGCCCGAGTAGATGACCTCGATCTTTTCGCCGTCCACGCCAGCCGCCACGAGGCCGCGCTTGATCGACTCGCAGACGGCGACGACGGCGGTGACGCGCCGGGTGGTATAGCCCAGGCGATTCCAGCGGTCGAGGGGAAAGCTGACGCCGCGGTTCAGCACCAGCACGGGAATGCGCACGGTCAGGCCCGCCAGGAGCGCGAGCGTGCGAGCCTTGCCCTTGTGGCAGTGGACGATCTCAACCCGCTCTGTGCGGATCAGCCGCGCCACGGCCCAGGCCGAGCGGAGGTCGAGAGCCGAGCGCATCGGCAGCGCGACATGGCGGATGCCAGCGGCGCGGCACTTCTCGGCCCAAATCGGGCTCGGCCTCGTCGCGACAATCACGTGATGGCCACGCTCGTGGAGCCCCCAAGCCAGCTCGCGTAGCTGGATGGCCGCGCCGGTGAAGTAGTCCGCCTTGGGATAGAGCTGCAGGATGCGCAGCGCCTATCCTCCAAAGAAGGCGCGGACCGCCGCGATCACCTCGTCCACTTCGGCCTCGGTGTGGCCGGCCGAGATGGGCAGGGTCAAGATCTCCTTCACGATCCGCTCGGTATGCGGCAGCGGCGGCGGGCTCAGATGCTCGATCGCGGGCTGCTGGTGGCTCGCCACAGGGTAGTGAATACCGGTGGCGATCTCGCGCTCCTTGAGGAACTTCGCCAGCTCATCGCGCCGCGGCGTGCGCACGACGTAGAGATGGTAGACGTGGCGGGCGCCCGGCCGCTCGGTCGGGAGCGTCAGCGGCAGGCCCGCGAGGCCCGCCTGATAGCGGGCGGCCAGTGCGCGGCGGCGGTCGTTCATCGCGTCGAGGCGGCGCAGCAGCACGCGGCCCACCGCGGCCTGGATGTCATTGAAGCGCAGGTTGAAGCCGACCTCGGCATGCACGTCCTTGTTGAGCCGGCCGTGATCGCGCAAGCGGCGGCAGCGTGAGGCCACGTCGTCGTCATCGGTGACGAGCAATCCGCCATCGCCCATCACCGTCAGGTTCTTGGACGGGTAGAAGGAGAAGACGCCGGCCCGGCCGAAGCCGCCCACTTTCTTGCCCTGCCAGGCGGCGCCGTGGGCCTGCGCGCAGTCCTCGAGGAGCCAGAGGCTACGCTCCGCGCAGAGCTTCTGGATGCCGGGCAGATCGGCGGGCTGGCCGTAGAGGTGCACGGGCACGAAGCCCACGGTCCGGGGAGTGACCTTCCCTGCGGCGTCGTTCAGGTCGACAGTGTAGGAATCGTCGGTATCGACGAAGATCGGGACGGCGCCCGCGAAGCAGATGGCCTCGACGGTGGGGAAGGCGGTGTGCGAGGGAACGAGGACCTCGTCGTCGGGCTTGACGCCGAAGGCCTTGAGCGTCATCCAGAGCGCGGCCGTGGCGCTCGACGTGAGCACCGCGTGCCGGGCGCCGTTGTAGCGCGCGAACTCGGCTTCGAAGGCCTTGCACTGCGGGCCCAGGATGTACTGGCGCGAATCGATCGCGGCGAGCACGGCGGCCTTGATCTCATCGTCGACGGGCGGGCGGGACAGCGGGATCGGCATCAGCGGGTTCCTCCTGGGAAATGAAGATGGGCGTATTGGCCGCGGTAGTAGAGCAAGGGCTCGAGTCCGGCGTCGGCGCGAGAATCGGCGGCTTCGACCCGCGCCACGAAGACCGTGTGGTCCCCGCCCGGGTAGGCATGGATCACGGTGCATTCGAGCTCGGCCAGCGCGTCCTTGAGCAGCGGCAGCCCCAGGACGCCCTGCCGGTAGTCGCTGCCCTCGAACTTCTCGACGCCGCTGAGCGATGAGGACGCGAACCGCCGCGACACCGCTTCCTGAGTCGTGCTGAGAATATTCACGGCGAAGCGGCCGGCGGCGAGAATGGCCGGATAAGCCTGGGCCTTGTGCGCGACGCAGACGAGCACCAGGGGTGGATCGAGCGAAACCGAGGCGAAGGCGCTGGCGGTGAGGCCCGTCGGGTGCCCCTCCGCATCGCAGGCCGTGACCACGGTGACACCGGTGGCGAAGTGACCGAGAACGCGGCGAAACTCCTCAGGTCCAAGCACTCGATCTTTGTAGCAGGTCCGGGTGATTTTTTCAAGTTCGCCAAGGGCTTGGACGGCATTGCCGGCCCGTGCCGCGTTGACTGACGGCTTTCCTGCCCCTATACTCCGATTTGACCGGCACTGCAGAATTCCCGGAATCGACAGGAGCCCTCAGGAGCCATATGGCCGCGCAGGCCGCGATCACCGAAGCCGCCGTGCTGGACGCTCTCCGTGCCGTCCAGGACCCCGACTCGCGCAAGGACGTCGTCAGCCTGGGGCTGGTGAAGGATCTCCACATCGAGGGCTCCGCCGTCTCGTTCACGCTCGCGTTCACGAATCAGCCGCCGGCCGCCAAGGTGGCCCTGCACAGCGGCACCTCCAAGGTCGTCTCGCAGATTCCAGGCGTCGCGAAGGTGCAGGTCAAGATGGGCGGCGCCCAGGCTGCGCGGCCCGGGCCGGCCGGCGGGCCGCCGCCTGCCGCCGACTTCATCCCCGAGGTCAAGCACACGATCGCGATCTCCTCGGGCAAGGGTGGCGTGGGCAAATCCACGGTCGCCGTCAACCTCGCATTGGCGTTCAAGCAGGCGGGCGCGACGGTGGGCCTCGTCGACGTGGACATCTACGGGCCCGACGTGCCGCTCATGATGGGCGCCAAGGGCCAGCCGGGAATGTTCGACAACAAGATCATCCCCGTGGAGGCCCACGGGATCAAGATCATGTCCATCGGGCTGCTGGTCCAGGAGCGCGAGGCGCTCGTCTGGCGCGGGCCGATGATCCACTCGGCCGTCCAGCAATTCCTCCGTGACGTGACCTGGGGACCGCTCGACTACCTCGTGTTCGACATGCCGCCCGGTACGGGCGATGCCCAGCTCTCGCTCTCGCAGATCGTGCCGCTCTCGGGCGTGGTGATGGTTACCACGCCCCAGGACGTGGCGCTGCTCGACGTGCGCAGGGCGCTCGCGATGTTCCGCAAGCTCAACGTCCCGATTCTGGGGCTCGTCGAGAATATGAGCTTCTTCATCGCGCCAGACACCGGCAAGCGATACGAGATCTTCGGTGAAGGAGGGGGTCAGCGCATCGCCGACGAATTCGGCGTGCCGCTCCTGGGCCAGATCCCGCTCGAGATGGAGACGCGCAAGGGCGGCGACGCCGGTATCCCCATCACGGTGGGTCAGCCGGCTTCGGCGCAGGCCGAAGCCTTCCGCAAGGTCGTGGCCGCGGTGATCGCGCGGCTGGACGCCGTGTCCGGGCTCAAGCTGCCGACCATCAGCTGAGCCGGGGCCGGGTCGCGTGGCTGCGCCGGTAATCATCCCGATCTTCCCGCTGCCCGATCTCACCTTCTTCCCTCACACGTTCCTGCCGCTGCACATCTTCGAGTCGCGGTACCGCGCCATGATCACGGACTGCCTCGCGCGCGACAAGTGGCTCGCGGTGGTAGGGCTCCGGCCGGGATACGAAGCCACGTACGAGGGCAAGCCCGCCGTGAACGGTATCGCCGGCGTCGGCCGCATCGTGCAGTGGGAGCGGCTGGCCACCGGCCGCTACAATATCCTGCTCCAGGGCGAATGCCGGGCCCGCATCGACCGCGAGCTGCCCACGGACACTCTCTACCGCGTCGTCAGCGCCACGCCGCTCGGCGAGGTGGGGGGCGACGATCCAGCCTCGGCCTCGCTGGCCGAACAGGTCCGGCGGCGCTGCCTGCAGATCCTCGAGGCGGTGGGGCGGTCGTCGTCCGATCTTCGGGATTCCCTTGATGCCGTGAGCGCGCCCGGCCAGCTCTGCGACCAGATCGCCTCGGCCGTCATCCCGCGAGTGGGGGTGCGCCAGGCGCTGCTGGAGGAGCTCGACGTGCGCCGGCGGCTCGAGCGGCTCAGCGCCGCGCTGGACGACCTGCACACGCAGCTCACCGGAGGAGGCGCGTGAAGCGAGCGCTCGCGGGGCTCAGCCTGCTGCTGCTCATGCTGGCCGGCGGCACCGAGGGCGCCACCCGCTGGGGCTGGCTCGGCGTGCGGATCCGCGATCTCTCCGAGCAGGAAATGGACGATATCTCGCAGAAGTTCGGGCTGCGCGAAGGCTTCGGCGCGATCATCGTGGAAGTGATCAAGGAGACGCCGGCGGAAGCCTCGGGGCTTCGCACCGGAGACCTCGTCGTCGCCTTCAGCGACCGGCCGGTGACCGACACGCGCACCCTCCAGCGCTATGTCGCCTCGGCTGGCGTCGGCCAGACCGTCAAGCTCACCGTGCTCCGCCGCGAGGAGGGGCGCCGGCCCGTCTCGATCCGCATCGGTCTCATGCCGGATTCGGTGGCGGCCGAGCGCATCGCTGCGGAGCATGGCTTCCTCGTGCGCGATCCCGAGGCCCAGCTCGAATCGGCCAACAGCCGGCCCCTCGGGCCGCCGGCCGTTTCCGCGGTGCTGGCGCGGAGTCGGGCGGAGAAGGCGGGCCTGCATGTCGGTGACGTGCTGGTCGAAATGAACGGGCGCGCGGTTGGGACGCTCGATGCGGTGAGGGAGGCGCTGCTGGCCGCCGGACCCGACGGCCCGCTCGAGCTCGTCGTCGGCCGCGACGGCGAGCGCGTGCCCGTCCGGATAGACCGGGCAATGACCCCTTGACAACCGGGGGCCTGCCCCCCTAGGTTACCCGCACGCAGGGCGGTCTGGCCATCTGACCCCAGAGGACAGGCGCGGATTCACATCGGAGCCGTGCGCCGTGCACTTCAGATACCGACCACGAGGAGGTGCCACATGGACGATCTGAAAACAATGACCGAAACCTCCCGCCGCAAGTTTTTGAGGGGCGCGGCAGTCGCGGCGACGGGCGCGGCGGCGCTCGGTTTCCCGACGGTCGCCAAAGCACAGGGGCCAATCACCATGCGCTGGCAGAGCACCTGGCCGCAAAAGGACATCTTCCACGAGTACGCGCTCGACTTCGCCAAGAAGGTCAACGACATGACCGGCGGCGACCTCAAGATCGACGTGCTGCCTGCCGGCGCGGTGGTCCCTGCCTTCGGCCTGATCGACGCCGTGTCGAAGGGCACGCTCGACGGTGGCCATGGCGTCCTCGTGTACCACTACGGGAAGCAAAACGCCCTGGCGCTCTGGGGGTCGAGTCCCGCGTATGGAATGGACGCCAACATGCTGCTCTCCTGGCACAAGTACGGCGGCGGCAAGCAGCTGCTGCAAAAGCTCTACCAGTCCATCGGCATCAACGTCGTGTCCTTCCCCTACGGCCCGATGTTTACCCAGCCGCTCGGCTGGTACAAGAAGCCGATCACCAAGCCAGACGACTTCAAGGGGCTCAAGTTCCGGACCGTGGGCATCTCGATCGATCTCTTCCAGGGTCTGGGGGCGGCGGTGAACGCGCTGCCCGGCGGCGAGATCGTGCCGGCGATGGACCGGGGGCTCCTCGATGCCGCCGAGTTCAACAACGCGACCTCCGACCGCATCCTCGGCTTCGCCGACGTCTCCAAGGTGTGCATGCTGCAGAGCTACCACCAGAACGCCGAGCAGCTCGAGATCACGTTCAACAAGACCAAGTTCGACGCCCTGCCGGAGAAGATGAAGGCGATCATCGAGAACGCTGTCGAAGCCGCGTCGGCGGACATGGCCTGGAAGTCGATCGATCGCTACTCCAAGGACTACATCGAGCTGCAGACCAAGGACAAGGTCAGGTTCTACAAGACTCCGGACTCGGTGCTGCAGAGGCAGCTCGAGATCTTCGACCAGGTCGAGGCCAAGTATTCGGCGCAGAACCCCATGTTCAAGGAGATCGCCGCGTCGCAGAAGGCCTTCGCGGCGCGGGCGGTGAAGTGGGACCTCGACACCAACGTGAGCCGCCGCATGGCCTACAACCACTACTTCGTCAAGGCGGCCGCAAAGCCGGCCGCCAAGCCCGCTGACAAGAAGAGCTAACTCTCCGTGACGCTTTCCGGTAAGGCCAGCCGTCCGGCAGACGCCGGATGGCTGGCCTCGCTTCTGCGCGCATGAACGCCCAGCGCCTGCTCGGCGCCATCGACCTGGTCAGCTACTGGACCGGTAAGGCCTTCGCCTGGCTCATCGTGGCCCTGACGTTCGTGGTCTCGATCGAAGTCTTCAAGCGCTACATCCTGAACGCTCCGACGGCCTGGATCTTCGACTTGAACAGCATGCTGTACGGCACGCTGTTCATGATGTGCGGCGGCTACACCCTGGCCGCGGCGGGTCACGTGCGCGCCGACTTCGTCTACATCTACATGAAGCCGCGCGGCCAGGCGGCCCTCGACCTGGCGCTCTACCTGCTCTTCTTCGTCCCCTGCATGATCGGGCTGATCTACGCGGGGGGCGGCTTCGCGGCCGACTCCTGGCGCATCCACGAGCATTCCACCGTGACGGCGGAGGGGCCGCCCGTCTACCAGTTCAAGACGGTGATTCCGGTCGCGGGCGCCCTGGTCATGCTCCAGGGGCTGGCCGAGATCGCCCGCTGCATCATGTGCCTGCGCACCGGGGCCTGGCCTGCGCGGCTCGAGGATGTGGAAGAGATCGACGTCGTCGAGACCCAGCTCGGGCGCAGCGAGTACGTGGACGAGGAGTCGCGGCGTGCGGCGATGGAGACGGCGCACGCGATCGACGAGGCCGCCCGCCACCGCAGCGTGATGGAAGCAGGCCTCGTGCACGAACAGGCGATCAAGAAAGACGAGCCGGACAAGCCGGACAAGCCGGGCAAGCAATGAGCGATCCTTCCCTGGGCCTGACGATGCTGGCGCTCATCGTGATCGCGATCATGATGGGCTTTCCGACCGCCTTCACCCTGATGGGCCTCGGGATGGTCTTCGGCTATATCGCGTTCTGGGTCCCGGGCCATCACTGGTACGACAACCGCGTCTTCGATCTCATCGCCCAGCGGACGTACGGCGTGATGACCAATGACGTGCTCCTGTCGATCCCGCTGTTCGTCTTCATGGGCTATGTCATGGAGCGGGCGGCGCTGGTGGATAAGATGTTCCACAGCGTCCAGCTCGCCTTCCGGCGCGTTCCCGCCTCGCTCGCCGTGACCACCATGCTGGTGTCCGCCTTCTGGGGGATCGCCTCCGGCATCGTCGGCGCCGTCGTCGTTCTCATGGGCGTCATCGCGATGCGGCCGATGCTGAACGCCGGCTACGACGTGAAGCTCGCCTCGGGCGTCATCACCGCGGGCGGCACGCTGGGCATCCTGATCCCGCCCTCCGTGATGATCATCGTCTATGCGGCGGTGGCCGGGCAGTCCATCGTCAAGCTCTACGCCGCCGCGATGCTGCCGGGCTTCTTCCTGACCGGCCTCTACCTCGTCTATATCGTCGGCTGGGCGATCATCAACCCCAAGATCGCCCCGAAGCTGCGGCCCGACCAGTACCGCGTGGCGGTGCCTGAGTGGCTGCGGCGGCTCGAGTGGGGCCGGTCGCGGAGCGTCGTCCCGGGCCTCGTCGCGAGCGTGTTTCGTCCGGCCATGCTGAAAGGCGCGGCCGGTTACGACGCGATTGCGAAAAGCTTTTTGGTGCTGTCGGTGCCGCTGCTGATGATCGTCGGCACCTTCGTCGCCGGGTGGTGGTACGTGGTCATCTACAACGCACCCGAGGTGGCGATAGCCGCCGCCGCACCGGCGGGGCTGGCCAAGACCGTCACGGCGGCGCCAGCCGCGAAGCGGGAACCGGCCGAGGAGAAGCCGCAAGAGCTCGGCGGCTCGGAATCCGCGGCCGAGCCGGCGGAGAGCCAGGCGAAGGCCGAGGGGCCGCCCGAGGAGATGACGTCACTCAGGGACCCCACGGCGGAGTCGGGCGCGGGGAGGATTCCGGAGCACTTCTACGCCTGGTTCTGGGGGTTGGCGGCGTTCTCCGGGCTCACGCTCCTCTTTTACTTCTGGCGCATGGACGGCGAGCAGCTCGAGATCCTGAAGGAGCTGTGCGCGTCGGTGGTGCCGCTCGGGGTGCTCACCGTGGTGGTCCTCGCGGTGATCCTGTTCGGCATCTGTACCGCCACGGAGTCGGCGGCGATCGGCGCGCTCGGCGCGCTGTACCTCGCCGTCATGGCCAAGTACCTGCGTCAGGTCTTGTGGTGGAGCCTCGTCGGATTCATCATCGGCGTTGCGCTCGGGTGGTGGCAGGGCGAGGACTGGGCGTCCCTTGTCGTGGCGGGCTCGATCGGCGGGACGCTCGTGGGGACCGTCGTGCCCGGGCTCTGGTATCTCAGGACTTCGACGGAGCTCCGTGAGAGCCTGAAGCAGGCGACGTTCCTCACCGCCAAGACGACGGCGATGGTGTGCTGGCTGTTCGTGGGCTCGGCGCTGTTCTCCGCCGTGTTCGCCCTGCACGGTGGTCAGTCGCTGATCGAGCGATGGGTGCTCGGCATGAACCTCTCGCCGCTCGGGTTCATGTTCATTGCGCAAGTGATCATCTTCCTGCTCGGCTGGCCACTCGAGTGGACCGAGATCATCGTCATCTTCTGCCCGATCTTCATCCCGCTGCTGAGCCACTTCCAGATCGACCCCATCCTCTTCGGCACCATGGTCGCGGTCAATCTCCAGGCGGCGTTCCTCTCGCCGCCGGTGGCGATGTCGGCGTTCTATCTCAAGGGCGTGGCACCGAAGCACGTGACGCTCAACCAGATCTTCGCGGGCATGATGCCGTATATGATCATCGTCTGCCTCTGCCTCTTGTTCATGTACATTTGGCCGGGCATGAGCCTCTGGCTGCCGGAGTTTCTGTACGGCAAGTAAGGGGAGCCGCCGTCTGGCGGGGTACGGAGGGGATGGGTCCGGGTGACCCGTTCCTGCCGCGCGGCACTACGAAATGGCGGTCAAGAGTGGGAACGGCTGTACGGGTAATCGGTCCTGAGTCGGTCGTGGTCAGAGGCCCCATCCCCTCCGTGCCCCGCCTGAAGGCACCGCGCGTGCCATGGATCTGAGCAACCTTCACCTGCTCTCGGCTTCGGATGCGGCGCGCCTTATCCGGGACGGCGTCCTCAGCTCGCAGCAGCTCGTCGAGGCCTGCCTGGCCCGAGTGCGCGAGATCGATGCGCAGGTTCAGGCCTGGGCCTTCCTCGACGCCGATTACGCGCGCGAGCAGGCGCGGCTGGCGGACGAGTGGCGCCTCGGGGGACAGTCGATCGGGCCGCTCCACGGCGTGCCGGTGGGCATCAAGGACATCATCGACACCGCCGACATGCCCACCGAGAATGGCTCCGCGCTCCACGCCGGGCGCACTCCTTCCCGCGATGCCACCGTGGTCGCCATGCTACGCGCGGCTGGCGCGGTCATCATGGGCAAGACCGTGACGACGGAGTTTGCGAACCGCGCGCCGGGAAAGACGCGCAACCCGCACAATTCCGCCCACACGCCCGGTGGGTCCTCGAGCGGCTCAGCCGCCGCGGTGGCCGCCAGCATGGTGCCCCTGGCGCTTGGCAGTCAGACCGGCGGATCGACGGTGCGCCCGGCCTCGTTCTGCGGGGTGTACGGCTTGAAGCCGACCCACGGCCTGATCCCGCGCCACGGGATGTTCAGGCTCTCCGGCACGCTCGACCACGTCGGCCTCTTTGCGCGCACGATCGAGGATGTCGCGTTGCTGCTGGAGCAGCTCGCGGGCTACGACGAGCGCGACCCAGACTCGCGCCCGCGCCCGAGGATCCCGTATCGAGACCTGGCGGCCGAGGAGCCGCCGCTGCCGCCGATGTTCGCGTTGGTGAAGACGGCGCGCTGGGACCAGGTGCACGCCGATGCGAAGGAGGCCTTCGCCGAGCTCGCGGCTCACCTGGGCGACCGCGTGGAAGAAATCGACCTGTCCGATGCGGCCGACGAAGCGCTCGAGTGGCACCGAGCCATTATGGACGCCGAGATGGCGGTGAACCTGGAGCGGGAGTGGGAACAGGGGCGGGCCCGGCTCTCCGAATCGCTACGCGTGCGGCTCGAGCGCGGCCGGCAGGTCCCGGCCCTCGACTATCTGCGCGCGCGCTCCCGGATCCCGGAGCTGAACGAGAGCTTTGGCGAGCTGTTCTCGCAGCGCTATGACGCCATCCTGACTCCCGCCGCCGCCGGGACCGCGCCCGAGGGCCTGAGCTCGACCGGAGATCCGGCATTTTGCACGCTATGGACACTCTGCGGCATGCCCGCGCTCAGCGTGCCGCTCATGCAGGGCGCCAACGGTCTGCCGCTGGGCGTTCAGCTGGTCGGGCCGCGGCACGGCGACGCCAGGCTGCTGCGCACTGCGCGCTGGCTTGTCAACGAGGTCAGGGCGGTAGAGGATCACTGATCCAGGCCGGGGAGCAGAGAGGGGTTGAGCGGGCCGGCCGAAGGGAGTAGCCTTACGGCAGTCTCGGGTAGCCCCCAATCAGCGCGGCCGGATCGAACTGAGGAGGACCAGCCATGCCCCACTACGAGTTCTACTGCGAGAAGTGCAAGAAGGAAGTCGCGATGGTGCTGACGATCGGCGAGCGGGAGCGCGGGGAGTACAAGTGTCCCGGGTGCGGCGGCAAGAAGCTGCAGCCGCTGATGGGTACGATCTTTACACAAACCTCCAGAAAGTCCTGAGAAAGGGAGACCGATGAGCCTGAAGGGCAAGCGGATCGCGATCCTGGCGGAGAACATGTACCAGGAGATGGAGCTGTGGGTGCCCTACTACCGGATGAAGGAGGAGGGTGCCGATGTGAAGGTGGTCGGGGCCGGGGGCGCCAAGTCCTATGCTTCCAAGCACGGCTACCCAGTCAACGTGGACGTCCAGGCCGACGCCGTGAAGGCAGTGGAGTTCGATGCCGTGATCGTCCCGGGCGGCTATGCGCCGGACATGATGCGGCGCCACGAAGGAATGGTGGGCCTGGTGCGCGACGCCGCCCAGCAGGGCAAGGTGGTGGCCGCCATCTGCCACGCCGGCTGGATGCTCTGCAGCGCCGGCATCATCAAGGGCAAGAAGGTCACCTCGTTCTTCTCGATCAAAGACGACATGGTGAACGCGGGTGGCCAGTGGTCGGACAGCGAAGTCGTGGTGGACGGCAACCTGATCACGTCGCGGAAGCCCGACGACCTGCCGGCCTTCTGCCGCGAGATCGTCAAGGCGCTGGCGAAAAGCGCTTAGGGGGCCGAGCGGCCGATTAGTATAATGCCCGGGACATGATCGTCCTGGGCATCAACGAGACACACTGCGCGACGGCGGCCGTCCTCCGGGACGGCCGCATCGTCGGCTGCGCCTCCGAAGAGCGCTTCACCCGCCTCAAGAACGACGCGGGTTACCCGCGACAGGCCATCGACGCCCTGCTGCGAGAGCTCGGTATCGCTCCTGCCGAAATCGACCTGGTCGCGCTGGCCGGCGCCCGGGCCGCGTCCCGCGAATGGCTCAACCGGGTGATGCACGACGAGGCCTACGCCAGGGAGTACTATGGACTCAGCTGGCCATCGTCGAAGCGCGTCTTCCAGAAGAAGATCAGGAAGCTCGGAGCGAAGTTCGGACTCATCGACGCCTCGCGCGGCAAGTTCGGCATCTCCCAGGGCGAGCGGCTGGGCTTCGTCAGCGAGCATCTGGGCATCCCGGCCGCGCGCATGGTCTGCCTCGATCACCACACGTGTCACGCCGCCGCGGCCTATCATGGCTCGCCCTTCGCGGGCCGCGAGGCGCTGGTGCTCACCAACGACAATTCGGGCGACGGCCTCTGCGCGACGGCGTCGACGGGGCGGGGGCTCGAGCTCGCGCGCCACGAGGCGACGCCGAGCGCGCCGGGCTCGCTTGGCGCCTTTTATTCTTTCGTCACGCTGGCGCTCGGCATGAAGTTCGGTGAGCACGAGTACAAGGTCATGGGCATGGCGCCCTATGCCCAGGAGAAATACGCCGAGCGGGCCGAGCGCGCGCTCCGGGAAGTCTTCGAGCTGGACGAAGGCCGGCCGGCACGCTTCCGGTGGCTCAAGCCCGGGGAGCGCTATCAGCTCCTGCTGCGCGCGACGCTGGGCCATCGCTTCGACGCAATCGCCGGAGGCGCCCAGCGGCTGCTCGAGGACGCGCTGCTCCGCTGGACCCACCTCATGCGCCGCCGCTACGGCGGCGGCCGGCTGGCGCTGGGGGGCGGCGTGTTCATGAACGTCAAGGCCAATATGCTGATCGCGCAGGAGGACTGGGTCGAAGAGCTCTTCGCCTTCCCGTCCTGCGGTGATGAGTCCAATGCCGTGGGCGCGGCCTACCTCGGCTATATCGAGGAGTGTCGCCGCCGCGGCATCGCTCCCGCGCCCCAGCCGTTCGGGCCGGCCTATCTGGGGCCCACGGTAACCGACGAGGACGCCGAAGCGGTGATCCGGGAGCGCGGGCTCGAGGGGAAGTACAAGGTGGCCTTTCACGACCGGATCGAGGAGCGCATCGCCGACCTCCTCGTCTCAGACGGCGTCGTGGCGCGCTGCGCCGGGCGCATGGAGTTCGGCGCCCGCGCTCTCGGCAATCGCTCCATCCTGGCCAACCCGTCCGATCATCGCGTGGTTCCGCTCATCAACCGGATGATCAAGAATCGGGACTTCTGGATGCCGTTCGCGCCGACGATCCTGGCCGAGCGCGCCCCGGACTACCTCGTGAATCCGAAGAGGCTGGCCTCGCCCTATATGATGCTGGCTATGCCCACGCGGCCGGAAGCGCGCGATGCGCTGACGGCGGCGCTGCATCCCCAGGACGGGACGGCGCGGCCCCAGATCCTCGAGCAGGGCTGGAATCCCGAGTACCACGCCGTGATCAGCGAGTTCCAGCGCCGCACCGGTGTGGGCGCCGTGCTCAATACCTCGTTCAATCTCCACGGCGAGCCCGTCGTCTGCAGCGCGGCGGACGCCGTGGACACCTTCGAGCGCTCGGGCCTGCCCCACCTCGCCGTTGGTCACTGGCTCATCTCGAAGAAGTGAGCCCCTCACCCCGGCCCTCTCCCCAGCGGGGAGAGGGAGCCTCGGAACCCTCTCCCCTTAGGGGCAAGGGTATGGGTGAGGGGACGAGGGGAGAGCTTCCAACCGTCGACGCGCCCTGCTTCCTCTGCGGCGGCGCTGAAGCCGAGCCCGTCTGGGTGACACCCGATCGTGCCTTTGCCGTCCCCGGCCTGTACACCGTGGTCTGCTGCCGGCATTGTGGTTTCCTCTACCAGCGTCCCCGGGTGAGCGACGCGCATCTCGCCGACTGCTATCCGAACCACTATCCCCGCCACCAGGAGCCGTCGCCGCGGATCCCGCTCAAGGGCTCACCGGGGCGGGTGAGGGCCGCGCGCTGGGCGCTCGCCACGCGATTGGGCTACTCTCGCTTTCGCGCTGCCGCCGGTCCCCTCACGCGGCTTCGCGCCGGGTGGCTGGCGCGGAAGATCAAGTGGGATTGCCCGCCCTGGCGAGGGCAGGGACGCTACCTCGACGTGGGCTGCGGTTCGGGCGGCAGCCTCGGCGTTGCCCAGGCGCTCGGGTGGCAAGTGGCGGGCATCGAGATGGACGCCGGCGCAGCGGAGAAGGCCCGCCGCTTCACCCACGAAGTCCACGTGGGCGACGTCCTCACAGCCCCCTTCAGCGCCGGCCGCTTCGACGTGGTGACCTCGTTCCACGTGCTCGAGCATGTGGCCGATCCCGTCGCGGTCGTGCGGCGCATGCTCCAATGGCTGGCGCCGGATGGGCTCGTGATCATTGAGGTGCCGAATGCCGGCGGCCTCGGCGCTCGCCTCTTCGGGCGAGCCTGGTCGGGACTCGAGCTGCCCCGCCATCTCTCGCATTTCACTCCGGAGAGCCTCGGGCGCGTCGTGCAACAGGCAGGGGGTGGAATCGTGTGGTCTTGGCATCAGGCCAAGCCGCGCTACTATCTCTGGAGTCTGGGCTTCTGGCTTCGCGACCGGGGATGGAGTGGGCTCGCGCGCTTCTGCGAGCGGCGGCCTGTCTACGGCGCGCTGAAGCTGGTCCTCGAGCTCACGCTGCCGCTCGTGCGTTTGGCGCGCCGGGGTGAAGTCATCCGCGTCGGCGTGATCCCTTCACTCCAACCAGCCCCCAACGGGGAGAGGGAAGTGCGAAACCTCTTTCGACCGTCTGGCGAGGCGCGGTAGGATGATGGGGAGAGGCCGCGAGGGCACGGGCTGCCTCAGCGCGACTCACCGGCCGGCCTGAGCGGGCGCCGGCCGAGAGCGATCGTGGCGCCCACGATGAACAGCAGCGTGATGGCGCTCAGTAGCGCATAGAGCTCGTCGGCGTAGAGGGCGAGCAGCGCCAGCCCCCCGCCGGCTGCGGACAAGGCGCAGAGGGCGGCGCCGATGCCGTTCCGCCGGTCGCCGATGAGGCCGTAAGCGGAAAGAATCGCGTAGTAGTAGCAGGTCGCCTCTCCCACGCCTGCGATCAGGCCGATGCCAAGGATCGCCGCAACCCAGTCTTGCTGCTCGCGGACGCCCCATCCCAGCATGACCACGAATGCGATTGCGGCCGCGATGAACAGCGGGCGCCGCCGGGACAAAGCCTGGCGGTGCGCTTCTTCCCACGACAGGCCGGGACTATCCTCGAGGAGTCGAGCGCGGTGCTGGTGATCGTAGGCGGCAAGGGTTGCGAGACCCATCCGATTGGCGGTAGGCGTGGTGACGTGCTTGACGCTATTGGCATTGAATCCCACCCAGGCATGCCATCCGCCCGCGACGGTGGATCCGAGTGGAACCAGAATGACCACGGCGAGCGCGGAGCCGAGCGCGAGCCGCCGGTAGACACGGGGGAGTTCGAGAGACCGCCGGGTCAGGAGCCGGGCGACGGCCTTCAGCGCGACGCCAGCGAGCAGTGAGGCGGGAAAGACGCGCAGGAGCGTCGCCCACGTCAGCGAGAACCCTGCGGCGCCGGCACGGCCACGCCGAAGCAGGCAGAGGCCCAGCATCGACAGCGCCAGCCAGTCTTGACGGAGGATGGACCCACCGGTCCACGCGAAGCGCGCGGGGAAGTTCGTTCCCCAATAAATCAGCGCCACGCACATCGCGCGCCATCCGAATGCCCATGCGACGGCGCCCCACATGCCGGCGAGGAGGAGCGGATCGAGGGCTACCAGAAGCACGATCTGAGTCCACGAGGCGGGTCCGGTATTCGCCAGGGCCGTGCCGAGCACGCCCCAGACGGGCGTGGCATTGTAGCCGTAGTCCTGGAAGATCCTCTCCCAGAGCGTTGGATCCATGCGCTCGCGAAACCATCTGATGTCCTGCTTGAACGAGGCCCATTGCTCGGGCGAGAAGCGCGCCGCGCAGCCTGGTGGCTCGGCCAGGATTTGGCCGCCGGAGACGAGACGGTCGGTCTCCAGATCGCGCACCGAGCGCGTCCGCACCCGCTCGCCGAGGCCGTCCTCGGCGTCGGCCAGCGCCGCGCAGCGGTAGAGATGCATGAAGCCGAGCTCCCGGAAATACTTGGCCCCGACATAGTAGTGGAAGGCATCGGAGCCGTGCACGAAGCCCGGGCGGAACTGAAGAAAGTTTCCCCAGCAGATTGCCCCGAGCACGCCCAGCGCGAGCAGGAGGGCGTCGCGCTGGCGCCGATGCCGGTGAGGCTGGCCCGAGCGGCGAAGCCACCAGCCCCAGAGCAGGAGTGCCGCGCCGAGCGAGGCGACGACCAGCTTCGCGAGCGCGGGAAGCATCGCGGCGATCCGCGTCAGCGATAATTCTCGGCCAGGTCGAGCGGCTCCCAGCCGAGGACGGCGCGCGGATGCTCGAGATCGCGATAGCCCCACTTGTTGCGGGAGGTGCCGAAGAAGATCTCATACCGAAGCGAGGGAGGCGCCACCAGGCAGCATTCGAGCAGCGCCGCGATGTCGCGCTGGCTGCACCACACCGAGAAATCGCGGGGGCTCACGGGCCGATCCTCCGTGTTGACGCGACCGATGCGGACGCAGATCACCGAGAGGTCATGGGCGTCGGCATAGTGCCGGCCGAGGGCCTCGCCCCAGACCTTGCTGACGCCGTACAGCCCCGCCGGCCGCACCGGCGAGAGATGGGTGACGAGAGGCCAGGCCTTCAGCTCCTCGTAGCGTCCCGCCACAAGATCGCTGTATGGCTTGTCACGCTCGATGGCGCTCACGGTGGCGCCGCTGGAGGCGAAGACGACCCGCTTCACGCCGGCCTTCCGGGCGGCCTCATAGACATTGAGCGTGCCGAGGACATTGTTTCGCATCACGCTGTCTTCGGGCGGATTCGGGCTCGAGGCATCAGCCGCCAGGTGGACCACGGTGTCGACCCCCGCGAATGCGGGTTCGATGGCGGCGGCGTCCACGATGTCGGCGCGGTGGCAGGGCAGCCCCTCGACGGCGCCGCGGTTGAGCGCGCGCAGGTCGTAGCGCCTGTCGAGATGGGTCCGGAGCGCGCGGCCGATGAGGCCGCTCATCCCGGTCACGAGCACGGTGCGCATGGGCGCTATGGATTCTTGAGCCGCATGTCCTCGTAGGCCGGGAACGGGTGCATCGGGATGGAGTTGAGGGCGTGATCGGCCAGCCGGGGCCCCACGCCCATCAGCCCGACCAGGTCGATGAGGGGCGCGAACATCACCCGGTCGATCGTGAGCTGCTGGATGCGATGGAGCAGGGCCTCGCGCTTGCCGGGATTCCGCTCGCGTCCCTGCTGCTGGAACAGCTCGTCGATATCGGGATAGCCGCCGTAGGCGGAGGCGCCCTTGGAATAGATGAACGACTCCACGCGGCTGGCCGCATTGCCCGAATTGCCCACGGCGACCAGGAACAGGCCGCGGAGCTTCTTCTCCTGCCACGCGGCGTAGAAGGCGGCGCGCTCCATCGGCCGCATCCTCATCCGGATCCCGACGGCGTTCAGGTTGTTCAGCGCCGCCTCGCCCACTGTGGAGAAGCCGGGAATGGCCACGAACTCTCCGGCGTCGAGGCCCTTGGGATAGCCGGCCTCGGCGAGGAGCTGCTTGGCCCTTTGCGGGTCGTAGGGTGGCGCCGGGACCTGCAGGGCGAAGTCCATCAGGCGCGGCACGATGACCCCGGCGGGCGGGGAGAAGCCCAGGAACGCGGCCTCGCTCGTTCCCTTGCGATCGAGCGCATAGTTCACCGCCAGCCGCATGCGCTTGTCGTGCCACGGGGACTTGGGATCCCACTGGTCGGCGAACTCGATCCAGAAGATGGATGGATAGCGCGCGGCCACCAACACCATGCGCGAATCGCGCCGCACCGCTTCCGCCTCGGTCCCGTCCAGGTAGTAGGCGATGTCGGTCTCGCCGCTCTTGAGCATCGCCAGGCGCGTGGTGCTGTCGGGCACGCTCTTCATGACGAGGCGCTTGACATAGGGGACATGCCGCCAGTGGCCCGGGAAGGCCTCGAGCACCACGTCAACGCCTGGCCGCTGGCTCACGAACCGGTATGGGCCCGCGCCGACGGGCCGCTGTCGAAAGGCCTCGGCGCCGACCTGCTCGACGTACTTCCTGGGAAGGACGATCCCGGCCGCCGTGGCGGTGGTCCCGTAGAACGTCATGAAGTCCGGCCAGGCATTGTTGAGATGGAAGCGAACGACCAGGGCATCGATGACCTCGACCTGCCGCACGCGGGCCCGGAACTCCTTCGCGCCGGCGCCCGCATAGCGCTCGAAGCTGAACTTCACGTCGTCGGCGGTGACGGGGTCGCCGTTGTGAAACTTGAGCCCGCGACGCAGCTTGAACTCGTATACGAGCCCGTCGGGACTCTCCGTCCACGACTCGGCGAGGCTCGGGGCCATCTTCTGCCCCGGCAGCGGACGGACCAGCGCGTCGTGCAGGGCGTACAGGAGGCCGAAGGGCGTGATCTGGGGCGGAGCGGTGGCGGGATCGAGCCAGGTCGGCGCAATGGTGACGTGGAACGATACCGTCGCCTCGCCCGCGGGGGCTTCGGCGCTCGATGGCTCGGCCGCGCTGAGGAGCAGCACGGCCGCCCCAAGCACTCCGACGGCGCGAGCAACGAAACCGCGCGCGTCTGCCCTCAGGACGCCAGCGCCGCCGACCATGGCGCCGATAGTCGCCCGGGGCGGAGAAGACGTCAAGGGGCGCTCGGAGGCGGCTTCCACCGGCGCGTGCTCAATAGCCGCGCCTCCGGTCGACGACGTAGCGGAGCGGGCGGCCGGAGAGGTAGCGGCGGAGATTGTCGTTGAAGATCGGCGCGATCTCGGCCGGCGTGCTGGGACCTGCGATATGCGGCGTGAGGGCCACATTGTCTAGGCTCCAGAATGGATGCTCCGCGGGCAGGGGCTCCTGGTCGAAGACGTCCAGCGCCGCGCCACCGATCCGCCGCTCGCTCAGCGCGTGGAGCAGCGCCTGCTCGTCGACGACAGGCCCGCGCGCGATATTGATGAGCCAGGCCGAGGGCTTCATGGCCGCGAGCTCGGCGGCGCCGATCAGCCCGAGCGTGTTCGGGCTGAGCGGCACGGTCACCACGACGAAGTCGGCCTGGCCGAGCGCGGTACGCATCTGGCGGGTGCGATACACAAGAGCCGCTTCCGGCGTCCGGCGACCGCTGCGGCTCACGCCGATGACGCGCATCCCCAGCCCTTTCGCCGCTCGGCCGATGTGGCGGCCGATGTCTCCCAGTCCGAGAACGCAGAGCGTCTGGCTGCGCAGCGGGATCGGGTCTACCGGCTCCCAGCGCCGCTCCCGCTGCTGGCGGCGGAACTGCTCGATGCGCTGGTTCACCCACAGGCAGCGGCCGAGCGTGTACTCGGCCATCCATGGGCCAAAGATGCCGGCGGCGCGGGTGACGCGCACACGCGGCGGCAGCGCCGGCTCCAGAAGGCGCTCGACGCCGGCACCCATCGATTGAGTCCAGCGGAGCCGGGCGGCCAGCGGCAGCAGCCGGCGCGGAAAGTTCCACGCGTAGAGCACCTCGGCCTGGCCGATGAGCGCGGCGGCCTCTTCGAAGGACGCTGCCACGTGGACGGCGAGGCCTTTGCGAGGCAGGCGGATCAGCTCGGCATAGGCGCGCGCCTCACCCGCCTCGGGATAGAAGACGAGGATGCTGCGCCCGCTCACTCGCCGAGCTTCTTGAGGAGCGCGTCCTCGAATCGGAAGTCCACGGGCCGCTCGACGAGCCCCTGGGACTGGTACCACTTCCAGGTCTGGGCCAGGCCCGAGGCGAGCGTGTACTTGGGGCGGATGCGCAGCTCTCGTCTGAGCTTGTGCGTCGTGTGCACGGCATGGCATTCGTAGACGAGGTTCTGGCCGAAGACGGGACCGGGCTTATCGAAGCTCTTGAGCAGCGCGGGATCGAAGTGGCGGAAGGTCACAGGGCGGCCCATCACGTCGGCGATCAGCTCGACCAAGCCCACCTGGGTGACGGTGTCCTCGCCCATAACATTGAAGGCTTGGCCGTGGGCTCGTTGATCGCCGAGCATGGTGGCCATGGCTTCGGCCAGATCCTCGACATGGCCGAACTGTCGGAGCCAGCCCCCGTGGCCGGGCACGAGCACCGGCCGGCTGCGGTGGATGCGATCCATGAAGAAGGTTTCGTTGTTGCGGGTGTTGAGCGGGCCCATGACATGAGTGGGCCGCACAATGGTGACGGGCAGGCCGCGCGCGCGATGGCGCTCGAGCAGGGCATCTTCTCCCGCGATCTTGTGGCGCGCGTAGTCGCCCCAGTAGAGCCCTCGTGGTGTCTCTTCGGAGTAGGGAATGGGCAGCGTGTGATCGTAGACGCGCCCGGTCGAGATGAAGACCACGTGTGACAGGCCCTCGAGTGAATCCGCGAGCGCGGCGACATCCTCGCCCAGCGTCGGGGCATAGGTGATGTCGTACACGCCGTCGAAGCGCCGGCCGCGCAGTCGCTCGCGAAGGCCCGCATGGTCCTTGCGGTCACCGATGATGGTGTCGACGCCGGCCGGCAGCCGCTCGGGACGGCGGCCGCGATTGAAGACGGTGACGTGATGGCCGCGTCGCAGCAGCGACTGGACGAGATGAAGGCTGATAAACTCGGTGCCGCCCATGATGAGCACGCGCATGACGACGGGAGTTTAACATACGACCCGGATGCGGGAGGACCCATGGCGCGCGACGTGACGGTGGCGTGGCTGGACAATCTCAAAGTCGAGGCGCGGGTAGGGTCGCATCGGCTGCTCGCAGATGAGCCGAAGGAGAGCGGCGGGGACGACACGGGGCCGAGCCCGAGCGAGCTGCTGCTGGCTTCGCTCGGCGCCTGAACGGTGATGACGGTTCGGCTGTATGCCGAACGCAAGCAATGGCCGCTGGACCGTATCGAGGTGCGCCTGCGCCGCGACGCGGGTGCGGGGAAGATCGCCGCAATCGCCGTGGAGATCGTGCTGGGCGGCGGGCTCAGCGAGGAGCAGCGCGCGCGGCTGAGCGAGATCGCGGGCCGCTGCCCGATTCACCGGACGCTGATGGAAGGCGTCCAGATCACCCACGCGTAGCAGCGCATGGTCCAGGGGCCGGGGCGCCTCCACTCGACCACGATAAAGCAAGCACGGGTCTCGGGAGGCATCCCCGGCCCCTGGACCTGCAGTCGATCCAGCACCGGCCGATCGCCGATCTGGGCTGAGGGCTAGCCGACGGAGACGGCGACGCAGGTGGTGGTGCGGGTGACGCCGTCGATGACGCCGATCGAATCCGTCACGAGATTACCGATGGCGTCCAGCGACTGGCCTTCGACCACCGCGATGAAGTCGTAGGGACCCGTGACGGCATCCAGCGCGTTCACCGTGGCGCGGCCGCTCTTGATCTTCGTGAGCGACTTCTTGACTCCCTTGGTCTTGCCGGCGGCGGTCTCGATCAGCACATAGGCTTTCATCGCTTGCCTCCTCGGGTGAGCACGCTCCGGATGCGGGCGAAGAGCGGCGCGCGCTTGATGGTCTCGAGCCGGTGATCCCCCTTCGGGACGCGCCAGAGCTCGACGTGGCGCGGCGCTGCCGCGCGGATGGCCGTGGCATGGGCGAAGGGCACGATCTCGTCGCGCGCGCAGTGGATGACGACGGCTCGGCGCGGCGCGATGCGCGGGGCCCAGTGGAGCGCGTCGGCGGTGGCGAAGTCCCGCGCCGCGAAGCGGCCGAAGCGCTCGCGCAGGATCTCCCGGCAGGGCGGGTAGTCGTCCTGGATCTTCTTCAGCGTCGCAAAGGGCGAGATGGCGATGGCGCCCAGCAAGTCGGGCCGCTGCGCGGCCGTCACGAGGGCCATGGTCCCGCCCGTCGAGAGGCCCATGGCCCAGACCTTCAGTCCGCGCGCCTGGAGCCATGAAGCCGCCACGCCCAGATCCTCCGGCCACGCCGAGAGCTGGGCCTTGCCCGTGGAGGCGCCGTAGCCGCGCTGCTCGATGGACGCCACGGTAAAGCCCCACTCGGCCAGCCGCGCGTGGAGATCATCGAAGACATGGGCGCCGCCCCAGCCGTGGGAGTAGGCGACGCCGAGGCCGGCGGATCGCCTGGGCACGAAGAGACGGCACGAGAGGAACGTCTTGCCATTGCGGAGGTGGATGGGCAGCATCAGCGGCTCATCCACCAGGCTGTGGCCGCGGCCAAGATCAACGCGAGGACGCCCAGCGCGGGCCAGAAGCCGGTGCGAAAGAATGGGATGGCGAAGAACGGCGAGCGCCGGTGGCGGGGCTCGACCCGGCCATCGAGCAGGTCGTTGACGACGGTCATGGCCTCGGCCATCAGCACATCCGTGGTGGCTTTGGCGAAGGTTGGGTCGGCCAGCGCGGGATGGCCGACATAGCCCCGTCCGCCATTGCGCAGTGGATAGTTCGGAACGATCTTGTCCGAGAGCGTGTAGCGCGCGGGAGGCAGCGCCCGGTAGCCGCCGTCGACCAGGTCGGGCCGGAGCAGCAGCATGATCGAGGTCTCCCACCAACCGCCGTGGGCGTCTTCCGCAAATGCTGATCGCTCCTCGTCGGAGAGGGGCCGGCCGAGCGCGGCCTCGATCTTGGGGAGATAGCGCCCGCGGAGGAACTCCCAGGCAATGTGGCCGGTGAACGAGGCCATGGTTACGCCGTAGCGGCGCGAGACCCGGGCGGCCGCCTCTTCGAGGGCCACCAGATGCCCGGGGCCACCGTGCCCGTTCGAGACGAGGATCCAGCGGAAGCCCGCGCGGGCCAGCGCCGCGCCGTAATCGGTCACCGCGTCGCGCACCACGCGCTGGCGGACCTTGACCGTGCCCACCGTATCGAACGTGAACGATCCGAGGTGAAGCGTCGGGGCCAGGACGGCGCACCAGCCCGGCCGATCGGCCACCAGCCGCTCGGCGATGGCCTCGGCGAAGTGGCGCGCGGTGAAGGCGTCCACGCCTACCGGCAGGTGAGGGCCGTGGGTCTCGAGCGGGCTCACCGTGAGCACGATCACCGTGCGCGCCCGATCGAGCGCGTCCAGCGACGGAGTCGACATCTCCTCGAGGCGGTGGACGGTCAAAAGCTGCTCCCCTTGGTGGCGGTGAGGTAATCGCTCTTGGCCTGCTCGATCTCGGCGATGAGGCCCTGGCGCTCGTCGAGCAGTCGCGTGGCCGACGCGCGCCGGGTGAGCGCCAGCATCCCGAAGCCGATCTGGCTCTTGAGCCGCGCCATGCCGCCCAGATAACGATAGGCGAGCAGGCTGCTCACGGGCAGCGAGAGCGCGAAGAGCACCGCCCAGCCGGCTCCCGCGAGGCGCCAGACGATCCACGTCTCGATCCCCCAGAAGAGCGGAAACGAGACGATGCTGGCGAGCAGCCGGGTGGTGGCATAGTCGGTTTCCTTCTTCGCGATCCGGCGGGCCAGCCAGCGCGGCACGAAGTAGGGCAGGCCGCTCACGACGACGCCATAGGCGAAGAAGGGCAGGCCGAGCGAGGCGGACGACACATGCCGCAGGCGCTGGGAATGCCGGAGGCGCTGGCACTCGGGCGGGCGCTCGAGCCGCGCGCGCACTGCCGCGTCGCGGACCTGGTAGGCCGCCAGCATGGCCCGGTAGCGGGCGATCCGCTCGGCGATCCGCTCCAGGCGCTCGGGCTCGCGCTCCTCGAAGTGGCCGACTGCGTCGGCGATGCTGCGCGACAGGCGGAAGGTGTCGATCTGCTTGGGCGACAGGCCGCGCTCGGCCTGGAGCTCCCGGATCAGCTCGCTCCGGTACAGCTCGTCGATGGCCCTCACGAGCGCGGCCCGGTCCATGCGCTCGACGTGGAGCACCTGGGCCTCCATCGCCCATTGGATGGCGGTCGTCACCGCCTCCACCGCCCTGACCGGGTCCTCGCGGTACGCGGCGAGGTACGGCGTCACCGGAATCGGCTCGCCGAAGGAGACGCGCACCCGGGCGCGGAAGGACTTGCGCGCTTCGAACGTGAGCCCGACCGGGATGACGGTCAGGCCTGCGCCCTGACGGCTCGACTGCCGTCGAGCCTCGTACTCCAGCGCGATCCGTGCCGCGCCGGTTTTGATTCGCTGCACGCGCGCCTCGGCATGGGTCGTGCCTTCCGGATAGATGCCGATGAGGCGCCCGCGCTCCAACGCTCGAAAGCACGCGGCGAAGGTCTCGGTGTTCTTGTCCATCTTGTCCGGGTCGTCCTGTCTCCGATAGACAGGGATGGCGCCGCAGGCCGTGAGGAACTTGGACACCAGCGGGTTCCGGAAGAGCGCCGCCGTGGCCAGGTAATGGACCTTGCGGGCCAGCACGGCGCCCACGAGGAGGGAGTCGATCAGGTTGTTCGGGTGATTGATGCAGAGAAGCACGGGGCCGCTCGGCGGCACATGGTCCGCATGCCGGACTTCGACGCTCTTGAAGAAGAACCAGAGCCAGAAGCGGCCGACGACCCGCACCAGCGCGTAGAAGCGGTCCATGCGATCGGGGGCGGGCGAGACGGCCGCGATGGGATCGCGCGAGCGGAGCGCGCCCATCACTGCTTGAGGAATTGCTTGAGGGTAGGGGCGAAGGCCGTGGGCGTCTCCACGGGCTTGGCGCCCAGAAAGTCTACCCGGGTGCCGCGCTCCCGATTGTGGTCGCGGGGATCGAAGCGCGCCGTGACCGCCACGGTGTGGGTGAGCGCCCGCAGCCGCAGCGTCTCGCCCACGCTCTCATCTCCGAGCCGCGCCACGATCACGTAGAGCCCTCCGGCGTCGGTCTCGCCGAGATAGGAGAAACCGGTCTTATCCCGCACGAGCACCACCTGCACACCCTGGCGCGGCTTGCCCTTGGCATCCTTGACATAACCCAGGACCGTGTAGCGGTAGTAGACCTCGTGCTCGGCGAGCGCCGTCGCCGCGGTGACGAGCACCAGGAGAAAGCCGAGCAATGCCAGGCACCTGCCCGCCACGCGCACAGTGTAGGGAGGCGCGATGCTCGGTGTCAAGGCAGGGAACGTGCCGCCGCCGTCGGCGTTGACAGCGGTGAGAGCATTGACAAGCAAGGGAGGAGGCGATGGCGAGACTCGCGTTGGTATCTTTCGTGTGTGTGTTGCTCGCGCTGCTCGCGATTCTGGGGCTCGATGTCTACACCGCGAGGAATCCTCGGCTCGACGAAGCGGGGCTGCTATCGAGCCTCGACCGGCTTATCCGAATCGTCCCGAGCGGCGCCCGCGCAAAGAAGCAGAAGGTCCCCCACCTCCGCGTGTGCGCGGCGGGAGCGACCCTCTTCGCTCAAGCGCCGCCGGCCACCTTTGCCGCAAGCTCGGCAAGCTCGGCGGCGCCCACGTCGGAGACCAGGGCGTAACCGAGCTCGCCGGAGCGCCACAGCAGCGCGTTGAAGCCTCGCGCGCTCGCCGTATAGACTCGGGCAGGGCCCAGCGCTTTGAGCTCGCGGGTGGGCCAAGCGAGTCCGTCGGCCCGGAACACGAAGAGCGACACGGCGTGGAGGCGGCGATTGTAGACGAACACGGCCGCCTTGCGATCGAGGAAATAGCCGACGGCGCCGCCCTTGAGCGGGAATTCCGCGTCGCCCAAGAATGACACCCGCGGCGCGAAATCGAGCCGCCCTTCGAACCAGGGCTTCACCTGATGAAAATCTCCGCTCTCGATGTCGAGCGGATGCTGGCTCGAGAGAATTCGCAGGTGGTTGTTCACGGCCTCCGTGACCAGCCCGGCCGAGAGCGCCCGGGCTCCACGCTGCTGGTAGTAGAGCGGCACAACCGTCAGCAGCGCCACGGCCACGGCCATGGCCGGCACCAGCGGACGACTCCAGCGCTGCCACCACGAGGGCTTCGCAGTCGCGACGATGCCCGGCCACTCCGCGGCGAGCCGACGCTTGAGGGCCAGAGGGGCGGCATGCTGCGGCAGGCGCTGCTCGAGGAGGTCGGTCAGCGCCCGCTCGGCGGCTTCGGCGCGGGCGCACACGCCGCAGCCGTCCAGGTGGGCGCGGACGTGGGTCTCGACATCAGCGGGCAGCCGCCCGCGATGGTAGTCGAGCAGCTCCGGCCGGACGTCGTCGCAGTTCATCCGCGCGCTCACCTCGCGTAGTCCTTGAGCTTCAGCCGCAGCGCCACCCGCGCGCGGGCCAGCCGGGACTTCACCGTGCCCACGGCGCAGCCGACCACCTCGGCCACTTCGACTTCGGTCAGGCCCTCGAGATCGAGCAGGATCACCGTGCGGGCCTCCTCGGAGAGGCTCATGAGCGCCTGCTCGATCTCGTCGCCGACGATCTTCCGCAGCCGATCGAGCTCGACATCGTCCAGGAGCAGATGCTCCTGCCCCGGGCCCTGGGCGACGGGATCGACGGTGTCCAGGCCGCCCACCGTCGGGTTGAGGCGCTGATGCCGGTAGAGGCTGATGAACGTGTTCCGGAGAATGCGGAACAGCCACGCCTTGAGGTTGCTGCCCGGCGTGAACTGACCGGCGGCCCGCAGCGCATGGACATAGGTCTCCTGGACCAGGTCCTCGGCATCGGCGGGATTGCCGGTGAGGTAGCGGGCGAGGCTGTACAGCGTGTCGGCGTATGCCAGGGCGTCGCGCCCCAGCGCCGCAGCGGTCTCGCGCTCATCGTGGCGCTCCATGCCGTCCCCATAGTAGCGCTCGGGCCGCCCGGGACGCCATGCGGTTCCGCGCGGCCGGTCCACTCCTCTCTGTGCACAACGCAACACGCGGCGGATCGTTCCGTCCAATCCGATCTTTTTCTTCGAGGGAACGAAGGCAAACCCGGGGCGTTGGCGGGGGTGAGCGATGAGAGACAGAGCACAAGGAGGGCATCGATGAGCCGATACAGGTTTCCCCCGCGATGGAGTGCCGGCGCGATGCTGCTGGCCGCCGCGCTCCTCGCGCCGGCGCCGGCGCTGACCAGCACGGCTGGGCCCCAGGTCGAGATCAAGCACCACAAGTATCTCCCCGCCACGCTGACAGTGCCCGTGGGGACGACGGTGACATGGGTCAATCGGGACGACGATGTGCACACCGTGGTGTCCACGGCCCAGAAGTTCAGCTCGCGGGGCATCGACAATGACGAGCGCTACAGCCAGACGTTCACCGCGCCCGGCACCTACGAATATTTCTGCACGCTCCATCCGCTGATGACGGCCAAGGTGATCGTGAAGTAATCGCCCCACCACCTCGAACAAAGGAGAACTCCATGAGCGATGACAAAGCGGGACGGGTCGTGCCGGACGGCATCGACCGGCGCGGTTTCCTCCACTGCATGGCCTGGGCCGGCACGGGCATCGTCTGGACCGTGACGGGGGGTGTGCTCTCCTCGGCGCGGCTCGGCGAGGCTGCGGAGACACCGACGGCGGGCAGCTTCAGCTTCGCCCAGATCAGTGATACCCATATCGGCTTCCGCGGTGAGGCCAATCGGGACGCCATGGGCACAATGGGCGAAGCCATCGCGCGGATCAATGCGCTCAAGCCCGCGCCCGAGTTCTTGATTCACACGGGCGACATCACCCATGCCCAGAAGGCCGGAGCCTTCGACACCGTCACCGAGGCGCTTAAGGGCGCCAAGGCCGGCCGCGTCTTCTATGTCCCCGGGGAAAACGACGTCTTCGAAGACGGCGGCAAGGAATACCTGGGCCGCTATGGCGTGGGACCGGCGCACACCGGCTGGCAGAGCTTCGACTACAAGGGCCTGCACTTCATCGGCCTCGTCAACGTGCTCCAATACAAGGCGGGCGGGCTCGGCAGTCTCGGGACGGAGCAGATCGAATGGCTCGAGAAGGACGTGTCCGGGCTCGGCAGCAGCACGCCCATCGTGGTCTTCGCCCATGTTCCGCTCTGGGCCGTGTACCCCAAATGGGGGTGGGTCACCGCCGACGCGGGCCAGGCGCTCGGCTATCTCAAGCGCTTTGGCTCAGTGACCGTGCTGAACGGCCACATCCACCAGGTCATGCAGAAGGTGGAGGGCAATATCACCTTCCACACCGCCGCGTCCACCGCCTTCCCTCAGCCCAAGCCGGGCGTGGGGCAGGGGCCCGGCCCGCTCAAAGTGCCCGCGGAGCAGCTGCGCGGCATGCTGGGAGTGCGAGAGGTCAATTACGTGCAGGGGCAGGGACGGCTGGCGGTGGTCGACACGCCTCTGGCGTGACGGTGACGGAGGGCGCGCCCGGCGCGCCCTCCGTCCCCTCTCAGATGTCGAGGCTCGAGGACTGGATGCGGCGAACCCCTGCCGCCTCCATGGCCGTCCACGCCTTGGCCAGCGAGCCATTGGCGTCGATACCGCGGCAGGCATCCTCGATGACCGAGGCCGGCAGCCCGACCTTGCGCGCGTCGCGTGCCGACCAGCCCACACAGAAATCCGTCGCGAGCCCCACCAGGTAAACCTGCTTGAGGCCGCGGTCGCGCAGATAGCCGGCGAGACCGGTCGAGGTCTTGCCGTCGGCCTCGAAGAAAGCCGAGTAGGAGTCGATCTGCTTGCGATAGCCCTTGCGGATGATCAGCTCGGCATGGGGGATCCTGAGGTCTTTGTGAAAGTCGGCGCCGCGCGAGCCCTGCACGCAGTGATCCGGCCACAGCACCTGCTCGCCGTAGCCGAGCTTGATCGTGTCGAAGGGCTTCTTGCCTGGATGGGACGAAGCGAAGGAGATGTGCCCCGGCGTGTGCCAGTCCTGGGTGAGGATGACGTGCTGGAAGCCGCCGGCCACGAGATTGACGAGCTGGATGATCTGGTCGCCTTCCTTGACCGGGAGCGCGCCGCCGGGAATGAAGTCATTCTGGACATCGACGACCAGCAGCACGTCGCGCGGGCCCGGCTTGATCTTCCGGCTCGGAGCCTGGGCCCCCGCCTCACGGGTCTTCGCCGCCATCCCCGCGACCAGCACGCCGCCGGCCACGCCTTTCAGGAAGCTGCGCCGATTCGCCGTCTGATCCGACATGGAGCCACCTCCACTCTCGAAATAGGGGGCGTTGTCCCCCTCGAGACTCAAGTATAGTCGACGGCCCCAGCCCCTAGCGCAGGGGCTCGATCACGACGGCGGTGCCGTACGCGAGCACCTCGGTAACGTGCTGGGCGACGTCGTTGGCATCGTAGCGAACGCCGATCACCGCATTGGCGCCCAGAGCCGCCGCGTGCTGGAGCATCAAATCGAAGGCCTCCTGCCGCGCGCGCTCGCAGAGCTGGGTGTACAGCGTGATATTGCCGCCGAACAGCGTCTGGATCGACGCTCCGAAGTTGCCGATCACGCTGCGCGAGCGCACGGTCACGCCGCGGACCACTCCCCGGTTTGCCGTGATCCGGTAGCCTTCGAACCCGAATGCCGTCGTCACCCATTGGGGGTTGATGGCCATAGCGCTCCTCTCGGGCCGCAGAGATCGCGACCCGTCAGTTGACGACCGCGACGCCTTCGATCTCGATCACGCAGCCCTGATCGTCGTCGTAGAGACCCTTGACCTCCACGAGGGTCATGGCCGGGAAGTGCTTGGCGAAATACTCCCGGTATACCGCCCCGATCTCCTTGCTCTTGGCCTTGTACGCGGCCTTGGAGAGCACGTAGATGGTCATCTTCACGATGTCGTTCATGGTGCCGCCGCGGGAGAGGACGACGGTCTTGAGGTTCTCGCAGACCTGACGGAACTGGGTAACCACATCGCCCGGTCCCACGACCTTTCCCTCCTTATCGAAGGCGACCTGTCCGGCGATGTACACGGTCTTGCCGCCCTGCACTTCCCAGGCATGCGAATACCCGGCGGGCTTGGCGAGCGTCGGGGGATTGATCGGTTGCACAAGTTTCGGCATGCGAGCCCTCCTTGAGAGCGATTAACCGAATGGGTCCCAGCAGGTCACGCGCTCGGGCGCGATCTTGTAAATACGGCGCACCTCTCCGGCGAAGCGGTAGCTCTCCGGGTACTTGTCGCGGCCGAGATAGCGCCGGGCCAGCCGGTCCAGATGGGCGTCGGCGCCCGCCTCGGTGATCTCCACGACGGAGCCGCGCACCGCGACGTAGCGGTTGGGATTGTCCGGATCCGGAATCTCGATGGCCACGTGCCGGCGCTTTTCCATGTTGAGATCCTTCTGCCTGCCCGCGGCCGAGTTGACCAGGATGTGCCGCCCATCGTAGTCCACCCAGACCGGTGTCACCTGGGGCGTGCCGTCGGGCATGAGCGTGGCCAGGTGGGCGAAGGTCGCCTTGTCGAAGAGATCGAGGAACTCGGCCGGAATGGGTCCGGCCGGCGGCTGCTGCGCGCGCCAGGCGTCGTAGCGCGCGATGAACTCCGGCGCCCGCTGCTTGAGCGCCGCGTAGCCCACGCGCTTGCTCCGCATCATATGGCGATAAACAAAGGGCACCGGCTCGAGATGGAGATGGGACTCGACCTCCTCCAGCCATTTGAGGCTCCGGTATGCGGCCTCCTGGAAGCGATCCACCACGGGCTTGCGCCGGCGCTCGTAGCGCTCGAGCGCCGCCTCCACCGTGGGCTCCTCCGCCACGGCCCCCGCCAGCGCGATGGCGTCCTCGAGGGCCAGCTTGGTGCCCGAGCCAATGGAGAAGTGCGCGGTATGCGCGGCGTCGCCGGCCAGGGCCACGTGGCCGTGGCGCCAGTGCCTGTTCTTGATCAGCGGGAAGCTCAGCCACTTGACGAAGTTGTTGGACAGCAGCGGCTGCCCTGCGAGATCATCCGCGAAGACGCCGGCCAGATAGGCGCAGGTCTCCTCGGGGCCCATCCGATCGAGCCCCGCCTGCAGCCAGGTCTCGGGGCTGCACTCGACGATGAAGGTGCTGCGGTCCGGAGCGAATTTGTAGGCATGGGCGATGAAGAGCCCCGCCTTGTTCACGCGAAAGATCATGACCAGCCCGTGGAAGAGCTGGGGCGTGCCGAGCCAGATGTAGCGATTCTGGCGGATGTCCACCGTGGGCTGGAAGAACTCCGGGTAGGTGCGCCGCACGAGGCTATTGGCCCCGTCGGCTCCCAGCAGCAGATCGCAGTCGGCGAGCTCGCCGATGTCGTCCACCGGCGTGTTAAAGCGGATCTCCGCACCCAGCTCCCGCGCTCGGCGGTGCAGGAGATGGAGGAAGGCCAGGCGCCCGATGCCCGAGAAGCCATTGCCGTTGACGGAAATCTTCTCGCCCTTGTGGATGACGTCCACGTTGTCCCACGTCTGGCAGGCCGCCGTGATGGCCGCGTAGGTAGGGGTGTCATGCTCTTTGAGGAAGCCGAGCGTGCGCTCCGAGAACACGATGCCCCAGCCGAAGGTGTCATCGGGCCCGTCGCGCTCGACGATGGTGATCCGACGCGAGGGATCGCGCTTCTTGAGCAGGATCGCGAAGTACAGTCCCGCCGGGCCGCCGCCGAGGATATTGATCTTCATCCGCCGAGCACGAGCGTCTCGCCGGTGCGCCCGGCGGCACCCTCGCCGGCCAGCTCGAGGACGGCGGCCGCGACGTCGTCAGGGTCGATCAGCTTGCCTGAGGGATTGAAGTCGGCCATGGCCTGGACCGCCGCTTCGAAGGGCTTGCCCGTCTTCTCGCTGATCCGCCGCGCGCCGCTCCAGACCATGTCGGTGGCAACGTAGCCGGGACAGATCGCGTTGACCGTCACGCCGGTGCCCATCGTTTCGGCGGCGAGCGCGCGAGTCAGGCCGACCAGGGCGTGCTTGGAGGCGGCGTAGGCGGCGATATAGGGCGCCCCGCCGAGGCCCGCCATGGAGGCCATATTAATGATGCGCCCCCAGCGCCGCTCGAGCATCCCGGGCAGCAGCGCGCGGCTCAGCAGGAATGGCGCCGTCGCGTTCACCGCGAGGTGGTGCTCCCAGAGCGCGGGATCGGTGCGCGCGACGGAGGCCGACTCGGCGATACCCGCGTTGTTGACGAGGATGTCGATGCGGGGGAGGGCGGCGCGGATCCGATCGATCCCGGCCGCGAGGGCGCGGGAATCGGCCACGTCCATCTCGCAGATCACCGTGCCCGCGGCGCCCGCGTCCTTCAGTTCCGTGGCGACGGCGTCGAGCTGGGCGCGAGTGCGCGCGGTGATGGCGACGGCGGCGCCGGCCCGTCCGAGGGCCAGGGCCACGGCCCGCCCGATGCCGCGCCCGCCGCCCGTGACGAGCGCCACTTTGCCCGAGAGCGTTGTCTGTGTCATTCGCGCGCGATTATACTACCCGGGCTCTATGGCGCGACGATTCGAGAAGGCGACGGCGTCTGACGCGATCGGCCGTCTCCGCCCCGGGATGAAGGTGCTGCTGCCTGCGGGCTGCGGCGACCCGACGGCGCTCGTGCGCGAGATCATGCGCCAATCGGAGCGCGTGGCGCCCCTGACGCTCATGGGCGGCCTTCGCCTCGACGACTACCCCTTCGGCGCCGCGGCCTACGCGGGCAAGCTCCGCTTCACGACATGGCACCTGTCCCCACGGCTCCACGCCGCCGAGGCGCGGGGGGACGCGGAGTACGTGCCCGCGCGCTACTTCGATGCCGTGAGCTTCTTCGCCGCGGGCGGGCCGTGGGCGCCCGACGCGGTTCTGGTCCACGCGGCGCCGCCCGACCGCGCGGGCTATCTCTCCCTCGGCGTGTCGGCAAGCTACGCCCTGCCGGCAGCGCGCCGCGCGCCGCTGGTGATCGCCCAGGTCAATGCGCGAATGCCGCGCACGCTGGGCAATGCCTTTCTCCACCGCACCCAGGTGGACGTCTGGGTCGAGGTGGATGAGCCGCTCCTCGAGTATCCGCCGACGCCGGTGGGCGAGGTGGAGCGCAAGATCGCGGCCCACGTCGCCGGGCTGATCCCCGACGGCGCCACGGTCCAGGTCGGCATCGGCGCCATCCCCCAGGCGGTGATGGAGGCGCTCGGCGGCAAGAAGGACCTGGGCGTGCACTCGCTCCTGGTGGACCACATGCTGCCGCTGATCGAGGCGGGCGTGATTACGAATGCGCGCAAGCGCCTGCACCCCGGCCGCATGGACATCGGCGAGATTATGGGCACGGCGCGGCTCTTCGCGTGGAGCCACGAGAACCCGCTCGTCAACATGGAGCCCTCGGACATCGTCCACGACCCGCAGGTCGTGGGCGCGCTCGGCGACTTCGTCTCGGTGAACTCGGCCCTCGAGGTGGATCTCCTGGGGCAGGTCAATGCCGAGAGCGTGGAGGACCGGCAGCTGGCGGGCATCGGAGGGCAGTTCGACTTCGTGCTGGGCGTCACCCGGGCTGCCGGCGGCCGGTCCATCATCGCGCTGCCCGCGAGCGGCAAGGGCGGCGCGCTCTCCCGGATCGTGAGGCGGCTGCCCGCCGGCGCGCGCGTGACGACGCCGCGCTTCCTCGCCGACTACGTGGTGACGGAGTACGGGGTGGCAGCGCTGAAGGGGAAGAGTGATGCCGGCCGGCGGCGGGAGCTGCTCCGCATCGCCCATCCGGCGTTCCGGGAATCGCTGGAACGGCAGGAGGCTAGGTCTTGAGCTTGTCGATCTCGGCGAAGATCTCTTCGTGCTCGGGGAAGCGGTACGTCACCTGGTTGTCGTAGACCTTCTTGCCGTCGATGTCGACGGTGAAGATCCCGCCGGCGCCTTCCTTGAGATCGGCGGTGATCCCGTACTTGGTCTTGATGGCGGCCTGCAAACTGGAGGCCTGGGGAAGATAGTTTCACTCGCCGCAGTACATGATGCGGATCTTCATCCGATCCTCCTTTGCGCGTCGTTACCGCGTATGATACCGGGGGGCTCTCGGGCCTGTCAAACACATGGCGCCGCATCTGCTCATCGACACCGATCCCGGCATCGACGACGCGCTGGCGATCCTGCTCGCGCTCGCCTCGCCCGGCGTCTCGGTGGAAGCGATCACCACGGTGGCGGGCAATGTGGGCGTGGATCGCGCCACCGACAATCTCGCCCGCATCCTCGAGGTCGCCCGGCCCCTGGTCCTGCCGCGCCTGGGCCGGGGCGCCGAGGCCCCGCTCAAGCGCGCCCTCATCACGGCCGGAGACGTGCATGGCGAAGACGGTCTCGGCAACCTCGACCGATTCGTGGAGGCCAACGGCCGGCTCCGCTACCCCTTGCCCTCAACGCCTCTTGAGATGCGGTCCGGCGCCGATTTGATTCTGGAAACTGTCGACGGGTTCGGCCCCGACCTGACCGTGGTGGCCCTCGGCCCTCTGACGAATCTGGCGCTGGCCCTGGAGCGGGATGCCCGGCGGCTCGGGCGGGCCGGGCGCATCGTGGTCATGGGCGGCGCGATCGCGACGCCGGGAAACGTCACGCCGGCCGCGGAGTTCAACTTCTACGTGGATCCGGAGGCCGCGGCGGCCGTCTTTGAAGCCGGGCTGCCGCTCGAGCTGGTGCCGCTCGACGTCACCCGGCAGGTGGTGCTCTCCCAGCACACGCTCCGCGAGCGGGTGGGTCGAGGCCCGGGCGCCGTCGCCCGCTTCATCGCCGACTTCACGCTCCACGGCTTCGCCCTCGGCTCCGAGCGAGGCGACGGCGGGATCGTGATGCACGATCCGCTGGCGATGGGGGTCGCGCTCGATCCGTCGCTGGTGGGCTTCGAAGAGCTGCGCGTGGAGATCGAATGCGAGGGCCGGGTGACACGGGGGCTTTCGCTGGCCGACCGCCGCCCCATCTCCGGCCGCCTCAAGCGCGCGCCAAACTGCCGGGTGGCCATGTCAGTGGACGCGCCGCGATTCCTCGAGCTCTTCCTGGAGCGGTTGTGCCCCGCGTCTGCGTGATCGGGTCGGCCAATATCGACTACACCGTGGCCCTGCCGCGGCTGCCGGCCTCTGGCGAGACGGTGTCGGGCGGCATGCTGATGATCAACCACGGGGGCAAGGGCGCCAATCAGGCCGTCGCCGCCCGCCAGCTCGGCGCGGACGTGCGGATGATCGGTTGCGTGGGCGAGGACCGGCCCGGCACTCAGATCCGGGAAGCGCTCTTCGCGCGCGGCATCGATGTCGAGGGCGTGCAGCGGACTGCCGATGCACCCACGGGGACGGCGCTGATCCTGGTGGACGCCGACGGCCGCAACCAGATCGGCGTCGCGCCCGGGGCCAATCACAAGCTCACGGTCGAGATGGCGAAGCAGCACGAGGCAGCCATCCAGTGGGCCGACGTGGTGCTCTGCCAGCTGGAGGTGCCGCTCGCCGTGGTGCTCTGGGCGCTCGTGGCCGCCCGGCGGCACGGGGTGCCGACCATTCTCAACCCGGCGCCCTACCGGCCGCTGCCGGAGGACGTATGGCGCTACATCTCCTACCTCACGCCCAATGCGAGCGAGCTCGGCGCGCTGACCGGGATCGACGTGCGCGACCTGGCGTCCGCCCGAGAGGCGGCGGGACGCATGACGGCACGCGGCTCCGCCGTGGTGATCGTCACGCTCGGCGAGGAGGGGGCATTGGTCTGCGACGGCGATACCATCAGTCACTTTCCCGCCTTTCCGGTCACCGCGGTGGATACGACGGCGGCCGGCGATGCCTTCAACGGGGCGCTCGCGGTGGGATTGGCGGCAGGGGGCAGTCTCGAGCAGGCCATCCCGCTGGCCAGCGCCGCCGGCGCGCTGACCTGCACCCGGCGCGGCGCCCAGGATTCGCTGCCCGACCGCGCCGACGTCGAGCGCTTCCTGAAGAACCTCCGCTCCTCCTAGCTGGGGTCAGGTCTTGAATTACGACATTTGCGGTCGTTTTTCGTCAGTACTTGCTATGCGTTCCTGACCATTTGCGGCACAAAATGTCGTAATTCAAGACCTGACCCTGGCCCGGAGGGCGGCGAGGTGGGCGAGGGCCTCGGCGACGCGCGAGCGAGAGAGCTTGCCCTCGGCCATGGCGCGCTCCACGGCCATGACAACGCGCTGGGCGGCGCGATTCTCGATCCGCCCCGTATTGTGGGAGACCAGCAGCACGTCGACCCCGGCCCCGAGCGCCAGCACAGCCGCTTCCTCCAAGCCGTACTGCTTGATGATGGCGCCCATCAGCAAGTCGTCGGAGACGACGACCCCGCGATAGCCGAGCCAGCCACGCAGGATTCGGTCCACCGTGAAGCGCGACAGCGTCGCGGGGTCCCACGGATCCAGTCGCCGGTCGAAGACATGCGCCGTCATCACGCTATCGGCCAGGCCTTCGGCGATGAGCGCACGGTACGGCGCCAGCTCCACGGCGAGCTCGGCCGTGTCGGTGACATCGGTGAATCCCACGTGCGAGTCGCCGCGGCTCGAGCCATGGCCGGGGAAGTGCTTGAGCGCGGTGAGAATGCCGGCGGCATGCATGCCCGTGATGAAAGCGCGCGCCTGGGCTGTGACGCGGCGGGGATCGGCGGAGTACGCGCGGCCGGGCGCGACGATGACCGGGTTGGCGGGGTTCACGGCGACGTCCACCACGGGCGCCAGGTTCCAGTTGATCCCTGCCTCGCGCAGGGTGGCACCCATGCGCCGCGCCTCGAGCTCGGTCAGCGCCATGTCTCCCGCCTCGCCCAGCTCCCGCGCCGAAGGCGAGGGGAGATAACCGAGCCGAGCGGACAGCCGCATCACGGCGCCGCCCTCATTGTCGGCGGCGATCAACAGCGGCCGCCCCGCGCACTGCTGCGCGAGCGCCTGCAGATCGCTCGTCAGCTGCCGCACCTGCTCGGGGCTCACGATATTGCGTGGCGTCCCCCTGGCGGCGTCACGCTCGAAGAGGATTACGCCGCCCACTTTGACGTCGCAGACGAGGGCGCGGATCTCGTCATCGCCCTCGACCTGGGTCCCGCGGAAGCCGATCAGGAGGAGATCGGCGACGGCCAAAGCCGGCGGCGGTGGGGGCTCGGGAATCGTCGCGCAACCGGTTGACAGAACGACTAGGACGAGGAGGAGGGGAGCGAGCGGCCCGCGCATCAGCCGCGCGCTGCGCGCGCAGCCTGGACAAGACGTCGAACGCGCTCCGGATCGACCGGATTGGCCAGACGCCCATCGTGCTTGATGGCGGTGCCGACGATGACGCCGTCCGCCACCGACAGCAGCTCGGCCACCGTCTCGGCGGTGACGCCGCTGCCCACGAGCAGGGGGACCTCGGGTACGGCGCCGCGCACGCGCTTGACCTCGCCCATCGGCGTGGGCTCCCCCGTGGCCGCGCCGGAGACCACGAGCGCGTCGGCCAGAGCGCGGGAGACGCAGTCGCGGGCTTCCTGCTCGATGGGCACCGGGGCCAGCGGCATCCCGTGCTTGGCCTGCACGTCGGCGAGAATCTTGACATCGGCATCGAGCAGGCGACGGTAGCGGAGCGTGTCGTGGGCGTTCGACTGTAGCAGGCCCTGATCGGCCACCACGGCGCCCACGTGCACATTGACCCGAACGAAGCGCGCGCCCGTCGCGACCGCGACGGCCAGCGCCGAGTGCGCGTCGGTCTTGAGCACGTTCACGCCAATCGGCAGCCGCACGGCCTGGCGGAGCCCGGCGATGACGACGGCCATGCCGGCGACGGTGCCCGCATCCACGCGGCCGGCGGCGAAAGGCGTGTCGCCGTGATTTTCGATCAGCAACGCGTCGGCGCCGCCGTCGGCCAGCGCGCGCGCGTCGTCAAGCGCCGCTCGCGCGACCTCGTCCATGCTGCCGGCCCAGCGCGGACTGCCGGGCAGCGCGCGAAGATGCACCATGCCGATGACGGCCTTGGGAATGCCGAGAATTGGCTCGAGACTCATGTGGCGGAATGATAACACGCTGGAGTATAGTGGCGGAGTGATGGCCCCACGCTCCGAATCCGCCTCAGCGCGGATCTTCTACGGCTGGTGGGTGGCGCTGGCCTTCGCACTCATCGTCTTCCTGTCCACCGGAATCCGCTTCACCGTCGGACCGTTTCTCAAGCCGGTGGTCGCCGACCTCGGCCTCGACCGCGGGAGCTTCTCGCTCGTGATCTCGCTCTCGCTCTTCCTCTACGGCGCGTTTATGCCGCTGGTTGGCCGCATGGTGGACCGCATGGGCCCGCGTCTCGTCTGCTCCGCCGGCGCCGTCGTCCTGGCCGGCTCCATGGTGCTCACCGGCACGATGCACTCGCTCTGGCAGTTCTTCCTCTACTACGGCGTGCTGGTGGCGCTCGGCCTCGCGGCCACGGGCCACGTCGTCGCGGCGGCGACGCTAACGCGCTGGTTCGTCAAGCGCCGGGGCACGGCGATCAGCCTCCTGTCGGCGGCGTCCATGGCGGGTATGGCGATCCTCGTGCCGGTCGTGATGTGGTGCATTCTCACCTTCGGCTGGCGCGCGAGCTACATGATCCTCGGCGTGGCCTCGCTGCTCGTGACGCTGCCGCTGACGCTATGGGTCCTCAAGCCCGGCCCCGAGAGCCTGGGCCTCGAGCCCGACGGCATTGCCGCCGATCCCGCCAGCGCTCGTATCGCGCCGGCGCTCGAGCGCACCGCGGTCGGCGAGGCGATGCGCGTGCCCTCCTTCTGGCTCCTGGCGGGCGGGCTCTTCAACTGCGGCTTTTCCATGAGCCTGCTCTCGGCTCACGGCGTGCCCATGCTCACCGATCACGGCTTTCACGCCATGACGGCTTCTTCCGCGATCGGCTTTCTCGGCATGACGAGCATCGGCGGTGGGATGGTCCTCGGTCTCATCTCCGACCGCTGGGGCCGCAAGCCCGTCCTGGCCTCGGTATACCTGCTCCGTGCCTGCGCCTTCGCCGCGCTCTTCGTGGTCCACGATCCGGCGGCGCTCCTCGTCGTGGCGGCCATCAGCGGGCTCGGCATGTCGGGCAGCCTGGCCATGACCTCCGCGCTCACGGGCGACATCTTCGGCCGCTTCTCCGTGGGCTCCATCTTCGGGCTGATCTTCCTGTCTCACCAGGCGGGGGCCGCGCTCGGCTCCTGGCTCGCGGGCTTCCTCTTCGATTTGACCGGCGGCTACGGCGCAGCCTTCGCCGCCGCCTGCACGCTCCTGCTGGTCGCGACGGGGCTCGCGCTCACGATCAACGAGGCGGGGCGGCCCGCGCGCCGCAGCGGGTTGCAGCCGGCGCAGTCTCTGGCCGGAGGGAAATAGATGGGCTACGAGACGATTCTGGTGGACCGGGTCCAGGGCGTCGGGACCGTGACGTTCAACCGCCCCGAGGCGCGGAACGCCATCGACGTGCGGATGCGCGAGGAGCTGGTGGGCGCCTTCGACGAGCTGGAGGCCGATGAGACGGTGCGCGCCATCATTCTCACCGGCGCGGGCGGCCACTTCAGCGCGGGCGGCGACGTCAAGACCATGGCCAAGCGGCATACGGCGGCCGAAGGGCGAGCGCGCGTGGAGTCGCTGAACCGTTTCGTGCTCCGGCTCTTCAACTTCCCCAAGCCGACGCTGGCCATGGTGGATGGCTTCGCCGTCGGCGCCGGCTGCAATATCGCGCTCGGCTGCGATCTCGTGATCGCCTCGGACCGCGCCCGCTTCGGCGAGGTCTTCGCCAAGATCGGCCTGGTGCCCGACGGCGGTGGCACCTGGCTCCTGCCGCGGCTCGTGGGGCTCGCCAAGGCCAAGGAGCTGGTGTTCACGGCCGACATCATTGATGCCGCCGAGGCGCTCCGGATCGGCCTCGTCAATCGCGTGGTGCCGGTTGCCGAGCTCGAGGCGACGACTCGAACGCTCGCCGCCAAAATCGCGGCCGGGCCACCCGGCACGCTGGCGCTGGCCAAGTCGCTGCTCAATCGTGCGACCACCGGGGATCTGGCCGCGGCCCTCGAGCTCGAGGCCTTCGCCCAGGGCCAGGCCATCTCCTCGGAGGACCATGGCGAAGGGGTTCGCGCATTCCTTGAGAAGCGGTCGCCTAACTTCAAGGGAACATAGATGAAAACCGCCCGGATCATCGGGACGGGGATGGCCGTGCCCGACTGCGTGGTGGACAACCACCTGCTCTCCCGCTGCATGAGCACCAGTGACGAGTGGATCGTGCAGCGCACCGGGATCCGCGAGCGCCGGGTCTCTCCCGACACCTATCGGATGCTGCTCCGCATGGCCGAGGCTCCCGACAAGGCCGCGTTCATGCGGGAGGTGCGGGATCGTGGCCTCGACGGCAATATCGACTCGACGCTGATGTGCGCCGATCTCGCGCTCGAGGCCTCGCGCATGGCGCTCAAGAGCGCGGGGCTCGAGGCCGAGCAGATGGACTGCATCATCGACTCCTCGACCTTGCCCGACTTCGCGTACCCGCACACGGGCTGCGTGCTGCAGGGAAAGTTCGGGCTGACCTCGACGCCCGTCTTCAATCTCCAGCAGGGCTGCGCCGGCTTCATCTACGGCCTGGCGCTGGCCGACCAGTTCATCCGCGGCGGCATGTACCGGCGCATCCTCGTCGTTGGGGCCGAGCTGCTCTCCTCGGCCTTCGACTACACCGACGCCAGCCGGGACATGGCCGTGCTCTTTGCCGATGGCGCGGGGGCCGCGGTGCTGCAGGCCGAGGAGGCCGATCCGGCCCGGCCGCGCGGTCTGATCTCGCATCATCTGCACTCCGACGGCACCGCGCTCGACGCGCTGTCGGGCGAGCTCTGGGGCTCCTCGACCTTCCCGCCGATCTCCAAGAAGAAGATCGACGACGGCCGGACGCGGCCGCGGATGAACGGCCGCGCGGTCTTCGTCCAGGCCGTCCGTCGCGTCCGCGAGGTGGTGCAGGAATGTCTCGACGCCAATGGCCTCGAGCCTTCGGAGGTGGACCTCTACCTCTTCCACCAGGCCAATCTCCGGATCATCGAGGCCATCGCCCAGCACTACAAGATCCCCGCCGAGCGGATGTTCAACAATATCGAGCGCTACGGCAATACGGCGGCCGCCTCGGTGCCGATGTGCCTGCACGAAGCGCTCATGGATGGACGCATCAAGGACGGCGACCTCCTCATGCTGGTGGCCTTCGGGACCGGCTTTTCCTGGGGAGCGACCCTGCTGCGTTGGTGAGGCGCGCGGCGTGCTGACGCGCTGGATCCGCCGTCTCCTCGAGCCCCGGGTGGCGACCAAGCGGGCCCTGGTGCTGGCCGGCGGGGGAGTGATCGGCGGGATGTACGAAGTTGGCGCCCTCGCCGCTCTCGATGAGCGGCTTCCCGGCTTCCGCGCCAATGATTTCGATCTCTACCTCGGCTCGAGCTCCGGCTCCGTGGTCTGCGCCCTGATGGCCCAGGGCGTTCGGCCCTTCGAGCTCTACGGGGTGCTCGACGAGGAGCGCGACGATCCGCTGAACTTCCACCGCGGGGCGGTCTACAACAAGGGTGCGTTTTCCGCCGCGGCTCGGAATTTGGCTCAATTCGTCTGGGCCATCGGCAAGAAGGCCGTGGCCGGCTTCAGGCTCGAGTGGCCGGATCTCCTGGCCCGCAGCGGTGGCGACATGCCGCCCGGCTTCTTCTCGATCTCGACGCTCGAGAACTTCATCCGCCAATCGTTTGAGACCAAGGGCTTCCCCAATAGCTTCCGGGAGTGCCCGCGCCGGCTGCTGATCCCGGCCATCGATCTCGATCGCGCCCAGCGGGTGGTCTTCGGCCGCGGCGCGTATGCCGACGTGCCGATCTCGGAAGCCATCGCGGCCTCCTCGGCCATACCCGGCTTCTTCGAGCCCTATCGCATCGACGGTCGGGACTATATCGACGGCGACGTGGGGTATACGGGACACGCTGACGTGGCCGTGGAGGAAGGCGCCACCGTGGTGGTGGTGATCAACCCCGCGGTGCCCCAGCGCATCGAGAACACGGGCGCGCCGGAGATCCGCCGCGGCGGCCTCTACGCCATCATGGAGCAGGCGGGGCATATCACGAGCCTCAACCTGCTCGAGGTCGGGCTGCGGGAGCTGCGCCTGCGCCGGCCCGACGTGGAGATGCTGCTGATCCAGCCCGAGCCGCGCCCCTCGCCTCTCGTGGGGCCGTCGATGGGATTCGAGTCGAGCCGCGCGGCGCTGCGCTTCGGCTATGCGACGGTGGAGGAATGGCTCGAGGGCGAGGGCGCCGAGTTCGCCCGCCGCTTCAGCGCCAGGCCGTGAGGGCCGTCCGGATCGGCGCCGCACTGCTGGCTGTTCTGGGGCTGGGCGGCTGCGAGTATTTGTGGAACCTGGGCAACCAGGCGCCGCTCGTGCGTGATGTCAGCGAGCTGTTCGGAGCGCACGAGATCACCCTGGAGAAGCCGATCTGCAACATGATCGGTACGACCCGTGGGGCGACGTGCGAGCTCCGTCTTACCGCGGACCAGGTTGCGGCAGCCGTGCGGGGCCTTGGGCTGACGGAAATGCGCGCTGGCCGGGCGGCCAGCCTCGGGCAGGCGGGCTGCAGGCTCGCCTCAGCCGACCATTCCGGCGCGCCGGTTCGGGGATACGAATCGGGCCGGCAGCCCAAGGCCTCGACGCTGCGCAACGGGGCGGCCTTTTCCTATCTGCGCCTCTATTATCGGGCCGACACGCGTGAGGTATGCCTCGAGGTCTCCTACGCCTATGGCTGAGAACGCCGCCTACTTCGGGCTGACTTCCTCGACGGTATAGCCCGCATCGGTCAGATGGCGCTTGATGGCGTCGATCTGCTCGCGCCCGGAGGTCTCGAGCGTGAGCTCCACCTCGGTCTCGCCCACCGGCGCCCGGGAGAAGGCGCGGTCGTGCTCGATGTGCAGCACATTGGCGCGGGCCTCGGCCACGAGCGCGGTCAGCCGGGCGAGCGTGCCCGGCCGGTCGCGCAGGAGCACGCGGAGGCGGACCAGCCGGCCGTCCTTGACCAGGCCGCGCTCGATCACCCGGGAGATCACGTTGACGTCGATATTGCCGCCGGAGAGCACGAGCACCACGGTCTTGCCCTGCATGGCCACGCGCTTGTTGGCCAGCGCGGCCAGCGGCACGGCGCCGGCGCCTTCCACCACCGTCTTCTCGATCTCGAGGAGCAGGAGGATGGCGTTGGCGATCTCTTCCTCGCCGACACTCACCACCTCGTCCACGTAGCGCCGGGTCAGATCGAAGGTGTGCTCACCCACGCGCCGCACGGCGATGCCGTCGGCGATGGTGGTCGCGGGCGGCAGCGTGACCCGGTGGCCCGCCGCCAGGGCCGCCTTCATTCCGGCCAGCTCGCCGGCCTGAACGCCTACGATGCTCACCGCCGGCCGCCGCGACTTGATCGCGAGCGCGAGGCCGCTGATGAGGCCGCCGCCTCCCACGGGCACGAGCACCGCGTCGAGATCGGGGACCTGCTCGAGCAGCTCGAGTCCGATGGTGCCCTGGCCGGCGATGACACGTGGATCGTCGAAGGGGTGGACGAACACGAGGTTCCGTTCGGCCTCGATCTCCTTCGCGCGCGCAAAGGCCTCATCGTAGTTCTCGCCGTGCAGCACCACCTCGGCCCCCTGCCGGCGCGCCGAAGTCACTTTGGCCAGCGGCGCCCATTCCGGCATGACGATGACCGCGGCGGTGCCCAAACGCGAGGCGTGGAAGGCCACGGCCAGGCCGTGATTGCCCGCGCTGGCGGCCACGACGCCGCGCCTGCGCTCGGCGGGGGAGAGCTGAAGCAGGAGATTGGCGGCGCCGCGCTCCTTGAAGGAGCCGGTCATCTGGAGGTTTTCGAGCTTGACGAAGACGCGGGCCCCCGTGATCGCGGACAGCGTCTCGGAGTACGGGCAGGGCGAGACGTAGATGGTGGCGTGGAGTCGATCGCGCGCCGCCTGGACGTCTTCGGGCGTCATGGTCGTTGGGGGCGTCCTTTAGAATGGGATCTCGGGCGCAGCGCGTCCGGGGGACATCAGCCCGACGGGCATCAGCGGGGTCGAGTGGGCCCAGGCCATGCGGCCCTTCCAGTCGACCAGGATGAGCCCGCCGTGGCCATGACCTTCCTCGACGAGAACGCTCAGCGCCACCTCGCAGGCTTGGCTGGGATCGTTCACGGCCTTGAGGATCTCGAGTGTTCGCCGCGCGAGCGTCACCCGGATGATGGCCTCGCCGTCACCGGTGCAGGAGGCGCCGCCCAGCGTGCTCTCGGCATAGGTGCCGCAGCCGATCAGCGCCGAATCGCCGACGCGGCCCGGCAGCTTGCCCACCATGCCACCCGTGGAGGTGGCCGCGGCGATGGTGCCATCGCGGTCCAGCGCCACGGCGCCCACCGTTCCCGCTCCGACCGCGCGCGGCTGAAGGGCGGCGAGCCGCTGGCGCTGGCGCTCGGTGATGAGCTCGGCGGGATCGCAGAGGGGAATGCCGAAGGCGCGGGCGCGCTCGAGCGCGCCTGGGCCGGCGAAAAACGAATGACGCCCGTCCTCGAGGATCCGCCGGGCGAGGGAGACGGGATTCCTCACTCCCTCGACAGCCGCCACGGCGCCGTTCCGAAGCCCGTCGCCCTCCATGATGGAGGCGTCCGTCTCGACCGTGCCGGCCGTGGTAAGCACCGAGCCATGTCCCGCATTGAACCGGGGATGGTCCTCGAGCGTGCGCACCGCCGCTTCGACGGCATCGAGCGCGGTACCACCTTCGGCGAGAGGTTTCCAGCCCGCGGCCACCGCCTCGCGGATCCCCCGGCGGAGCTCGTCGCGCCCGTCGACCGGATCGGCGCCGGCGCCACCCTGGACGATCAGCGCCGGGACCCGGCTTGCCACGCTTCCGCTCCGGCACGTATCATTTCGACGTGATTGTCGGCCAACTTCTCTCGCAGGACAACTCGAAGTTCCGATCGCTCGCCCGCCGCATCGTGACCTGCCGCAGCTGCCCGCGGCTGGTGCGTCATCGCGAGGCCAGCGCCACCAGTCCGCCACGGCGGTACCGGGGTCAGCTCTACTGGGCTCGGCCTTTGCCGGGCTTCGGAGATCCGCATGCGCGCGTGCTCCTGATCGGCCTGGCGCCCGCCGCGCATGGCGGCAACCGCACCGGCCGCATGTTCACCGGCGACCGCAGCGGCGAGTGGCTGTTCCGCGCGCTTGATGAGGCGGGCTTTGCCAACCGCCCGACGTCCACCGGAATCGGCGACGGCCTCCGGCTTCGCGGTGCCTACATTACCGCGGCGCTGCGCTGCGCGCCGCCCGCCAATAAGCCCATGCCCGTGGAGCTCGCTCGCTGCCAGCCCTTTCTGCTGGAGGAGCTGGCCCTGCTGAAGCGGGTGAGGGTCGTGGTTCCTCTCGGCAAGATCGCCTGGGACGCGTATCTGCGCGCTCGGCGCGCGCTCGGTGAGCCGTTGCCGCGGCCGATCCCGAGATTCGGCCACGGCGCCGTTGCCCGGATGCCCGACGGGGTCATTGTTCTTGGCTGCTATCACCCGAGCCAGCAGAACACCTTCACCGGCAAGCTCACGCGCCCGATGCTGCGCGCTGTCTTTCGTCGCGCCCGCCACCTTGGGGTCAGGTCTTGAATTCCAACATTTATGGCTTATTTTTGTCAGTTTCGACCGGCTGCCGCTGACGTCTAGCGGCAGCGAATGTCGTATTTCAAGACCTGACCCCGCCTGGTAGTATAGGCCGCTCATGTCGACCCGCGCCTACCAGACGATCTGGGCACTGATCGTCTTTGCCTGGATCACCAATTACATCATCCGCATGGCACCCAATGCGCTCTGGCCGCCCATCATGGCCGAGCTCGGGCTCGATTACACGCTGACAGGCTTCCTGTCCACGGCGTTCTTCTACGCGTACATGGGCATGCAGTTTCCAGCCGGCTTTCTCGGCGACCGATTCGGGCGCAAGCGCATGCTGGTGGCGGGACTGGTGCTAGGCTCCGTGTCCTCGCTGCTCACGGGCGTGGCCGGCTCCTTCCTTACGCTCTTTCTCGTGCGGCTGCTGACAGGCGCGAGCCAGGGCTTTCTCTTCTCCAATGATCGGGTGATCATCATGGCCACGACGCCCAGGGACAGGATGGCCCTGGGGCAGGGCATTTCCTTCTCGGGCCCGGGCATCGGCACGACGCTGGGCCTCTTCCTCGCGGGCGCGCTCGGAGTCCTGATGCCCTGGCGCTCGGTGTTCTTCGTCTTCGCGCTGCCGCCGCTGCTGGCCGCCGCCCTGATCTGGCGGCTCGTGCCCGAGCCACCGCATCAGACCGCGGCCGCCGATCCGGCCTGGCCCTTCCGGGGCGTCCTGCGCACGCGCGACTTCTGGCTACTCGGCGCCACGGGAATTCTGCCGGTGTTCGTCCAGTTCACGCTGGCCACGTGGGGCGCGCTCTTCTTCGCCGAGGTGGGCGTCACCGATCTCGGCCGCTCGGCCTCGCTGGCCAGCCTGCAGGGCCTCGTGGCGCCGCCCGGGCTGCTGCTCTCGGGCCTCCTCGCCGACCGGCTTCAGCGGCGCGGCCTCGAGCGGAAGCTGGTCATCACCGCGACCCAGCTGCTCGTGGTGGGCGCGCTGATCGGAATGGGCCTGGTCATCCACGCCCGTGGCCCGGCCTGGCTTCTCACGGCGCTGCTGCTGGCCGCGAGCTTCCTGGTCTGGTGCACGTGGGGACCCGCCTATGCGATCTTGGGCGAGATGTTTCCGCCCTCGGTTTTGGGCAAGGCCTTCGGGCTGTACAACTGCACCTGCTTCATCGGCGCCATCGTGGGTCCGCTGCTCAGTGGATGGATCAAGGATCTGACCGGCTCCTTCGCCGCCGCGCTGTTCGCCGCCGCCGTCCTGGCTGCGGTCAGCGCGGTCACCACGCTCGGGCTCGAGCCCGCCTTCCGCTTGTCGTGGCGTTCGAAGCTTGCCGCTCGATAGCCGGCGTAGGATAATCGCAGCATGACAAAGCTTCGTATTTTCGCGGCTCTGGCGCTCGTCTGTGCCGCCGGCGCAGCGCCGGCCGCGGCGGCTCCGCCTGCTCTCGACGTCACGGAAGCCACACTGGACAATGGCCTCCGCGTGCTGCTCCTCGAAGACCATCGCAGCCCCATCGTCTCCGTGCAGATGTGGTATCGCGTGGGCTCGCGCAATGAGCGCGTGGGCGCCACCGGGCTTGCCCACTTCCTCGAGCACATGATGTTCAAGGGCACGCCGACGAACGGCAAGGGGCAGTTCGCGCGCTTGGTGGAGAACAACGGCGGGCAGGACAATGCCTTCACTTCCCAGGATCTCACCTCCTACTATGTCGACATCGCGGCGGACAAGATCGACATGGTGCTGCGGCTCGAAGCTGACCGGATGCGGCGCCTGCGCCTGGACCCGAAGGAGATCGACTCCGAGCGGCAGGTGGTGATGGAGGAGCGCCGCACGCGCACCGAGGACGATCCCGACGGCCTGCTCTCGGAACAGATGATGGCGACGGCCTTCGAGGCGCTGCCCTACCGCTGGCCGATCATCGGCTGGATGGAGGACATCCAGCGCATCACCCCCGCCCAGCTCCGTGCGTTTTACGATACGTATTACGTGCCCAACAATGCGCTGCTGGTGGTGGTGGGCGACGTCAAGGCCTCCACGCTGCTCGCGCGGATCCGGCTGATCTTCGGCCCGATCCCGCGCGGCCCGGCGACGCCGCCCGTCACCGCCGTGGAGCCTCCGCAGCGCGGCGAGAAGCGCGTCGTCGTGAAGAAGATCGGGGCCCAGCTGCCGATCGTGAACCTGGCGTGGCATGTGCCGAACTTCAAGTCGGCGGACGCGCCGGCGCTCGAGCTGCTCTCGACGATCCTGTCCGAGGGCCGCGCCTCCCGCCTGTACCGCAAACTAGTGTACGAGAAGCGGATGGCGCTCAATGCCGGCGGCGATTACACATTCGGCTCGATGGATCCCAACCTCTTCTGGCTCTACGCCACGCCCTTGCCGGGCCAAGAGCCGGAGGCACTCGAGCGGGCGTTGCTGGCGGAGATCGAGCTGATCAAGACGGAGCCGGTGCCCGAGGAGGAGCTCGAGCGCGCCAAGAACCAGATCGAAGCCTCGTTCGTCTGGCGGCAGGACTCTGTGCATTCGCGCGGCTCCAGCCTGGCGCGCTTCGAGCTCCAGGGCTCGTGGCGGGGACTCGAGGCCTTCGTCCCCCTGATCCGGGCGGTGACGGCGGCCGATCTGCAGCGCGTGGCGCGTGCCTATTTCCCCGCGGACCGGAAGACCGTCGGCATCCTCCTGCCCGACGAGCCGGCCAAGTCGGCAGGCAAGTAGCCGCGGTGCGCGCGTACGCCACCAAGGGGGCCCTCGCCCTCGGCGTGCTGCTCATCCTGGGGCTGGCTTATGCCTACGGTGGCCGGCTCTTCGGTCCCGGCGTCAAGCCCGTCGTCAGCGTCACGGGCACCATCGAGGCGCTCCAGGTGGACGTGAGCGCCAAGATCGCGGGACGGATCGTGGCGCGGCCGGTCCAGGAGGGCGATCGCGTCAAAGCCGGGCAGCTGCTCGTCAAGCTCGATGACGCTGAGCTCGCTGCCGACGCCCACCGCCAGGAGGCGGCCGTGCGCGCGGCGCAGGCCACGCTGCGGGATCTGCTGGCCGGTCCGCGGAAGGAAGAGATCGAGGACGCCCGCGCGGCCCTGCAGAGCACCGAGGCCACGCGCTGGATGACCGAGCGCGACTACCGGCGCGCCCAGGAGCTGGGCAAGCAGGCGCTGATCGCCACGCAGGAAGTGGACCGGGCCCGCCAAGCCTACGACGTGGCCGTCGCCCAGGAGAAGTCTGCGCGCCAGCGCCTCAATCTCCTGCTGGCCGGCTCGCGCCCCGAGCAAATCGAGGCGGCGCGCCATCAGCTCGCCCAGGCCGAGCAAGCGCTGGCCATGTCGCGCAGTCGGCTCAAGGAAATGACCATCGTGTCTCCGCTCGACGGCGTGGTGCTCCGGAAGAACCTCGAGGTGGGCGAGGTGGCCAATCCGGGCGTGTCCATCCTGACCCTGATGAATCCGAAGGAGATCTGGGTGCGCGCCTACGTCCCGGAGGAGGAGATCGGGCGCATGAAGGTAGGCGATGCGGCGCGCATCATGGTGGACGCCTATCCCGGTCGGACGTTTCCTGGGCGGATCATCGAGATCGCCTCCGAGGCCGAGTTCACTCCGAAGAACGTCCAGACGAAGAAGGAGCGGGTGAACCTCGTCTTCCGGATCAAGATCGCCGTGGACAATCCCGAGGGCATTCTCAAGCCCGGACTGCCCGCAGATGCCGACATCGGCTGATCCGGGCTTCGCCGTCGTCACCGACAGGCTCACCCGCCGCTTCGGCGAGCGCGTGGCCGTGGATCACGTGAGCATGCGCGTCCGCACGGGGGAGCTTTACGGCTTCCTCGGACCTAACGGCGCCGGCAAGTCCACGACGCTGCGGATGCTCTCCGGCCTGCTCGAGCCCAGCGAGGGGACGGCCTCGGTCCTGGGCCTCGACATCCGGCAGGAGCCCGAGCGCATCAAATCCCTGATCGGCTACATGTCCCAGAAGTTCTCGCTCTACGACGAGCTGACTGTGGACGAAAATCTCACCTTTTACGCGCGGGCCTACATGGTCCCGCGCGCGACGCGGGCGCCCCGGATCGCTCAGATGGTCAAGCTGGCCGATCTCACCGGACGGGAGCGCCAGCTGGCAGGCCAGCTCTCCGGAGGCTATCGCCAGAGGCTGGCGCTGGCCTGCGCGCTCGTGCACTCCCCGCGCCTCATCTTCCTCGACGAGCCTACGGCCGGCATCGACCCGGTCTCGCGACGGAATTTCTGGGGACTGGTCCGGCGGCTGGCCGACGAAGGTACCACCATCATCGTCACGACCCATTACATGGATGAGGCCGAGCTCTGCGACACGCTGGGCTTCATCTACCAGGGCCAGCTCATCGCCCAAGGTTCGCCCCACACGATCAAGACCGAGACCTTCCGGCAGCCCGTGGTCGAGGTGGAGGTCCCCGACATCCGGCAGACGGCGGATACGCTCGGAGAGTGGGACGCCGTCGAAGAGGTGGTGCGGGTCGGCACCCGGCTCAGGCTCGTCCTCGTGGACGATCGGACGTCGGCGGCCGACGTGGAGACGTATCTCAAGCGCGCGGGGCACGACGTGCATTGGGTCCACAGCGTCGAGCCGTCGGTAGAGGATCTGTTCGTCTCGTTCGTGGACAAGCAGCGCAAGGCGCGGCTACGCGAGCAGCTCCGCGCCCTCCAGGCAGACCCCCACCCCAGGAGCGAATCGAGAATCCTCTCCCCCTCTGGGGGAAAGGACAAAGGTGAAGGGGAGTAAACATGGCCTCCCGGCTGCTCGGCATGATCATCAAGGAGTTCATCCACCTCAGGCGCGATGCGCTGGCGCTCTTCCTCGCTCTCGTGATGCCGGTGCTCATGCTCTTCATCTTCGGCTGGGCCATCAATACCGATGTCAAGCACATCCCGACGGCAGTGTTCGAACAGTCGGGCAGCCTCGAGGCCCAGGAATTCCTCGAAGCCCTCGTCAACACGCAGTACTTCGATCTTCGGTATCGGGCCCGTAGTCACAAAGAGCTCACGCGGCTCGTGGACCAGGGCAAGGCCAAGATCGGCGTGGTCATCCCCCCGGACTTCGCCCGCAGGCTGTCGCGGCAGCAGGGGGAGGTCCAGGTGATCGTGGACGCGTCCGACCCTCAGGTCGCGACGTCGGGGATCAATGCGGCCGCCTCGCTGGGCGCCCAGCGCTCCCTGCAGATCATGACCGAGGCCGCCGCGGGCACCGCGGGAGTGCGCAACCCGGAGCCGCCCCTCGACGTCCGGGTGCGCGCCTGGTACAACCCCGACCTGGTTTCGGCCATCTTCATCGTCCCGGGGCTGATCGGGGCGCTGCTGATGCAGACGACGATCACGGCGATGGCGGTATCGGTCGTGCGTGAGCGCGAGCGAGGCACGCTGGAGGCGCTGATCGTGAGCCCCATCCGCCGCTGGGAGCTCCTGCTCGGCAAGATCATCCCGAACCTGCTCGTGGCCTACGGGCAGATGACCATGGCGCTCGTCGTGGCGCATTTCGTGTTTGACGTGCCGATCCGGGGGAGCCTGCCGCTGCTCTACGCGCTCTCAGCGGTGTTCATGATGGGCACCCTAGGCATTGGCATCTTTCTCTCCGCGGCCGCGCGGACGGTGCCCCAGGCGATGCAGATGGCCTTCCTCACGTTTCTGCCCTCCATCTACCTCTCGGGCCTCCTCTTCCCCATCGAGGGCATGCCCTGGGGCGCGCAGTACCTGGCCTCGGTCATCCCGCTAACGTACTTCCTTCGAATCGTCCGCGGCATCGTGCTCAAGGGCGTGGGCTTCAGCTACCTGTGGCCCCACCTGATTCCGCTCTTGATCTTCGGGGCCGTCATCTTTTCTCTTGCCGTCTTCAAGTTTCGCAAGACACTCGATTGAAGGAGTCCTCATGTCTGTCTTCAGCCGCCTTCGTCCGGTCTCCTCCCTTCTCCTTGTCGGCGTTCTCGTCTCGGGCGCCACGGCCGCGCCGCTGGCGCACCGTGAAGTCTTGCCGAACGGCATCCGGCTGCTGGTGGCCGAACGCCCCGCGATTCCGATTGTCGTAGTGCGGGTGTCGATCCGGGCGGGCTCGGCCTTCGATCCGCCCGACGCCGGCGGGCTCGCGAACCTCACGGCCGATCTGCTGACGCGGGGCACGGCCAGACGGACGGCGCCCGAGCTGGATCGCGCCATCGAATTCGTGGGCGGCAGCCTGGAGACGGACGCCGGGCGTGACACCGCGACCGTGAGCCTGGCCGTGCTGAAAAAGGATCTCGACCTCGGGCTCGATCTGCTGGCCGAGGTGCTGCTCCAGCCGGCCTTCCCCGAGGACGAGCTCAAGCGCAAGGCCACCGACATCCAGGCGGCCATCCGGCGCTCTGAGGAGAATCCCGAGAGCGTGGCGGGGCGCGAGCTGGCGCGCGTGCTCTACCCGGGCCATCCCTACGCGCGGCCGACTTCGGGCACGGTGGAATCGGTCGGCCGCCTCACACGCGAGCAGGTCGTGCGCTTCCACCGCGAGCGCTACCGCCCCGACGCAGCCGCGATCGCCGTCGTGGGTGACGTGACGGTGCAGGGGATACGCGAGGCGCTGCTACGGCGCCTCGGCGGGTGGAGGGCGCCGTCCGCCCCGCTGCCGGTGATCTCCATGGCACCGCCCGGTCCTCCGGTCGAGTCACGAACGATCACGCGCGAGCTGACGCAGGCCACGGTCTATCTGGGGCACCCCGCCGTCCGCCAGGATCACCCCGACTACTTCCCCCTGCTGGTGGCGAATTATGTGCTGGGCGGCGGCTCGGCATCCAGGCTCTACACCCATGTGCGGGAGGAGCGCGGGCTGGCGTATGCCGTCTACGGCAGCCTGTTGCCCGGCCGGTACGGGGCGGCGTATGTCGTGGCGCTCCAGACCCGGATCGAGGCGGTGGCGGAGGCGATCAGCGTCGTGAAACAGGAGATGGCGCGGATGGGGCGCGAGCCGGTGGCCGACCGCGAGCTGGCGCTGGCGAAAGCATATCTGATCGGCAGCTTCCCGCTGCGCCTCGATACCTCCGCGAAGGTGGCGGGCCTGTTGATCGGGATCGAGGAGAACGGGCTCGGCCTGGATTACCCGGACCGATTCAAGGCCGAGGTTGCCAAGGTCACTGCGGCCGATGTCCAGCGCGTCGCCAAGCGATATCTCGATCCGACGAGCTTTTCGTCGATCATGGTCGGCCGCTAGCGGGCCGCTGAAAAAGGCCCATCTGCTTCGTTGGCTCGGTCGCCGCCCTCAACGTACAGCAAGTACGCCTCGGGCGGCGGCCTCCCTCGCCGCCTCGCATCTGAACCTTTTTGATCGGCCTGCGAGTTCTTCCGCATTCCGCTAGCGCGGGCAGGACGTTCCGCTCCCGATCGCGCGGCGGCGCTCCAGAGCCCCCGAATCGCTGTGCTACAATACGCGCCACATGAATTCGAAACGCTCGTGGCGTGCTGCGGTCCTGCTCGTCGGAGCCGCGTTCGCACTGGCCCCGGCGCGCCCCGCCGACGCGGCGCTGCTCGTCCTGACGGAGCGTGATCGGAGCGAGGCGATTCGCGTCGGCAAGCGCAGCGTGCTCGCTGAGGAATTCGGCGGTGAGTGGAAGGTCACGGGCGTCGGTGGCCAGTCCGTCGTCGTCATGACCGCATTCCATCGCCTGGCGCTGGCGGCGCGCAATTCGGCGTTCCAGAACCGCGCGCTCAAGCCCCGGGACATCGACTCGCTGCTCAAGGCGCACGACGGCAAGCTAATCTTCTGGGCCACGCTCAGGGGAGGGAAGGCCGACTTCGCGCGGTTCTACGCGCCTGTCCTGCTCGTGCAGCAGGAAGAGATTAGACCCACGTTCACCCAGAACGAGCGCACCGCGAAAGCGGACGAAGACGGCCGCTTTACGGCGCGCTGCATGTACGTGTTCCCCAGCGAGGGGCTCAATTCCAACGCCAAGGTGCTGCTGGTCGTGCGGGACCCCGACGAGCGGCAGGTGGCGCGATTCACGGTGGATCTCTCGGGCATGCGGTGAAACCCGGAGGGCGATGAACGAGATCCGCGGGCCGTTCACGATCTGAAAGGAGAAGCCCATGAAGGCGATCCGCATCCACGCGCCAGGCGGTCCGGAGGCGCTCAAGTTCGAGGACGTGCCCGAGCCGACGCCGGCCACCGGGCAGGCGCTCGTCAAGCTCGATGCCGCCGGCGTGAATTTCATCGACGTGTATTTCCGGACGGGACAGTACAAGGCACCCCTGCCCCTGACGATCGGCCTCGAGGGCGCGGGCGCGGTGACCGCGGTGGGCCCCGGGGTCAGCGAGATCAAGGTCGGCGACAAGGTGGCCTGGACGGGCGTGCCCGGCTCCTATGCTCAGATGAATGTCGTTCCGGTGGACCGGCTGGTGAAGCTCCCGGCGGGATTGGCCCCGAAGGACGGCGCTGCCGCGATGCTTCAGGGTATGACGGCGCACTACCTCGTCAAGTCCAGCTATCCGCTCAAGAAGGGCGACTGGTGCCTGGTTCAAGCGGCGGCCGGCGGGATGGGCCTGCTGCTGTGCCAGCTGGGCAAGATGCTGGGCGCGACGGTGATCGGCACGGTGTCGACGGAGGAGAAGGCGGCATTGGCGAAAGCGGCGGGCGCCGAGCACGTCATTCTCTATACCAAGCACGATTTCGAGGTGGAGGTGAAGCGGATCACGAATAGCCGCGGCGTGGACGTCGTCTACGACGGCGTGGGCGCCACGACATTCGACAAAGGGCTCAGCTGCCTCCGGCCGCGCGGGTTCATGATCCTCTTCGGCGCGGCCAGCGGGCCGGTGCCCGCGCTGGACCTGCAGGTGCTCAACACGCGAGGCTCGCTCTTCGTTCAGCGGCCGAGCCTGAACCACCACATCGCCACGCGCGAGGAGCTCGTCCAACGGGCGGGGGAAGTGCTCGGCTGGATCCGCGACGGCAAGCTCAAGCTGCGCGTCGAGCACCAGTTCCCGCTGGCCCAGGCCGCCGACGCCCACAAGGCGCTCGAGGGCCGCAAGACCACCGGCAAGATTCTGCTCATCCCCAATTGACGCCGATCGTTCCCCCCTCACCCTGCCCTCTCCCCCTCCGGGGGAGAGGGACGTTTCGACACCCTCTCCCCGCTGGGGAGAGGGCAGGGTGAGGGGAGAGAAGGGTGAGGGGCGAGAAGGGTGAGGGGCGAGAAGGGTGAGGGGCGAAGGCCAGGCAGATATGAACGTCGCCCGGATCCTCGAGCAGTCCGCCCATCAGCACCCGGGGCGGACCGCTCTGGTGTTCAAAGACCGGCAGTGGACCTTCGCGGAGCTGGATCAGGCCGCCTCACGGCTCGCCTCGGGGCTCCGCGCGCTCGGTCTCAAGGCCGGCAGCCGCATCGGCCTGCACCTGCCCAATAGCCCGGCCTTCGTCGCCGCCTACTACGCCGCTAATAAGATCGGCGTGATTCCCATCGCCCTGAACGTCACGTATGCCGCGGACGAGATCGCCTATATCGCCGGCGACGGCGAAGCCGCGGCCATCGTGACCGCCGAGTCCGTGGCCGCCCAGCTCCCATCGCCCGACCGGATGCCCTCCGTCAAGCATGTCATCCGCGACGCCCTGGCCATGGATGGCGACCCGGGGCTTCGGGCGCTGGACCAAGACCGGCAAGACACCTGCGCGATCCTGTACACCTCGGCCACCACCGGGCGCCCCAAGGGCGTCATGCTCACCCATGAGAACGTGACCTCCAATATCGAGGCGACCAACCATCATCTGCGGATGACGCCCGAGGATCGCGGGCTCTGCGCCCTGCCGCTCTTCCACTGCTTCGGCCAGAACTTCATCATGAACGCCCTGGTCAGGTGCGGCGGGGCCCTGGTGCTCCAGGAGCGCTTCGTGCTCGACGAATTCCTGGCCGCGGTGCCCACCCACAAGATCACGCTCTTCTATGCGGTGCCCACCATGTACATCCTGATGCTGGCGTCCGGCCTCAAGGGTCGGGATCTGTCTTCGCTCAGGCTCTGCTTTTCTGCCGCGGCCAGCCTGCCGGCCGAAGCCGAGCGGCAGTGGAAGGAGCAGACCGGGCATGACATCCATCAGGGCTACGGGCTCACCGAGTGTTCGCCCTTCGCTTCCTACAACCACGACACAGCCTTCCGGCCGGGCTCGATCGGCACGCCGATCAAAGAGGTGCAGATGAAGGTGGCCGATCCGGCCACGGGGAAAGAGGTGCCCGACGGCGAGCTGGGCGAGATCCTGATCAAGGGCCCCAATGTGATGAAGGGCTACTTCCGCAATCCGGGAGCGACGGCCGAGGCCATCCGCAACGGTTGGCTGCATTCGGGCGATATCGGCTACCGCGATCCCGACGGCTACTTCTTCATCGTTGACCGCGTCAAGGACATGATCAACGTGGCGGGGTTCAAGGTCTTTCCGCGAGAGGTCGAGGAAGTGCTGTTCGGGCACCCCGCGGTCAAGGAGGCGGCGGTGATCGGCATGCCGGATCCCGTGCGCGGCGAGGCCGTCAAGGCCTTCGTCGTGCTGAAGGAAGGCGCCGCGGCCGACGCCGAGTCGCTGCGCGCGCTCTGCCGGGACAAGATCGCCTCGTACAAGGTGCCCGAGGCGGTGGAGTTCATCGCGGCCCTGCCGAAGAACCCCACGGGCAAGATCCTCAAGAAGGAGCTGCGCAAGCCGCGGCAATGATTCTCGCAGAACAGGCGCCCACCCTTACCCCAGCCCTCTCCCTCAGAGAGGGAGAGGGAGCACTTTTCGTAACCCTCGCCCCCGGAGGGGGAGAGGGCAGGGTGAGGGGGAGGGCGGGCTAGCGCGACAGGAACTCTCCCATGCTCAAGTGGATCGCGATCGCGCTCGGGGTGCTCGCGCTGCTGGCGGTGGGCGCGGCCCTCGCCCTGCCGTATCTCCTCGACACGCCGGCCATCCAAGCGTATGTGTCCCAGGCCGCGGCGCATGCGCTGAGCCGTCCGGTGAAATTCACGTCTCTGTCGGTCTCCGCGCTGCCCCTACCGACCGTGAGGCTTCGCGGACTTCAGATCGCGGAGGATCCGGCGTTCGGGACGGCGCCGTTCCTCACCGTCGCCGAGGGACGGATTGGCATCCGACTCTGGCCGCTGTTCTCTGGCCGGGTCGAGATGGCGAATCTCACACTCGAGGAGCCGCGCATCACGCTGGTCGAGGATGCCGCGGGCCGCTGGAACCTGGCGACGCTCGGAGGGGCGTTGACGCCGGCGCCTGGCCCACCCAAGGCCAGCGCGGGCCGGAGCAGCGGAGCGAGCGCGGGCGCGGTGCTGCTCTCAAGCGTGAGCATCAAGGACGGCACGGTGTATTACCACAAGCAGGGCGCCAAAGGCTCCGACTTCCGTCTGGAGAAGATCAACGCGACCGTGAGCCAGGCGCGATTGGGCGAGACGCTCCGGGTCAGCGGCACCGCCCTCGGCCAGCCGGGCGGCGTGAGCCTCAAGATCTCCAATGCGACGCTCACGCCGGGAGGCGTACGCACCACGTTCGCCGAGACGCCGCTCAAAGCGACGCTGGAGATCGAGGCGAAAGACGTGGCGCCGCTCAGCGCCAGCATCCTGACCTCGCCGGCTCTGGCGGGCCCCGTGAAGGGTAAGCTCGAGCTCACCGGAACGCCGGCGCGGCTGGCCGGAACGGGGAATCTCAGCTTCGAGCGGCTGGCACTCTCCGCGGACCAGCCGCGCTGCCGGGCGCCGAAGCGGCGCCAGCTCACGGTGGACGAGCTGCGCCTGCCGGTCGGCCTCACGCCCACCCAGCTCGACAGCGCGCCGATCGAGGCCAAGCTCATGCGCGGCACGGTCTCGACGCGGCTGGCGCTCACGCTCGGGCCGGGGCAGCTCGCCACGCTCAAGGACATCAATATTAAGGGCATGCAGCTCGGGCCCTTGCTGGTGGACTACTTTTGCCAATCCTTCGCGGTGACCGGGCCGCTGGACCTCACGGGCGAGGCCAGCGTGCGCGTCGCCGACATCTGGCGCTCCGCCAATGGCGCGGGCCGGCTGCGCATCGGCCCCGGCAAGCTGGTCGGCTCCGACGTGGTCCAGTTCGTGGACGCCGTGATCGGGATGGCGGACCAGGTGACCGCCGCGCTGCGCTCCGGGCGGCTTCCGGGCCGATCCGAGTCCCGTGTGGACTTCGACTCGATCACCGCGACCTACACGATCACCGAGGGCGTGTGGCGCAGCAATGACCTGCTCTACCAGGCCGGCTCGATGAAGGTGGCCGCCGCCGGGACCTACGGGCTCGCGGACGGCCGCGTCGCGATGGACGTGACGGTCACGGAGGGCTCGAACCAGATCAAGGGCCGGGTCACGGGCGCGGCCGGCTCACTGCGCGTCGTCCCCACCGACATCAAGATTCCGGAGACCAAGAACCTCAGGAAGCTGCTGGATCAGCTCTTGCGCTAAGCACCCGCTGGACGAGCCCGCGCGCTGAAGCGGGCGCCTCCCAGCTTGCCGCTCTCGACGAGCCGCACAAAGAACGCGTAGAGCTGATTGTATTCGTCGTAACGGCCCTGTCCGAAGCGGGTGACGGTGTCCTCGCGCATCGCCCGATACATCTCCAGGCGCCGCCGAAGGATCCCGATCCACTCGGTCGAGAGATCCTCCGCCTCGATCCCGTCGAACCCCGCCCGCGCCAGCAGCTCACGATAGCCCACGAGGCTCTGCAGGCTGACCGCGGCCATCCAGTCGGCCAGCCGCTGGCGCTCACCGTCGGCCAGCCGCGCGTGCGCGATCCAATCGGTGAAGGCGAAGCGCCCGCCCGGCAGGAGCACCCGCGCGCATTCGCCGAGCACGGCCGCCTTTCCCGGCACGTGCAGTAACCCCTCCTGACTCACGGCGGCCGTGAAAGCGGCGCGGCCGAAGGGCAGGGCCTGGGCATCGCCGCGGACCAGCCTGACGCGGTCGCCGAGGCCTACCAGGGCGCTCAGCCGCCGTCCAGCGGCGCAGCGTTCCGAATTGAGCTCCACGCCGACGACGCGGCAGCCGAAGCGCCGTGCCAGGAACCGCGCCGGCCCGCCCAGACCCGCGCAAATGTCGAGAACGCGGCTTTCAGGATCGATGTCGGCGCGACGGGCGACGGCCTCGACTGCCGCGAGACCGCCGTAGTGGTCCTGATCCCACTCAAAAAGATCCTCCGGCGTCAGCCTGCGCAAGTCCTTTCCCGCGCGGCGCAAGGCCTCCATGATCTGGGCTTCGTTGATCGGGTGCCGGCTGTAGAAGTCGCTCACTGCGGGCAGGGACACGGCCATGGCTGAGAAGCTTATCCACATATCCACACTGATCCACAACGGGAAAATCGCACGGACCGGCGCGGCGGCGCCGGCGGCATCGGCAAAAGAGGACGTGCTGCCGCGCCGTCGCGGACGGCGCGTGCGGAGGCCCGCATTCTTGGCGGCTGTGCGCGGCCCGAGGGGCGCGGGCCCGCTTTCCAGGCGGCGAATCGCGGCGTTGACGCCAGGCCGAGTCATCCGTAAAGTTCGCCGGGCATGACTTCCGAGACCTTCGCGCGCAGGCACCGCATTCTCGTCGTCGAGGACGACCCGGCGGTTGCGGCCCTCCTCTCAGACTTCCTCACCGGCGAAGGGCACGAGGTGGACACGGCGCTGAACGGCCGCCTGGCGCTCGAGCAGTTGCGAGTCGCACCCTATGACCTCATCGTGAGCGACATGCGGATGCCCGATCTGGACGGCGAGGGCTTCTTTGCGGCGTTCGATGAGGTCCGCCCGGGCATGCGGTCGCGAATCATCTTCGTCACCGGGCAGGCGCTGACTGCGGAGACCCGCGAGTTCATCGCCCGCGCTCAGGTGCCGATCTTGGGCAAGCCCTTCGACCTCGACGTTCTCCGCGAAAAGGCTGAAGAGCTGCTCGCCGCGCGATCGAGCCACTGAGCGCCCTGTCGTTCAGCCGCCACTCATTCCTCCGCTAACCGGGGGCGATCTGCCGGACGCCGGATGCCTTGAAGTGCCCGCGGGGGTATGGTAGAAGAAGGCGGTTCGACCCACCCTCCAGCGAGCAAGGGAGCACGACACGCCATGACGGACGCCGCAACAACTCCACTGAAGGCCGGCCTGGAAGACGTCGTCGTCTCCACTTCCGAGATCTGTTTCATCGACGGCCACAGGGGGCGCCTCATCTATCGGGGATACGATATCGACGATCTCGTCGCGCACTCCACTTTCGAGGAGGTCGTCTACCTTCTTTGGCAAGGTCAGCTGCCCAGTCGCAAGGAGCTGGAGACCCACGTCAAGGCCCTGTCGGCCACGGCCAACCGCAAGCTTCCCGCCAAGCTGATCTCGATGCTGAAGCTGCTGCCGAAGAAGACGACCCCGATGGAGGCGCTCCGAACGGGCGTCTCCGCGCTCTCAGCCTTCGACCCGGACATCGACGACAACTCGCGCGAGGCCACGCTGCGCAAGGCATTGCGGCTGACGGCCCAGACGCCGACGCTGGTGGCGGCCTGGGAGCGCATCCGGCGGGGCAAAGCGCCGGTGGCGCCGAACCCGCGGCTGACCCTGTCGGGCAATTTCCTGTATATGATGAGCGGAAAGAAGCCCACGCCGCTCGCGACCAAGACGTTCGATGTCGCCCTGATTCTCCACGCGGACCACGAGTTCAATGCCTCGACGTTCGCCGCCCGCGTGACCGCCGCGACTCTCTCGGATCTGCATTCGGCGGTGGTCTCGGGCATCGGCGCGCTCAAGGGGCCGCTGCACGGCGGCGCCAACGAGCAGGTCATGCTGGTGGTGGAGAAGATCAAGGATCCGGCCAGGGCGGAGGCTTGGATTCGCAAGGCGCTGGCCGACAAGGCGCGCATCAGCGGATTCGGCCACCGCGTCTATCGGGTCGAGGACCCGCGTGCCAAGCACCTGCGACGGCTGGCGATGGAGCTTGGGCAGCAGGCCGGCAGCACCGCCGATGTCGAGATCCTCAATACTATTGCCCGCATCGTCACCGCCGAGAAGAAGATCCATCCCAACGTGGATCTCTACTCGGGCGCCTGCTACGCTTCCATGGGTATTCCCACCGATCAGTTCACACCGATCTTCGCCATCAGCCGCGTCTCGGGCTGGGCCGCCCACGTCCTCGAGCAGCACGGGCACAACCGGCTGATCCGGCCGCGCTCGGACTACACCGGAGCCACGGACCTCAAGTACATTCCGCTGTCCGACCGGTAGCCGAACGCTCCGCGGGCGCGGCTTCGGAACGCGCACGGCTGGCGCTGGGCTCCGATGGCGACGAGCGTGATTCTGGTCGCGCACAACCGTCTGGCATTGACGCGTGCCTGCCTGGACAGCCTGCGCAAAACCAGCTCGCCCTTCGATCTCTGCGTCGTGGACAATGCCTCCTCCGACGATACCGTCGGGTTCTTCCGCGACTTCCCGTTCCCGTATCCGTTGACCTATCACCGCAACGAAGAAAACGCCGGCCTCATCCGCGCGCTCAATCAGGGGGCGAAGCTGGCGCGGGGCGAGTTTCTCTGTTTCCTCCACAACGACACCGAGCTGCTCGAGCCCCTCTGGCTCGCGCGACTGGAAGGGGCCCTGCGGGCGCCCGGGCGCATCGGCCTGGCAGGCCTCTACGGTGTCCGGCGGCTGCGCCGGGACGGCCGCTACGTGGGGCGGACCATCGTGCACAGTCTGGCCGGGGGGCCGACGGTGCGAGGCGAACGGGTCGAGGTGGCCGCGCTGGACGGCGTCTGCCTCTTCCTGCGTCGCGCCCTGCTCGAGGCGGTGGGAGGATTCGACGAGGGCTATGGCTTCTTCCACGGCTACGACCGCGAGCTTTCCTTCGCCGTGCGCGAGGCCGGCTGGCGCTGCGCCGTGATCAACGCGCCGTTCATCCATCGGGGCGGGGGCACGCGAACCGGGGAAGACGCGCCCGTCAACCCCGCCGAGGATCTCGCGCAGCGGCGCGCCGCCCTGGCGCGCTTCGCGCGGAAATGGCGGCACCGGCTGCCGAGCGACGTGAGGGGCATGGGCGACCGCCTGGCCGACTGGCTCAGGCCGGCGCGCGCACGATCGTGATACGCTTTCGCGAATGATTCCCTTCGTGAAGGGTCACGGGCTCGGCAATGACTACTTGGTCATCGACGGCGCCGATCTGCCGGCCCCGCTCACAGCGCCCCAGATCGCCCGCATCTGCGATCGTCACTGGGGCGTGGGCTCCGACGGCATTCTGCTGCTGGTGCCGGCGTGGGGCGGCGCCGATTTCGGCCTGCGCATCCTCAACCCCGACGGCAGCGAGGCCGAGAAATCGGGCAACGGCCTCCGGATTTTCGCCAAATATCTCTGGGACCACGGCCACACCAAGCGTGATGCGTTCACGGTATCCACCAAGGGCGGGCGCGTCGAATGCCGCCTGCACGCCGAGGGCGGCCGGGTCAGCATGGTTACCGTGGAGATGGGCCGGTGCACGTTCGTCGCGCCGGAGATCCCGATGAACGGCCCCGAGCGCGAGGTGGTCAAGGTGCCGCTGCAGGTCGACGGCGAGGCCCTCCTGATCACTGCGGTCTCGGTTGGCAATCCCCACTGCGTGGTCTTCACCGACAAGCTGGACGAGGAGCAGGCCCGACGGCTCGGTCCCAAGATCGAACATCACCCGGCTTTTCCGAACCGCACCAATGTCCAGTTCGCCCGCGTGGCCTCCCGCTCCCAGGTGGACATCCTGATCTGGGAGCGCGGGGCGGGCTACACGCTCGCCTCGGGCTCGTCGTCGAGCGCCGTGGCCTGCGCGGCCGTGAAGAACGGCTTCTGCGATCACGGCCTCGTCACGGTGCGGATGCCCGGCGGCGCCCTCAGCGTGGACGTTCGCCCCGACTGGTCCATCCGCCTCCAGGGGCCGGTGGAAGAGGTCTATGCGGGCACGCTCTCGCGCGAGTTCATGGACGCGCTGACATCGCTCGAGCGCTAGCCTCCCGGCAGGCGGAGGACCTTGGCGAGCAGACGGTCGCGTAGGCGGTCGGGCAGGAGCCAGGCGGCCGCTGCCTGGATCTTGGCATCTCGCCCGACGACATAGCGGGTCTTGGGCTTGGGCGTGGTGAGGGCCTGGGCGACAACCTCGGCCACGATCTGGACCGGCATCGCGCGGCGGGCGGCATGGCCAGCGGCCTTCTGGACCGCGGCGATGAGGCCCGCATAGAGGGTGTGGCCCTCCGTCGGCGCGCGGCGCGCGAGCTCCTCGCCCGCCGCCTTGCTCTTCTCCCAGATTGGCGTGGAGACCGCGCCGGGCTCGATCAGGCAGACGTTGATGCCCCACGGCTTCAACTCGACTCTGAGCGCGTGGGTGAGCGCCTCCAGGGCGGACTTGGAGGCGGCATAGGGCCCGAGCACCGGCGAGGCCGAGCGTCCCGAGATGGAGCCGACGTTGACGAGGCGCCCGCGCGCCCGTCGCAGGAGCGGAACGAAGGCCTGGGTGACCGCGAGTTGTCCCACCACGTTCACCTCGAGCTGCTTTCTCAGCTCGTCCAGCGGCAGGATTTCCAGAGGACCCGCCACCACGATGCCGGCATTGTTGACCAACCCGTAGAGCCCCGTGGCGCCGACGGCCTCGTCAACTTCCTTGGCGGCGCGGGAGATCGAGGCCTCGTCCGTGACGTCGAGCAGGAGCGGTGTGAGCGCTCCCGAGACCCGCCCCTTCAGCGCCTGGCCGTCGGCCGTCTTCCGCACTCCGGCGAAGACGCGAAAACCGAGCGTGGCGAGATGCACCGCGCAGGCTGCGCCGATGCCCGTCGAGGCGCCGGTGATCACCACGGCGCCCTTGGGAGAATCCATGATCAGAGGCCGGACTTGCCGGCGAGAGCGAGCGCGGCCTGGGCCAGCGCCGCCACGCGCGGAGCCATGGCGCCGAAGCGCTCGTCCTTGGTCTGCCCCCGCTTCCAGCGGATGTAGATCTGCTGGACCACCACCGCGGTCTTATAGAGCGCAAAGACTTCGTAGAAGGCGATCTTCGACACGTCCCGACCCGAGCGCTCGGCATAGCGCTCGATGAGCTGCTCGCGGGTGTGGAAGCCGGGCAGCGCCGTGAGCTGGACCACCGACTCCTGCCGCGCGTAGGGATCGCCCTCCTCGGCCCAGTAGCAGAGCAGCGTGCCCAGGTCGGCCAGGGGATCGCCCGTAGTGCACATCTCCCAGTCGAGCACGGCCACCACGCGCGACGGGTCCGTCGGGTCCAGCATCGTGTTGTCGAGCTTAAGATCACTGTGGACGAGGGTGGCGTCGGTCGGAGTGGGCACTCGGCGAGCGAGCCAGGCCGCCAGCTCGTCGATGGCGGGTACCTCCTTGTCCTTCGCGCGCTCCCAGCGCTCGGCCCAACCCTTCACCTGCCGCGCCATGAAGCCCTCGGGCCGGCCGAGATTCCCAAGGCCCACCGCCTTCCAGTCCACGGCGTGGAGCTGGACCATCACGCCGACGATGCTCTCACTGAGAACGCCGCGCACCGCGATGTCCTGGGCCCACTGGGGCGGCAGCTCGCGGCGGATCACGGTGCCGCGGCGGCGCTCCATCACGAAGAAGGGCGCCCCGATCACCGAGAGGTCTTCGCAGAAGAGATACGGCTGCGGCGCCGGCGCGAAGACCCGCCAGAGCGCGTCGAGCACCCGATACTCGCGCCCCATGTCGTGGGCCTTGGGCGCGATTGGACCGAGCGGCGGCCGCCGCATCACGAATTCCTGCGAGCCATAGCGGAGCAGATAGGTGAGATTTGAATGCCCACCGGGGAACTGCGCCACCTCGAGCGCCTCCTCGGCGCCGGGCAGGCGCGGGCGCACATAGGCATCGAGCGCCTCGACCTCGAATCGCTCGTCCGGCCTGACGGGAGCGGTGTCGCCAGACGCCGGCTGGATCATCGCGCGTTGATCAGCCGGAGGAGCGGGCGAGCGAGTCGGACAGCCACCGCGCTCCCGCACCGCTCACGAGCCCGGCGGCCACGGTGAGCAGCAGGGCGATGGTGGTCGCGCCGAGGTCCGGCGCCATGGGCGCCAGGGTCGGACGGCCCGTCAGCAGCCAGCCCAGCACTGCGAAGAGCGTGAGGGCATAGGCGAGCGTGGCCGCCACAGGGCGGCGCCGCGCGTCGACCAGCGTCATGGCGAGAGCGGGAGCCAGCGCGTAGAGATGGAGCAGGCCGCCGGTTCGCCCCGGAATCCGGCCTTCCTTGCGGGCCATCGTTGTGGCCACGGCAATGGGCGATGTCGGATCCTTCGCGATCTCCGCGTCGATCACGGAAACGGGCCGAAGGATCTCGAAGCCTTCCCGCGCGATCCGCTGGCCGATCATCCCCACGACGATGGCCACGACGAGCAGCGCGACGGGCGCCCACCGCCGAGCCGAAAGGCGCGCCGTGCCCACCAGAGCCAGCGGCAGGAGCAGCGCCGAAAGGATCGCCAGCGTGTAGAACCGGACGCCGCCATAGAGATACGCGATCCGGATCGACGGGTCCACCATCAAGTGCAGGTTGCCGTAGAGGAAGGTGCCGGCCAGGAGCGTGGCAACCAGGCGCATCCGGCTCGCCGGCGGATAGATCTCGCGGATGATGACGAAGCAGCCGAGCGTATTCACGACGGAGCCGACCAGCCCCAGCAGATGCGGAGGGCTCCAGAGCGTCACATCGATGCCGTAGAGCCGATGCCACAGGTCATCAATGGGCGCCGCCAGGACGGTGATCGCGATCCCCCAGGCCGCCAGATGGAAACCGCGCGAGCCCCGGAGGCCCAAGACCCGCACCGGGCCCTCTCCGCGCAGCGTCTCCCAGGCCAATACACCGAAGCTCACGAGCACCAGGATCGAAACGCCTGCATAGGTCATCACGTGCGGAGGGATCCAGAAGGAATCGCGCCCGATCAGGACATGCCACTGGATGTCCCACTGCACGCCCCAGCCCGCCAGCATTTTCGCGGCGATGAGCATCCAGAGCGCGCCGCGGCGCAGGGTCGAGGCATCGGTGGTCGCGGCGGTCGCCTCGTCGAAGGGCAGCGGTTCGGCGCGGATCGCCATCAGGCTACTTGGCCGGCTTGGTCTCCGACGACTTGGGGGTCTCGATGCCCAGCACCTTCACGTCGAAATGGAGGGTCTTGCCGGCGAAGGGATGGTTGAGATCGAGGACCACCGTCTTGTCTTTGATTTCCTTGATGACGACCGGCCGCGATTCGCCGGTTGAGCTGCGGGCCATCAGCCGCGTGCCGACTTTCAGCGCATCGGCGGGCAGGACCTCCTTCGGCACTTCGGTCTGGGCAGCCGGCTCGATCGGGCCATAGCCGTCTTCGGGCTTCACGACGATCTTCTTTTCCTCGCCCGTGTGCATCCCGGCCAGCTCGCGTTCCAGGCCGGGGATGAGCTGCCGCTCGCCCTGGACGTAGCTGAGCGGAGTGGCGCCCTTGTTGCTCTCGAGCACCTTGCCCGCGTCATCCCTAAGGGTGAACTCGAGCTGGACCTTGGAGCCCTTTTCGATAGCGGGGGCGGCAGCGGCGGGCGGAGTCTGAGCGGCGACCATCAGTGGCCCCGCGAGTACGAGAACTACGGCGAGGCCCTGCGCAAGATGCTTCATGACGCCTCCCAAGAGTGGTTGTCGTTGAATACGCGATGTGAGTTTACACCGCGGCTTTCGAGGGCGCAAACCCGCCGCCGGGTTGACGCGCGGTCGGCAAGTGTGTATTTTGGCGAGGCACGGACGATTAGCTCAGTTGGCAGAGCACCGGCCTCACATGCCGGGGGTCACTGGTTCAAGTCCAGTATCGTCCACCATTTCAAAACGCGGGGCGCGGATAGCCCCGCGTTTCGTTTGCTGCTCGAGCGCTAGACGTCGCTCTCGCCGGCGTGGACGACCTGATTGCCGCCGCGTCGGGCGGCTTCCTGCAGGAGAGTCTGGGCGCGGGCCAGCAGCACCTTGTCGTTGTAGCCGTCGCGGGGAAAGGAGACCTCGCCCACGCTCAGCGTGAGGCGCTGGGGCGCGCCGCCCGGGCCCGTCGGGAACGAGACGTATTCGATGTGGGAGCGGATACGCTCGGCGACGCGGAGGGCTTCCGTACTCGCGGTGTGGAGGAGAAGAACGGCGATACCGTCATGGAGACGGCCGACGACGTCCGTGGAGCGCAGGAACTCGGCGATCTTCCGGGACAAGACCAGCTGCAGCTCCTCGTCGATGCCATTGCCGGGAGCGAGACCGTCAGGCCGGACGAGGCAGACGGAGAAGAAATCCTGGTAGCGCGTGGCGCGGCTCGTTTCGCGCGCGAGCACGTGGCGGAAGGCCTCCTCGCCGAGCACCTCCGAGGCGGGGTCCACCAGGTGCGAGGGATCCATTTGCTCGCTCACGCCTGCTCCTTTGCTCTGGGGAGGCCCCCGGTGTCCCGCCCGGGTGCGACACTGCTCCCAGGCGAGGAGCCCATACCATAACCAGAGACGTTCGCCGTTTCCGCCATGAAAGTCAAGGCGTAATTGGGAATTCCAGAGAGCACCCGCGCGCGCTGTCCCCAAGGCTTTGGCATTGCCCTTGACTGCGCGGGCCGGCCCGGCTAGAAGGGGTCGAGCCAGCCATGAGAGTCCTGGTCGTTGACGACGAGGAGCAGGTCGCCGAACTGCTCGCCATCGTGATTCGGGGCGAGGGGAACGAGGCCCACGTGGCCCTCAGCGGCGCCGAAGCGCTGCGGGTCTTGGAGTCGACGGCGTTCGACGGCGTGTTCCTGGATCTGAAGATGCCCGACATGGACGGCCTCGAGGTCTTGTCCCGCCTTCGCGAGCTGCATCCGGGCGTGCCGGTGGTCGTCCTCTCGGGGCACGCCGATGAGCAGCACATCCGCGAGGCAGAAGCGCTCGGCGCCGTGGACGTGGTGCACAAACCCGCGCAGCTCAACGCCCTGGTGGATGCCGTGGCTCGGCTCCGTTCCCGCGAGTCGTAGTGGGCCACCTGGGGTGACGACTGCCGCTCAAGAGCTCGCGGGCTTCACGGCGGCCTTGCGGTTCGAGGACATCCCGCCGACGGTGCGCGAGAGCGCCGCGCTTCGCGTCCTCGACACGCTGGGCTGCGCGCTGGCGGCCCGGGGCGAGGACTTCAGCGCGCCGCTCCTTGGCGTCGTCCGCTCCTGGGGCGGGGCGGGGAGCTGCACGGTGTGGGGCTCCGCGCTGTCGGCCGCGCCGCCCTGGGCGGTTCTCGCCAATGGCTGCCTCGCCCACGGGCTCGATTTCGACGACACTCATGCGGGGTCCGTGACCCACGCCTCGGCCGTGCTCGTTCCGGTCGTGCTGGCCCTGGCCGAATCCGAGGGCCTCGATGGGCGAGCGACACTCACCGCCTTGGTTGCCGGCTATGAAGCCATTACGCGGCTCGGCCTCGCCGCTCCCGGGCGCTTCCATGAGCGCGGCTGGCATGCCACGGCGGTATGCGGTGCCTTCGCCGCGGCGCTGGCAGCGGGGAAGTGCCTCGGCCTCGATGCCGCGCGGCTCACGGCGGCCGTGGGAATAGCCGCGAGCCAGGCCTCCGGGGTTCTCGAGTACCTCGAGGACGGCTCATGGGTGAAGCGGCTGCATCCCGGTTGGGCCGCTCATTCGGGTGTCCTCGCCGCGGGGCTGGCGCGCGGCGGCTTCACAGGCCCTGCGACCGGACTGGAGGGCCGCTTCGGCTTCTACCGGGCCGCGCTCGGCGAGGCGCCGGACTTCGGGCGAGTGATGAAGAATCTTGGGGATAGCTGGGGAACCCTCAATATCTCGTTCAAGCTCTATCCCTGCTGCCACCTCAACCACTCCTATATCGACGCGCTGCTGTCGCTGAGGCGAGAGCCGAGGATATCGGCCGAGGATATCGACGAGATCGAGTGCCTGGTTCCAGAGGGCGAGATCCCGATCGTCTGCGAGCCCGTCGCGGCGAAGCGACGGCCCCGAACCGCGTACGATGCCAAGTTCAGCCTGCCTTTTGCCATGGCCGTCGCCCTGGTCGACGACCGGGTCGGCGTGGCCTCGTTCGGCGTGGATCGTCTCAATGACCCACGGCTGCTGGCCCTGATGGACCGCGTCCGCTATACCGTCGATGGACAGTCGGTGTATCCGCGGACCTTCCCGGGCTGGGTCAAAGTGCGCACGCGGGATGGCCGCCGGCTCGAAGCCCGCCAGGAGGCCCAACGGGGCGGTCCGGAGTCCCCGGTACCAGCGGCGGAGATCGTGAGCAAGTACCGCGGCAATGCGCGACTGGCGCTTCCCGCAGCACGCGTGGCCTCGCTCGAAGCCGCCGTGCTGGGCCTGGCCGAGACTCGCGATCTGCGACCTCTGCTCGCGCTCAGCCGCGCTGATTAGGGCGCCTCGGCCCGCCTCTCAATTACTTGCCTGGGGCGGGTTCTTCTGGGAATATGGGTTCATGAAGGCAATGGGCATTTCGGCCGTTCTTGGGACGGCTCTCGTGCTGGGCCTTTTCGGCTCCGCACTCGCGCAGGGCCCGGTCGAGATCCGCTCGGGCGCGCCTGAGAAGTCGCGGGAGCTCAAGATCGAGCCGCAGGGGCCTGCCACCCGCGAGGCCACCAAGCCGCGCGAGGCCGACTTCTATCCCCGGGACAATTACGGCCGCGACGTCGGCGTGCGACACGAGCCCGCTTTCATCGAGCCTTTCGTGAGGACGGATGAGGCCGGCAACAAGGTGGGTCTGTCGGGCTGGACGGCACCAGCCACCCCGGTGGGGAGCGCGGTGTCGAACTACGAGCCCACCGGCTGGTTCGCTCTGGGCATCACGTTCACCTGGGGCGCCCCGCCTCCCAAGGGCGTCGCGCCCGCCAAGTCTCCGCGCTGAGCGCGGTCCGTCGGCTCCGTCGCCATGCCGCTACTCAAGGGTAATCTCCATGCCCATACCGCGTTCTCGGATGGGCGTCGGCCCGTCGAGGAAGTGATCGACCGCTACCGCGATCTGGGTTACGACTTCCTCGCCATCACCGACCACGACGACCACATCCTCGACGATTACTGGTTCCGCATCCCGCAGGGTGATGAGCGTCTGCTCATCCTTCCGGGAGTAGAGCTGGATTACCGCCCGCTCTCCCAGCACGTGGGCAAGGTCACGGGCGATCACGAGACGCTCTACGTGCTCAACCATCCGGCGCGCTACAGGCTGACCGTCGGAGAGACGCTCGAGCGGATCCGCCAGATCACCGGCGACGGGCTCCCGATTCACGCGGTCGAGACCACCGACACGGGTCTCTACTGCCCGGAGTACGACGTCGAGGCGATTCCGCTGCCGAAGGTGGCGACCGACGATTCGCACCGCGATGAGCATTTCGGGCGGGCCTGGATCGAGGTGGACGCCGCGCGAGACGCCGACAGCCTGCTGCGCGCGATCAAAGCGGGCGCTTTCCAGATGGTCTTCGCCCCCGACCTCAAGGCTTGACGCCGATGCTTCGGAGCAGCATGGGGGCGAGGGCGGGCACCGCTCGCGCGAGCAGGTCGGGCTCGCCTGTGTTCAGCCACTGGACCACCACCTCGTTGACCGCGCCCACCCAGGCCAGCGTCGCCACGTGGGAGTCGAGGGCCGGGATGGATCCCTCGGCCGCGGCCTCGTCCAGATAGCCGCGGATCAGATCGGCGAAGCGGCCGTGGATCTCCGCGCGCTTGCGCTCGTACGCCGGCCCGAGACTCACCGACTCCAGCAGCAGGATGCGGGCGAGCTCGCGATGGTGGGCGAACGTCTCGAGCCCGGACCGTAGCGCGGCTTCCACTTTCCCGAGCGCGCCGTGCGCGCCGCCGATGGCGGCGGCGACTGACTCGGCGAGCCGCGCGGAGAACTCGTCCACCAGCGCGAGGAACAGCGCCTCCTTGTTCGGGAAGTGGTGATAGACAGCGCCCTTCGACGTGCGTGAGGCGCGAACGATGTCATCCACGACGGCCCTGTGATACCCTTTCCGCGCAAAGACCTCGAGTGCCGCGCGGAGTATTCTGTCCCGGGTTTCCCCTCTGCTCATTCGGATGAGCGCTTGCCCGAGGGGACCTGCCGGTGATACGGACGCCCCGATGAGGGCGAAAGGCCCGAAGAGGCCAAACCGCACAACCGAGGGAGTCGACATTCAAGCGAGATGGATGAGGGCCAAAGGCCCGAAGAGGCCAAAGCGCACAACTGAGCGAGTCGACATTCAAGCGAGATGGATGAGGGCCAAAGGCCCGAAGAGGCCAAACCGCACAACCGAGGGAGTCGACATTCAAGCGAGATGGAGGAGAAGAATCTGACGTGCTGATTCGCATCGGCCATAGCCCGGATCCTGACGACGCCTTCATGTTCTACGCCCTCACCGCCGGCAAGGTGAAGGCCAAGGATATCGAAGTCGAGCACGTGCTGGAGGACATCGAGTCGCTCAACCGCCGCGCGCGCACCGCGGAGCTGGAGGTGACCGCCGTGTCGGCCGCCGCCTACACGCTCATCTACGAGCGCTACCGGATGATGGATCCGGGCGCGTCGATGGGGAAAGGCTATGGCCCCATTCTCGTGGCGACGAAGCCCGTGGCCCGCAAGGACTTCGAGGCGAAGGTGGTCGCCATCCCCGGCAGTCACACCACGGCGGCGCTCTTGCTGCGGCTCTTCGTGGGCGATCCGCCGACGATCGAAGTGGCCTTCGACAAGATCCCCAAGGTGGTGCTCGAGGGGCAGGCCGATTTGGGGTTGCTGATTCACGAGGGCCAGCTCACGCATCCGGGCTTGGGGCTCGTCAAGGTCCTCGACATGGGTGTGGAGTGGGAGAAGGAGTCCGGCGGCCTGCCGCTGCCGCTCGGCATCAATGTCATGCGCCGCGATCTGGGAGACGAGGTGCACCAGAGGCTGTCCCAGGCCCTCCGCGATTCGATCGACTACGCCTATGCCCATGTGGACGAGGCCCTCGAGTACGCGATGCGCTACGGGCGCGGCATCGACAAGGAGACCTGCCGCAGGTTCGTGCTGATGTACGTCAACGACTACACCAAGCGATTGGGCCCGGACGGCAAGGCCGCGCTCGAGCGGCTTTACGGCCTCGCGCACGCCCGGGGGCTGATCCGCGCGATCCCCCCCGTCGATCCGATCTAGCCCGGGGCTCCCCCCAGATCGAGCGTCCATGGGAATCGGACCCAGGGACTCTCGGGATTGCTCAGGAGTCTTTGGTATGCGGCGCGATAGCGCCAGCCATGGGTCGCGGTTTCCTCGAGTGACCAGAACTCCCGTCCGATGAGATAGTTCTCTCCCAAGTCCTCCCACGAATCAAAGGTCTTCTGCAGTTCACGGGCCTTCGGCATGATCCACTGCCACGCCTCGTCTTCGTTCAGGTAACCGACGAGGTAGCCCCAGCGGCAGAGCGAGACGAAGCGGGCGTAGTCCCAGCCGAGCAGACTCTTTTTCCCCAGACGGGCATAGTGGCTCCGCACCAGCGCGATCTGGCGAGCATGCTCAGGGTCATTGGCAGGATTGCCCTCAGAGGGGAGGGTCGCCCCCATCTTCTCGAAGCGCCGTCGATGTCCGGCCATCTCGAGAGAGACCAGCGTCCGCAGCAAATCATTTCTGTTCCGCACTCCCCACCACTCTCGGAGCGTGCCCTTCCAGTGCGTCACCTCGGCCGCGGTAGCCTCCGAGCCGCCGAGAAGATCGTGCCGCTGTTCATTTCGCTCGGTCAGCATCGCGGAGGTAGCCAGGGCCCAGCCCTTCTGCTGGGCCGTGAGGGAGCTTGACCTGTCTCCGGTCGAGGCGAGGAGGGAATGGATCGGGCGAAAATCTGGCAGGTGATGGTACGCGAACCATCCACCGGTGAGCACGACCAGCCAGAGCGCGACCGACAGCCCGATCAGCAACCGATTCCCACTGCCGAAGAAGCCGCCGTCCTTGCCCATGCCGGACGGATCTAATAGGTCTTGAGGATTTCGTATTTGGTCGTGCGCTGGGCCGGGGTAAAGCCCGCCTCACGGATCAGCGCGACGACCTCGTCCACCGTGGTCTTATTGACATAGTCGGCGGCCGCGTGCACGTTTTCCTCGAACAGCGTCCCGCCGAAGTCATCCGCCCCCCAGTGCAGCGCCACTTGGCCCGCCCGCTTGCCTTCGGAGAACCACGAGGCCTGGACGTGCGGGAAGTTGTCCAGGTAGAGACGGGAGACGGCCAGCATCCGGAGATAGGCGTTCGGTCCCGTGTATTGCTTGATCCACTTCTCGAGAAGCGTGTTGCCGGGCTTGAAGGACCAGGGCACGAACGCGGTGAAGCCGCCGTGCTCGTCTTGCAGGTCGCGGATCGCGTCCAGGTGATCGAGCACGTCCTCCGGAGTCTCGACGTGCCCGTACATCATGGTGGCCGTGGACTTGAAGCCCTGGCGGTGCGCTTCACGATGCACGTCGAGCCAGGCCCGCGGGCCGCCCTTCTTGGGCTCGATGCGCCTGCGCGCGCGTTCGGAGAGGATCTCGGCGCCGCCGCCGGGCAGCGTCGTCTGCCCCGCGGCTTTGAGCGCGGCGAGGACCTCGGGCACCGACTTGCGGCTGACATCGGCCATCGTCCGGATCTCCGAGGCCGTGAAGAAGTGCGGCGTGACGGTTGGAAAGCGCCGGCGCGTCTCTCTGACAAGATCGAGATAGTAGTCGAGCGGCAGCGCGGGATTGTGCCCGCCCTGCAGCAGCACGGTGGTGGCGCCTTTCCGGGCGGCGAACTCCACCTTGGCCATGACCTCCTCGAGGGTGAGCGTCCAGGCCTCGGGATCGCCGGGCTTGCGATAGAAGGCGCAAAACTGGCAGTCGGTGATGCAGACATTGGTGTAGTTGGGATTGGAGTCGATCACGAAGGTGACGCGCTTCTCCGGAATCCTCCGGAAGCGCGCGTCCTGGGCGAGGCTTCCCAGCTCGAGCAGCGGAGCCTCCGTGAGCAGCCAGAGCCCCTCGGCCCGGTCCAGCCGCTTGCCTGCTTCGGCCCTCTCGCGAATCGTCCCCAGCATGTTCAGTTCCAGACCTTGACGACGTTGTAGAGGGCGTCCCGCTCGACGGGGACCCTGCCGGCGTCCCGGATCATGCGGAGGATCTGCTCGGTGGCCAGCCCGGCCGGGCTTTCCGCGAGCGCCATGTGGGCGATCTTCTCGTCCTCGAGGGTGCCGTTGACATCGGAGGCGCCGAAATGCAGCGCCACCGAGGCGGTCTCCTCGCCGATCATCACCCAGTAGGCCTCGATATGCGGGAAATTGTCGAGCAGCAGGCGCGAGGCCGCGATGGTCCGGAGATCGTCGGTCGGCGGCGTCTGGCGCGGCACGAGGCGCGTGGTGCCTACCTGATAGGCGAGCGGAATGAAGGTGAGAAAGCCGCCCGACTTGTCCTGCTGCTCGCGCAGCCGGAGCAGGTGCTCGACGCGCTCCCCCATGGTCTCGACATGGCCGTAGAGCATGGTCGCATTGGTCCTGATGCCCAGCTCATGGGCGATGCCGTGGATCTCGAGCCACCGATCGGCGTCGGCCTTGCCGGAGTACTTGAGGAGCTTCTGCAGTCGCGGCGAGAAGACTTCGGCCCCGCCGCCCGGCATCGAATGCAGTCCCGCCTTCTTGAGGCGGCCGAGCGCCTCGCGCGGCTCGATCTTCCAGCGCCGCCAGAAGTAGTCGATCTCCGCCGCCGTGAAGGCCTTGATCTGAGTCTCGGGCCTGGCGGCGTGGATGGCCTCGATCATTCGCTCGTAGTATTCGAAGGGCCAATCCGGATGATGTCCGCCCACGATATGCGCCTCGCGGGTGCCCGGTTTGATCATGGCGAGCACGTCCTCGATCGAGTTCTCGAACGCGCCGTCCTCGCCCTTCTTCCGCGCGAAGTCGCAGAATGCGCAGGACAGCACACAGAGGTTGGTCGGGTTGATGTAGCGGTTCAGCACGAAGAAGACCTGCTCGCCGTGCAGCCGCCTCTTGGCGAAGTCGGCCATGAGGCCCAGGCCGTGGAGGTCCGCGGTTTCGAAGAGCAGAATCCCGTCCTCGCGCGTGAGCCGCTGTCCGGCCTGCACTTTCTTCCACACTGAATCGAGACGGCGGTCGCGGAGAAGGGGCACTGCGCTCAGGGCCAGGCTCATCGGGCCTCCGGTTTGGGTGGTAGACCGACTGGTCGGTCTGATTCTAAGGAGCCATCCTCGCCCCGTCAAGGTTTCTCGCCGCCAGGGGGCGGCTTGACGGCCTCCCCGACGCCATGCCATAGTCCCGCCGTTGTTTTCGCGGAATCTCTAAGCACGGGAGGATGGCGTGGCATCAGCGCTCAGACAGTTGGCCCGCAGGATCGATGCCCTGCAGGACCGCTTTGGCAGGGCCGTCTCCTGGATCATGCTCTTCATGGTGCTCGTCGTCTTCACCGACGTCGTCCTGCGCTACGCGTTTCGGACCAGCACCGTATGGCTGCAGGAGCTCGAGTGGCATCTTTTCGGCGTGGTGTACATGCTCGGAGCTGGCTACACCATGCTGTGGGACGAGCACGTGAGGGTCGACATCGTCTACTCGCGCTGGTCCGCGCGGAAGAAGGCATGGGCCGACTTCGTCCTCTATCTGGTCTTCTTCTATCCCTCGGCCATCATGGTCATCTGGACCACCATCCCCTTTGTGCGCGACTCGTATCGGGTCTTCGAGGGCTCGCCGGATCCGGGTGGCATCCCGCTGCGCTTTCTTCTGAAGTCGGTAATCATCCTGGGCTTTCTAATCCTCATGATCCAGGCCTTTTCCCAGACCGTGAAGAACTTCTTCTGGGCGATGGGCTGGGAAGAGCCGAAGAAGATCGTCCACGAGGTCCACTGATGCTGCCGCTGAACGAGATCCTTGCCGCTCTGATGTTTGCCGGGATGATTGCCTTCCTCTTCTTCGGCTTCCCGGTAGCCTTCAGCCTGATCTTCACCGGGCTGTCCTTCGGCCTGGCGGGCATGGCGCTCGGGGTGCTCAACACGAATTTCTTCGACATTCTCCCGCTCCGCATCTGGGGCACGATGACCAATTTCACCCTGCTGGCCGTCCCACTCTTCGTCTTCATGGGTGTCGCGCTGGAGAAATCGGGCTTGGCCGAAGAGCTGCTGGAGACCATGGCCTTGCTCTTCGGCAAGCAGCGAGGCGGTATCGCGATTTCCGTAGTCGTGGTGGGAGCGATCCTGGCCGCTTCGACGGGCATCGTGGGGGCCAGCGTTATCACGATGGGGCTGGTCTCGCTGCCCACCATGATGCGGCGGGGTTATAGCAAGGAGCTCATCAGCGGCACCATCTGCGCCTCCGGCACTCTGGGGCAAATCATTCCCCCAAGCGTCATCCTGATCTTGCTGGGGGACATCATGGGCGTTCCTGTCGGCGACCTCTACATCGGCGCCGTACTCCCGGGCTTGGTGCTGGTGGGGCTCTATGTCGTCTATATCTTCATTCTCGCCCGTTGGAAGCCGGCCC
>WNGF01000299.1_pt1 | contig 79117 bp, 75 predicted proteins | sample 5400641 | NCBI WGS metagenome assembly WNGF01 (sample SAMN13153371, study PRJNA577476) | soil metagenome | isolation source: 80 cm soil or saprolite under grassland replicate 2 | place: USA:California | collected 2016-06-15
GCCGTCGAGCTGGCCGACCTGCTCGAGGTCGTCTACGCCCTCGCCGCCGCGCACGGCATCAGCCGCCAGGACCTGGAGCAGACCCGCCAGGGCAAGCACCAGACCCGCGGCGGCTTCACCCGCGGCGTCATCTGGCACGGCCCCGACGCGGGCGAGCGCCCATGACCATCCGCCCGCACGGCACCCCCGCCGAGTGCCACGACGCCGCCACGCGCCTGCCCGACCGGCCACCCAGCCAGCTCGTCCGCGTCGACGTCCAGATCCGCCTGTAGTCCACCCGGCCCGACGGCCACCCGGCCCCGCCACGCCGGGTGGCCTTCTCGTTTGCCCGTGAGGTGACGAACCGATGGTCACCACCATCTACACCGACTGCGCGCACTGCGGCGCCACCTTCGGCCAGCCCTACGACCCCGGCCGCCGCCGCCAGGACTGCTCCGGCCGCTGCCGCACCGCCGGCTACCGCGCCCGCCAGCGCCGCCAGCAGCACGCCGACGCCAACCAGGAGCGCCAGCAGCGCAACGACGACCAGCAGCGCGCCCGCCGCCAGCGGGAACGCGCCCGCCAGCGCGCCAGCCAGCCGCCCCCCCACCCCGGCACCACCCGACCCGGCACCTGGTGCGGCGCCTGCGGCGGCCTGCGCGGGCGCCCACACCACCCACCACGACGACGCCGCCCACCAGCGCGCCCGCCGCCGCTACGAGGGCCTGCGCGCCAAAGCCGCCTCCACCGGCTTCCCGCACGAGGCCACCGCCTGCCACGCCAAGGCCGAGCAGCTCCGCGCCAAGTACGGCCTGCTCTAGCCCACCACCACCCGGCGGCCACCGACGAAACGACCCACCGCCCGTGGCCGCCCGGCCCTCCCGCCCGTCACCAACCAAACGTCACATCCCGCGTGCAACTGCTCCACGAATTCCGCTCCCCAATTGCCCACGGCGCATAACGATCCTCGCCGTCCAAATGGAAGCGCCTCCGGCGCTTGCTGCTCCGCTGGCAAGCTCCGCAGCCCTACCCCACCCGCCCCGAGGACGGCCTCACCCGGCCCTCGGTCCGGCACCTCGACCCTACGCCAAAGGTGCGTCATTCCTACGCCAAAGGTGCGCCAAAGCCCCGCCACGCCTGGCGTACCCCATGTCGCCCCATCAGCCGCATTCCCGCAGCTCAGAGCCCCTTCGGGGGGCCAGTCGCCCGCACAAACCGCGGGCGACTGGCCCCCCTTGGGGGAGTGGTTGCGAGCGCGTTTGATCCATGCGGCAGCCGGTCGGCTGCAAGGAGCCGCCTACGGCGGCAATTGATTTATTCAGCCGGCCGGCTGCCGCATGGAGCGCTCGCGATTTCAGCGCACCTTCGGTGCGCCGCCGTCTTCGACGGCGATCCCATTTCAACCATGCCGAAGTCAAGCACACACGAAACGTAACCGCCGTCATGAGCGTATCGTCACACTCTGCTTGTGCCGTTTGTGACGATGCGAGCGTAATCGTCTTGCTTGCTCTGCTGTGACGAACCGTTTCGCACGCTAAGCCGCGACGATCCGTTGGTCACGGGTACCGGGAAGATGTGACGATCCGCCCGTCACCCATAGCAGCAAGGATCTCAGCGTTTGACCCGGCCGCGGATCGACAGCACAGCCAAGCCAAGCAGGATCGGCCCGGCGAAGCGAAGCGCTGCCTGGACCAGCCTGCCCACGTAGGTCAACTGCTGCTCAGAGGCCCGAAACACCGCCCCTTCCACGGCGACCAGGGCGGCGGTGCCCAGGCGCGCAGGAAACGACCAGCGTGCGGCGGGCTGCTCCAGGCCCTGTGCGGCCAGGAGGAGGGTCGCCACTGCAAGGACGCCAAACAGCCAGGCCAGGGCGCGGCTCGCGCGCAAGGCGTAGCCCGAGAAGAGCCAATAGAGGAACAGCACGAACCGCTCCGCCATGGGCTTGGTGGAGTCGTGGCGACGCATCTCCATCTCGCCGTAGTAGAAGTCGGCCGCGCCAGGCTCGTCCTTGCTGTCCTCCCGGCCTTTGCGCAGCGCGCGGTAGAGGGCGGCGGTCTGCGCCGGAGTGGGCGGCTGTACGTCAAGCCAGGCGGGCGGCCAGAGGGTGGAGTGATACCAGCCAGCACCGCGGGGTGACGATACTCGGGGAGGCGGTGCCGGGGCCGTGTCGCGCTCGTCCGCGTACGAGGATGCCGCCCGCCAATGGTGCTCCTCCACGATGGTCTGCCGAGTGGTCCACCGCCAGCCCTTGGGGGTGGAGGTGAACATCGACTCCTCGATGCGGAGCTGGTCCAGCCGGTGGGCGTCAGCGAACCGACAGGCTCGCAGGTCCACACCGGCCACGGTGAGCCCAGCCACGTCGGCACGGCGCACCGAGAGCAACCGGGGCCGGCTGGCACGGGTACCCGCGGGCTGCAGCCGCGCCAGCGCGCGCGCCCAGCGGCCCTCCTCAATCCCCTCGAACGCTGGCCCGCCGGTCAGGATCGACGGAGCGGCCAGGTCGGCGTCGTCGAGCACGATCTGCGCCCAGCGGACCCGCAACTGCACCCCGGCAGGAAACCGGGCCTGCTGGCAGCACACCGCCGCGGCGGCGATTTCGATCTGTGCTCGCTGGTGGAAGACCGCTTGGCGTAGCAGCAAGCTCTTGCGGACCAGCATGGGGCCAAGCTGCCGCGTCTGCTGAAAGGTCGCTTTGTCGAACAGGGCATAGCCGTGGAAGGTCGCTTTGTCGAAAATGGTGTCGCTCCCGAAGGTCGTCGCGCGGAACCCCACGTAGTGACTATGGAAGGTCGCCTCGCGGAACACGGCCATGCGCTGAAAGGCCACTATGTGGAACAGGGCGCCGCCCCGGAAGGTCGCCCCGTCGAACCAAGCGTTGCCCTGGAAGGTCACCATGTCGAAATGGGCGTCGCCGTGGAAGGTCGCCTTGCGGAACACGGCGATGGCCTGGAAGGTCGCCTTGCCGAACCCGAAGGCGTACCCGAACCGGGCGATATCCTGAAACGTCGCCGTGCTGAAGTCGGCAGCGCCTTGGAAGGTCGCCCGGTCGAACCAGGCTTCGCCCTCGAAGGTCGCCCCCTCGAACCGCGCATCGCCCTTGAAGGTCGCCCCGTAGAACATGGCACGGTCCTGGAAGGTCGCCCCATGGAACAGGGCGTCGCCCTGGAACGTCACGACGTTGAACCCGGCATCGCCCTGGAAGGTCACCTCGCGGAACATGGCGCGGTCCCGGAAGGTCGCCCCATGGAACAGGGCGTCTGTCAGGATAGCTATGCCGTGGTCGTCCCGAGGGACGGCGGCCAAGAGGCGCCCCCAAGAACTCTTGAGTGATCGGCACGCCGCGTGCGTCCAGTCGGCCGTCTTCGCCGAGGCGCTTGAGCGCCGAGCCCAGGTCGGTGCCGGCGGCGTGTGCCCAGCACTTGCCACCGGTAGGGAGGCGGACGCCGAGGCAGCCGTCCTGCGCGCACATCTCCCAGCCAACGTTGTCGTCTGCCATGTGGTCCTCGCTCGCCGTCGTGCGTTGCCTCCTGCACCGTGCCTCGCCATTGCCAAGGCTGGGCTGAGAAGACCAGCAGCGTAGCCCGGTCCCGCTCGGGTCATGCGAGACCTGGCCTCCGCAAGGAGGCGGTGATGCTGCCCCATCCGTAGGGCATACATGAACCGACGTGCGCAACATGCCCGACGCCCAGCCAGGTCATGTCGCGCGCGGCCCTGGATCAAGCGTGCTGCAACAGTCTCCGACAGCCCCAGCTACCCAGGGGAAACGGTTCCTACAGCACGAAGCTCTCAATGAACGAGCCCGACGAGAGTTCCCGGACATGTAGGAGCCAGGCCGCATCGTTGGGCCGCTGTGACGTTTCCTTGGTGACCAGCAGAGGAGGGGTCCGGGGGAGGACCCTTCCTCCCCCGGCTTGCTGGCTGCATGGGTCGCCCGGGGTATCGTGGTGCAGATGGGGCATCGATGCCCGGCTGTCAAGGTGGAGCGCCCCACGGACGAACGACCTTGACAGCCTGCTCGGGACCCGGGTGGCCTACAGCACAGACCTTCGCCACTCCTGGAGTTCCACAGGCAGGGAAACCACTGGTCAGCATGGCGATAGAGTCGGGATAGCTGATAAGGAGGAGGTCACCGAGGGCCGATCGCGTAGACGATCACGCCGGTGAATCCGAGTCGATCGCTGCAGCTGTTCTCACCAGTACATTGCAACGATCTCCGTCTCAAGGATGGATTCGCTAATTCGACCCGGCTTCTGTTCGTCAACGGCATCGCGCTGCGTCACTCGCTGCCCATCAAGCCATAAACCAAAATCCATAAGAGCAGCCGAACGTAGACGGGCGGCGGTGACGGAATCAGGGGTTATGCCGACGACTTGCGCCACATACGTCGTAACCGACTGAAATGCTCGCCGACGGACCTCGAGATCATTCATGTCTTCAATAGAAAGCTCTGCCGGCAAACCGGCTTGCGTCAAGTCCAAGCTGCCCGGATCTGCGTCGTATTGTTGCGCTAAGGAAGCGGCGTAGCTCGCCAACACGTTTATAGCGGGTGTACGGCTGGCCCTGTTAGACGGACCGGCGGCGGCTGGCGTGCTAAAGAACAGAGGGCCTAGCTGGTCGACTTGCTCCGCCAATTCCGGCGCAACGCTGCTTAGGACGTCAACCAGCTTAACCGGCACCCAGCTGTTTCGGATCTCTCCGTGATTGAGGCGACACATGACTCGAAAAGTTGATCCGGAGAAGAGGACGCGCCGCACGTCCTTCCAGTAAAGGCGCTCCTCTGTTACCCCGACGATGTGGAGCGGCTCGGTGTTTCGGTACGCCGCGTCTTCGACTTGCGTCAGCAATCCTTTATGCACAAGCATTCGGACGCCCTTGAGTTTGGCGATTTGGAAGTCCACTGCCTTGCAGCGAATGGGAATAAGTCCGACAAGGAACTGATTCAGAACACGGTTAATTGCTCTGATCTCGTCCATATTTAGGCTGCTCGTTGAGGCGAAGAGTTCCGGACTCTCCTTAATCATATCGTGAAGTGCCGTTACAACTGCCACTGCTCGATATGCCGCATCTGCCTGTAACTCAACCTCCAATTCGACAAGGCTCCCCCGGCGCAGGTGACGCGGGTCGATAATCCAGCCATCAAACCGAGCGTCGCCTATCCCGTTCTCCACGTTCTCCCATGTCCGGACTGGAGGCGGTGATTGTGTGCCCTCCCCCTTTGGGGAGATCGCAAGCCTCTCCTCTTCGCCTTCATACAGTTCTTTGAATGCGGCTTGCACTGTAGATTTCCGTAATACTTGAATGGACTCGGTTTGAGTCGATTGTATTTTGGATGCCAGTCCGGCCTTGAAGACACCAGCCCCTGCCCCCGCATTACTTGATAACTCGCTACCTGAGACGTTGGTTTGTGTATTGGTGTACTCCGCAGCAAGGGCACCTTGGCGAGAAGCCAGCAAGCTATAGACGCTCACTTCGTCGAGGTATACGAACTCCCGTAGAGAAGTCTTCAAGGCCTTTGCTGCCTTGATTCGCTTGTTACGCCTTCTGCGCGCGCGGAACTTCTCAAAGAATCTCACTGTGTCTTCTCCGGGCTCTCCATAGCCTTGCGCCGTAGCGCTTCCACACGTTTGAAGCCTCCGACGTAATCCTCCGCCATGATGACGTCCCGCCCGTCGGTTGCAGCGAGCAACGCTGCCTCCGTCCAAATAGCGGCTAGGTCGGCGGCTGTCCAGCCCTCAGTTTGGGCGGCAATCTCACTGTGAGGCAGATAGTCGAGGGTCTGGAGGCGCCGAGCGGACGTAGCTAAGATTTGTTCTCGATCAGATATATTGGGTCGAGGAAAATGGATTGTCCAGTCGAACCGGCCTGGCCGTCGCAGGGCAATGTCAATATCTTGTGGCCGGTTGGTCGTGGCAATGACCACTACATTGCTTGCCCTATTGAATCCATCCATGAGTGTCAAGAACTGGGCGACTAATCGCCTCGATGCTTCGTGCGCTTCTTCGCTTCGCTGGGCAGCCAGGCTGTCAATCTCGTCGAAAAATATTATCGCGCTCGACTCGTTCTTGGCGCGTGCGAAGATCATTCTCAGCAATTCTTCACTCTGCCCGTACCACTTGCTGATGACTTCAGGTCCGCTAATGTGAAAGAATGTTGCCTTAGATTCTTGGGCGATAATCCTGGCGAGCATGGTCTTGCCAGTGCCGGGATCGCCCGTAAATAGAACTCCCTTGACCTGTCGTGCTCCGATCTTCTGCAGTGCGTCTCTATATTTTAGAGGGACCTCGATCAACTCGCGGGCTTGTGTCACAACCTCGGAAAGACCTCCGAAATCGTCGAAAGTCTCGCGTGTGTCTGAGGCCTTAACAATGAACTGCTGCACAACTGTCTCGTCTACCTCCGGAAGGTCGAGGAAACGCAAGGGATTCTCATCTAGGACGCGCACAACTCCGGACGATCGCACTTCGACAGTGTTGCCGCGGCTGTAGCGGACGTCATTGGTTGGAATTATGCGGGCCTGTCCCGCAAACTCAACCACGGTTGTGTCGGAATTCTTGATGCGAACAACGGCGACCCATGGTTCTTCTTGCCAACAGTCGTGGGGGGCTAGCTCGATATTGTCTTCTGTGAGTAGAACGGTATCCCCAACATCGAAATCGACAGGCCTGCGTGAATCGACCCAACCTGTGCTGCCGTTGGACAACTGGATATAGACTCTTCGCCGGTTCTCAACATACCTGACCCGGGCTAGCTGACCCCAGCCACTGAATTCATCAATGGACGTCATGACCTCCCCCTGCGCGCCGAAGTGCACCGAAGGCTCGGCCCAGCCGAGCCACGCTGCCCTGAGGATAGAGGGTTCGGGGAAGACGATAGAGCAAGTCACGGCACATACCGTTGCCGGGTGCGGATCAGGCCCTGGCGAGCCGCTGGGGGGTGCGGGAGAGCCCGACCGGGCGGACCATCTGGTTCGAGCTGGACCCATCGGTGGGCTAGCGCAGACGGCGACCATCGACTGATCCTTGTTCCGGTGGCGTGCCGGCTCCGGCGTGGTCTGGCTGGTGCTGGTCTGCTGGTCGACCAGTACGCCGGCCGGCCCTGTAACGTTCGATTCGTGACGGGCAACAGAGGTGGGGGGGGACCCTTCCTCCCCCTGGCTTGCTGGCCGTCTGGCTCGCCCGGATACCATGGTGCAGATGGGGCATCAATGCCTGGCTGTCAAGGTGGAGCGCCCGCAGCACAGCGAGGACGAACGACCTTGATAGCCTGCCCGGGACCCGGGTGGCCGACAGCGCATCACTTCGCCGCTTCTGGAGCGCAGCGAGCAGGGAAACCACAGTTCGGCATGGCGGTATGAGCGGGATCACTTACAACGACGAGGTGACACGTCCGTTGGTCGCGTCTAGCGTCTCGCGGCCCGCGGCCGTCTGGCCACGATCCACGCCGCGACCGCGCAGAGCACCCCGACCACGACCAGCGCCGTCGCACGCCGGACATGGTGCGCAGTCGAGGTCACCACCCGCCCGGGAAGCCACGACGGAATCTTGTCAGCCGGGATGGCGAAGTAGAACAGGCCGACCAGCAGCGCCACCAGCGCGACCACCATCAGCCCTATGATCAACGTCCGGGCGGGACGACGCCCGGCAACCCCTGCCATGTTGCCACTCCTTCCCACTGGAGAAGTCCGGCGGGAACCTACTCCCTCTGCGGCAAAGCGCAAGCGGCACAGCGCCGTCCAAGTGAGGAGAGGGGGCACCGGGGGTGGACGAGTCCTCCCCCGGCCTACTGGCCGACTGGATCGCCCCAGGTATCGTGGTGCAGGTGGGGCACCGATGCCCGGCTGTCAAGGTGGAGCGCCCTACGGACGAACGACCTTGACAGCCACCTCGGGACTGACGGTGTAGGTAGCACAGGTAACCTGGATGTTCCGATAATCTCGCCGGCATGCTCCCACTCGACCTGGTGTTTTCGCTGGTTAGCGTGGCGCTTCTTCCCTGCTAAGCTGGGTTTATCCCTTTCGATCGCATCGTTGCGCTCAGTCGCCCGCTTTGCCGAGACCTCACGGGCCTGGGCGCGCCTGGGGCGACGCCGCAAGCTGGACGACAGGAGGCGGCCGGGTCTCGAGGAGGTTGGCCATGAGGCGGGAAGGCAGGTGACGCCCCGGCAGATCGCGGAGCTCCTGGTGCGGGTGGTCGAGAGGGGGCAGACGATCTTCGTGCAGGACGAGCCGGGCGACCGGCTGTTCGTGCTCGCCGACGGCGCTGTCAAGCTGGTGGTCCGCTCCGCCCAGGGCGAGGTGGTGGAGCTGGTCCGCCACTGGCCGCCGGCCGTCTTCGGGGAGGTCGCGCTGCTGGACGGCGGCCCCCGCTCGGCCACGGCCGAGGCGGTCGAGCCCGCGATCCTGGTGGTGGTGACCAGGGAGGAGCTGATCCGGCTGCTCAGGTCGGACACGCAGGTCGTCGACGCGGTGCTGCAGTCGCTCGGGGCGCTGATCCGGCGCGCCGACCTGCTCGCCACCGAGCTGGTCTTCCTGGACCTGCCTGGACGGCTGGCGCGGAGGCTGCTGGAGCTCGCCGAGCTGCCCGGCCACTCCGGGAACGAAGGCCGCCCGCGGACGCGCCGCGTCACCCAGACCGAGCTGGCCAACATGGTCGGCGGCTCCCGGCAGAGCGTGAACATCGCCCTCCGCTCGCTGGAGAAGCGCGGCTACATCCGTCTGGTCGGCTGGCAGATCGAGCTGCTCGACCCGGCCGAGCTGCGGCGCCGGGCAGGCTGGTGAGCGGGCAGGCGATCATGTCGGGTACGGCGGACCCAGGGCCGCTCCCAGCGGACCTGAAGGGCCGGCGCAGCGAGCCAAGTACGAGTGGACGCAGCCGCGCATCCCGCTCGGGGAGCCAGGGGAGCCGGACGATATCGCCCGCCTCGCGCTGGTGCTGCTGAGCGACGCCTGGTCCGGCTACATCACCGGCGCGAACGTCCCGGTCGACGGCTGGCTGTCGCTCTTCAGCTGGAGCCAGCGACCCAACGACTGACCGGCCGCCCGGCCCTGCGCCACCAGAGAACCAGGCGACCGGTCTGCCGCGAGGGCGCCGCTGCGGCGGGTGGTCCCGCTACCAGTGGCGGTCGACCCTGTAGTACCCGGAGCGGGGGCCCTGGGTTATCCACGGGCCGGCGGCCGCCAGGATCAGGATGCCCGCGAATACCAGCGGCACCGCCGGGGAGGGACCGTCGCCGCCGGAGGCGGGGCGCTCGTCCGGCGCGGCCCTGCCAGCGGTCGAGGCGGTGGTCTCGTGAACTGCCGGATGCCGCTTCCCGGAGGAGTGACCCGGCGCGGCGAGCGCGACAGTGGCACCGGCCATCGTGATCGCCAGCGCCAGCCCGAGCACCACGAGCAGCCGGCGGGTGAGCCATCGTCTGGAAGTCGTACCGGTCAGGCAGCAAATGCTCATGAGCTGCCTCCCCCCCTTCAGGTGCCTTCGGTGCACCCAAAGAGGTTCTCAGCCCGCGGTCGGCCCGGCCGTCATTCCAGCGACAGCGACGGTATCGGGTAGGCGACAGCCCGTCCGTCCGGCCGGCCGGTCGTCCACAACCTTCTCCCCGGTGACCGACACGGGTCCGGCCCAGTCGTGACATCCGGGGACAGGTTTGCGGAGCAAGCGAGATAAAACATTCGGGAACGGAATAAATGGACACAGGTCAGATCGCCGAGCGCGCCTCCTGACAGCTACCTGACAGTTACAGTCAGGGCCGCCCGCCGAGCAGGGCGGCGCTGATCTCGGGGCGGGTGAGCTCCTCGAAGGCGTAGGCGGCGGCGCGCACGCCGTTGAAGTAGTTCGTCAGGCTCAGGCGCTCGTTGGGCGCGTGGATGTGGTCCTCCGGGAGCATCACGCCGAGGTAGATGCAGGCCGCGTCCAGTGCGTCGCTGAGCGCGCGCTCCGGGCCGGAGCCGCCCTCCCTGGTGAACAGGGGGTCGATGCCCCAGGCTCGCGCCACCGCACGGCGGGCGGCCTGGTTGCCGGGGTGGTCGAGCGGGGTGAGGCAGGGCTTGACCCCGTGGAGCCACTGCACGGCGACCTCGGCGCCCTCGGGGGCGTTGCCGGCCGCCCAGCGCTCGAACAACGGCCGCAGCTTGTCCGGGTCCTGGTCGGCGACCAGGCGGAACGAGACCTTGGCGTGGGCCTCGGCCGGGATCACGGTCTTCGACCCGGTGCCGGTGTAGCCACCCCAGATGCCGTTGACGTCCGCGCTCGGCCGGCCGCCGATGCGCTCGAGCGGCGACCAGCCCTGCTCGCCCGGCAGGGCCCGCACACCGGCGGTGCGCTGGAAGGCCTCGGCGTCGAACGGCAGCGTGGCGAACTGGGCGCGCTCGCCGGCGCTGAGCTCGAGCACGTCGTCGTACCAGCCGGGGACGGCGATGCGGCCGCGCGCGTCCTTGAGCTTGGAGAGCAGCTCGACCAGGGCGGCGACGGCGTTCGGCACGGTGCCGCCGAACTCTCCCGAGTGCAGGTCGCTGGAGGCCGTGCGCAGGTCGACCTGGAAGTACGCGAGCCCGCGCATGGCGGTGACCAGCGAGGGAACGTCGGCCGCGTACATCCCGGTGTCCGAGACGACGATCACGTCGCAGGCGAGCCGCTCGGCGTGCTCGGCGAGGAAGGCGTCGATATTCGGCGAGCCCGCCTCCTCCTCGCCCTCCACGAAGAACTTCAGGTTGACCGGCAGGCCGCCGTCGGCGGCCAGCAGGTGGCGCACCGCGGCGAGCTGGAAGTGGATCTGCCCCTTGTCGTCGGAGGCGCCCCGCGCGTACAGGCAGCCGTCGCGCACGGTGGGCTCGAACGGTGGGCTGGTCCACAGCTCGAGCGGGTCGACCGGCTGCACGTCGTGGTGGCCGTAGACGGTGACCGTGAGCGCCTCGGGACCGGCGCCCAGCCACGCCGCGTAGACCGCCGGCTGGCCTTTGTCGACCGCCAGGACCTCGGCGTGCAGGCCGGCGGCCTCCATCAGCCCGGCGAGGTGCTCGGCGGAGCGGCGCACGTCGGCGGCGTGGGCGGGGTCGATGGAGATGGAGGGGATCGCGCACCACTCCGAGAGCTCGGCGACGAGCGGCTCGGCTTCGGCCTTCACGAAGGCGTCGATGTCAGCCACGGGATGCTCCCTGCGGACGGGGGGACAGCGGAGTGCTGCCGATGACCACGGCAGGCTATCAGAGCGAGGGGCCGGCTCTCGGGAGAACTACGCACAACGGGTCAGCACGGTCCTGGGCCCTTACGAGCGTTGCCGCATCGTTAGTAGCCGTTTTGCAGTACGTCGATTAAAGTAGACGCCCGCCATCGAGCTGGGCCCGGAGGCTGAAGCCGCCCGACCAAGGGTAGAGGGGGCGCACCTCCGGTCGAGACAGGCCCCGAGGGCCCATGACGTCGTTCCAGGAGCCCTTGGCTGTCATCGCAGGAGGTCACGATGGACCAGAGCGCTGCAGCTCTCGGACGTCGCCTGGTCACCGTGGAGGTCGTCGACTGCCCCGCCTGCCTGAGCGCGGGGAGTGTCCGCAGGGGCGTATGCGACATCTGCGGAGCACGTCGCGCGGACGCGGAACCGCGCTCCGTCCGCCCCGCTCGTCCGGTGCGGCCGGCACGGCGGGCCGGCGAGGCCGTCCCGGTCTGACGACCTGAGCGATCGCTGAAGCGCCTTGCGTGGTGCGCGGCTCCCGGACCACGCAAGGCGCTTCAGCCTGTCCAGGGGACGACGACCGGCCCCGGCTCCGGTACGATGATCGTCGCGAAGGGGAGTAGTCTCGGGGCCAAACGCGCCTCGCGAGCACGCCGTCAGGACGGTGGGTGCCCATCACCCACCCGGTGCCTCACCCGGCCGTTCCAGCCGGGCGGACGAGACCTTCGGACCGAGCAGCGTCCGCTTCTGTGCGGTATCTGCACGAGCCCGAAGGAGGTCCGTTGGCAGAGCCCCCCGCCGCCGGCGCCCCTCGTGGCCGCTGGCTCCCGCTCCTGATCGCGATGGCGGTCACCGTCCCCGGCACGCTGCTCGGCGCCGTCGAGCTGCTCCACCTGGGGGCCCCGGAGCTGGAGCCATGGGTCCAGGCGGTGCTGTTCGGACTGGCGGTGGTGGGGGCGGCCTTCGGCCTGGCCTGGGCGGCGGAGGCGGCCCAGCTCGACGTCTCGGCGAGCCTCGCCATCGGGGTCCTCGCCCTGATCGCGGTCCTGCCGGAGTACGCGGTCGGCTTCGTCTTCGCCTGGAAGGGCGGCAGCGACGTGCAGCGCTACGGGCCGGGCTGCGACGCTCCGGGGGGCGGCGAGTCCAACTGCTCGCTGGTGCTGGCCAACATGACCGGTGCCAACCGGCTGCTGATCGGGGTCGGCTGGGCGATGGTGGTCTTCATCGCCTGGTGGCGCATGCGCAAATCCCGCGGACAGCACCACGGCACCCTGGTGGCCACGACCGGCGGGGTGACCCGACGCTACGGCATCCGGCTCGCCCGCTCCAAGGCGGTCGAGTTCTCCTACCTGGCGGTGGCCGCGGTCTACTGCCTGAGCCTGCCGCTGAAGCGGACCGTCACCCTGGTCGACGCGGTCATCCTGGTCGGCATCTTCGTCGCCTACACCCTGCGGATCTCCAAGGCGCCCGCCTCGGAGCCCGATCTGATCGGCCCGGCCGCCGCCCTCGGCGGGCTGCAACGGACAGCGCGGCGCGCCAGCGTCGCCGGGCTGTTCCTGTACGCGGCGGCGGTGATCCTGCTGGTGGCCGAGCACTTCGCCGAGTCGCTGGTGGCCACGGGCAGCGAGCTCGGGGTGAGCGAGTTCTTCCTGGTCCAGTGGATCGCCCCGATCGCCTCGGAGGCGCCGGAGCTGCTGGTGGCCGGGCTGTACGCCTGGCAGCTCAAGACCGGCGACGCGCTCACCGCGCTGGTCTCGTCCAAGGTGAACCAGTGGACCCTGCTGGTCGGGACCCTGCCGGTGGTATTCGCCATCAGCTCCGGCAGCTTCCAGGGCCTTCCCATCGGCCCCGCCCAGCGGGAGGAGCTGCTGCTGACCGCGGCGCAGACCGTGTTCGCGCTGGCGATCCTGTCCGACCTCGGCATCTCCGTGCGGGAGGCCGCCGGCCTGTTCGCGCTGTTCGCGGCGCAGTTCCCGCTGCGAGCGCTGCTGCCCGAAGCGGCGCACGGCACCGAGCTGATCGCGTTGTCAACCATGTACCTGGCGTTCGGCGTGACCCTGATCGTCCGCCACCGCAGCAAGCTGGCCCTACGGCTACGCGACGGGCTGCGCACGCCGTACTCGGTGCTCGAGCCCGAGCTGAGCGAGCTCGACACCGCCCGCACCTCGGCGCGCTGATCAGCCTCCGCCCGTCTCCACCGGCTCGCTGGCCGGCTCGGCGGCGAGGTCGAGGGGAGGCGCCGAGCCGGAGCGCTCGCAGAACAGCGCCATGCTGGCGGTGAAGCCGTGCAGGAAGTTGTGCCTGCCGACCGGTCCGAGTTCGCCCTGGGCGAAGAAGCCCGCCATGGGCGCGTCGCCGGTGGCCTTGGCCACGCGGGCGGCGTCGTGGTCGGGCTCGTGGAAGAAGCGACGGCCGCGGCCGTTGCAGGAAAACAGCAGCGCGCCGCGGGGATCCCAGCCGGGCACCGGGCCGAGCAGCATGTCGAGCTCCTCGGTGGCGGCGGCCGCGTCCCGCACGTGGAACTGGAGGGTCTGGCCGACCTCCACCCGGTCGCCGATGGCGATGGCGCCACCGTCCTCGTCCACGCCGATCAGCGAGCGGATCAGGAAGTCGCCGCGCTCGAACCGTGCCTTGTGCTCGTCGATCACGCGGCCCATCTGCACCCCGCTCACCAGCAGCGCCTGCTCCGTCGGGCTCGCGCGCACGATCAGCTCCCGCAGCCGCTCCAGGGCGGGACGACCGCCGAGCTCCCGGACGACGTTGCCTTCGCAGCGGGTGACGGTGAACGGCAGGCCGATCGGCCGGCAGCCCTGGCTGACCACCGTGCGGACCTCCACCGGTCCGGCGATGGCCACGCCGACCGCCCCCTCCTCCAGGGCCTCGCAGCCGAGCAGCAGCCGGTGCAGGCCCGGCGCGCTCCCGCCCGACGCCATGCCACCGGTCACGCGGATGCCGGGCTGCTCGTCGTTCAGCCTGCGCACGAAGCTGTCGACGGGGAAGCTGAACGGGTCCGGCAGCAGCAGCACGTCCGGGCGCTCGGCCGGGTCGAGGTCCGGCCATCCGGTGATGCCATAGCCACCGCCGAGGTCGACCACGTCCAGAGCGAAGGGCGTCACGGTCACGCCGGGAAGGCGTGCCGCCCACAGCGCCAGGGCGGGACTGTCTTCGAGCTCGCGCCGGCCGCCGATCACCCCCTCGGCGGTGCAGCCGACGATCGTGGCCGTGCCGGTCCGCTCGGACAGGCCGAGCGCGATCCCGGCGGCCGCGCCGGCGTGCTCCATCGAGAAGAAGCAGACCACCAGGTCCGGCCTCCCGCCGGCCTGGGCGAGCACAGCCGGCACAACCTCGTCCAGGGCCTGCTGGTGATCGAGAGCGGTGGAGATGGCGGCGCCGAAACCGAGCATGGCTTGCTCCCGAGTGGCGTGACGGACGCTTCCCGACCCGAGGCTACCCGCATCGGGCCGGTTACGCGCTGGCCCCGACCCACTCGAAGTGGCCGCTCTCCCGCTGTAGCCAGCGCCCGTCCCAGGCGAAGCCGTGGCGCGCCATGACGGCGACCAGCCGCCGGTCGGGCCGGGACCCCCGCCCGCCGCGCGCGGCCAGGTCGAAACCGATCCCCCAGGCGCTGGTCGACAGCCCGCCCCGCCCGTCGGTGACCGCGCCCTGGCGCAGGCAGCCGCCGGAGCGGTGGAAGGCCGCCGCGTCGACCAGCCTGGCGAGGTCCTGGCTTTGGAGGTCCCGCATCGCCGCCGCCAGGTCGTCGACGATCAGCCGGTGGCAGCGCACCAGGCCGAGCACCGGGACGGCCCGGGTGGCGATGCGGGCGGCGACCCACCGCGGGTCCGGGGCGGGCCTGGTGGGGCTCTTCACCGCGAACTCACCGAAGCGCGCCTTCGCCTGCGCCAGCGGCAGGGTGCCGCTGCCCGCGCGGAACCAGGGCCGCTCCTGCGGGAGCTGGAAGCTGACCTGCCTGCCGTCCAGCAGGCGGCGGACGGACGCCTTCAGGCCGTCCAGCGCGCCCCGTGGGCGGACCAGCGCGTAGGCGACGTGGTCGATGCCGAGCCTCCGGCCGCGCTCGAGGCCCACGGCAGCCTCGTAGCCCGCGAGCAGCCGGTCGTCGACCACCCCGCCGACCCGGAGGGGGCGCCTGCCGACGAGCCGCAGCCGGCCGCCCGCCCGCAGCCTGCGCAGGGCCGCTCCGGTCCGGGACAGCACCACACCGGTCGACAGCATGGAGGCGAGCCGCCCGCCGGCACGGCCGACCGCCGCCGCGTACGCGTCCGGGTTGACCGCCATCGTCTCGACCGGGACCACCGGGTACCCTCGCCTCGCGCTCGCCACCGGCAGCAGACCGCTCCGCACCGCCGAGATGGCGGCCACCCTGACGGAGTCGCGCACCCGGCTCACCTCGTCGGAGGAGAGGCCGCCGGGGGCCCAGACCAGGACCTCGCCCTTGAACAGCCCGAGATCCGTGGCCGTGGTGCCGGCGACCTCGATCACCCGCCGCGAAGGCGGGGCGACCGAGCCGCTGCCGGTGACCAGCACGAACGCGGCGACGGCCATCGTGCCCATCAAGCTGAGCAGGATCACGAGCGCGCGCAGCCGTCCGACCATACGCGACCCCCTTGGGCAGCCGTACCAAGGGTAGCCGTGACAGGCCGTCCCGCACAGTGGCCACCGCGCAACGACGTTGGATCAGGCCGCCAGCAGGACCGGGTCCTCGAGAAGGTCCCGCAGGTGGGCGAGGAACCTGGCGGCGTAGGCGCCGTCGACGATGCGGTGGTCGAAGGAGACCGAGGTGGTCATGAGCTGGCGGACGGCGAGCTCGCCGTCGACCACCCAGGGGCGGGGGGCGATCAGGCCCGTGGCGATGATGGCGCATTCGGGCTTGTTGATGATGGGCGTGCCGCTCTCGACCCCGAAGCCGCCGACGTTGGTGATGGTGATCGTCCCGCCGGTGAGGTCCTCCAGCGCGGCCCTGCGCTCGCGGGCCAGCTCGCTGACCCGGGCGATCTCCCGCGCCAGCTCCAGGATGCCGAGCAGGTCGGCGTCCTTGACGTTGGGCACCAGCAGCCCGGACTGGGTGTCGGTGGCGATGCCGAGGTTGACGTACTCCTTGACGACGATCTGGATGGCGCCCTCGTCCCACGACGAGTTCATGAGCGGGTACTGGCGCACGGCCGCGCACACCGCCTTGGCGACGACCGCCAGCGGCGTGACCTTCGCGTCGGCCGCGGCCGGCAGCGCCCTGAGGCGCTCCCGCAGCGCCATCAGGTTGGTCGCGTCCACCGTGAGGAACTCGGTGACGTGCGGGATCGAGAATTTGGAGGCCACCATCGCCGCGGCGATCTGCTTGCGCGTGCCGCGCACCGGCACGGCCCGCTCGACGCGCTCGCGGGAGACTCGGGTGGACGGCAGCACGGTCGCGTACGCCGCCGCGGCCGGCTCGGCCTCGGCCGGCGCGAGCGCCCGGTCGACGTCCTCGCGGGTGATCCGGCCGTCCTTGCCCGTGCCCGCGACCAGCGCCAGGTCGATGCCCCGGTCCTTGGCGTACTTGCGGACCGGAGGGGTGGCCATGGGCTGGGCCTTTGGCGGGCCCGCCGCCGGCGGCGCGCCGCGGCCGGGACCGCTGGGGCCGCCGGGACCGGTGAGCCGGCGGCGGCGGGCCTGCGGGCGCTCGCCGGGCCCGACCAGCGTGGGCTGTCGCGCCTCCTCCGGCGGCGCCTCCCCCGGCTGGCGGCCGGCGGGCGCGGCGCCGTCGCCGCCGGTGGCGGGCCCGCCGGTGTCCACGCTGACCAGCGGGGCGCCGACGTCCACGCTGTCGCCCTCCTTGGCGTGCAGCCGCGTGATGGTGCCGGCATAGGGCGCCGGGATCTCGACCACCGCCTTGGCGGTCTCGACCTCGACGATCGGCTGGTTCAGAGCGACCGAATCGCCCTCGTGGACCAGCCAGCGGACCACCTCGGCCTCGGTCAGCCCCTCGCCGAGATCGGGCAGCTTGAAATCACGCTCGGGCACCTGGCACAGACCCCCTTAGTAGTCGAAGGACCGCTGCACGGTCCAAAGGACCCGGTCCACGGTGGGCAGGTGTGCCTCCTCCAGCTTGGCCGGCGGGTAGGGGATATCCATGCCGGCGCAGCGCAGCACGGGCGCCTGCAGGTGGAGGAAGGCGGCCTCGGTCACGCGGGCGGCGACCTCGGCGCCGAACCCGAGGAACTCCGGCGCCTCGTGCAGCACCACCATGCGGCCGGTCTTGCGGGCAGAGGCGGTCACCGTGTCCTCGTCGAGGGGCACCAGGCTGCGCAGGTCGATGACCTCGAGCGAGCCGAGCTGCTCCTCCGCGGCGGCGTCGGCGGCGTCCAGCGCGACCTTCACCATCGGCCCGTAGGCGACCAGGGTGCAGTCGTCGCCCTCGCGCAGCACCTTCGCGCGGCCGACCGGCTCGGCGACGACCGGCAGGTCGACCTCCTGCTTGGCCCAGTAGCGCCGCTTGGGCTCGAGGAAGATCACCGGGTCGTCGAGCTCGATCGACTGGCGCAGCAGCGAGTAGGCGTCGGCCGGCGTGGCCGGGGTGACGACCTTGAGGCCGGCGGTGTGGGCGTACAGGGTCTCGGGGCTCTCCGAATGGTGCTCGACCGAGCCGATGCCGCCCCCGTAGGGGATGCGCACGACCACCGGCATGGGCTGGAGGCCCTTGGAGCGGTTCCGGTACTTGGCCAGGTGGCTCAGGATCTGGTCGAGCGCCGGGTAGCTGAAGCCGTCGAACTGGAGCTCGGGCACGGGGCGGTAGCCGCGGATGGCGAGCCCGATCGAGATCCCGACGATGCCGGACTCGGCCAGCGGGGTGTCCATCACCCGCTGCTCGCCGAAGTCCTTCTGCAGGCCGTCGGTGATGCGGAAGACGCCGCCGAGGGTGCCGACGTCCTCGCCCAGCAGGACGACCTTCTTGTCGGCCTCCATGGCGTCACGCAGCCCCGCGTTGAGCGCCCTGGCCATGGTGATCTGCGCCATCGCTCAGCCCTCCTCGGCGACGAACTCGCTCTCGAACCGCTGCAGCCGCTCGAACTGTCGCCGCAGCGTCACGGGCGGGTCGGCGTAGACGTGGTCCACCAGGTCTTCGAGCGGCGGGCTCGGCATCTCCTCCACCGCGGCGCGCATCCGGGCGGCGGTGTCGTCCGCCTCTGCCCTGGCGGTGCGGTCCAGCTCCTCCGACCACAGCCCCGCCTTCTCGAGGAAGGCGCGGTAGCGGCCGATCGGCTCTCGCGCCATCCACATGTCGAGGTCGTCGGCCGTGCGGTAGCGGGTCGGGTCGTCGGTGGTGGTGTGGGCGCCGAGCCGGTAGGTCACCGCCTCGATGAGGGTCGGGCCGCCGCCGTCGCGGGCACGGTCGGCGGCCGCCTTGGTGACCGCGAACACGGCCAGCACGTCATTGCCGTCCACCTGGACGCCGGGGAAGCCGAAGCCGAAGGAGCGCCGCCAGATCGGCGCCGCCATCTGCTTGGAGAGCGGCACCGAGATGGCCCACTGGTTGTTCTGGCAGAAGAACACCACCGGGGCCGCGTTCACGGCGGCGAAGTTGAACGCCTCGTTGGTGTCGCCTTCGCTGGTGGCTCCGTCGCCGAAGTAGGGGACTGTGACCAGCTCCGCCCCGTCCCACTTGGCGCCGATGGCGTAGCCGACCGCGTGGAGGGTCTGTGTGCCGATGGGGATCGTGTACAGGGCGAAGTTCTTCTCGTGCGGGTCCCAGCCGGCCAGGCTGGCGCCACGGTAGAGCTCCAGGATCCTGAGGACGTCCACGCCGCGCACATAGGCGACGCCGTGCTCCCGGTAGGAAGGGAAGATGAAGTCCTCGGGCCGCAGCGCGCTGGCGCTGCCGACCTGGGCCGCCTCCTGCCCCAGGCAGGGGGCCCAGATCCCGAGCTGGCCCTGGCGTTGGAGGTTGGTGCCCTCGGTGTCGATCCTGCGGACCACCACGAGCTTGACGTACAGGTCGCGCAGCTCGTCGTCGGCGAGGTCGACCTTGTAGGTGTCGTGCTCGAGGAGCGTGCCGTCGTCGGCCAGCAGCCGGACCTGCTCGTCAGTCTGGTACATGTCCCGTCACTCCCGCGTCGAGTCCGCTTCTGGCGGAGTGCCCTGACCCCCCGCGGGCCCGGTTGTGGCCGGGGAGGCGTTGCTGCCGGTCCCCGGCGCCGGGCTGGCAGCGGGCGCCGCGGCAGGTCCAGGCAGAGCCGCCGCCATCCCGGCCGCCTGACGCTGCGGACTGTGACGGGCGGCGCTGCCCAGCTTTGATCCTACCCAACGGGACAGCCGAATGGTGGTGGGACGGCACGAACGGGGCACCGGTGCACCGAGTGCCCTTGCCCGCGGCCACGCACAGGGCGGGTCGCGGACGGATCTCGGAGCCGATCGCCGGGGAGGGGCCAGCCCGGTTGAACCATGCGGCCTGAGCAGGACAGAGGTAGCGAGCCCGACGCTGTCCGGGAGGTCCTCGGTTTGGCCAGGCAGCAGTACACAAGGGCCGGAACCTCGGTGGGTTCCGGCCCTTGCGGGTGCCGCCCGGGGGGAGGCGGCGCTGCTGATCGCCTTCGGCGTCGACACCCTCAGTTGCCTGCGGCGATGACGTTATGAACGCTACTGCCTCACCTCACCGCACGACATCAGGGAATCTGCGGAGATGGTAGGCGTTGGCTTCTGTAGTCCGCGTTCCAGCGGGCGGACTTGACTGCCACCCGAAATGACTACGAAGATGCGGTCCCCCGGCGCGTCTTAGGGCTTCCTCTGGCGGCGCGATGGTGGTACACCGGGGGAGCCAGCGCAAGCCCGGCGCGGCGCTCCGGCGTCGGCCCCGGATGAGGGAGGTCAGCCTGTGGCGACACCAGCGGACTCCGAAGCTGCCCAGGAACCAGCGCCGGCGATCGTGCAACGACTATCCTTCCTGGATGCGGGCGGCAAGCTGGTCCCTCGGGAGGCAGCGCAGTTCGCGGTGATCCGGGACTTCGACGACGACGGCAACGTGATCTCGTTCATGACCGAGCGACTGACGCACTAGTACCTCCGGACTATTGCCTGTCACCCCGGGACGGCCCCACCAGGCCGTCCCTTTCCGTTGTGGCCATACAATGCGCCGCTGACCGGCCAATCGAGACCCAGGAGGACCCCGTGCTCGTCGACGGCAAGCGGCTACTGATCACCGGAGTGCTCACCCAGGGCTCGATCGCCTACGCGGTGGCCAGGGAGGCGCTCGACAACGGCGCCGAAGTGGTCCTCACCAGCTTCGGGCGGATGCGCTCGATCACCGAGAAGACCGCGCAGCGCCTGCCCCGCGAGGTCGACGTGCTGGAGCTGGACGCCACCAGGCCCGAGGACGTCGACGCCGTCTGCCAGGAGCTCGCCCGCCGCTGGGGCCAGCTCGACGGCCTGCTGCACGCCATCGGCTTCGCCCCGGCCGACGCCCTCGGCGGGAACTTCCTCAACACCCCCTTCGAGTCGGCCGCGACCGCCTTCCAGATCTCCGCGTTCTCATTGAAAACGCTCAGCGTCGGCCTGCTGCCGGTGCTCCGCGACCACGACGCCTCCGTGGTGACCCTCGACTTCGACGCCCGAGTCGCCTGGCCGGTCTACGACTGGATGGGCGTGAGCAAGGCGGCGCTCGAGTCCGTTACCCGCTACCTGGCCCGCGACCTGGGAGCCTCGCGGATCCGGGTGAACGCGGTCAGCGCCGGGCCGCTGCGGACCATGGCGGCGCGCGGGATCCCCGGCTTCGACCTGTTCGCCGACATCTGGGCCAGGCGCGCCCCGCTCGGCTGGGACGTGACCGACGCGACCAACGTGGCCCGCGCCGTGCTCTGGCTGCTCTCCGACTGGTCCCGCGGCGTCTCGGGCGAGCTCGTCCACGTCGACGGCGGCTTCCACGCCATGGGCAGCGACCTCGTGTCCCCCAAGGAGCAGGCCCAGGTCATGGCGGCAGAGACCGCCGAGGGACGGGGCTAGCCCTCGGCCGCCGGAGCGCCGTCTCGTGGTCGAGGGGTTTGCGGCGGCGGTCTGGGCGCTCGTCCGCCAGGTGCCGCCCGGGCGGGCGACCACCTACGGGCAGCTCGCCGAGGCCTACTACGGCGTGGCCAAGGGCGCACGGCAGGTGGGGCAGGCCATGGCGCGCTGCCCCGGCGACGTGCCGTGGTGGCGGGTGGTGCATGCGGATGGCAGCATGAAGGGCGGGCCGGGCTCCGATGAGCAGCTCGCCCGGCTCGCCGAGGAGGGGGTGCCGGTCACGGCGGACGGGCGGGTCGACTGGGCCGGGTGCGGCGGGCCGTGGTCGCCTGGTCAGTGTTCGGCGTTTGGCGCGACGAGGACGACAGGGACGGGCACAGACATGACGCTCAGCTAGAGGTTGATGGTCTGTCCTCAGATGGCCTGTTTTTGGGTCGTCGGGGCGGACCGGGCGTGATAGGGTTCCTCCGCGGTGTCGAGGCTCCGGCCTCCGCCGCTAGCAGGAGCACCGCTCCAAGCTGTCCGCGACCCGGCATGATCACTGGATTCTCCGGGTAGTGGGAATGCAGTTTGCGAACATCGTTGTTGGTAAATCTTAGGGTGTGGCCGACGACGATGGCTGTGCTGCGCCAAGCTGTGCCGAACGAGGAGTGAGATGACCACTGAGAAGGACCAGGACCTGCTCGATCTGCAGACGACGGACTCCTTTCGTCTGTACCTGGACGAGGTGGGCCGGCACCCGCTGCTGACCAAGGAGGACGAGATCGAGCTCTCCCAGGCGTACGAGGCGGGTCTCGCCGCCCGGGCCGAGCTGAGGGACCTCGGCCCCGACGACCCTGCCCGAACTGTGCTAGAGGTTACCGCCGACCGCGGCGAGCGCGCCCGCCGCAAGATGATCGAGTCCAATCTGCGGCTGGTGGTCTCGATCGCCAGGCGGTTCTCCGCTACCGGTCTGCCCCTTGGCGACCTGGTCCAGGAAGGCAACCTGGGGCTGCTGCGCGCGGTGGAGAAGTTCGACTGGCGCAAGGGCTTCAAGTTCTCGACCTACGCGACCTGGTGGATCCGCCAGGCGATCGCCCGTGGCGCGGCCGACCGCGGCGCGCGCGCGATCCGCCTGCCGGTGCACGTCGACGAGCAGGTCGGGCGGCTGCGCCGGACGCAGACGCGGCTGCACGAGGTGCTGGGTCGGGAGCCGACGGTCGACGAGCTGGCCGAGGAGCTGGACATGCCCTTGGACAAGGTGCACCGGCTGCTGGACACGGCCCAGGCGATCACGTCGCTGGACACGCCGATCGGCGACGACGGTGCGGCGCTGCAGGATTTCCTGGAGGATTCCTCGGCGGTCGGGCCGGATGAGCTGGCGGTGGAGGCGGTCGGCCGGGAGGCGCTGGAGCAGGTGCTGGGGGGGTTGCCGGAGCGTGAGCGGCAGGTGCTGGTGCTGCGCTTCGGGCTTGACTCCGGCACGCCGCGGACGCTGGAGGAGGTCGGCGCGATCATGGGCTTCTCGCGGGAGCGGGCGCGGCAGGTCGAGCGTGACGCGCTGGCGTCGCTGCGAAGCCCCGAGATCCGCGCGCGACTCGAAGACCTCGTCGCAGCCTGATCACGGGCGGCCCGCCAGGACGGGCCGCCCGTTTTCCCGTGAGCCCGCACCGCTGCCACCCGTTCCCTACGAGCTGTGATGGAGAGGCCTATGACCCAGTTCACGGTCACCTACGACTACCTCTGCCCGTTCGCCAGGATCGCCAACGAGATCGTTCTCCGCGCCCAGGAGGCCGGCGCCGGCCACGACGTCTCCTTCCGCCCGTTCTCCCTGACACAGGTCCACACCGAGGAGGGTGAGCGGCCGGTGTGGCAGACCGACCCCCGCCCCTCTGGAGTGGCCGCCCTCGAGTGGGGCCTGGCCGTGCGGGACGAGTTCCCGGAGGCGTTCCCCGCGGCGCACCTGGCCCTGTTTTCCGCCCGTCACGACCAGGGTCGTGACATCAACGACCTCGAGGTGGTGCGCGGCGCGGTCGCCTCGGTCGGGCTCGACCCCGACGAGGTCGCCAAGGTGGTCGCGGGCGGCCAGCCGGCCAAGACCCTCGCCACCGAGCACACCTGGGCGGTCGACGAGCACCGCGCCTTCGGCGTCCCCACCTTCGTCCTGGACGACCGCGCGGTCTTCATCCGCCTGATGGAGCGCGGGACCGACCCCCGCGAGGCTCGCGCCACCCTCGACCGGCTGCTCGACACCTTCACCGGCTGGCCCGAGCTGAACGAGCTCAAGGCCACCCGCATCCCAAGGTAGCCGGTAGGCGCCGGGGCGGCGCCGGCACCCGAAGGCGGCGCCGGGCGGGCACGCCGGGCCGCCGTCGCGCCCGGAGGCGCCGGGCTCCCTACCAGCGGGTGAAGAAGAGGAGCTGGACGGCGACCGTCTGGCCGAGGAGCAGGGCGGCGACCAGCGGCAGGCTGGCCCGCCAGCGCACGAGCTGACGGACGGCGACGACCACGGCGAACGGGACCAGGAACTGCCACATCCGCTCGACCTCGCCCTTGGTGTGCCCCCAGGCGGCACCGGCGAGCAGGCTCGCGAGCGTGGCGACCTCGAACGAGCCCCAGGCCCGCCCGCGCAGGGCTGCCCAGGTCCTGGTGACCAGCGCAGCGCTGAGCGGGAACCCCAGGATCGCCACGAACGCCACCAGGTCGCCGAACAGCCAGGCCCACCAGACCCGCTGGGTGCCCGGCGCGGTGCTCCAGAAGCGGTCGACCGCCCGCACGGTGGCGATCACGTCGTAGCCGGTGGCGAGCCACAGCGCGCCCGCCAGCGCGAGCACGGTGGCCGCGGTGAGGGTGGCCCAGCGCACCGCCCAGGACCACGGGCGCTGGGGGCCCAGCGCCACCGCCACCGCGCGGACCAGGAGGAACGGCAGCACGAGCGCGGCGGCGAAGCTCAGCATCGAGGCCAGCCACAGCAGCGCGCCGCCAGCCAGGGTCCAGGCGGGCGAGCGGCGCACCAGGCCGCGGTGGGCGGCCAGGGCGGCGCCGGCCAGCACCGGCGCCCACATGGCATCGGCGGAGGTGGCCGCGTACAGCACCACGGCCGGCGCCAGGGCCCAGCAGACCACCGCCCAGCGCTCCCCCACCTGGTCCAGTTCGTCGCGGGCCAGCGCCGCGACCACGAGCACGCCGAGGCAGGCCGCCGCCACGGTCGCGACGGCCGCGCCGGGAAGGCCCGGCCACGCCCGTGCCACCAGCGCGTAGAACAGCGTCGCGCCCGGCGGGTGCTGGGCGGCGAAGTCCGGCAGGGCCGGCACCCGCTCGGCGAAGTGGGCGAGGAAGGCGGGCACCGACCCGACCTGGCCGGCGGCGCCCGGGTACTCCCCGGCGTAGGCGAGCGGCGCCTGCCAGGCGCGCGGCCCGCCTGCGAGGGCGGCCACCGCGAGATCCAGCGCGAACGCCCCGAAGAGCGAGGCGGCGAGCCAGGCCCACCGCGAGCGGGCCACGGCGGCCGCCGCGACGATGGCGGCGGCGACCGCCGCAGCCAGCGGCAGCGCCGGCACGGCCCAGCCCGGGTCGACGTGCGGCGACCAGAACAGGTAGGAGGGCCAACTGTGGTACCAGGGCACGCTGGGGACGCTGAAGGGCACGCGCCCCCAGCCGCGCATGCCGAGCGTCCCGAGCACGCCGACGCCGAGCAGGCAGGCGGCTGCCACGGCAGTGGACCGCAGCAGCGCGCGGTTGCCGTGGTGCGGCAGGCGGGCAGGGCCGGACGGCGGCACGACCGGACCGCTCAGCCCGGGACGGCGCGCTCGCGCTCCACCGGCGCGCCGCGGGCGGCCCGGAACGAGGCCGCGACCCTGCCGGCGGCTTCCTCGGAGCCCCAGGCCATCACGTGCAGCGCGTGGACCTGCGAGAGCTCCGCGAGGGCGACGGCGGCCTCGATCGCCATGTCGACCCCGCCGCCGGCGGCGATCTGCCGGTAGGCAGGCTCGGGCAGGGCGAACGGGAGCGCCTGGTCGAGGATGTCGGCCAGGCGCCTGGTGCGGATCACCGGCACGCTCGCGTAGACGCGGCAGTCGCCGAGCTTGCCGCCGTCGACCGCCCGCCGCAGGAAACCCGCCAGGTGGGCGGGGTCGAACACCATCTGGGTCTGCGCGAAGTCCGCGCCGGCCGCGACCTTGCGGCCGAGCAGGGCCAGCTCGGACTCGGTGTCGACCGCGAACGGGTCGACCACGCAGCCGAGCGACAGGTCGTAGGGCTCGACCCAGGCCCTGGCCTCGGCCAGCAGCCTGGTGGTGGTGTAGTCCCTGACCCTCGGCACCCCCGGCACCGAGTCCCCGTACAGGCACAGCACGCCGTCGCAGCCGAGCGCCGCGGCGCCCACGACCTGCGAGCGCAGCGCGAGCCGGTTGCGGTCCCGGCAGGAGACGTGGACCACCGTGGCCACGCCCTGCTCGCGCGCGAGCGCCACCGCCGCCAGCGGCGACATGCGCGGCTGGCCGGCGTGGTTGTCGGTCAGGCCGACCAGGTCGACGTGCCTGGCCAGCAGCGCGATGCGCTGGCGCACGAGGCTCGCGTCAGGTCTGGCCGGCAGTGAGATCTCGGCGGAGGTCAGGGCGTCGATCGGCATTCCGAAAGGCTAGCCCGGAAACCCTCAGCAATGCTAACTCAGCGGATCGGACATCCCGACCGGAGGGAGGCTAGAGCTGCCGGCGCAGCAGCGCTCCGCCGAGCTCCCGTGCCCGCGCCGCCAGCGGCCGCGACCTCCAGGCGCGGAGGTCGAGCTCGCGCGAGTCCTCGAGGTCGAGCAGGAAGTGCTTCTCCAGGGTGCGGCGGTACCGGGCGGCCTCGAAGGCGTAGACGGCGCCCAGCCCCAGGCCGAGGACGGCGGCGGCGTTCCGGGTCGCGCGGGCCCCTGGCATCGGTCGGGTTCTCCGCTTCCTCTTTGTCATCGCTCGCCGCTCTTTGTTCCCCTTGGCACAGCCACCCAAGCCTGGCGTTTTTGAGCCGCATTCCCCGGTCATACCAGGCCGGCACCGTGAAACGAAGGATCGGGAGGCACAGGGAATGGACGCTTGGCGAGGACCACTGGACCCGTCGCCGTCCGACCGGCGCGAAGCCGCGCTGGCCAGGCGCTGGCGGCGCCTGCGCGACGGCATCCCCTCAGCCCTCTACCTGCTCGCCTGGGCGGTCGCGCTCGTCGCCGTCGGGGTGCTGGTCGGTGTGCTGCTCGCCAAGGTCGTCAGCCACGACGCCGTCGGCCGGGCGGACGCCGGCGTGGACCGCTGGCTCGCCGCCCACCGCACGGGGAGCTGGAATTCGGTCACCCGGTTCACCACCGACGCCGCCGAGACGCCGACGATCGCGGCGCTCGCGGCGCTCACCTTCGCAGGCGCGGTGCTGGCCTGGCGGCGCTGGCGCGAGCCCATGCTGGTCGCGGCGGCGGTGCTCGGCGAAGTGCTCGTCTTCCTGGCGATCACCCTGCTGGTGAAGCGGCCGCGGCCGCCGGTCGGGCACCTCGACGCGGCCCCGCCGACCTCGAGCTTCCCGTCCGGCCACACCGCCGCGGCGATCGCCCTGTACGGCGCCTGGGCTGTGCTTGCCTGGCAGCACGCCCGGTCGTTGCTGCTGCGCGGCCTGCTCACGCTGCTCGCCGTGGCCGTCCCGGTGGCCGTGGGGGCGGCCCGCATGTACCGCGGCATGCATTACCCCAGCGACGTGATCGGCGGGGCATTGCTGGGCGCGATCTGGCTGGCGCTGTCGGTCCGCGCCGTCCGCCTGGGCGTCCTGCACCGCCGGCTGCGGGCCGGCGCCGGCAGGGCAGGCCGCCGCCAGCCCCTGCTCCGCCATGGGTGAGCGGCCGCGGCGCCGGGTCGCGGTCGTCTTCAACCCGGTCAGCGCCCGCGCCGGGGCACCCCAGCGCAGGCGGGAGGTGCTCGAGGCCCTGGCCGCCACCGGGGCCGAGGTGCTGTTGGAGGAGACCACCGAGGACGACCTCGGCCAGGAGGCCACCAGGCGGGCGCTGGAGCGGGGCGCGGAGCTGGTGATCGCCGCCGGCGGTGACGGCACGGTCATGGCCTGCGCCAGCGTCCTGACCGGCGGCGCGGTGCCGCTGGCGGTGCTGCCGAGCGGGACCGGCAACCTGCTGGCCGTCAATCTCGGCCTGCCGGACGACCTGGAGGGCGCGGTCGAGGCGGCGCTGCACGGCCGCCGGCGCCGGCTCGACGTCGGCCTGCTCGACGGCGGTCGCTTCCTGTTCATGAGCGGGATCGGCTTCGACGCCGCCATGGTGCGCGACGCCGACCCCACCCTCAAGGGCCGCGTCGGAGCGTTCGCCTACCTGCTGAGCGGCCTGCGCCAGCTCGGCCGCCGCCCGGTGGAGTTCCACATCACGCTCGACGGCCTGCCCCCGTTCAGCCGCGTGGGCCAGGGCGTGCTGTTCGGGAACCTCGGCCGGCTCCAGGGCGGGCTCGAGGTGCTGCCTGGCGCCGAGCCCGACGACGGCGTCCTGGAGGTGGGCGTGCTCGGGACCCGCTCGCTGGCCGACTGGCTGCGGCTCGCCGGCCAGGTGCCGCTCCGGCGGCGGTCCCGCCGCCCGGCCGGGCCGCCGCTGGAGGTGTTCCGTGCCCGGCGCGTCGAGGTCGACTGCTCCCGGCCGCAGCCGGTCGAGCGGGACGGCGAGCCCGCCCCGCCGCGGCGACACTTCGTCGCCGAGGTCCTCCCCCTGGCGCTGACGCTGTGCGTGCCCGCCCGGAGCGAGGACGAGAGCGGACCGGGCGCGCAGGAGGAGGTGGCGAATCAGTGAGCACCGTCACGCCGGTACCCGAGACCTATGAGCTGGAGGGCGACGATGCGCTCGAGACCTTGCGCCGCACCGGGTGGTGGACGCTGCTCAAGGACTCGTTCCGGCGCTTCCGCTACGCCGACGGCTTCAGCCACTGCCGCGCGCTCGCCTTCCAGGTGACGCTCACCCTGCTGCCGGCCACCATCGCAGCGGTGGGCCTGGCCACCCTCCAGCACGCGACCCAGCTCCGCGACGTGCTGAAAGAGACCGTGACCCGGCTGGCGCCGGGGCCCGCCAGCAACGTGATCCTGGCGGCCTTCCGGCACGGCGAGCGCGCCGCCGGTGGCGGCGCCCGCGCGGCGCTGGTGCTCGGTCTGCTGACCACGCTGGTCTCGGGCGCGACCGCGATGGGCCAGATCGAGCGCGGCGCCAACCGCATCTACGGGGTCGAGCGGGACCGGCCGACCGTGCGCAAGTACACCGTCGGGTTCCTGCTCGCCTGCACGGCGGGGCTTGCCGTCACGCTGTCCCTGATGCTGATCGTGGCGGGCAGGGACGTCGCCAGGGCGACCCGGATCTCTGGCACGCTGGCGGACGTCTGGGGCGTGCTGCGCTGGCCGGTCGCGGTCGTGCTGCTGGTGGTGGCCGTGGCCCTGCTCTTCCGGGCCTCTCCCCGGCGCCACCAGCCAGCCGCCTCCTGGCTCGCCTTCGGGTCGGCGACCGCGGTGCTGCTCGGCTTCGCGTTCACCTGGCTGCTCGCGCTCTACCTCAGCGCGAGCAACACGTTCGGGCAGACATACGGGCCCATGGCCGGTCTGATCGGCGTGCTTGCGTGGACCTTCCTGATGTCGCTTGCGATCTTCCTCGGGCTCGCCTTCGCCGCCCAGCTCGAGGCGGTCCGCGCCGGCATCACCCGGCCGGTCACCGGAGAGCAGACCGACCTTCCTGGTCCGCGCCAGGTGCGGGTGCGCCGGGGGCGCTGGCTCAACGCCCGGCACTAGCCGCGCTGTCCCCACAGCACTGCGAGCGCCTCAATCGGCGCCTCCCAGGCGTCGAGAACCTTGACCAGATGCGGTACCGCCCTCGCCCGCCCCAGGAATGCGTACGCTGCGTACCTTGGTAGGGCGAAGGTCTCCCTGTGCTACCTGGCACCCTCTCGTTAGAGGATGTTGGGGAGGACGGGACTTGCACCGGTGCCCGTCGGCCGAGGAACTTTACCGAAGCAGACCGACCAGACCGTTCACCGAAAGCAATCGCACTGCGAGCGCTGCGGAGTCGAGGAGCGAGCAACCCGATGTGGGACGATCCCCTCTGGTACAAGACAGCGGTGTTCTATGAGCTGTACGTCCGCGGGTTCCAGGACGGGAGCGGCGACGGCAGCGGGGACTTCCGCGGGCTCACCGAGCGGCTCGACTACCTCCAGTGGCTCGGCATCGACTGCGTCTGGCTGCTGCCGATCTTCCCGTCCCCGCTGCGCGACGGCGGCTATGACGTCTCCGACTATTTCTCGATCCTGCCGGACTACGGGACGCTCGGGGATTTCTACGAGTTCATGGAGGCGGCCCACGCTCGCGGCATCCGCGTCATCGCCGACCTGGTGATGAACCACACCTCCGACCAGCACCCGTGGTTCGAGGAGTCGCGCAGGCCCGGGTCGCCCAAGCGGGACTGGTACGTCTGGTCCGACACCGACCAGAAATACCTGGACGCGCGGGTCATCTTCGTCGACACCGAGAGCTCCAACTGGACCTGGGACCCCGAGGCGCAGGCCTTCTACTGGCACCGCTTCTTCTCGCACCAGCCCGACCTGAACTACGCCAATTCCGAGGTCCAGGAGGCGATGCTCGAGGTCATCCGCTTCTGGCTCGACATGGGGCTGGACGGCTTCCGCCTGGACGCCGTCCCCTACCTGTTCGAGCGGGAGGGAACCGACTGCGAGAACCTGCCCGAGTCGCACGAGTTCCTGAAGCGGGTGCGCAAGGAGGTCGACTCCAAGTTCGAGAACAAGCTGCTGCTGGCCGAGGCCAACCAGTGGCCGCCGGACGTCGTGCCCTATTTCGGCGACGGCGACGAGTGCCACATGGCCTTCAACTTCCCGGTCATGCCGCGCATGTTCATGGCGCTGCGCCGCGAGGACCGCACGCCCATCATCGAGATCATGAACCGCACCCCCAAGATCCCGGATACGGCCCAGTGGGGGCTGTTCCTGCGCAACCACGACGAGCTCACGCTCGAGATGGTCACCGACGAGGAACGCGACTACATGTACAACGAGTACGCCAAGGACCCGCGCATGCGCCGCAACATCGGCATCGCGCGGCGGCTGGCGCCGCTGCTCGACAACGGCCGCCGGCAGATGGAGATGCTCTACAGCCTGCTGTTCAGCCTGCCGGGCAGCCCGGTCGTCTACTACGGCGACGAGGTCGGCATGGGCGACAACATCTACCTCGGCGACCGCGACGGGGTGCGCACGCCCATGCAGTGGTCCAGCGACCGCAACGCGGGCTTCTCCAAGGCCGACCCGGCAGCGCTGTACCTGCCGTTGCTGATGGACCCGGTGTACGGCTACCAGGCGTGCAACGTGGAGGCGCAGGAGCGCGTGGCCACCTCGCTGCTGCACTGGCTGCGGCGCCTGCTCCAGGTGCGCAAGCAGCACCCGGTCTTCGGGATGGGCGACTACGAGCCGCTCTACCCCGAGAACCGCAGGGTGTTCGCGTTCACGCGGCAGCTCGGCGCCGACGTGGTGCTGGTGGTGGCCAACCTGTCGCGCTTCGCGCAGCCCGTCGAGCTGGACCTGTCCCGCTGGGCGGGGCTGGTGCCCGAGGAGATGTTCGGCCGCACGCCCTTCCCGATCATCGACGGGCGCGCCTACCGGCTCGCGCTCGGCCCGCACGGGTTCTACTGGTTCCGCCTGGTCGAGCCGCCGGCCGAGCCGGACGACACGGCCATGTTCCGCGCCATCAGGGGGTCGGAGTGAGGCTGCTGCAGATCGACGCCTTCACCGACCGGCCGTTCACGGGCAACCCGGCGGCGGTCTGCCTGCTCGACCGCGAGGTCGACGACGGCTGGATGCAGGCGGTCGCGGCGGAGATGAACCTCTCGGAGACGGCGTTCGTGGGCGCAGCCGGCGACCGCGGCGAGGTCCCGCTCCGCTGGTTCACGCCCTCGACCGAGGTCGACCTGTGCGGGCACGCCACCCTGGCCAGCGCCCACGCTCTCTGGGAGCTGGGCGAGGTCCCCGCCGGCACGCCGATCCGCTTCGCCACCCGCAGCGGCGTCCTGGTGGCGCGCGGCGAGCACGGCGAGGTCCGGCTGGATTTCCCGGCCACGCCTGCGAGCCCTGCCTTGGCGCCGGCGGGGCTGCTCGAGGCGCTCGGGACGGAGCCGCGCTGGCTGGGGCGGAGCCGCTTCGACTACCTGGTCGAGCTCGGTTCCGAGCAGGAGGTGCGGGCGCTGCGGCCCGACCTGGCGCGGCTGCGGGCCGTGGCCACGCGGGGGGTGATCGTGACCGCCGCGGCCTCGGGGTCGTTCGACTTCGTCTCGCGCTTTTTCGCGCCAGCGGTCGGCGTGGACGAAGACCCGGTGACGGGCTCGGCGCACTGCTGCCTGGCGCCGTTCTGGAGCGAGCGGCTCGGCCGCGACGAGCTGGCCGGCTTCCAGGCGTCCCGCCGCGGCGGGGTGGTGCGCACCCTGCTGGCCGGCGAGCGGGTGGTCCTGGCGGGGCACGCGGTGACCGTGCTCCGCGGGGAGCTCTGCCGATGACCGACTGGCGGCACGGTAGCCCGGATCACACGTCCCAGAAGGCGAGCTCGTGCTCCAGCGCGGCGACGAAGGCGCGCTCGCAGGCGGCGAGGCGGGCCTCCCCGAGCCCTTCGGTGGCGCGGTCGAGGAGGTCGGCGCACCAGGCGGCCAGCTCGGCGAAGCCGGGGTCGGCGTAGGTCTGGACCCACTGGCGGTAGCGGGGCTCGGCAGGGAGGCCCCGGGCGGCCATGGCCTGGCCGAGCTCCGAATAGCCCCACATACAGGGCAGCAGGGCGGCCACGGTCTCGGGGAAGTCGGCGGTGGCGGCGGTGCGGAGCAGGAAGTCGGTGTACGCGGCGCAGGTGCGGGACTTGGTCGAGTGCTCCAGCTCCTCCTCGCCGAGCCCGAACTGGGCCGCGTAGGAGCGGTGCAGCGACAGCTCCTCGTGGAACGTGGAGTGCGCCAGGTCGACCAGGCGGCCCAGCGTGGCCGCGTCCGGCGCGCGCGCCGCCGCCAAGGCGAACAGCCGCACGTAGTCCAGCAGGAACAGGTAGTCCTGGACCAGCCAACTGCGGAAGCGGCCCTCGTCGAGCGTGCCGTCGGCGATCCCCCGCACCGTCGGGTGCGCGAGCTGCCGCTCCAGATAGGCCCGCCCGAGCCCGAGCAGCCGCCGGCTGAAGCCCCCGGCCGCCTCGGCGGCAGTGGCGCTGGTGGTGGGCGTGTCCATTCGGCCGATGCTACCGGTCCGATAGGCTGTCGGCCGGGGAGGGGAAAGGAGGGCAGTTGCCGGGCGACCGTCTCGCCGAGCTGGTGGAGGACGCGGAGCCGACCGCGCTGCTGCGTGCGGTGGACGGGCTCTGCGCCGCTGGGGACTGGCCCGGCCTGGCCCGGCTGCGCGCGCTGCTCGAAGAGGCGGTCGGGCGCGGCAAGCCGCTGTGGCCCGTGACGACCTATGCGGAGTACCGGACCGCGCTGGAGGCGCCGGGTCCCCAGGTCGCGGAGGTGCTGCGGCCGGGGGTCGGGCGCTTCGCGCTCGGACCGCTCACCGAGGTGGCCGCCGCCACCCACCAGTGGGAGGAGCTCGGCCCCCACCTGGCCGAGCCGGGCGTGGCCGGCACGGTCGCGCAGGAGCGGGTGCTGCGCGGCGAGGACCTGCGCGGGCACCCGGGCACGCACCCCGAGGTGCTCGAGCTGCCGCTGGCACTGGCGCCATGGGAGCCGGCCTACCCGCTGGCGACCTACCGGGCGGCCGAGCTGGAGGTGCCGGACCCGGGGGCCGAGCCTGTCGCCATGGCCGGCTCGGGCGCGGCGCCGGCCCCGGCGTTGGAGCGGCCCGAGGTCGTGCGCGCCCTCACCGACCTGGTGGAGGTGTGGACCAGCGAGTCCAACGGCACCGCCCGCGCCGTGGTGGTGCGCGGCGGGGCGGCCGAGGCGGTCGCCACGCTGGGGCACGGCGAGCACCGGCTCGGACGGATCGACGCGGGACGCGCCCTCGCCCGCATGGCCTGGGCCGCCGCCGGCGGCGGCGCGCACGGGGTGCGCCGCGGCGCCGCGCTCGGCCGCTTCGACGCCTGGTGGGCGGCGGCGGCGCTCGCCGGCGTCGACTGGCCGCCCGACCCCGACGAGCTGGGGGGCGCGCTCGAGCGCCTCGCCTGGTGGTGCTGGGACGACGGCATGCCGCCGACCGGGTGGAGCCTGCGCCTTGCGGTCGCGGATCCCGCGGGCTGGGCTGCCGCCCTCGACGCGAGCGACCACACGTGACGGCCAATGGGACCGCCGCCGGTCCAGGCGCGAAGGAACCAATGAAGGAGGCAGGCAAGAGCCTTACCATGTCGCCATGAGCTTGAGCTCCGGGATGCAGGGATACCTCGAGTCCCTCTACTGGCTCGGCGAGGCCGGCATCGACCGCACGCCGACCAACCTCTCGCGCGCCATGAAGGTGTCGCCACCGAGCGTGACCGAGATGGTCAACCGCCTCGTCAAGGAAGGCCTGGTGCGCCGCGGCCCGGGCAAGCGCATCGCCCTCACCGACCACGGCGAGGAGGTCGCCAAGCACGTGGTCAAGCGCCACCGCCTGGTCGAGGCCTTCCTGGTCAAAGTGATGGGGGTGCCGTGGGACGAGGTCCACGAGGAGGCGGAGGCCTTCGAGATGCGGGTCACGCCCAAGCTCGAGGCCCGCATGCTCGAGATGATCGGCGAGTGCCGGACCTGCCCGCACGGTCACCCGATCGGCGACTTCCCGCGCGAGCCGGGGGTGCCGCTGACCAGCGTACCGAGCGGCAGCCGGGTCCGGGTCGTGCGGTTCGAGAACGAGGACCACGACCTGCTGCGCATGTTCCGCCGGGCGGGCATCGAGCCTCGGGAGCACTACGTCGTGACCGCCGAGCCCGACATCACCGCCGAGCCCGCCAAGGAGGCCCGGCTCACCGACGACGGCGGCCGCAGCGCCACCCTGCCGCTGTACGCCGCCAGGACGATCTCGGTCGCGGTGCAGCGCAGCGGCGACGGCGAGCCGGTCGAGTTCGACCAGGAGAGCCTGGCCACCGCGTACCTGCTGGGCGAGAGCCACTGGAGCCGGTGACCGCGGGCACGTTTCTCGCTGGAACCGGGTAGCATCCGTCTCTCGGCACTTGGCGGTCTGCCCACCAGGAGAGCGGATGGAGCACCTGATCACCGACTACGTCCTGCAGTACGGCTATCTGGCCGTGTTCGTGCTGATGGTGCTGGAGTCCGCGTGCCTGCCGGTGCCGAGCGAGGTCACCATGCTGTTCGGAGGGGCACTGGCCAACGCCGCCTTCCTGACGAGCCTCGGCCATGAGGGGCGCCACCTGGACTTCGTGGTCGTCGCCCTGGCGGGCACGGCCGGGAACCTGGTCGGCTCCTGGATCGCCTGGGGTGTCGGCTACCTGGGCGGCCGCCCGCTGATCGAGCGCTGGGGCCGCTACGTATTCCTCCGCCAGGACGAGCTGGACCGCGCGGAGGTCTGGTTCGACCGCCACGGCCAGCTCGCGGTGCTCGTCTCCCGGCTGCTGCCGGTGGTCCGGACCTTCATCAGCCTGCCGGCCGGCATCGCCGAGATGCGCTTCGCGCGCTTCTCGGCCTACACCGTCCTCGGCTGCCTGCCGTGGACCTTCGCCCTGACCGCGGTGGGCTACGCGCTCGGCGGGCAGTGGGACGTGGTCGAGCGGTACATGCGCCCGGTGAGCTACGCCGTGGCGGCGGCGTGCGTGCTGGCGGTCGCCGGGTGGCTGTACCGGCGCTGGTCGGAGCACCGCCGCACGCCCGGCGGGCACGAGCGCACCGCGCGGGCGAAGGACGCCGACGCGGACGCCGACGCCGGGAGCCGCACGGCGGCGCGGCGGCGGTAGGTCCCACCCGCGCTCGCCCGAACGCCTGGTCATGCCGTAGCCTCGTGGAGCCTGGGTCGGCACTGACCAGAGCGGTGAACCCGGGACGAGAGCGCCGGAGTGCTGGAATCGGCAGACAGCCGCGCCTTAAAAGCGTTGGGTCCGCAAGGACGTGAGGGTTCGAGCCCCTCCTCCGGCACCAGAAGGTCGCTTGTCGGGCGAGCGCGGGAGCAGGGTGATGCCGGGTGGGCGCGCGGGACCCGAGGGCCCGCCGGCGGCGGTCCTCGACCGCTTCGCCGCCGCTCGCGTTGCACGTCTGGCGACGGTGTCCCCCAATGGCCCGCGACTTGTCCCCGTGACCTTCGCCTGGTACGCCGGGGCGGTCGTGTGGGCCGTCGACGACGTCAAGCCCAAGCGCGGCCGCGACCTGCGCCGGGTCCGCGACCTGCTGGCGAGCCCGCAGGTGGCGGTGCTGGTCGATCATTACGCCGACGACTGGTCCGCGCTGTGGTGGGTGGAGCTGCAGGGGACGGCCTCGGTCCTGGAGGGCCGCGGGGCCGGCGCCGCACTCGACGCGCTGGCGGCCCGCTACCCGGCGTACCGGCGCGCGCGTCCGCCCGGCCCGGTGGTGGCGGTCCGGCCCGACCGCTGGACCTGGTGGTCGGCCCGCTGAGCGCCGCGACGGCTACCAGGGCGTTTACCGCCGACACTGCTCGGGAACCAATTGTCCGACAGCGAGCAAGGACCCGCCCTGCCCCTGCGGGTTGATCAGCACCCTCTTGGGAGGTTGCCATGTCGACCGCAGCGAGAGCGACCGGCGAGCGCTCCGGCCCCCCGTTGCCCCCCGACGCGGCGGTGGAGGTCCGTCCGGACGACGAGGCGGCGATGCAGCAGGTCGAGGGCTGGTTCAGCGAGTACGCGACCCACCGCGACCCCGCCCTGCGCGAGCGGATCATCCTCGCCTACCTGGGCCTGGCCGACCGGCTCGCCGACCGGTACCGCGCCAACCGTTCCGTCTCGCTCGAGGACCTGCGCCAGGTGGCACGGCTCGGGCTGGTCAAGGCCGTGGACCGCTACGAGCCGGAACGGGCCAATCCGTTCGTCCCGTACGCGGTCGCGACCGTGATCGGCGAGATCAAGCGCCACCTTCGCGACGCGAGCTGGCGGCTGCGGGTGCCGCGGGGCACCAAGGACCTCGCCCTGCGCCTGTGCCGGGCCGTCGACGAGCTGCCGCAGCAGCTCGGGCACTCGCCGACCGTCGCCGAGCTGGCCGGGCACCTGGGCGCCAGCGAGGACGAGGTACTCGAGGCGATCGAGGTGGCCCAGACCCGCTCGGCGCCTTCGCTCGACCAGCCGGCCGGCGAGGACGGCGACGCGGTGCTCGGCGACTTCGTGATGGACGGCGGCGCCCGCGAGGAGGTCGAGAACCTGCTGGTCCTGCCGAAGCTGGTCGGCGGCCTGCCGGAGCGCGAGCGCAGGATCGTGCTGCTGCGCTACGTCGACGACCTGACCCAGGACCAGATCGCCGAACGCGTGGGCATGTCGCAGATGCACGTGTCGCGCCTGCTGCGGCGCGCGCTCGAGCGCATGCGCACAGAGCTGGTCGAAGTCTGAGCTGACAGCCCGAAACGGTTTGGCGGGTCCTTGGCCGTGCAACCCTGGGGCGGAGGGCCCAGACCCCGCCCTCCCTCGAGGACGCTCGAGGTCGCTATGGGCCCCTGCCGGCAGGGGCCCATGGGCTGTGGACAACCTGTGGTGCGATCCGCGCGGATGTGGAATCCTCCGAGCGTTGCAGCAGGACGAGCCGGAGGAACCGTGCCGATCGATCCCGACGCCCTTGCCTCGAGCATCGCCGGGCTGGCGGAGCTGAGCGCCGCCGGCGGCGGCCTCGAGCGCGCCCTCGAGCACGTCGTCGACGAGACCCACCGCATGTTCGCGGTCGACGGCGCCGGCCTGTTGCTGCTGGACCAGGGCGACGTGCTGCGCTACGTGGTCGCCTCGGACGAGCGCGGCCGGCTCATGGAGACGCTCCAGAAGCAGGCGGGCGAAGGGCCTTGCCTGGACGCCTTCGAGCACGGCCGCCCGACCGTGGCGGCCGACGTCGCCACTGACCCGCGCTGGCCCTCGTTCGGGCTGCTGGCCGGCCAGCACGGCATCCGCGCGGTGCTCGGGGTGCCCGTCGACCTCGGCGACGGCCCGGTCGGCACGTTGAACGTCTACGCCTCCGAGCGGCACGAATGGGACGACGGCGAGGTCGAGGCGATCCGGGCGTACGCACGCATCGTCGGGTCGGTGCTGAGCAGTGCGATCGAGGCGCACCTCAGGGACCGGGTCGTGGAGCAGCTCCAGTACGCGCTCGACCGCCGGGTGGTCATCGAGCAGGCCAAGGGCATCCTCATGGAACGCGAGGGGCTCGCCTCGGAAGCCGCGTTCGAGCGCATCCGCCAGCACGCCCGCTCCCACCGCGAGCGCGTCAGCGACGTCGCCCGGCGCATCGTCGAGGGCACGCCGCTGCAGCCGCCGGCGCACTGAGCAGGGACGCCGCTATGCCACCCATCGAGGACTACGGGATCATCGGAGACACCCACACCGCCGCGCTGGTGAGCACGAGCGGCTCCATCGACTGGCTGTGCCTGCCGCGCTTCGACTCGCCCGCGTGCTTTGCCGCGCTGCTCGGCGACGAGCGGCACGGGCGCTGGCTGATCACGCCCGCCGGCCCGGTCAGCTCGGTGCGGCGCAGCTACCAGGGCGACACCCTGATCCTGGAGACCGAATTCCGCACACCCGACGGCGTGGTCCGGCTGGTCGACTGCATGCCGCCCCGCCAGCACGCCGCGGACGTCGCTCGCGTGGTCGAGGGCATCAGCGGGCGCGTGCCCATGCGCATGGAGCTGGTGATCCGCTTCGACTACGGCTCGGTCGTGCCCTGGGTGCGGCACGAGGACACGGCCCTGCACGCGGTCGGCGGCCCGGACTCGGTGTGGCTGCGCACCCCGGTCCAGGTCCGCGGCGAGAACTTCCGGACCCTGGCCGAGTTCACGGTGGCCGCGGGCGAGCGGGTGCCGTTCATGCTCACCTGGCATGCCTCGCACATGCGCGCACCGCGGGCGGTCGACCCGGTCCGCGCGATCGACGACACCGAGGCGTGGTGGGGCGACTGGGCCGGCCGCATCACCTACCGGGGCGGCTGGGGCGATGCCGTGATGCGCTCCCTGCTCACGCTGAAGGCGCTCACCTACCGGCCGACCGGGGGCATCGTGGCGGCGCCGACGACCTCCCTGCCCGAGGCGCTCGGCGGCGTTCGCAACTGGGACTACCGCTACTGCTGGCTGCGCGACGCCACCTTCACCCTGGACGCGCTGCTTTTGGCCGGCGCCATCGACGAGGCCAAGGCGTGGCGCGAATGGCTGCTCAGGGCGGTGGCCGGGCAGCCGGGACAGATGCAGATCCTCTACGGCGTGGCGGGCGAGCGGCGCATCACCGAGGAGGAGCTCGCATGGCTCCCCGGCTACGAGGGGTCCAGGCCGGTGCGCACCGGCAACGCGGCCGTCGACCAGTTCCAGCTCGACGTCTACGGCGAGGTCATGGACGCCCTGCACCTCGCCCGCCGGGCCGGCATCCAGACCGACGGAGCGGCCTGGGACCTCCAGCTCGCGCTGATGGACTTCCTCGAGTCCAACTGGCGGAAGCCGGACGAGGGGCTGTGGGAGATCCGGGGGCCGCGGCGCCAGTTCACCCACTCCAAGGTGATGGCCTGGGTGGCGCTCGACCGGGCGGTCAAGGCGGTGGAGCTGTACCGCCTCGAGGGGCCGGTCGACCGCTGGCGGGCCCTGCGGCGCGAGCTGCACGACGAGGTCTGCGAGCACGGCTACGACGCCGGCCGCAACACCTTCGTGCAGTCCTACGGCGGCAGGCAGCTCGACGCGAGCCTGCTGATGATCCCGCTGGTCGGCTTCCTGCCGGCCACCGACCGGCGCATGCGCGGCACGGTCGAGGCGATCCGGCGCGAGCTGACCACGGACGGCTTCGTGCTGCGCTACGACCCCGACGGGTCGTCGGAGGTCGACGGCCTGCCGCCAGGAGAGGGCGCCTTCCTGGCGTGCAGCTTCTGGCTGGCGGACAACCTCGCCCTGATGGGCCGCGAGGAAGAGGCCCGCGAGCAGTTCGAGCGCCTGCTCGCGCTGCGCAACGACGTGGGCCTGCTGGCCGAGGAGTACGACCCGAAGCTCGGCCGCCAGCTCGGCAACTTCCCGCAGGCGTTCTCGCACGTGCCGTTGGTCAACACCGCACGGCACCTGTCCGGCCCGGGCGGGCCGGCGGGCCGGCGGGGCGGCCGGTAGCGGGGGGCGCCGATGGCCGAGGTCGTCCAGGTCACGCCGGAGGTGGCGATCCCGCTCGAAGAGATCGAGCTGCGCGCCAGCCGCTCCTCCGGCCCGGGGGGCCAGGGGGTGAACACCACCGACTCGCGCGTGGAGCTGCGCTTCGACCTGGCCGGCTCGCCCTCGGTCCCGCCGGAGGCCAAGCAGCGGGCCCTGCGCCGGCTCGCCCGGAGGCTCGACTCGGCCGGTCGCCTGCGGCTGGTCGCCCAGACCCACCGCAGCCAGCTCGCCAACCGGCGCGAGGCGGTCGAGCGCTTCACCGCGCTGCTCGCCGGCGCCCTGGCCGCGCCCCGCAGCCGCAGGCCGACCCGGCCGCCGGCCGCCGCGGCCATGCGCCGGCTCGAGGTCAAGCGCCAGCGCGCCGCGACCAAGCGGCTGCGCCGGCGGCCACCCCCGACCCGCGAGGACTGACGGGGCGAGGAGCGCCGCGGGACCTCCCCCCGGTCATGGGGCGAGCGCCTGCGCGAGGTCGGCGACCAGGTCGTCGGGGTGCTCGACGCCGACCGACACTCGTATGAGGTCCGCGGGCACCTCGGCCTCGGTGCCGGCGACGCTGGCGTGGGTCATGACCCCGGCCAGCTCGATCAGGCTCTCGACGCCGCCGAGGCTCTCGGCCAGGGTGAACACCCGCGTGCGCTCGACCACGCGCCGGGCCGCGTCGACCCCGCCCGCCGGGCGGAACGAGACCATGCCGCCGAAGCCGAGCATCTGCCGGGCGGCCAGCTCGTGGCCGGGGTGGGCGGGCAGGCCGGGGTAGCGGACCTCGACGACGTCCGCCCGGTCCGCCAGGAAGGTGGCCACGCGCAGGGCGTTGTGGCAGTGCGCGCGCATGCGCAGCGCAAGCGTCTTGAGCCCTCGCAGGGTGAGCCAGCAGTCGAACGGGCCCGGCACCGCGCCGACCGCGTTCTGCAGGAACCTGGCCCGCTCGTACAGCTCGGGCAGCCGGGTGACCAGGGCTCCCCCCACCACGTCCGAGTGGCCGCCGAGGTACTTGGTGGTGGAATGCACCACCACGTCCGCGCCGAGCTCCAGCGGACGCTGCAGAAAGGGCGTGGCAAAGGTGTTGTCCACCACGCAGACCGCACCGGCGGTGTGCGCCAGCTCCGCAACGGCGGCCACGTCCACCACGCTGAGCAGCGGGTTGGTGGGCGTCTCCACCCACACCATCCTGGTCCGGTCCCGCAGCGCCTGCTTCACCGTGTCCGCGCTGGTCATGTCGACCGCTGTGAAGTCCAGGCCCCAGCCGGCGAACACCTTGGCGATCACCCGGTAGGTGCCGCCGTAGACGTCCGCCGACAGCAGCACGTGGTCGCCAGGGCCGAGCGTGTGCAGGACCGTGCTGGTCGCGGCCATGCCGGAGCCGAAGCACAGCGCTCCGCCGGGCCCGGGTGGCCGCAGCCCCTCCAGCGCGGCCAGGCACGCCTCGAGGCTGGCGCGGGTCGGGTTGTCGGTGCGGCCGTACTCGTAGCCGCGGTGACGTCCCGGGCTCTCCTGGGCGAAGGTCGAGGTCTGGTAGATCGGCGGGATGACCGCCCCGGTCGCGGGGTCGGGGTCCGAGCCGACATGCACTGCCTTGGTCTCGAACTGCAACTCTTCGAAGGACATTCGCTGCTCCTCGCGTGGGCCCGAACGTCGCCGCAGCGCGGCGCGGGCGCCATTGAACACCCGTGCGCCGGTCGTGCACGCGCGGTCCATCGGCACGCGCGGCCCGGCTCCATCGGGATGGTCAGGCGAGCGGCTCCACCGCGAGCACCGGCGCGGTGAGGGCGAGCGCGCCGAGCACGGTCAGCTCGACCAGGTCGCCGCAGAGCGCCACCATCCGGCCGCGCAGCAGGCTCGCGAGCAGGTCGGACCTGAGCTCGCGCCGTGGCAGCCGCCCGCGGGCGTCGCGGACGCGCCGCAGCGTCCGCTGCTGCTCGGCGCTCACGCTGACCGCCCGGTGACGGCGGCCCTGGCGGACGATGAACGGGTCAGCCGGATTGAGCCGCTGCCCCGTCTTCCGCTCGTCGCGTGGGTCGTCGGCCCGCGTGTCAGGCATGCGCTCCTCCGGGAGTCGGCGGGGAGTCCGGCCGGGCGCGTGGGCGATGGTAAGGCCCCCCCTGCGCCCCCCGTGGTGCCCACGCGCCAAGCCGGTCAGGCCGGTAACCTATTCGCGTATTCCGGAACAGTTGCGGAGAATTCTTCCGACCCCGGAAGGCTTTTCCAGGTCAGAGCGCGCCGACGCGCTCGGCCAGCCCGTGCAGCTCCGCGTTCAGGGGCCCCCGCTCGCGCCGCAGGGCCGCATGGAGCATCTCCCGCACCAGCGGGAAGTGGGTGAGCTGCTCCGGCGCCAGCCGCTCCACCTCGAGCAGCTTGCCCACCGTGCCGGGCGTGTCGCGACGGAGGGTGTGGGCGAGCGCCACGTCGATAAGGTGCCGCGAGTAGCGGCTGACCGACAGCTCGCGCCGGTCGACCCGCGGTGCCAGCGCCAGGGCCGCGCCCGCGTCGCCGAGGTCGACTGCGACCGACACCTGGTGCACCGCCACGTTGGCGGGGCCGTACTGGGTGGCGAGCCGCAGGTCCGGGGCCATGGTGAAGCGCCCGTCCGGACCGTGCGTGAGCGCCTCGGCCTCGCGCAGGGCCTCGTGCGCCCGTGCCTCGTCGCCCTTGCGCGCCTGCGCCACCGCCAACGGCAGGTGCAGGGCCCCGCGCAGCGAGCGCAGGTCGGGCGAGCTGCCCGCCACCGCGGCGCGCTCGAGCGCGGCCTCCACCACGTAGACGGCCTCGATCAGGCGGCCCGCCCCGACGAACGCGTGCGCGAGCCGGTAGGCCCCCAGGGCCCGCTCGACCGGGCTGCCGGTCGGCTCGGCCGCGTAGATCCCCCTGTCCGCCGCCACCCAGGCGAGGTCGTCCTCGCCGTAGCGGACCAGGGTCGCCACGGCCAGCCCGTACGCGCGCGCCAGCAGGCCGAGCGCGGCGCTGCGCTCGTCGCCCTCGCTGGCCGCCGAGGTCACCTCCAGGTCGGTGATCAGCCCCGGGAGCGCAGCCGCGGCCGCGGCGTAGCGCGCCTGTGCCCGCAGCCGCGTCGTCGCCAGCAGGTCGGCCTCCAGCTCCGCCAGGTCACGCGGTCCCATCTGGAAGGAGCCCGGCAGGGTCGAGAGCACCCGGCGCAGCCCGTCGGTCTCCTGCGGAGCCGCGGTCTGGTCGGACGACCAGTTCTGCTCGCCGAGCAGATCGCTCAGCGGCACCTTGAGCGCGTCGGCCACACGGACGAGCACCGAGATCCGGTCCACCGGGATCTCCCCTCGCTCGACCTTGCCGACCCAGTCCTCGGTCCGGTCGACCAGCCCGGCCAGCCGTAGCTGGGAAAGACCTCTCGCTCGGCGGCGGTGCCTGATGCGCTCCCCGATCGGTAGGTACCCATGTGGCACGGCTCTGCCCCCAGTGGGAGATATCATTCTGGACCAATACTCTCACGCCCTGCGAAGCGACGTATATCGACAGCATGCCACCGGGGCCGCTACCTGCGGCTACGGTCCAATCAGGACAGACCACCGAAGACCACATCACACCGCCCGACGGCGGCGAGGTCGGCAGCGAGTCGTGTCATAGGCGTGCTCCAATAGTGGAGCGAGCGCCCTGGTTCGTCACAGCGCCCACCAAGGGCACGATAAGGGGGAACCGTCTCTGTGAGCCAGCCGATTGCCTACAAGTGGAAGCCGATCGAGGATCTGCCAGCCGACTTCACCGGGCTGGCGAGCGGGGAGCTTCGCGCTCTCAGCGAAGTCTGGCTCGAGCAGCGGGAGCTCCTGGAGAGCTCCGACGCCCTGAAGCGGTTCAACATGCGGCTGCAGCGCGAGTGGGCTATCGAGACCGGAATCATCGAGCGCATCTACACGCTCGACCGAGGCACGACCGAGCTGCTGATCGAACGCGGGATCGACGCGACACTTATCTCTCATGAGGCCACGGACAAGGATCCGGACCTGGTCGCCGAGATCATCCGTGACCAGGAGTCCGCGATCGACCTGCTGTTCGCGTTCATCAAAGGGGACCGCACCCTCTCCACCTCCCTCATCAAGGAATTGCACGCCCTGATGACACGACACCAGGAGACGGTGACGGCGAGAGACCAGTTCGGCACCATCAGGAGCGTCCCGCTCCTACGAGGCGCGTGGAAACGGTTGCCGAACAATCCCGTCCGTCCCGATGGGTCGCTACACGAGTATTGCCCGCCGGAGCACGTCGATTCAGAGATGGACCGCCTTCTCGATCTCCACCGCGAACACCTCGAGCGGGGTGTCCCTCCGGAGGTAGAGGCAGCTTGGCTGCATCACCGGTTCACGCAGATCCACCCGTTCCAGGACGGAAACGGCCGGGTGGTTCGCGCGCTCTCGTCGCTGGTCTTCATCAAGGCCGGGTGGTTCCCATTGGTGGTCACACGGGACCATCGGGAACGCTACATCGAAGCGCTCGAGAGGGCGGACCGGGATGACCTCGGCCCGCTCGTGCGGCTCTTCGGTGAGCTGGAACGCCGGGCGTTTGTCACCGCGCTCGGCATCGCGGGCGAGGTCCGCCGCGAGGGAGAGCGCCTCGACCAGGTCATCGCGTCTATCGGCGACGTGCTTGCAGGACGGCGCGAGGAGCGACGTCAGGAGTGGGACCACGCTAAGGAGATCGCCGACGAAATCGCGGACCGGGCGCGAGAAAGGTTGAGTGCCATCAGAGACCAGCTCGACCGGGAGGTGAGTCAGGTATCGAGCCAGTACCATCTGTTCGTCGACGCAGAGCCCAACGGCGGAAAGCGATGGCACTGGTTCCAGTGGCAGACGAGGCAAGCCGCACGAAAGCTCGACTATTTCGCCAATCTTAAGGACTACAGTGCCTGGGTACGACTCCACATCCAAAGTGAGACAACCGCCGATGTGCTGGTCTCGCTCGCGGGCATTGGCCGGGAGTTCCGTGGGCTGATCGGTGTATCGCTCTCCTTCTTTCGCTGGGAGGACGTCGGGGACGGGGAGCGCCGCGTCGTCGACGTGACCACCGCGGCCGACGAGCTGTTTCAGGTCAACTACAAGGAACCCAGGAAGGCGGTCCTGGACCGCTTCGAGCGCTGGCTCGACCGTGGCATGGTCCGCGCCCTCGAGATCTGGCGGCAGACCCTGTAGCGCGGGACCGGCGCTACCCGCCGCGCTTGTTGGTGGCGAGGTAGTCGAGGATGTCCGAGCGGGTCATGACGCCGACCGCGCGGCCGTGCTCGGTGACCAGGACGGCGGTGGAGCGGCCCTTGGAGAGCAGCTCGAACGCCTCCTCGACCAGCTCGTGCTGCTCGACCGTCGGGAACGGCGGGTCCATCGCCTCGATCACCTGGGCGTCCAGGATCTCCGGCTTGCGGAACAGGCGCTCCAGCAGCGAGCCCTCCTGCACGGAGCCGACCACGCTGGACACGTCTGCGGGGTCGTCGCCGGAGACCACCGCGACCTGGCTCACCGACCAGGTGTGGAGCAGGTCGATCGCCTCCCTGACGCGCTGGTGCGCGGCCACCGTGACCAGCGGCGGGATCTCGTGGTGGGCCTTGCCGACGAGCACGTCGGCCACCATGCCGGGCCGGCGGCGCGGCAGGAGCCCGTGCTCGCGCATCCAGTCGTCGTTGAACACCTTGGACAGGTAGCCGCGCCCGGAGTCCGGGATCAGCACGACGACCGTGGTGTCGCGCCCGTACTCCTTGGCGACCTCCACGGCGGCGGCCACGGCCAGCCCGCCGGAGCCGCCCGCCAGCAGCCCCTCCTCCCTCGCGAGCCGGCGGGTCATGAGGAACGCGTCGCGGTCGGAGACCGTGACGTAGCGGTCGACCACCGAGGCGTCGAACGTCGCCGGGTGGAAGTCCTCGCCCACCCCTTCGACGAGGTACGCGTGCATGTCGCTCGGCTGCGAGTAGATCGAGCCCTCGGGGTCGGCCGCGACCACCTCGACGCCGGGCTTGCGCTCCTTGAGGTAGCGGCCGGCGCCGGTGACGGTCCCGCCGGTGCCCACCCCGACCACCAGCACGTCCACCGCGCCGCCGGTCTGCTCCCAGATCTCGGGGCCGGTGCTCGCGTAGTGCGCCTCGGGGTTGGCCTTGTTGGCGTACTGGTTCGGCTGGAACGCGCCGGCGATCTCCGCGGTGAGGCGGTTGGCCACCGAGTAGTAGGACTCGGGCGCGTCGGGCGGCACGGCGGTGGGCGTGACCACCACCTCGGCGCCGTAGGCCCGCAGCAGCGCGATCTTCTCGGGGCTGACCTTGTCGGGCATGACGAAGACGCAGCGGTAGCTCCGGAGCGCGGCGACGATGGCCAGGCCCACGCCGGTGTTCCCGCTGGTCGGCTCGATGATCGTGCCACCCGGCCGCAGCCGGCCCTCCGCCTCGGCGTGCTCGATCATGGCCAGGCCGATCCGGTCCTTCACCGAGCCGCCGGGGTTCAGGTACTCCACCTTGGCCAGGATGGCCGGCGCGAGGCCGCGCCCCAGCCGTGACAACCGCACCATCGGGGTATCGCCGACGGCGTCCAGGATTGAGTCGTACACCCTCATTTGGCGGCCCTCCACCGGGCGGTTGCCCCCTCGACTGCTCGGATTCTGGCATCCTCCCTGATCTGTGCAACCAGGGTCCGTGCAGCACCGGACCCGGCTCAGTGGGGCTGGTGGCCGTCTTCGTCGGTGCCGGCGAACAGGTCGCTCTCCGGCTCGGAGGTGGGGACCAGCGTGCGCACCAGGGTGTAGTCCTCCCAGGGGTAGACCTCGGCGACCATCTGTTCGGGGAAAGCGAACCAGAAGCCGTCGTTGGGGTCGATCTGGGTGGCGTGGGCGAGCAGCGCGTCGCGCGCCTGCGGCAGCCACTTGGCGACGTCGAGCTGGGTGGTGATCACCGGCTCCGGGAAGCCCTCCGCCTGGTCGGGCTTCTCCTCCTGGGGCTCCAGCCACCGCGCGTAGGGGCTCTCGATCCCCCGCTCCAGCGCCGCGTTGTGCAGCGCCTCGATGCGCCGGCGCGAGAACGAGGCGAAGTAGTAGAGCTTGAGCGGCTGGAACGGCGCGCCCGCCTCGGGATAGCGGGCCGCGTCGCCCGCGGCCTCGAAGGCCCCCACGGAGACCTCGTGGGCGCGGAGGTGGTCGGGGTGCGGGTAGCCGCCCCGCTCGTTGTAGGTGAGCACGACCTGCGGCCGTTCCTCGCGGATGATCCTGACCAGGCGGCCGAGGGCCTCGTCCAGGTCGGCGTTGGCGAACGCCTCGGGGTGCCCGTTGGGCTCGGTGTCGGGCATGCCGGAGTCCCGGTAGCCGAGGAAGTGGTGCTGGCTGACGTTCAGGATCTCGAGGGCCTTGGCCAGCTCCTGGCGGCGCAGCTCCGGCATCCGCTCGAGGATGCCCGGCCTGTCCATGGCCGGGTTGAGGATGTCCCCGGCTTCACCGCCCGTGCAGGTCACGATGACGGTCCGGACGCCTTCGTCGGCGTAGCGGGCAAAGGTGCCAGCACCCGAGGACGACTCGTCATCGGGGTGCGCGTGCACGGCGAGCAGAGTACGGGGCACGATCGGACCGCTCCTTTGACTTGGTGCGAAGTGGGAAGCCGGAATCTGCCACCCAAGGTTAGCGAAGTCCCCCGACAGGCGTCCGCCGCGGCTCGCGGGTCTCCCGCCGGTCAGGGGCTGCCGCTATCCTGTCGCCGGGAGTGATCTGGGGGAGGGCTCGGCCACGGCAACCGACGGCGCACTGGTCGACTGGGCGGCCGAGCACGCGGCGGAGCTGCTCGCCCCGCTCGACGACTGCTGGGCCCACTCGAAGGCGGTCGCGGCCCGGGCCCGCTGGGTGGCCCGGGCGTTCGTGGCCGGCGACCGCGTCCACTTGGTCGCCGCCGCCTATCTCCACGACATCGGCTACGCGCCAGCGCTCGAGCAGACCGGCTGTCACGCGGTCGACGGCGCCCGCCACCTCCGCTCCCTCGGGCACGAGCGGCTCGCCCGGCTGGTCGCCCACCACGCCGAGGCCCGTTTCGAGGCGAGGCTGCGCGGGCTGGACCGCGAGCTCGAAGAGTTCCCGCGGGAGCCGTCAGCGGTCGCGGACGCGCTCACCTACTGCGACATGACCGTCGGCTCAGCCGGCGAGCCGATGACGCTGCACGAGCGGACCGTGGACATCGCGCGGCGCTACGGGGAGGAGCACGCCGCCACCCTGGCGCTCGCCTGGTCCATGCCCTACCTGTCGCTGGCGCTCGCCCGCACCGAGCGCCGCCTGCGCCTGCGCGGCGTGTCGCCGTAGCCGAGCCGGACGGCACCCGCCGGCGCGACCCTGGGCGGGGTGGTCAGTGGGCCGGGTGGCGGCCTCGCCGCGACCGAACGTGGCGCCCGTGGTAGCGGCGCCGCCGCGCGTGGCGCCCCGGCGGCCGGAAGGGGTGCAGGCGCGACCCGCTCAGACCGTGGACGGCCACGACCACGCCAAGGACGATGGCGATGTCACCCACGCTGAACACATTGTGAAGCGGCACCGGCTGCGGGATGGCGAACACGTCGCCCAGGAAGGCCAGCCGCGGCTCGTCCAGCAGCGTCGAGTTGGAGTAGGTGTCACTGTGCAATGGCAGGCCGGCCCGGTGGAGCGCGGCCGCCGAGGCGGGCATCACGCCGCCGTTGGCGCTCATGGCGATCAGGTTGAGCAGCGCGCCGAGGCCGATCAGCAGCATCCCCGGCATGCGGTGGTTGGCGAGCACGAAGACCGCGGCGACCGGGTAGGAGGCGAGCAGCAGCAGCGGCCGCAGGGACTCCGGGACGCCGGGCACGCTGACGCTGAGGGCCTGGAGCCCGAGGGCGAGCAGCAGGACCCACGCGAGCCTCGCCCGAACGTCGGCCAGCGCCGAGAGGCGACCACCGAAGACCGGCACGGCTAGCGCGCTTATCAGGACGACCACCGCGAGAAACATCCAAGTCGCTACCGCATCAAACTGGTACAGCGTATCGACGTTCCGGCGCCGACCCCGTCGCCTGACCGCCTGTTCAGCTGGCAATAACCGGATCAACCTGGCATGCGGCGCTCTAGAAGGGTAGCGTGTTGGTCTGCGCGGGGTTAGTACCCGCTCTTTAGACTTTTTGGGTCTCGTGGCCGTCTTCTCGGGAGGTGGAGCATGACCGCGGCCGTTTCGAGCGACCGGTCCAACCGACTCGGGACCGACCAGGTCGAGCCCTGGGCCGGTGTGGTGCGGGCGGCTCGCCTCTCCGGAACCCTCAGCACGATGTGTCGCTCTTCGTCTTCGTCCTGATCCGGAGCCGGCGCGAAGGACGCCCCGTCACGCTCCCGTCTTCGCGGCCAAGGAGGTTCCCCAATCATGTCCCAGTCGAACGGCGGTCGTGCCACCTACCTGACGCCCGAGGCCTACGAGCGCCTGAGCGCGGAGCTGCACGAGCTGAAGACCGTGGGCCGGGAGCGCGTCTCCCAGGCGATCGGCGTGGCTCGCGAGCACGGCGACATCCGCGAGAACGCGGACTACGATGCGGCCAAGAACGAGCAGGGCATGATGGAGGCCCGCATCCGCCAGCTCGAGCAGATCCTGCGCTCGGCGGTGGTCGGGCAGCCGCGGGACACCGGCAAGGCAGCTCCCGGCATGGTCGTGCGCCTGGAGATCGCCGGCGACGAAGAGGTCTACTTCCTCGGCAGCCGCGAGGAGGCGATCGACGGGATGGACGTGCTGAGCCTCCAGTCACCGCTCGGCCAGGCGGTGCTCGGCCGCAAGCCCGGCGAGGAGTTCAGCTACACCACGCCCACCGGCCGCGAGCTGCCCGTCAAGCTCCTGGAAGCGACCCCCCGCACATAGGTCGGGGCCACGGCCCGCGTGCTCAGGGCCGGCCGGGACCGGGGGCGGCCGAGGTGCCCTGGACCCGGCGGGCGAGCCCGAGCAGCACCCCGTCCAGGATGTCCGCCTCGCTGGCGGTGACGCGGCCGAAGCCGAAGGTCCGGCAGATCTCGTCCAGGAGGAGCGCCCCGGCGGCGATCACGTCCTCGCGGCCCTTGGGCATCACCGGCAGGGCCGCCCGCTCCGCGGTGGTCATCCGGACCAGCCGCTCGGCCGTGGCGGCGACGCGCTCCGCGCTCAGCACCGCGTGGTGAATGCGCTGGGGGTCGTAGGCGTCGAGGCCGAGAGCGACCGCGGTGACCGTGGTCACGGTCCCGGCCACGCCGATCACGCGGCGCGCCGACCCCGGGTCGAGGACCCGGCGCACCTCGCCCAGGTGCGCCTGCGCGTCGCGGCGCAGCGCCGCCACCTCGGTGGCCGTGGGCGGGTCGCTGGCCAGGTGGCGCTCGAACAGGCGCACGCAGCCGACGTCGATCGACAGCATCGCGTCGGGATCGTGGTTGCCGATGATCAGCTCGGTCGACCCGCCGCCGATGTCGACGACCAGCGTGCGCTCGTCGCCGGGCAGGTCGTGCGTGGCGCCGGCGTAGGCGGTGGCGGCCTCCTGCCGGCCGCTGAGCACCTCGGCGTCCACCCCGAGCAGGCGGCGCACGCCGCCCAGGAACTCCTCCCGGTTGGCCGCGTCCCTGGTCGCGCTCGTCGCCACCACCCTGGTCGCCTCCACGCCGAGGCGCGCGCAGGTCTCCGCATAGCCGGCCAGCACGTCCAGCGTCCGCTCCAGCGCCGCCGGGTCGAAGCGCCTGGTCCGGTCCACGCCCTTTCCCAGCCGGGTGATCACCATCTCGCGGGCGTGCTCCGCGGTGATCCGGTCCCCTTCCGCGTCGGCGACCAGCAGGCGGGTCGAGTTCGTTCCCACGTCGACGGCGGCGAGTCTCACGGCATCCTCCCTTCGCCTTCGGCACCGAGGTCGACGCAGGGGCCCGGGCAGTCCACCGGCTCGATGACCCGGCGCGCGACGCGGCCCACCGGGTCGGCGCCGGTCGCGACCTCGTGCGCGTACAGCGCGTGCAGGCACTTGACCCGGCCGGGCAGCCCGCCGACACCCGGATCGTCGGGCAGGCGGCCGAGCGGGTCGCGCTGCGCCAGGTACTGCTCGTGCGCTCTTCGGTGGGCCGCGGCGAGATCCGGCTCGGCCGCGACCCGCTCGGACAGGCGGGCGTTCCAGCCGGCCGCCTCCAGCCGTCCCACCGCCACGCCGGCGGCGGGGCACGAAAGCCAGTACAGCGTCGGGAAGGGGGTGCCGTCGGACAGGCGGGGAGCCGTTCGGACCACCGCGGGCAGTCCGTAGCGGCAGCGGGCGGCGACCGCGACCGAGCCGCGGACGGCACGGCCGATCTGCCCTTCGACCAGGCGGCGCTCGGCCGGGCTCGCCTCCGGGAGGGACGCGGCCCAGCCGGGCTGGGCACGAGGGTCGACCCCCTCACCCGGCCGGTGCGCGGCCCACGGCACCGTGGCCGGGTCGGGCAGGGCGGCCGGGTCCGGCCGTCGCGGCGCCCGGGACGGGGTCCTTGGCACGGCTCAGCCGCGGCGGGCTTCGCGCTGGCGCTTGACGTCGACCAGGCGCTCCTCGCTGGAGCGCATGAAGCGCTTGAGCTTCTGCTCGAACTCCGGGTCCTTGGCGGCGCGCCGCCGCGGCGCCTCGGGCTGCCAGTCGGACGCGGCCTGTTTGATGGACAGGTCGATCTTGCCGTCCTCCTTGACGCCGAGGACCTTGACGGTCACCTGGTCGTCGATGCGGAGGTGCTCCTCGACCGAGCGCACGTAATTGCGGTCGATCTCGGAGATGTGGACCAGACCGGTCTCACCCGACTCGAGTTTTACGAAGGCTCCGTAGGGTGCTATACGGACAACCGTGCCCGGGACGATGGTCCCGATCTCGGCACTCATGCTAATGACTGACGCTCCTTTGCCCACTTTCGGCGGTATATACGTCAGAACCGCCAATTGCGAGGCTGTCGAGAGGAAACTACGAGTGCCGCACAAAGGCGGCTGCCAGCCATCGTAGGGACGGCCGGGCAGACCGTCAACAATCGCACTTGCCGGCACGATCCGGCTGATCGTCCGAGTCACCGTCGCGCGCTCCACCCGCGCCGTCGCGGCCAGCGGCTCAGCTCGCCCAGCCTGTGAGCCAGTGCCAGGCGCGCTGGCACCAGGATACCTTCCCAGCCGGCCTGGCCGCAGACGGCGCCGGCTCGTCGGCCGGCGGCGTGCCGGTGAGCAGCCATGGCCGCTCACCGGGCTCGACCACGTGGAAGTCCCGCTTGGCGAGCTGCTCGACGTACGCCGGGTCGTTCAGCCGCTCGCGCTCGCGCTCCAGGCGCTGGTTGGCCGCCTGCAGCGCCGCCTGCTTGGCCCGGAGCTGGTCGATGCGCGCCTGCTGCGCCACGTGCTCGCGCAGCGGGTAGACCGCGGTCGCCGCGAGCACGAACAGCGCCAGGAACAGCAGCACCCCGCGCGAGGTGAGCCCCGCCCGTCCCCGGAGCCGGCTCACGTCGCCGGCTCCCGGTAGGTCCGCGGGAACGCCAGGCGTCCCGGGTAGCTGGCGCTCTCGCCGAGCTCCTCCTCGATGCGCAGGAGCTGGTTGTACTTGGCGACGCGCTCGGTCCGGCACGGCGCGCCGCTCTTGATCTGGCCGCCGCCGAGCGCGACCACCAGGTCGGCGATGGTGGTGTCCTCGGTCTCGCCGGAGCGGTGGCTGACCACCGTGGTCCAGCCGTTGCGGTGGGCGAGGTCGGCGGCGTCGAAGGTCTCGCTCAGGGAGCCGATCTGGTTGATCTTGAGCAGCACCGAGTTGGCGGCCCCCCGCTCGAGGCCGCGCCGGATGCGGTCGACGCTGGTGACGAACAGGTCGTCGCCGACGAGCTGCACCCTGTCCCCCAGCACCTCGGTGAGCGCCTGCCAGCCGTCCCAGTCCTCCTCGGCCAGGCCGTCCTCGACCGACACGACCGGGTAGCGGTCGCAGAGGTCTCCGAGCAGCTCCACCATGCCGGCGGAGTCGAGGAAGCGGCCCTCGCCGGCGAGCTCGTAGCGGCCGTCCCGCCACAGCTCGCTGGTGGCCGGGTCGAGCGCCAGCGCCACCTCGGGCCCGGGCGCGTAGCCCGCCCGCTGGATGGCCGTGACCAGCAGCTCCAGCGCGGCCTCGTTGCCGGGCAGGTCCGGGGCGAAGCCGCCCTCGTCACCGACGGCGGTGGCGAGCCCCTGCTCCTTCAGGACCTCCTTGAGGGCGTGGTAGACCTCGGCGCCCGTGCGCAGCGCCTCGGCGAACGAGGGCGCGCCCACGGGGACGATCATGAACTCCTGGAAGTCGACGTCGTTGTCGGCGTGGACCCCGCCGTTCAGCACGTTCATCATCGGCACCGGCACCACGCGGGCGGCGGCGCCGCCCAGGTAGCGGAACAGGGACAGCCCGAGCGAGTCGGCCGCCGCCCGCGCCACCGCCATGGACACGCCCAGCACGGCGTTGGCGCCGAGCTTGGCCTTGTTGTCGGTGCCGTCGAGGTCGAGCAGGACCCGGTCGACCGCCCGCTGGTCGTAGCCGTCCTCGTCCAGCAGGGCGGGGGCGATCACCTCGTTGACGTTGCGCACCGCGTTGCGCACGCCCTTGCCGCCGTAGCGCCGGTCGCCGTCGCGCAGCTCGACCGCCTCGAACCTGCCGGTGCTGGCGCCGGACGGGACGATCGCCCGGCCGATGGAGCCGTCCTCGAGGCCGACCTCGCACTCGAGGGTCGGGTTCCCCCGGGAATCAAGGACTTCGCGGGCAAGGACGAGCTCGATCACCGCCATGGGGAAGGTCTCCAGACTCTGCTCGGTCGGTCTCGGTGCGTCCCGGCGCGTGGTGAACCGGGCTGGGCCGCGGCCGAGCATATCATCGGCAGCTCAATCGATTGAGGATTTCCACAGGGCGCGGAAGCGCCGTGCGGTCCGGCGCAGGGCCGCCTCCGGCTCGACGCCCCGCTCGCGGGCCAGCGCCACCACCGCGAACAGCAGGGCGCCCACGCTGCGCTCGACCTGCTCGGCACCTTCCGCCGCGGTGACCTCGTCGAGCGCCGCGGTGACCTCGTCGAGCGCCCCGGCGCCCGTTGCCTCGGCGCCGTCCGGCCCGGGCCGGGCAACGCCGCTCTCGGCCACGCGCTTCTGGAGCTTGGCGGCGAGCTGCAGCGCCGGCAGGGCCGAGGGGATGCCGGCGAGCGGGTCGGTGCGGCCCTCCTGCTCGCGCTTGATCACCTCCCAGTTGCGGAGCACCTCGCCGGTGGAGCCGACCTCGACGTCGCCGAACACGTGCGGGTGACGGCGGACCAGCTTCTCGGTGATGCCCCGGGCCACCGCATCGACGTCGAACTGGCCCGCGTCCTCCGCGATCTGCGCGTGGAACACCACCTGCATCAGCAGGTCGCCCAGCTCCTCGCGGAGGTGGTCGGGGCCGCCCTCGCCCTCCTCGATCGCGTCGAGGACCTCGTAGACCTCCTCGACCAGGTGGCGGGCGAGGCTCGCGTGGGTCTGCTCGTGGTCCCAGGGGCAGCCGCCCGGCCCGCGCAGGCGGGCCTGGGTCGCGACGAGGTCCAGCAGGGCCGCTCCTTTGGGCTCGCCGAGTGGGTAGACCGCCTCCACCTCGATATGCTGGCGCGCCGCCCGGTCGGACACCATCTGGACCAGCACCCCGTCCCCCGCGGGCGGCAGCAGCAGCGTGGCCGAGCCCCGCTCGGCGGCCAGGCCGAGCAGCGCGCCCGCCTGCCGCCGGGCCGTGGCCACCTGCTCGGCGTCGATCCCCTGGCCGACCAGCAGCAGGTCACGCCCTGCCGGACCGGTGTCCTCGCCGACTCCGAGCACCTCCCAGGCGATCTCGCCGACCTCCAGTGCCGGCACCGACGGGTGCTCGCGGTCCAGCAGGTAGACCGGGCGCGCGGCATCGAGCGCACGCCAGGTCTGCGGTGGGAACAGCAGGGGGAAGCGCGGGCTGGAGGCGACCAGCACGACTCTTGTCATGGCACTCCGCTACGGCTGCCCGGGCGTCGGCTGGGTCTGCTGCGGCGTGGAGCTGGGGCTGGCGGGGGCGGTGGACCGCTCGACGACCTTGCCGGAGGCCGAGTCCCAACGGCCGAAGCGAGGATTGACCGACACGTTCGCCTGCTTGAGCTGCTTGGCGAACCACTGCTGGACGGCCGCGCTGCGGCGCCGCTGGAGGGACGGGTCGAGCTGGTCGCGCAGGTTGTCGGTGAGCGGCGGGACCCGCAGGCCGATCACCTGGATGACGTGGTAGCCGAACTTGGTGTGGACGGGGGCCGAGATCGGCGAGCTGCAGCCCCCGGAGGTCTTGCCCTTGCAGCTTCCCTGGTCGGCGAGGCTGAACATCGCCATCTCGAAGGGCGCGATCGTCTGGCCCTTGGCCTGGTAGCCGAGGTCGCCACCGTGGTCCTTGCTCCCGGGGTCGATCGAGTACTGCCTGGCCACCGCGGTCCAGTCGGCGCCGCCGACGAGCCGCTGGCGGGCCTTCCGCGCGGTTGCCTGGTCCTTGACCAGCACGTGGCGGACGTGGACCTGGACGACGTCGGTCTTGTGGCCGCTCAGGTGCTTGAGCAGGTCCGCGTCGGGCGGGGGCGGCACCAGCTTGGCGGCGACCTGGGACAGGGCGATCTGCGCCCGGAACTGCTCGCGCAGCAGGCTCTCGGTGAGGTCGTTCTGCGACAGCAGGTCCTGGAGCTTCATGCCCTGCGCCGCGGCCTGGTCCTTGACCTGCTGGATGCGGGCGTTGACCTGTCCCTCGTCAACGGTCACCCCGACCTTCCTGGCGCCGTCGAGAACGATCTGGAACTGGATCAGGCCCTCCAGCGACTGGCGCGTGAGCCCGTCGATATCGGGGGACCCCTGCCCCTGCTGCTGCTGGCTCTGGGCGGCGGCGAGCTGGGCCTTGACCATGTCGGTCAGGCGGCTGACCGGGACCGAGACCCCGTTGACGGTCGCGGCCTGGCTGCTGGAGGCCTTGCCCGAGCAGCCGGCCGCGAGCAGGGCGACGGCGAGGCCTACAACGGGGAGCAGACGGCGCACGGGAACCTCGACTCTCGGCAGGTTGGCTGGGCACCAGGATACTCGCGCCCATCTGAGGGGGAGCTTCCCCGGGAGTCCGGAGCCTACACGGGCGAGCCGCGGCCGCCGGGTCAGGAGGCGGCGCGGCGGGCCTCGGGGCGGTCGGAGGAGGGCAGGGCCGGAGGCGGCGGGGCGTCGAGGATGCTCGACAGCAGCTCGGCGAGCCAGGCGGGCAGGTCGACGCCGGTCCCGGCCTCCGGCGGCCCGGGAACCGCCCGCGGGCGGCCGCGGCCCTGGCTGGGCAGGGGCACCAGCAGGCTCGCCTCCGCCTGCTTCCAGATGGCGCCCGGGTACAGGCGGTCGAGCCGGACCTGCTTGGACTCGGGCAGCTTGACGACCGGCGCCAGCCGCGCCCGGCCGGCGAAGCAGACCACCTCGGTGAGCCCGACCGCGCCCGCCTGGGCGCGCACCCCGGCGAGCGCGAGCAGGCTGCGGACCGGCTGTGGGGGCGGCCCGTAGCGGTCGGTCAGCTCGGCGCCGAGCGCCTCCACCTCCTCCACCGTCCTGGCACCGCCCAGGCGGCGGTACGCCTCCAGGCGCAGGCGCTCCCGCGGCACGTAGGCGGCGGGCAGGTGCGCGTCGACCGGCACCTCGAGCTTCAGCTCCTTCGGCCGCTCGACCGGACGGCCCCGCAGCTCGCCGACCTCCTCCGCCAGCATCCGCATGTACAGGTCGTACCCGACCAGGGCGATATGGCCCGACTGGTCGGTGCCGAGCAGGTTGCCGGCGCCGCGGATCTCCAGGTCCTTGAGCGCGATCGCCATGCCGGAGCCGAGGTCGGTGTGGGTGGCGATGGTGGTGAGCCGCTGGTGCGAGGTCTCGGTCAGCGCGTGCTCCGCCGGGTAGAACATGTAGGCATAGGCGCGCTCCCGCGCGCGCCCGACCCGGCCCCGCAGCTGGTAGAGCTGGGCCAGGCCGAGGGTGTCGGCCCGGTCGACCAGCAGGGTGTTGGCGGTCGGGATGTCCAGCCCGGACTCGATGATGGTGGTGCAGAGCAGCACGTCGTAGGCCTTGTCCCAGAACTCCAGCATGACCCGCTCGAGGTGGTCCTCGCTCATCTGGCCGTGGGCGACGGCGATCCTGGCCTCGGGGACGAGCTGGCGGAGCTGGAGCGCGGTGCGCTGGATGGTGTCGACGCGGTTGTGCACGTAGAAGGTCTGGCCCTCGCGCAGCATCTCGCGCCGGATGGCGTTGGCCACGGTGGTCGCGTCGTAGGGGCCGACGAAGGTCAGCACCGGGTGGCGCTGCTCCGGCGGGGTCTCCATAACCGATAGGTCGCGGATGCCGGACAGGCTCATCTCCATCGACCGGGGGATCGGCGTCGCGGTCAGGGTGAGCACGTCCACCTCGGTGCGGAGCTGCTTGAGGTGCTCCTTGTGGGCGACGCCGAAGCGGTGCTCCTCGTCGACGACCGCCAGGCCGAGGTCGGACCACCTGGCGTCGGCGGACAGCAGGCGGTGGGTGCCGATCACCACGTCGACGGTGCCGCCGGCCATGGCGGCGATGGTCTCCTCCTGCTCTTTGCGGGAGGCGAAGCGCGACAGCACCCCGACCCTGACCGGGAAGGGCGCGAAGCGCTCTGAGAAGGTGGCGAGGTGCTGCTGGGCGAGCAGCGTGGTGGGGACCAGCACGGCCACCTGCTTGCCGTCCATCACCGCCTTGAAGGCGGCCCGCACCGCCACCTCGGTCTTGCCGTAGCCGACGTCGCCGCACAGCAGCCGGTCCATGGGGACCGGGGCCTCCATGTCGGCTTTGATCTCCTCGATGGCGGTGAGCTGGTCGGGCGTCTCGGTATAGGGGAACGCGTCCTCCAGCTCGTGCTGCCAGGGGCTGTCCGGGCCGAAGGCGTGGCCAGGGGAGGCCATGCGGGCGGCGTACAGGCGGATCAGCTCGGCGGCGATCTCGCGGACCTTGCGACGCACCCGGGCCTTCTGCCGGTCCCATTCCCTGGTGCCGAGCCGCGAGAGCTTCGGCGTCTCACCGCCGACGTACCGGCTGATCATCTCGACCTGGTCGGTGGGCAGGTACAGCCGGTCGCCCTGGTCGTAGGCGAGCAGCAGGTAGTCCCGCTCGGCACCGCCCACGGTGCGGTGCTCCATGCCGACGTACCGCCCGATCCCGTGCACGGCATGGACCACGACGTCGCCGGGCTGGAGCTCCTCGACCGCGACCTGCGGCCCGCCGCGGGCGGCGCGCCGGCGGCTGGAGGGCATGCGGGCCTGCTCGCGGGTCTGGCGCCGCGTGCCGTACAGGTCGCCCTCGGCCAGCAGCGCGAGCCGGAGCGCGGGCAGGCGGAAGCCGGTGAGCAGCGGCGCCGTCCCGACGAGGACCCGCCCCCCCGGCCGCGGCGCCGCTGGCAGCTCGGCGACCAGCGGGACCGGCAGGCCCTCGTCGCGCAGCACGTCCACCAGCCGCTCGGCGGGGCCCGAGCCCTCGGTGGTGAGCAGCACGGTCCAGCCCTCGGCGGCCAGCTCGCGGGCGTCGGCGGCGACCTTGGCGACGTTGGCGCGGTAGGGGTCGACCGGGTGCGCGTCGATGCGCAGCGCCGCCGGGCTGCCGGCGTCGAGCGCGCCGAGCCGCACGCGGGCGCGGCCGGAGCCCTCCAGGACCTGCTCGAGCGGCTGGTAGGCGGCGCCCTCCACGGGTGCCCTGCCGCCCTCCGCCGCGGTCGCCCAGGACGCCTGCATCGCCTCCTCGGCCTGCTTGCGGATCTCCTCGGCCCGGTCGAGGGTGCGCTTGGGGTCGACCAGCACCAGCACCGAGCCGGCGGGCAGGTAGTCGGGCAGGGTGGGGAGCCGGTCGTAGAGCAGGGGCAGCAGCGACTCGACCCCTTCGACGTCGAGCCCCTCGGCGACCCGCGCGAGCAGGTCGCCGGCCACGGGCACCTCGGCGGCGAGCTGCCGCGCGCGGCTCCGCTCCGCGGCGGTGAGGCGGACCTCGCGGCACGGGAACGCCTCCACCGAGGGCAGCTCGGTGAGCGAGCGCTGGCTGGCGACCGCGAACGAGCGGATGCCCTCGACCTGGTCGCCCCAGAACTCGACCCGCACCGGGTGGTCGTCGCCGGGCGGGAAGAGGTCCACCAGCCCGCCGCGCACGGCCACCTCGCCGCGGCGCTCGACCATGTCGGTGCGCTGGTAGCCGGCCGCGACCAGACGCTCGAGCAGGTCCTCGAGCTCGAGCCGGTCGCCCTTGGTCACCCGCACCGGGTGGATCAGGTCGAGGCCAGGCGCCAGCGGCTGCATCATCGCCTTCGCCGACACGCCGAGCACGGCGAGCCCGGTCTCGTCGGTGCCGTTGCCGTCGCGGGCGGGCGCGAGCCGGTGGAGCAGGGACAGGCGGCCCGCGACCGTCTCGGACCGGGGCGAGAGGCGCTCGTGCGGCAGGGTCTCCCAGGCCGGGAAGCAGTCGACCCGGTCGCGGCCGAGGAAGGCGGCGACGTCCTCGGCCAGGGCCTCGGCGTCGGAGGCGGTCGCGGTCACCGCCACCAGCAGCCGGCCGCTCCAGCGGGCGAGCCCGGCCAGCAGCAGCGCGCGGGCCACGTCCGCGACGACCACCTGGACCTCGCCGGCCCGCTCACGGGCCCGCTCGCCGGCCGGTGCGGCGCGCCCGCTGTCCGGGCCGGGGAGGGCAGTGACAAGGTCGGCGAAGGCCTGGTCGGCGGGCAGGAGATCGAGCAGTGGTTCGAGCCGCAATGTGAAGTTCGCCTCCGGGCACGCGTCAGGACCCCCCGGACGGGACGACCGGGGGATGCTCGCCCTACCAGGGTAACGCAGCGGCCGGACGGCCCACGCGGGCCGGTGGACTTCCCGCGCACCTTGAGCGTAGTCTGCGTCGGTTGTCCAGATAGGGACTTTAGGAGAGCAGAGATTTCGGGGGGGACCATGGAGGTGCTCGAGGAGCGCCGCGCCGACCGCTACCTGGCGCGGATCCCGCGCCGCCGGCTGGCGGCGCTGCTCGCGCTCGGGGTGATCCTGGGGACGGTCTGCGGCTACGCGCTGAGCCTTCGCGTCCGGCCGGGGACCGCGGGGCGGGCCGGCGGGGCCTACGCGACCGCGGAGTGCACCAGCGCCGTGGCGAGGGCCAACGCGACGATCGCCTGGGCGGTCAGGACGGGCCGGGCGTTCGCCGAGCAGACCAGCGTGATGAGCCAGCTCGCGCGCCACGAGATCGGCGTGGAGGGGGCCGTGCAGGCCGACCGTGCCCCGGCCGCCGACGGCGCCGCGGCCACGTCCAAGTTCAACGACGCGCTCGCCGACTACCTGCGGGTGGTCGACAGCTGCCAGCCGGAGTCCGGCTGACCGCCCGGGTGGGCCACCCGTCCTACGGCAGGCGGGAGACGACGGCGGCGAGGTCGAGGTTGCCGCCGGACAGCACGGTGCCGACGCGCAGGCCGGTCACGTCGCCGGCCCTGCCGGCGAGCAGCGCGGCGACCCCGGCGGCGCCGGCCGGCTCCACGACCACCTTCATGCGCTCCATGACGAAGCGCACGCCGGCGAGGATCTCCTCGTCGGACAGGGCCGTCACCTCGTCCACCAGGTCGCGCAGCAGCGGGAAGGTGAAGTCCCCCGCACGCGGCGCGCACAGGCCGTCCGCGACCGAGCTCGGCACGAGCGCCACGGGACGGCCGGCGTCCAGCGCCGTGCCCAGAGTCCGGGCGCCTTCCGGCTCGATCCCGACCACCCGGCAGGCCGGGTTCGCCTCGCGGGCCACCAGCGCGGTGCCGCAGGCGAGCCCGCCGCCGCCCACCGGCACCACCCACACGTCCACCGGGCCGGCCTCGCCGACCAGCTCCAGCGCCACGGTTCCCTGCCCCGCCACGATCTCAGGATCGTCGAACGGGTGCACGAAGGTGAGGCCGCGCTCGTCGCGCAGCCGCTCGCTCTCGGCGAACGCCTCGCCGGTGGTGTCGCCGTGCAGGACCACCTCGGCACCGTAGTCGCGGCAGGCGGCCACCTTGGCGGCGGACGCATTGCGTGGCATCACCACGGTCGCCTTGGCGCCGACCTGCGCGACCGCCCACGCCAGCGCGGCGGCGTGGTTGCCGGCCGAGATCGCGACCAGGCCGCGGTCCAGCTCCTCCCTCGGCAGGGTGAGCAGGCGGTTCAGCGCCCCCCGCACCTTGAAGGAGCCGGTCTTCTGGGCGGCCTCGTTCTTGACCACGACGCTCGCGCCAGCCCGCCCGTCCAGGGTGCCCGAGGTCTCGACCGGCGTGGCGTGCACCCGCCCCGCGATCCGCCCCGCAGCGGCCCGCACCGCCTCCGCGTCCACCTGGTCTCCCTTCCCGGCCGCGCCGAGCCCCCGCGGCCGTCAGTGGTTGTGACGGTCCTGGACCCGCTCCAAGGGCAGGCGCAGCAGGTCGAGCGCGGCGTCGGCGCCGCGCTCGACCAGGACGCCGAAGTCCTCGGCGAGCCGCTTGGGGATGGGCTCGAGCACGTAGTCGGCCGGGTCCTGGCGTCCGGGAGGGCGGCCGACGCCGAGCCGCACCCGCAGGAAGCCGGGCCCGCCGAGCGCCTTGACGATGTCCTTCAGGCCGTTGTGGCCGGCGGTGCCCCCGCCGCGGCGCACCTGGAGCTTGCCGGCCGCCAGGTCGATGTCGTCGTGCACCACGATGAGCCGCTCGAGCGGCACCTTGTAGTAGCGCGCCAGCAGCGACGCCGGCCCGCCCGACTCGTTCACGTAGCCGGTCGGCCGCGCCAGCACCACGCGGGCGTCGCCGTCCCGGGCCTCGGCCACCTCGGCCCGCTGGCGCGAGCGCTTCAGGCGCGCGCCGAGCCGGTCGGCGAGCCGCTCGACCACCATCGCGCCGGCGTTGTGCCGCGTGTTGGCGTAGCTCTCGCCGGGGTTGCCCAGTCCCAGCACCAGCCAGGGCTGTGCGGAGCCCCGGCCGAGGTGCTCCGGCGACTCCACGCCCGACCGCCGCAACCGACTGAGAAGGGACAGCGGCGCCTACGCCTCCTCGTCGCCCTCGGCGGCGCCGGCGGCCTCGCCCTCCGCCTCCGCCTCGGCCTCGCCCTCGGCGGCCTCCTCCTGGACCTTGACAGGCTCAACGGTCGGCGCCACCACGGAGGCGACCGGCGCCTCGGGGTCGTCGAGGACGGTGACCCCTGCCGGCGGCTTCAGGTCGCCGACCCGCAGCACGTCCCCGATCTGGAGGCCGGAGACGTCGCCGTCGATGACCTCGGGCACGCTGGTCACCTCGGCCTCGACGCTGAGCTGGTGGACGTCCTGGTCGAGGATGCCGCCCTGGACCACGCCGGGGGCGTCGCCGACCAGGTGAACCGGCACCGCGACCGTCACCACCTCGCCGCGGCGGACGACCAGGAAGTCGACGTGGGTGTAGCTGCCGCGCACCGGGTGACGCTGGATCTCGCGGGCCAGCGCGAGGTGGCGGTCCCCGCCGAGCTGGAGCTGGAGCAGGGCATTGGCACCGCCGCTCCGAAGAGCCTGGCCGAACTGGCGGGCGTCGACCGTGAGGTGCCTGGGCTCGATGCCGTGCCCGTAGAGGACCGCGGGGACCCGGCCGCCGGCGCGGGCGCGACGGGCGGCCCCCTTCCCGGTGTCCGTGCGCGGCTCTGCGGCAAGCTGGTACTCGGACATGGGGAGTGGGGCCTCCTTGTGGGCATCTTGTGGGCATCGCGGAGCGGCCCCGCTGCTGGCGGGCGCAGCGCAGGGTAGCAGCGCCGGCCGCGCCGGCTCAACCCGGACCCGTCCCAGCTCCGATCAGGCGGTCGCGTCCGCCAGGATCTCGGCGAGGTCGAAGGCGACCGGGCGCTCGAGCTGGGCGTAGGTGCAGGAGCGCGGGTCGCGGTCCGGGCGCCAGCGCCGGAACTGCGCCGTGTGCCGGAAGCGGCGGCCCTCCATGTGGTCGTAGGCGACCTCGACCACCAGATCGGGCCGCAGCGGCTCCCAGGAGAGGTCCTTGCCGCCGCTCCAGCGCGAGAGGCCGCCGGGGACGCGCTCGGCGGTAACGGCGCCGAGCCAGGGGTGCTGGTCGCCCTGCGCGAGCCGGTACGGGGCGATCTCGTCGAGCAGCTCCTTGCGGCGGGGCATGCTGAACGACGAGGTCACGCCGACGTGCTGCAGCTTCCCGCCCTCGTCGTGCATCCCGAGCAGCAGCGAGCCGACCACCGGCCCCCGCTTGTGCCAGCGGAACCCGGCGACCACGCAGTCGGCGGTGCGGGTGTGCTTGACCTTGAACATCACCCGCTGGTCCTCGGCGTAGGGCAGGTCGCGGGGCTTGGCGACCACGCCGTCGAGACCGGCGCCCTCGAAGGTCCGGAACCAGCGCTCGGCCAGCCGGTACGAGTCGGTCAGCGGGGTCACGTACACCGGCCCCCCGCGCCCGGCGAGCGCCTCGGCCAGGGCCGCGCGGCGCTCGGCGAACGGGCGCTCGAGGTAGGAGCCGGCCCCCAGCGCGAGCAGGTCGAAGGCGATGAACGAGGCCGGGGTCTCGCGCGACAGCAGCTCGATGCGCGAGGCCGCCGGGTGGATGCGCTGCTGGAGCGCCTCGAAGTCGAGTCCCCGCCCGTGGATGAGCACGACCTCGCCGTCCACCACGCAGCGCCGCGGGAGCTGCTCGCGGGCGGCCCTGACCAGCTCCGGGAAGTAGCGCGCCATCGGCAGCTCGTTGCGGCTGCCCAGCTCGACCTCGTCGCCGTCGCGAAAGACGATGCAGCGAAACCCGTCCCACTTCGGCTCGTAGAGCATGTCGCGCGGAAGGATCGACACCGCCTTGGCGAGCATCGGCTTGACCGGGGGCATAACGGGCAGGTCCATGGCGCAGCGGCCCCGTCAGAGCTGGTTCTGGTCGTTGAAGATCTCGGAGACGCTCGCGTCCTCGAAGACCGCGCGGATCGCGTCCGCGACGATCTTGGCGATCGACAGCACCACGATCTTGTCGATCCGCTTGTCCTCGGGCACCGGGACCGTGTTGGTGACGACGATCTCGCCGAGGGGGGCGTTCTTCAGCAGGTCGATGGCCTGGCCCGAGAAGATGCCGTGCGTGGCGGCCGCGGTGACGCGCTCGGCGCCGTTGGCCATCAGCGCCTCGGCGCCCTTCACGATCGTGCCGGCGGTGTCGATGATGTCGTCGATCATCACGCAGTGGCGCCCGGCGACCTCGCCCACGACCTCGCGTACCGCCACCTGGTGGGCGATCTCGCGGTCACGCCGCTTGTGCAGGAAGGCAAGCGGCTGGCCGAGCATGCCGGCGAGCTTTTCGGCGCTCTTCACCCGGCCCGCGTCGGGCGCGACCACCACGAGCTCGCCGGGCTGGTTCGCGCGGATGTACTCGGCCAGCACCGGCAAGGCGGTGAGGTGGTCCACCGGCCCGTCGAAGAAGCCCTGGATCTGGCCGGAGTGCAGGTCGATGGTGATGATCCGGTCCGCCCCGGTGCGGTCGAGCAGGTCGGCCACGAGCTTGGCGGCGATGGGCTCGCGCGAGCGGCCCTTTTTGTCCTGCCGCGAATAGCCGTAGTAGGGGATGACGGCGCTGATCCGCTTGGCCGACCCCCGCTTGAGGGCGTCGATCATGATGAGCTGCTCCATGATCCGCTCGTTCACGGGAGCGGAGTGGGTCTGGATCACGAACGCATCGGTGCCCCGCACGCTCTCCTGGAAGCGGGCGTAGGTCTCGCCGTTGGCGAAGTCCCGCAGGTCCACCGAGCCGCACTCGATCCCGAGGTTCTGTGCCACCTCGCCGGCGAGCTCCTGGCTCGCACGCCCCGAGAACAGCATCAGGTGCCTGCGTCCGAGCGTCTCGACCATCTTGGGCGTCACAAGGCTGCTCACTGCCCGCCTCCCTCGCTGCCGCTGCCGCCGGTCTGCTCGTGGTCGCTGGTGTGGTGTGGGGTGGCCTGCCGGCGCCGTCGCCGGGCCGCCCAGCCCTCGACGGTGCGCTGGACGGCGCGCTCGATGGCGAGGGCACCGGGCGGGACGTCCTTGGTGATGGTGGACCCGGCCGCGGTCTGGGCCCCTTCGCCGATGGTCAGGGGAGCGACGAGCATGGTATCCGATCCGATGAAGGAGCCGTCCCCGACGACGGTGCGGTGCTTGTCGCGCCCGTCGTAGTTGACGAACACCGTGCCCGCGCCGACGTTGACGTCCTCGCCGATCTCGGCGTCGCCGACGTAGGTGAGGTGCGGCACCTTGCTGCCCCGCCCGATGCTGGACTTCTTGACCTCGACGTAGGTCCCGACCTTGCTGCCGGGCCCGAGCTCGGCCCCGGGCCGCAGGTAGGCGAACGGCCCCACCGTCGCGCCCGCGCCGACGTGCGCCCGGACCCCGACCGCCTGGGTCACGGTCGCCTCGTCCCCCACCGTGCAGGCGACCAGGCGGGTGTTCGGGCCGATCGCGCAGCCCGCGCCGACCCTGGTCCCGGACTCGAGAAAGGTGAGCGGCTCGAGGACGGTGTCCTGGCCGACCTCGACGTCCACGTCGACGTAGGTGGTGGCCGGGTCGACCACGGTCACCCCGGCGGCCAGCAGCCGCGCCAGGGTGCGCCGGCGCAGCACGGCCGCGGCCCCGGCGAGCTGGGCGCGGTCGTTGACGCCGAGGACCTCCTCCTCGGGGGCGGTGCTGGTGGCCACCCGACCGCCCTGCCGGAGCAGCAGCGGGAGCAGGTCGGGCAGGTAGAGCTCGCCCTGGTCGTTGTGGGGCTCGAGCCGCGCGAGCCCGTCGAGCACCGGCCGGTCGAACACGTAGAAGCCCACGTTCGCCTCGGTGACGGCGCGCTGCTCCGGGGTGGCGTCGCGCTCCTCGACCACGCCGGCGACGGCGCCGCCGGGACCGCGCAGCACGCGGCCGTAGCCGGTCGGGTCGGGCAGCCGGGCGGTCAGCAGCGTCGCCTGCGCGCCGCCCGCGCGGTGCGCGGCCAGCAGCCGCTCCAGCGTGTCCGCGGTCAGCAGCGGGGTGTCGCCGTACAGCACGAGCACCTCGCCGTGCGGCGGCAGCAGCGGCAGCGCGGCGGCCAGCGCGTCGCCGGTGCCGCGCAGCTCCTGCTGGACCGCGAACTCGACCGGGCCGAGGCCGAAGGAGGCGACCGCCGTGCGCACCTCGTCCGCGCCACGGCCGACCACCGCCACGGTGCGCTCGGCGCCGAGCCCCCGGGCCGCCGCCAGCACGTGCCAGAGCAGCGGCCGGCCCGCCACCCGGTGGAGCGGCTTGGGCACGGCGGAGCGGAAGCGCTTGCCCTCCCCGGCCGCGAGCACGACCACGCTCAAGGCCATCCCCGTTCGCCCCTCCCGTCGATCTCCCCGCTCGTTCCCAGGCTCGCCCTGCGCTGGCTGGCGGGCAAGGATTCGAACCTTGACCTGACGGCTCCAAAGGCCGCCGTGCTGCCGTTACACCACCCGCCAAGAAGACCGCTGCGGTAGCTTGCCGACCGCATAGTACCGGCCTCCTCCGTCAACGGCCGCCGGATATCCACAGCCACTGACCCGGGGGCGACGGGAACCCCCCGGCGGCGACGGGAACCCCCTGGCGGGATGGTCAGCCGAACGTGACGCCCGGGACGGGGCTGCGCGCCACCTCGACCCGGGCGAAGGCCGGACGGACCGCGCGGGCCAGCCGGCCGGCGTGCTCCTCGTCCCTGGCCAGGGCCAGCAGCGTCGGGCCGCTGCCGCTCATCACCGCGCCGACCGCGCCTGCCCCCACCAGCTTCTCCTTGCCCGCCTTGAGCGCCGGGTGCAGGTCGAAGGCGGCCGGCTCCAGATCGTTGGCGAGCGACGCCCCGATCCGCTCGACATCGCCCGCGGCCAGCGCCTCCAGCAGCTCCGACGGCCAGCGGCCGCCCAGCGGGCAGGCCAGTCCCAGCTCGTCGTAGCGCTGGTACACCGCGGCGGTGCCGAGCCCCTCGGCGTCGATCGCGATCACCCACCACAGCATGCCGCTGGTCGGCGCCTGGACCAGCCGCTCGCCCCTGCCCCCGCCGACGCGGCTGCCGCCGCTCAGGCAAAACGGCACGTCCGAGCCGACCTCGGTGGCCATGACGTGCAGGTTCACCGCCGGCAGGCGGAGCTGCCAGAGCCGGTCGAGGGCCAGCAGCGCGGCCGCCCCGTCGGCGCTGCCCCCGCCCAGGCCCGCGGACACCGGGATGCCCTTGCGCAGCCGGAAGCGCGCGCCGGGCAGGCCACGGGAGCGGCGGGCCAGCTCCCGCGCGGCCACCAGCACAAGGTTGCTCTCGTCGGGCGGCAGGCCCTCACCCTCCACCTCGAGGCCGAGGCCCTCGCGCGCGAGCGTGACCTCCAGGTGGTCCCACAGCCCGACGGCGTGCATCACCGACACGACCTCGTGGTACCCGTCCGGCCTTCGCTCGCCGACCAGCAGCGCGAGGTTGACCTTTGCGGCGGCATGGGCACGCAGGACGGCCGGCGGGCCGGCGGGCGGGTGTTGGCTGGGCACGCGCTCCCCCGTAGTCGAGGTGGACCGGAATCAGAGTCCGGGCATGGTAGCTGGAACAGGCGATTGGTTCAAAAGGGACCCTCGGGGACCTCGAGGGCCGCAGCATCGAGGCTGGCCGCGAGCGCCGCGAACGCCGCCACGTCGAGCCGCTCGGCCCGGAGGCCGAGATCGGTCCCGGCGGCCCGGCCGAGCGCCTCCACCCCGGCCGGGCCCAGCCCGAGCGTCCGCAGCGCGTTCCGCAGGGTCTTGCGCCGCTGCGAGAAGGCCGCATCGATCACGCGGTCGAGGACCGGCCACCGCACGCCGGCGGCGGCCGGGTGCGGGCGCCGGACAATGCCCAAAAGCACCGAGTCGACGTGCGGCTCCGGAAGGAACACCTTGCGGCTGACCGGGGCGAGCACCCGCGCCTCGGCCAGCGCCGCCACCTTCGCGCTGGTCGCCCCGTACGCGCTCGTGCCGGGCGGGGCGGCGAGCCGCTCCCCCACCTCGCGCTGCACCGTGACGGTGAGCCGCTGGTAGCGCGGGCAGGTGGTGAGGACCTCGATCACCAGGGTCGCGGCGATGTTGTAGGGGAGGTTGGCCACGAGCTTGCGCGCGCCCGGGGCCACCCCGGCCAGGTCGAGGCGCAGGGCGTCGGCGGCCACCACCCGCACGGCCGGGTCGTCCCCCAGCGCCTCGGCCAGGGCGGGCAGCAGGCGCGCGTCGGCCTCGACCGCGACCACCCCGGCGCCGGCCTCGCGCAGGGCGAGCGTCAGGCTGCCGAGCCCGGGGCCGATCTCGAGCACGGTCTCGCCCGCCTCCACCTCGGCCAGCCGGACCACCTTGCGGGCGGTGTTGGGGTCGACCAGGTAGTGCTGGCCGAGCGCCCTGCTCGGGCGCAGCCCGTGCGCCCGGAGCAGCTCCCGCACCCGTTTGGGCGTGAGCAGCGGGCGGGGAGGCGGGGCGCCGCCGCTCAGCCCGCACCTCCCGGTGGCGCCGGCGGCAGGCGGAACGCGCGCGCGGCCGTCGCCGAGGTGGCGCCGGCCACCTGCTCGACAGACAGGCCGTGCACCGCGGCGACCGCCTCGGCGGTGACCACCACCCGCTCGGGACGGTTGGGGCGGCCGCGGAACGGGTGCGGCGACAGGAAGGGGCTGTCGGTCTCCAGCACCATGCGGGCCAGCGGCACCACCGCGCACGCCTCGCGCAGCTCGGGCGCGTTCCTGAAGGTCACGGTGCCGGCGAAGGAGACGTGGTAGCCGGCCTCGACCGCCCGCAGGGCCATGTGCGCGTCCCCCGAGAAGCAGTGCAGCACCACCCGGGCGGGCGCCCCCTCGCCGTCGAGGATGGCCATGACGTCCTCGAACGCGTCGCGGCAGTGCACCACCAGGGCCTTGTCCAGCTCCCGCGCGAGCCGCACGTGGGCGGCGAAGGCCGCGCGCTGCACCTCGCGGGGCGAGTGGTTGCGGAAGTAGTCGAGCCCGGTCTCGCCCACGGCCACCACCCGCTCGCCGGCCAGCAGGTCCCGCAGGGCCTGGAGCGTCTCCGGGGTCAGGTCGGCGGCGTTGTGCGGGTGCACCCCGGCGGTGGCGGAGACCCCTTCCAAGCGCCCGGCGTTGGACGCCGCCTGCCTGCTCGAGCCGAGGTCGATGCCGACGTCGACCAGACGGGTCACGCCCGCCGCCCTGGCCCGCTCCACCACCTCCTCGGCCGGCTCCTCGAGCAGGTGCAGATGGCAGTGCGTATCGACCAGCATGCTCCCGTCGCTTTCCTATCGTTCCGGCAGTACGAGGATCCTGCCCTCACGGGCCACGACGCCGAAATCTCGCCGGTCCAGGCTGAGGACGGCGCCGCCGTTGCGCTCCGCACAGGCGATCACCGCCGCGTCAGCGAATCCGAGCGGGAGATCGGCATAGCGGTTGACGAGCACGCGCACCCTTGCGATGTCGTCGTCGCCGCATTCGATGCGGAACGTCCCGGTCTCGAGGTCGGCCAGGAACGCGTCGAGTATCCGCGTCCCGTACCGACGCTCGAGCAGGTAGGTGATCTCGCCCAGGATGCCGGCCGGCACCAGGTAGGGTCCCGGGTCGTCGAGAAGCGCCTTGCGAGCCCTCGAATGGGCTGGGTCGCGCAGGTTCATCAGAGCGAGCAGACCCGACGTGTCGAGCGTGATCACGTCCCGCCCCGGTTGGCGTCCCAGGCGGTGCGGAGCCAATCCTCGGTGTCCTCGCCGTGGAGCTCCGGATCGGCGAGGATGCCGATCGACCGCGGCTGCGGCGTGCCGACCTCACCAAGGAACCTGGTCAACGCCTCACGGATCAGGTCGGCCTGGGAACGACCGGTCCGACGGGCGGCGTCGTACAGCCGTCGCTGCAGCTCGGCGGGAAGGTACAAGGTCGTCTTCTCCATCACCATCCGACCAGTATGCCATACGCCACATGTGGCGTAACGTCCGGAGAGCTACCCGGCGCGCTGGGCGATCCGGCCCTCGGCGTCCAGCCGCGGGAACAGGGCGCCCGCCCTGGTGACACGGGCGCCGGCGGGAAGGCCGCCCCAGGCCAGCGCCTCGGGCAGGCTGGCCTCGGCGAGGTCGCCGGGCGCGCCCAGCGCCGCCCACAGCCTCGGCGCCGCCCTGGTCAGCCACGGCGCGGTCAGCAGGGCCGCGACCCGCAGGGCCTCCGCGGCCGTGTACAGCACGGTGTCCAGCGCGGCGGCGTTGCCCGCCCTGGCCAGGTCCCACGGCCTGCGCTCGGTCACGTAGCCGTTGGCGGCGCCGACGAACCGCCAGATCGCCGAGAGCGCCCGCTCGAACGCGAGATCGGCCCCCAGCGCCGCGGCGGCGTCGGCGTGGGCGCGGCCGGCTGCCTCGCGCAGGGCCCGCTCGGCCTCGCCCTGGGGTCCCGGGGCCGGCAGCACGCCGTCACGGTAGCGCTCCACCATCGCGGTCACGCGGCTCGCCAGGTTCCCCAGGCCGTTGGCCAGGTCGGCGTTGTAGCGCTCGACCATGCCCTCCCACGAGAAGCTGCCGTCCTGGCCAAAGGCGATCTCCCGCTGGAAGAAGTAGCGGACGGCGTCCGACCCGAACGGCTCCACCAGGTCGCCCGGCGCGATGCCGGTGAGCTTGGTCTTGCTCATCTTCTCCCCGCCCACCAGCAGCCAGCCGTGCGCCTGCACGGTCCGCGGCAGCTCGAGCCCCGCCGCCATCAGGACCGCCGGCCAGATCACCGCGTGGAAGCGCAGGATGTCCTTGCCGACGAAGTGGTAGTCGGCCGGCCAGACCCGCTCGAACCGCGCCAGGTCGGCGTCCCAGCCCGCGGCGGTGATGTAGTTCTGCAGCGCGTCGATCCACACGTACATGACGTGCTTGGGGTCCCACGGGATCGGCACGCCCCACTCGAAGCTCGAGCGCGAGATCGACAGGTCCTGCAGGCCCTGCTCAACGAACGAGATCACCTCGCGCAGGCGGCTCGCCGGCCGCACGAACCCTGGCCGCCGCCGGTAGAGCTCGAGCAGCCGGTCGGCGTACTCAGACAGCCGGAAGAAGTAGTTCTCCTCCCGCACCAGCTCGACCGGGCGGCCGTGGATCGGGCACTTGCCGTCCACCAGCTCGTCGGGGGAGTAGAACTGCTCGCAGGCGACGCAGTACAGCCCCTCGTAGCTGTCGAGGTAGACGTCCCCCTGCTCGTGGAGCCGCTGCCAGAGGTGCTGCACCGCGGCGACGTGCCGCTGCTCGGTGGTGCGGATGAACTCGTCGTAGGCGATGTCGAGCTGCGCCCAGGTCTCCTTCCAGCGCTCGACCGTGCGGTCCGCCCAGCTCTGCGGGTCCACCCCGGCCGCCTCGGCCGCCCGTGCCACCTTCTGGCCGTGCTCGTCCGTGCCGGTGAGGAACATCACCTTCTCGCCGTGCGCGCGTCGCCAGCGGGCCAGCACGTCGGCGGCCACGGTGGTGTAGGCGTGGCCGATGTGCGGCACGTCGTTGATGTAGTAGATCGGCGTGGTGATGTAGAAGGTGTCCTTCACCGCTCGCGCTCCCTGGGTGGCCTGGTCCGCGGCCATCCTGACGGCTGAGCCGGAAGCTGGCAACGCGCGGCGGGCACGTCCGGCGGCACCGGCTCCTGCCGGCCTACGGCGGGGCGGGTCCTCGGGGCTCGCGGGCTTCGAGAACGGCCTGGTAGACGCTGCGCCGGGGACGGCCGGTGGCGTGGGCGACCTGGCTGACGGCGTCCCTGGTGGTGGCGCCCGCCCCGACCAGGCGGGCCACCTCGACGACCACGTCGGCCTCGGCGGTCCCACCCGGAGCGGCCGACCGGCCGGGGCCCGTGGCCGGCGCGCCGGCCACGACCAGGGTGAGCTCACCTCGCTGCCCCTGCGCCGCCAGGCGCTCGCGCACCTCCGCGAGGGTGCCGCGCAGCACCTGCTCGTGGAGCTTGGTCAGCTCGCGGGCCAGCGCGCAGCGCCGCCCGGGACCGAACGCCGCGGCCATGGCGTCCAGGCTGGCCAGCACCCGGTGCGGCGCCTCGAAGAACACCATGGTCCGCGGCTCGCCGGCCAGCTCGGCCAGGCGCCGCGCGCGGGCCGACCGCCTGCGGGACAGGAACCCCTCGAAGCAGAAGCGGTCGGTCGCCAGGCCGCTGACGACCAGCGCGGCCAGCACCGCGCTGGGCCCCGGGACGACCTCCACCTCGAGGCCGCGGTCCAGGCAGGCGCCGATCAGGTCGTGGCCGGGGTCGGAGACGGCCGGCGTGCCGGCGTCGGAGACCAGCGCGACGCGCGCGCCGCCCGCGACCTCCTCGGCGAGCCGGGCGGCGCGCGCGGACTCGTTGGCGTCGTGGTAGCTCACCAGGCGCGCGCGCACGCCCAGGTGGGCGAGGAGCTTGCGGGTCTGCCTGGTGTCCTCGCAGGCGATGAGGTCGGCCTCTTCCAGCGCCCTGGCCAGCCTGGGCGACACGTCCCCCAGGTTGCCGATCGGCGTCGCGCACACGACCAGCTTGCCGCTCTGGCCGGCGCCCACGGTCACGGCGGCCACGGCCGCTCGAGCACCAGCAGCCAGGGCGCGATCGAGCCGGAGGAGCAGAGACGGCCGAAGGCGGCCCGTTCGCGGGCTTCGAGCTGGCAGCGTGGGTCGTCGCCGTGGCGCCTGGCGATCTCGCGCTCGACCGCGACCACCGGCTCGCGCCACGAGGCCGGGGCCGGGCCGCCGAGCCCGCTGCCGCCGTCGAGCACCCGCAGCCCGGGCCGTGCGCCGATCAGGCGGGCCAGGTGGGCGAGCAGCGCGGGATGGCTGGAGCCCCGGCAGGCAATCGGGACGAGGTCGGCGAGCCCGAGCGCCAGGCCGGCCTCGGCCACCCGCTCGGCATGCCAGCCGAACTCCGCCTCGAGCAGTTGCACGTCCCCCATCGCGCCCCTTTCCTGCCCTGGCCGGTGCGCCCTGAGCCGCATCATAGGCACGCGGCGGCGAACGGTCGACGGGCCCCGCGCGCGGGGCCTCAGGCGGTCATCTCGGGGTCGGGGTGCCGTCCCCGCCCGGAGCCTCCGGGGAATCCCCGCGAGGCCACCATGCCGGCGGCCACGGCGAGGAGCTCGACCGCTGCGGCGAGGGTGACCGCGCCTCGCGGGCCGATCCCGGTGACGGCCGTGCCGGCCAGCGCCGCGCCGACGGCGTACGCGCCGATCTTGAGGCTCGCCGCGGTGGTGAAGATCTGGCTGCGCAGACCCGTCGGAGACCACCGCTGCCTGACGCTGAACAGGGCCGCGAAGGCCGGCCCGGCCGCGAGCCCGCTGGCCACGGCGACCACCACGGCGGCGGGAAACGACGGGACCAGGGCCCAGCAGGCCGTGCCGGCCGCGGCCAGCGCGGTCCCGCCCATCACCACCCGCTCCGCCGGCCATCTGTCCGCCACGCGGACGGCGAGGACGGCACCGGCGATCGCGCCGCACTCCAGCGCCGCGAAGAGGTAGCCGGCGTCGCCGCGGCTGGCGCCGAGCCGCTCGCACAGCAGGGGCAGGGCGAGCGGCAGCAGCCCCTGCGCCCCCAGGGCGAGGCTGCTGGTGACGGTCACCCCGCGCAGGACCGGGGTGCGCAGCAGGTGCGCGAGCCCGGCCCGCAGCGCCCCGGCCAGGCTCGGGGTGGCGCCGGCGCCCGGCTCGGGGCGGCCGGTCGCCCGCATGCGCGCGATCGCGGCGACGCCGAGGACGGCGATGGCGGCCTCGAGCCCGACCGCGCTCGCGGGGCCGAAGCGCACCGCGGCCGTGCCGGCCAGCGCCGGGGCGAGCACGGCCGCGGCGTTGAAGCTGGCCGCCTCCAGCGCGTTGGCCCGAGCGAGCAGCGACGGCGGCACCAGCAGCGGGATCGTGCTGGTCACGCCACCGGTCAGCATCGGGGCACCGGCCCCGCCGGCAACGGCCAGCGCGAGCACCACCCAGCCGGGCGCGCTGCCGGCCACCAGCAGCATCCCGAGCAGCGCCGCGGCGAGCACGACCTGATTGGCCGCGAGCGCCGCGCGCCGGTGCGCGGACCGGTCGAGCCAGGCCCCGAGCACCGGGCCGGTCAGCACGCTCGGCAGGCTCGCGGCGGCGACCGTGGCGCCCGCCAGAGCCGGGCTCGCGGTGCGGTCGAGCACCAACAGCACGACCGCGACCGGCAGCATCTCGTCCGCCACCCGGCCGAAGGTCGCGGCCAGGTAGAACGGCCGGTAGCCCGGCAGCCTCCAAACCGAGGCCGCCCGCTCCGGTGACAGCCGGCCGTGCACGTCACGTACCCTATCGTATGCACGGACCGGCACTGGCCACGGGCCGGCCACGCCCGTCCACCGCAACGTCACGTGGGGAGGAGGCCAGCCAGGTGGCTGCCAACGAGGGACCGCTGGTCTTCGCCGGCTCCGCCAGCCCGCGCCTGACCAAGGAGATCTGCGGCCACCTCGGCGTTCCCGCCGGTCAGGGCGAGGTGCTGCGGTTCTCGGAGGGCACCCTGTTCCCCCGGGTGCTCGAGAACGTCCGCGGCCGCCGCGTCTACCTGGTGCAGTCGACCGTGTTCCCGGCCAACGACCACTTCATGGAGCTGCTGTTCTGGGTCGACGCCTTCAAGCGCGCGAGCGCCGCGTCGGTCACCGTGGTGATGCCGTACTTCAGCTACGCCAAGGGCGACAAGAAGGACGAGCCGCGGGTGTCGATCCGGGCGCGGGTGTGCGCCGACGCGATCGAGGCGTCCGGAGCCGACCGGGTGGTCACGATGGACCTCCACGCCGCGCAGATCCAGGGCTTCTTCCGGATCCCCGTGGACGACCTCTACGCCCGGCCCTTCCTGTGCGACGCGATCCGGGCCGAAGGGCTGACGGACGTGGTCGTCGTCTCCCCCGACGCCGGCTTCGCCAAGCGGGCCCGGATGTTCGCAAGCCGCCTGGGCGCACCGCTGGCCATCGCCGACAAGGTCCGCTACGACCACCGCGAGCGGGCCACGGTGATCGACGTGATCGGGGACGTCGCCGGGCGGGACGCGGTGCTGGTCGACGACTTCACGATCAGCGGGGGCACCCTGATCGAGGCCGCCCAGCAGCTCGTGGCGCGGGGAGCCCGGTCGGTGATGGCCGCCGTCAGCCACGGGGTGTTCGCCGAAGGGTCGATGCAGCGGCTGGACGCGAGCCCGATCCGGCGGCTGATCACGACCGACAGCGTCGAGACCCAGCCGGTGGCGCTCTCCGCCAAGGTGCGGGTGGTCTCGGCGGCGCCGCTGTTCGCCGAGGCGATCCGGCGCATCCACCACCGGGAGAGCATCAGCGGGCTGTTCCGGGACTGAGCAGGCAGACGTCGCCGAACTCGTGCCAGAGGTAGCCGGCGCGCAGGGCCTCGTCGTAGGCGGCGCGGAGGACCTCGTACCCGACGAACGACAAGGCCAGGTCAAGATGGCTGGCCTGCGGCTCGTGGAGGCCGGTGAGCAGGCCGTCCACCGCGCGGAGACGGTGGACGGCGTCGATGCGCAGCCGGGTGACCCCGGCGCCAGCACGTACCCGCCCCGTCTCTTCGGCGGCGGTCTCCAGCGCCCGCACCACGGTCGTGCCGACCGCGATCACGCGCCCCCCCACCGCGCGGCAGCGGGCCACCGCGGCGGCCGTCGCCTCTGGGACGCGGTACGGCTCGGCAGGCACGAAGCGGCGGTCGACCTCCGGGTCCCCGTAGGTGGACAGGCCGGCGTGCAGGCTGATGGTGGCCAGCCCCACGCCCCGCGCCCGCAGCTCCCGCAGGGTCTGGACGGTGAAGGGACGGCCGGCGCTCGGCATCTCGGCGGAGCCGGGAGCGGCCGCGAACACCGTCTGGTAGTGGTGCAGGCCCCAGCGCTCGGGGACGTAGGCGTATCGGACCGGATGGCCGGCGCGGTGCAGGGCCTCCAGCAGCCGCGGCCCGTCACGGTCGAAGGCGAGCCACACCATCGCCGGCACCTCCTCGTGCCGGCGGAGCACCCGTGCCTTGAGGCCACCGGCGAAGGCGAGGCGCTCGCCGGGGACCAGCGCGGGGGCCGCGGGGCGGGCGTCGGTGGGAACCAGCGCCGGGTCACCCAGGGCCGGCACGCCCAGGACGAGCGCGGCCCAGCGGTCCCCGTCCCTGCCGGCGAGCCGCAGCTCCAGCGGCGCGCCGGCCGCCGTCCACCCGCTCAGGCTCGCCGGCAGGGTGCGCGAGTCGTTGACGACCAGCAGGTCGCCGGGGCCGAGCAGCAGCGGCAGCTCGGCGAAGCGGCGGTGCTGGACCGCGCCGGTCGAGCGGTCGATCACCAGCAGCCGGACGCCGTCACGGCGCAGCCCGCGCGCCTCGGGCGGCGCGGCCGCCTCCAGCGCCGGCGGCAGGTGGAAGCGGACGTCACTGCGCACGCGCGGGCTCCGGGCCAGGAGCCGCGAACGCGGCCGCCTCGAAGCGCTGGCCGGTGACGCCAGCGGACTCGGGTGATGCGAGGTAGACGAACACCTCCGTGCGGTCCTCCGGCCGGGCCAGCTCCGCCGGGTCGTCGTCGGGCAGCGCGGCCGCGTGCATGGCGGTCGCCATGTCGCCGGGGTCGACCGAGTTGACCCGCACCCCCGTCTCCTCCAGCTCGCTGGCCCAGATGCGGGTCATCTGGTCGAGCGCCGCCTTGGACACGCCGTAGGCGCCCCAGCCCGGGAAGCCGACCACGCCCGCGTCGCTGGAGACGTTGATCACGCTCCCGTCACCTGCGGCGAGCATCGGGCCGAGCAGGGCCCGCGTGAGCAGGAACGGCCCGAGCAGGTTCACCTCGAGCACGCGGCGCAGGGCGTCGGGATCGGTGTCGATGAGGTACGGCAGCGGCGTCGGGCCCAGCTCGGAGGCGTTGTTCACCAGCACGTCGACGCGCTCGAACGCGTCGAGGGCGGTGGCCGCGAGGCGCTCGACCTCGACCGGGTCGCCCACGTCGGCGGTGACCGCGACCGCGCGGGCGCCCAGCGCCTCTACCTCAGTCCTCACCCTCTCGAGCGGACCGGCCCGCCGGGCGACGAGCAGAAGGTCAGCGCCCTCGAAGGCACAGGCGAGCGCGACCGCTCGACCAAGTCCCTGCGAAGCGCCCGTGACCAAGGCAGTTCGGCCGGCCAGCCGGCCGGTGGCAGTTCGAGCCATCGCTGACCTCCGTTGGTCCGAGGCGGATGGCGTCATAGTGCCGACGGCCCGCCGATTTTGTCAACGCAGATGTTGACTTATTCGCGCGGGCGGACCGGAGGCCCCACTGGCAAGCCATCACCGCCCCTCTGATACCATCCAAGCGCTTGCCACGGGGGTGTAGCTCAGCCCGGCAGAGCGCCTCCCTCGCACGGAGGAAGTCAGGGGTTCGAATCCCCTCACCTCCACCCCCACGAAAGCCCTGGTCAGCGGCTAGGGCTTGTTGGTGTTGCCGGAAGACTGTAAGGTGCCCCCACACCGGGTCTTCCGGAACTCTTCCGGCTCTCTTCCGGCTGAGCCCGCGCCACTCCCCCAGGCAACCCGGAAGGACGGTGCGCGATGGCCTTCGTCCGCGAGGTCAAGCCCTCACCACGCCGCCCCTGGCCGCGCTGGCGCGTCTACCACGAGACGGCCGACGGCGAGGTCAAGGTCGGAATCTACGACACCCAGCGCCAAGCAGAGAAAGTCCGAGACAAGGTCAACCGGTACGGCCTCGACGCCGTCGTGGGCGACCAACCGCCGCCGGCCGAGGACAAGTCCCAGATCAGCTTCGGTCAGTACGTCGCCGAGCGGTGGTGGCCGGCGTGGAAGCCCGCCCACCCGGCCACGGCGGTGGATACCAGGTACAAGCTCAATAAGCGCGTCCTGCCGGCGTTCGAGAGCATCCCGCTCGGCGATCTGGACGCTGACATGATCGGAACCTGGAAGGGCGAGCTGGTCACCGACGGGCTCACCCCCCAGAGCGTCAACACCTACCTGGCGCTGCTGAGCAAGATCCTCAACGCCGCCGTGGACAGCGACTACCTGGAGCGTTCTCCTCTGCGGCGCAAGAGCGGCGCGGGCCGCGTCGCCGCCGCCCGGAACATGCCGGTCGACAAGCGCGAGGTGTGGCTCACCCGCACACAGCTCGACGCGCTGGCCGACGGGATCGACCCCCGCTACCGGGCGCTGGTCCTCATGGCGGCGCTCACGGGCATGCGCTGGGGCGAGCTCATCGCGCTCCGCTGGCGGGACCCGCAGCTGGAGTCCCGGTTCAACGACGGCGCGTTAGTGCTACGTTCCTCAAAAGCGGTACATATGCTCTGTCTCGGATCGTTGCTGGTCAGAGCACCATCGGCCTGGCTGTGAGGGCAGCAGAGCCCGTCTTTCTGCACCGGATTTGACGAACGTAGCATTAGCGGTAGTTTGTTGGGCTGGGTAGACTGGAGGTTGCTACGATCCTGCCCGCTGCCAGGAGTTGACCTGCCGATGACCACCCGCCGCCCCTGCCCACCCGCACCCGGCCCGCTGGAGGCCTACGCGGCTCGGTTCGACCCCGCTCGGTTCGACCCCCTGCTGTCCAGCCTGGCGCAGCGCCGCGGCCTGCGCGACTACCTGCAGGGCCTGCTGCTGCCCCGTGACCGCAACAAGACCCTGACCGCGCTGGCCGACGCCGAGCCGGTCACCGGCGCCCAACACCGCGAGGTCCAGCGGCTGCAATGGTTTTTGTCGGAGTCGACCTGGGACCACCAAGCCGTCAACCAGCAGCGGATCCAGTTGCTGTGCCAGGACCCAGCCACCGCGCCACACGCCCAAGGGGTGCTGGTAATCGACGACACCGGCGACCGCAAAGACGGCCGCCACACCGCGCACGTGGCCCGCCAGTACCTGGGGTCGGTCGGCAAGACCGACAACGGCATCGTGGCGGTGACCAGCCTGTGGGCGGACGCGCGCTGCTACTGGCCGCTGCATCTGGTGCCCTACACGCCGGCGTCCAGGCTGGCGAAAGGCAAGAGCGACCCGGGGTTTCGGACCAAGCCCAAGCTGGCCGCCGAGCTCGTCGAGGCCGCCCAGCAGGCCAAGATCCCGTTCCGGGCGGTGGTGGCCGACTGCTTCTACGGCGACAACCCCGGGTTTGTCGAGGCGCTGGGTCGCGCAGGCGTGGCGTTCGTGCTGGCGCTCAAGCCCCGCAAGGGCACCTGGGCGCCGGCCGAGGCCGCCCACACCCCCATCGAGGCGGCCCGCGAGCTCGGCTGGGGTGGCCCACGGGCGCCCGGCCAGTGGCGGCGGGTCACCCGCCGCTTCCGTGACGGCCACACCGAGACCTGGTGGGCCGCGGACGCGGTGCTGGGCGGCTGGGGGCCAGCGGGGCCGCACCGGCTGGTGGTGGCCACCACCGACCCAGAGCGGCTGCCCAAGCTGACCACCTGGTATTTGCTGACCAACCTGGCTCGCCCCGCCTCGCGCCGCGCCCAGCAGGCCCAGCTCGGCGAGATCGTGCGGCTGTACGGGCTGCGCAACTGGGTCGAGCAGGGCTACAAGCAGGTCAAGGACGAGCTCGGCTGGGCCGACTTCCAGGTCCGCGCTGATCGGGCGATCCGCCGGCACTGGACGCTGGTGTGCTGCGCGTTCTCGTTTTGCTGGCATGCCGGTCAGGCCGAGGTGGCGGCGGCCGGGCCTGCGCCGCCTGCTGCCACGGCGGCGTTGCCGTCCTCACCGGCCGCCGGCCAGGCGGCCGCGCGGGGGGCCCGGAAACGTCGCGATCCCGACGGACTGCACCGCGGCGGTGGGCGTGGCGGTGTCGTGGCCCAAGGCGCTGCGGCGGGTGCGCGCCTGGCTGGCCCCGTGGGTGTGGCTGCAGCGCTGCTGGCGCGGATGGTCGGCCAGCCCGCCGCCCCGGCAGTTGCAGCAGGCGCTTGAGTGGGTTGGGGCTGGACAGCCGCTCTACCTCTACCTTCCACCATAGTCAACAAACTAC
>WNGF01000649.1_pt1 | contig 79015 bp, 75 predicted proteins | sample 5400641 | NCBI WGS metagenome assembly WNGF01 (sample SAMN13153371, study PRJNA577476) | soil metagenome | isolation source: 80 cm soil or saprolite under grassland replicate 2 | place: USA:California | collected 2016-06-15
CCGTGCAGCGCAAGGCCGTTCGCGATCGCGCTCATACCGAACTCGCGCACGCCGAAGTTCACGTAGTTGCCGCTGCTCGTGCGCGACACGGCCTTGCTGCCCGACCAGTTGGTGAAGACCGACCCGGTGAGGTCCGCCGAGCCGCCGATCATCTCGGGCAGCGCGGCAGCGAACGTCTCGATCGCCTGCTGCGACGCCTTGCGCGTGGCAACCGTTTCGCCCTTCGCGGCCTGCGCGGCGACGAAAGCTGCCGCTTTGCGCGAGAAATCGGCGGGAAGCTCGCCCGCGATGCGCCGCTCGAATTGAGCGGCTGCTTCGGGGTGCGCGGCGCGATACGCGGCAAAGCGCGCACGCCAGTCCGATTCGAGCGCCTCGCCGCGCTCGCGCGCGTTCCATCCGGCGTAAACGTCCTCGGGAATCTCGAACGCGCCGAAGCTCCATCCGAGGGCCGCGCGGGTCGCCGCGACTTCCTTCTCGCCGAGCGGCGCGCCGTGCGCGTCGGCGGTGCCCGCCTTCGCCGGCGCGCCTTTCGCGATGGTCGTCTTGCAGCAAATCAGCGTCGGACGGTTCGAGCGGTGCGCCGCGACGATCGCCGCATCGACGGCATCGACGTCGTGCCCGTCGACGTTCGGGATCACGTTCCAGCCGTACGCCTCGAAGCGGCGCGGCGTGTCGTCGGTGAACCAGTGCTTCACCTCGCCGTCGATCGAGATGCCGTTGTCGTCGTAGAGCACGGTGAGCTTCGCAAGCCCGAGCGTGCCGGCGAGCGAGCACGCCTCGTGCGAGATGCCCTCCATCAGACAGCCGTCGCCGACGGTCACGTACGTGCGGTGATCGACGATCGAGTGTCCGTCGCGATTGAACTCGGCGGCGAGCAGCCGCTCGGCGAGCGCCATCCCTACGGCGTTCGCGAGGCCCTGTCCGAGCGGGCCGGTGGTCGTTTCGACGCCGGGCGTGACGCCGACCTCGGGGTGACCCGGCGTCTTCGAGTGCAGCTGGCGAAAGCGCTTCAACTCCTCGATCGGAAGGTCGTAGCCGGTCAAGTTCAGCAGCGCGTACAGCAGCATCGAGCCGTGGCCGTTGCTCACGACGAAGCGGTCGCGGTCGGGCCAATGCGGATTGCCCGGGTTGTGACGCAGATGTCGGCGCCACAGCGCGACCGCGATTTCCGCCATGCCCATCGGCATGCCCGGATGGCCGCTTTTCGCCGCTTCGACGGCGTCCATCGCGAGCGCGCGGATCGCGTTCGCGAGCTCGGCTTCGGTCGGGGCCCCGGCGAAATCAGGTTGCGAGCGGGCGACGGCGGCGGATGTTGCGGTCATAGGCGACGCGGCGGAGTGAGTTGCGCGGAAAAGGGGACGGCGCGAATGCGAAGCGTTCGCGCGAGCCTTCGGAAGCGGCGAAAGCCTTGAACAAAATACCGACGCGCGCGCCGCGAGAACAGCTTGAAATTATCGCGCACGGCGCTACTTTGTGCAATAATCCAATGCTTTTCGACGCTTGGCGACAGTCCGGTAGCATGACGTGCCGGACGTCCGAACAAACGAATCAGTCGCGAAGAGGTCGAAGTCGAAGTCGAGCGTGTTGCGAGCCGGCGGTCATGCCAAATGAGCGCCGGCGCCTATGGGCTGCCCTTCTACCCGCGCCGAGCGGGGGTGGGGCTTTTTCATTATGGGGGACGCCCGATGGACGGCATTCATCTGTTAGGCGAGTGGCACGGCTGCCCTGCCCAAACGGCGGAATTCACCCGCGCCGACGCGCTGCGCGACGTCTGTCTCGACGCTGCCGCCGCCGCGGGGCTCACGATCGTCGGCGATCGCTTCGTCCAATTCGAGCCGCAGGGCGTCACCGGCACGGTGCTGCTCGCCGAATCGCATCTCGCGATCCACACGTGGCCCGAGCACGGCTTCGTCACGATCGACGTCTACGTCTGCAATTACACGACCGACAACACGGCGAAGGCGGAGCGATTGTTCCGATCGCTCGAGCGCACGCTCAAGCCCTCGCGCACGCAGTTCCATTCGATCCGGCGCGGAGGCCTCAATGCCTGACACGCCGGGCAAGGGCGGCGACATCGCGCCCGGCGTCATGACGGAGTACCTCACGGATGACTGGGGGTTCTTCGTCCGCTCGGCACGCGAATTCGAACGCTTCCGCTCGCCGTACCAGGCAGTCGAGGTGCACGACAGCGCCGATTTCGGGAAGCTCTTTCGCCTCGACGGCCACTTCATGACCTCCGAGCGCGACGAGTTCTTCTATCACGAGAACCTCGTGCACATGGCGGCCGTCACGCACCCTTCACCCGAGCGTGCGCTGATCGTCGGCGGCGGCGACGGCGGATCCGCCGAGGAGCTCCTCAAGCATCCGTCGATCAAGTCGGTGACGCTCGCCGAGATCGACCTCGCGGTCGTCGACATTTCGCGCAAGCACCTGCGCTCGGTGCACAAGGGCGCGCTCGACGATCCGAGGCTCACGCTCAAGATCACCGACGGCTTCGAGTACGTGCGCACGTCCGCCGAAGCCTTCGATCTGATCGTGCTCGATCTGACCGATCCCGGCGGGCCGTCGACGACGCTGTACACACCGGATTTCTACCGCGCGTGCGCGGCGCGCCTTTCGCCGGTGGGTGCGATGACGCTGCACGTCGCGAGCCCTGTCGCGCATCCGGATCGCATTCGCGCCGGCATCGCGGCGCTGCGTACGGCCTTTGCGCTCGTCACGCCGTACCTCGCGTCGGTGCCGCTTTACGGCGGCCTGTGGATGATGGCGTGCTGTTCGGGCACCCTCGATCCTCGCAAGCTCACGACGAACGAGATCGATCGCCGCATCGCGCAGCGGCATCTGCGCGACCTGCAGTATTACAACGGCGACGTCCATCGCGCCGCGCTCGCGCTGCCGAACTTCGTTCGCGCGCTCGTCGCCTAGACGCCCGGCGGACTCGAGTCCGCGGTTCGCCCGACAGGCCTGTAGGCGCTCCCCCACGCGCGGACGCGCCCTCCGCCGCTGCCTCCGCGCGGGCCGGTATCCGATGCTTGAAGCGTGGTTACTCGGCCCCATGTACGCGATACGGACCTGGAGAACCTATGCCCACGCCTGCGAAGCTTTCCGATGCGTTGCAAAGCGCCGATTTCGTATGGATCGACGGCGTCGTGTTCACGACCGAATACGCACGCGTTCCGGACGACGACACCGTCGCCGATGACGTGGTGCTCGAGGTGAAGCTCGGCGACACCGAAGTCGAATTCACGCGCGAAGAGCTTGACGCCGCCGAGCACATTGGCGAGGGTGTATATCGGCTCAAGTCCGGCGCACTGATGCGCTGCTTGTCGACGGCCACGATCCACTAGCCGTTTTGTTCGCGCAGCTTTGACGCAGCGCAAGGCGCGTCGAGCGGTGTGTTCACACCGTTTTGAAGTATGCTGCGCGCGTTCCTTCGCTCGCTGCGCACGTGCTACCGCTCGCTGCCCCTCGACCTGCGCCCGGCATTCCTGGGTTCGCGCTCTCCATCATTACATTGCATTGCTATCCTCGCCGCGCTGATCGCGGCGGCGCACGCGTATCAGTACCACCGACGACGCCGGTTCCCATCAGGCGAGCGTACGCTTTGCGACCGCCACGGTGACGTTCACGGCGATGCCCGGACAAACGTCTGTGCGTTTGTGCCGAGGGCACGTGCAGCCGGTCTAGCGGGGCGACAGCACGAAATCGAACGAGCCCGCGAGCGCGCCGGGCTCGCGATCCGGCGCCGGCGCCAGCGCGATCGTCAGCCGCTCGCGCGTGCCCGGCGGCGATCCGCCGAGCACGACGTCGCCATTGACATCGTCTCCGGCGACATAGAGCTGCGTGGTCAACGAGGCCGCCGCGGGATGGCGGATCGTGAAGTGCAGATGGGGCGGGCGGCCCGTGTACGCGACCGGGCGGATCGTCGTGAACGCGTAGCGACCGTCGGCATCGCTCGTCGCGACGCCATATCCCTGGAAATTCTCGTCGAGCGGGCCGGGATCGCCGACGTGGTGATAGCGGCCGGTCGCGTCCGCCTGCCACAGCTCGATCCGCGCGCCTGCAAGCGGTCGCCCGTCGCGCACAAGAACGCGGCCCGAAAGATAAAGCGGCGTGCCGCGTGCGCGCTCGGCGTGACCGTCGACGCGCGTGAGATCAGCGTCGCGCTCGGCCGGGAGCCTGCGCGGATAGAACGGTCCCTCGGTCTGGCTCGGCGTGGGCGCGAGCGGCGATTGGCCGAAGGCCGTGCGCGGGCCGGCGCACGCAAGCGCTGCAAGCGCGGCGACGACATGCCGCCGTCGCGAAAAGGCCGGTGCCAAAGCAGGGCGGGGTTTGCGCATCTCGAGCTTCGATGCCGGCGTGTCGTGTCGGTTCCGTCATGATGCGAATCGGATGGCGCCGCGTCCACACGCCCCGCGCGTGTGGCGATTCGCCACGGGGTTGACGTGGTCCATCGTATGCGCATATGCTCATATACCTATGAACAAGGCCCGGCGCCGCCCGAAGCGCTCCGCTGCTGCAACGACGTCGAGCGAGGACCGTGATTCGCTCGAGACCGTGTTCGCTGCGGTGGCGCGCTATTTCAGCCTGCTATCCGAGCCGACGCGCCTGAAGATCCTGCACACGATCTGCAGTGCGGAGCGCACGGTGTCCGACATCGTGACCGCGACCGGCGCCGGACAGACCAACGTGTCGCGCCATCTGTCGCTGTTGCACCAGGCCGGCGTCGTGACGCGCCGCAAGGACGGCAACTGCGTCTATTACAAGGTCGCCGATCCGATGTTCACCGACATCTGCCGCACGGTCTGCATGCAGATCGCAAGCCGCATCGATGATCGGGCGCCGCTGCGCGAAGACCTGCTCGAGTTCGCATCGCAACGATGAGCGCGCAGAACAGGACACCGGGCCGCATTCGTCCGGCCCCCGCGGCAACGACGCCGGTCGACGGCGCCGCGCGGCGCGGCTTCCTTCGACGCAGCGTCGCGCTGGGCGGCGGTTTGGCGGCGGCTTCCGGGCTCGGTCTCGCGCGCGCCGACGACGGCCGCAATCTTCCTCCGAACATTCCCGAGTCGAACCGCACGCTCGGTGCGCCGATTCTCGCGTCGCCGTACGGTGTGCCCTCGAAATACGAAACGAACATCCGTCGCCGCGAAAGCCCCGGGCTCACGCGCACCGCGCATTCGTCGGTCGCGTTCACGCCGCTGCAGAACCTCTTCGGCATCATCACGCCCTCGGGTCTGCACTTCGAGCGTCATCACGCCGGCGTGCCCGACATCGATCCGCACGAGCACCGGCTGATGATCCACGGCATGGTGAAAAATCCGCGGCTGTTCACGCTCGATGACCTGATGCGCTTTCCGTCGGTGTCGCGCGTCCACTTCATCGAATGCGGCGCCAACACCGGCATGGAGTGGGCGCAGGTCGCCGTGCCCACGGTGCAGTACTCGCACGGCATGATCGGATGCAGCGAGTGGACCGGCGTGCCGCTCTCGACGTTGCTCGACGAGGTCGGGATCGACCCGAAGTCGGCCTTCGTGCTCGCCGAAGGCGCCGACGGCGCGGCGCTCACGCGCACGATCCCGCTGTCGATGGCGCTCGACGATGTGATGGTCTGCTACGGGCAGAACGGCGAAATGTTGCGGCCCGAACAAGGCTACCCGCTGCGGCTGCTCGTTCCGGGCGTGCAGGGCGTGTCGAGCGTCAAGTGGCTGCGGCGACTGAAGATCGGAGACCAGCCGTGGAACACGCGCGAGGAGTCGCTGCACTACGTCGATCTGATGCCCGGCGGCAAGCATCGTCAATACACGTGGATTCACGAGGCGAAGAGCGTCATCACGTCGCCGTCGGGCGGACAGGTGATCCTCGACGGCGGCTATCACCAGATCAACGGTCTCGCGTGGTCCGGCCGCGGCAAAGTGAAGCGCGTCGACGTGTCGACCGACGGCGGCCGCAACTGGCGCACGGCGACGTTGCAGCAACCGGTCCACACGAAGGCGCTGACGCGCTTTCGCATCGACTGGAACTGGAACGGCGGCCCGGCGCTGCTCGCCTCGCGCGCCATCGACGACACCGGCTACGTGCAGCCGATGATCCGGCAGCTTCGCGCCGTGCGCGGCACGCGCTCGATCTACCACAACAACGCGATCCAGACATGGCGCGTCGATCCCAGCGGCGAGGTGAGCAATGTGCAAGTGCTCTGATGCGGTGCTCGTCGCGGTGTCGATTTTCGCGGCTGCATGCTGTGCGGCCGCGCAGGCGCGCGCGCCGTTCGGCTTCGGCAAGCCGGTGAGCGCACAGGAGATCGCCGGCTGGGACATCGACGTGCGGCCCGACGGCAAGGGACTGCCGCGCGGAAAAGGCAGCGTCGCGCAGGGACAGGAGCTCTACGACGCGAAGTGCGCGAGCTGTCACGGCACGTTCGGCGAGAGCAACCAGTACCTTGCGCTTGCCGGCGGCGTCGGCACGCTCGCGAGCGACCAGCCGGTGCGCACGACCGGCAGCAAGCTGAACTACGCGACGACGCTGTTCGACTACATCCGCCGCGCGATGCCGTTTGCCAATCCACAATCGCTCGCACCCGACGAGGTCTACGCGCTGACCGCGTACGTGCTCAACCTGAATGACATCCTGTCGGCCGACGCGACGCTCGACCAGGATTCGATCGTCGCGCTGAAGATGCCCAATCGCGACGGCTTCACGACCGCGACGGCAAGCCCGATACGCGCAACGTCGCGTGCATGAGCCATTGCATGACCGAGGTTCGCGTGTCGTCGGAGATGCCCGATTACGCACGCGACGCGCACGGCAACCTCGCCGAGCAGACGCGCTCCGTCGGTGCGGCCGCGGCGAATGCCGGCGCGCCGACACCGCCGATTTCGGCGGCGCAGCTCGCGCAGAAATCCGCGTGCACGGCGTGCCACGACGTATCGAATCGCGTCGTGGGCCCGGCGTTCCGCGAGGTTGCGCTGAAATACGCCGGCGATGCCGGCGCTGATCGCCGTCTCGAAGCGAAGGTCCGAGCCGGCGGCGCCGGCGTCTGGGGCAGCGTTGCCATGCCGGCGCAAACGCAGATCGCCGACGCCGACGTGCGCACGCTCGTTCGCTGGATCCTCGACGGCGCACGGTGATTTCGGCAATAAAGCGCGCCGTGCAACCGTAGCGCACGGCATAATAGAATTGCGTTTTTTGGAGAGCCCGCGATGAATACGACCCGCAGAAAAGTTCTGAAGAGCGGCGGCGGCATCACACTCGCTGCGCTGCTCGCGGCCGCCGGCTGGGCGCCGCGCGACGCGGCCGCGCAGTCGTGGAACAAGGCCGCGTTCGATACCCATTCGATGGACGAGACGCTGAAGGCGATCGGCGCAGGCGCGCCGGCGCAGAGTAAGGAAGTGACGTTCTTCTCGACGCCGGACATCGCCGAGAACGGCGCCGTCGTTCCGATCGGCATTGCGAGCGCCTTGCCGAAGACCGAGTCGATCGCGATCCTGGTCGAGAAGAACCCGAACATGCTCACCGCGATGTTCGACATTCCGGCCGGCACCGAACCGACGATCACGACGCGCATCAAGATGGGCCAGAGCTCGAACGTCTACGCGCTGGTGAAGGCCGACGGCAAGTACTACGTGGCGTCGAAGGAAATCAAGGTCACGTTGGGCGGCTGCGGCGGCTGACGCGGACAAACGGGAGCACGACATGGCAGATCCGATGAAGATCCGGGCGAACGCCGTCGGCGATTCGACCGAGGTGAAAGTGCTGATGAGCCACGAGATGGAAACCGGCCAGCGCAAGGATGCGCAAGGCAGGGCGATCCCGGCATGGTTCATCCAGACCGTCACGGCAACGTGGAACGGCAAGACGGTGCTGTCGGCGCAATGGGGGCCGGCGGTCGCGAAGAACCCGTTCCTGTCATTCAAGTTCAAGGGCGGCGCGAAGGGCGACAAGGTGCAGATCAACTGGGTCGATAACCGCGGCGACAAGCGGACCGACGAGGCCGTCATCGCGTGAGCTCGCGCGGCGCGCATCGACGCGCCGCGCTCACTGCGGAGGAGAAATGAAGCTCGATTCGAGGCGCGCGGCGCGCGCGGGGGCGTTCGTGCTGCTCGTCGCCGGCACGGTGGCGTTCGGCCAGGGCAGCACGGTCGATGAAATCGCGAAATACAGGCAGGCGCTGCAGGAAGGCAATCCCGCCGAGCTGTGGGAAGTGCGCGGCGAAGATTTGTGGAAGCGGCCGCGTGGCCCGGGCAAGGTCTCGCTCGAGCGCTGCGATCTCGGCCTCGGCGCTGGCGTCGTCAAGGGCGCGTACGCGCAGCTGCCGCGCTATTTCGTCGACGCCGACCGCGTGATGGACCTCGAGACGCGGCTTGTCTGGTGCATGGTCAAGCTTCAAGGCTTCACCGAGTCAGACGCGAAGAAGAATCCGTTCGGCGCCGGCAACGATCGCAAGTCCGACATGGAGGCGCTGGTCGCGTACGTCACGTCGGAATCGCGCGGCACGAAGATGAACGTTCCGCAGAGCCATCCGAAGGAGAAGGAGGCATACGCGCTCGGCGAGAAGATGTTCTTTTTCCGCGGCGGCACGCATGACTTCGCCTGCGCGACGTGCCACAGCGAGGACAACAAGCGGATCCGGCTGCAGGACTTGCCTAATCTCACGAAGACCGACGGGGCGCAGAAGGCGTATACGACGTGGCCCGCGTACCGCGTGTCGCAGGGCGAGCTGCGCTCGTTCCAGTGGCGTCTGTACGACTGCTTTCGCCAGCAGCGCTTTCCCGAGCTCGAATTCGGATCGGATGCGTCGATCGCGCTGACCGCGTTTCTCGCCCGCAACGCCAACGGCGCGCCATTCAACGCGCCGGCGATCAAGCGCTAGGAGGCCGCATGCGTCATCGCACGATTTACGTCATCGCATTCGCCGCCGTCGCGCCGATCTTCGCAGCCGGCTGCGCGAGCGGGCCGTCCGACACCGAGGTCTCCGCCAAGGCAGCGGCAATGCTCAAGGCTTCGTTCAAGGAGCGCGGTCAGGCGAAGCTCGACCGGCTCGACCAGGACGACACGCAGCGCGCGTGCACGCAAGCGGGCGTCGCACCACCGCCGCGCGACGTCGCCGAGCGCATCGAAAAGATCAATCTGGCCGCGGTCAAGTGGCCCGCCGACGGCAACTACACGGGCGACTGGAAAAACGGCGAGAAGATCGCCCAGGAGGGCCGCGGCATGCAGTACTCCGACGACCCGAAGGGACCTGTCGGCGCGAACTGCTACGCTTGCCATCAGCTGACGCCGCAGGAAGTGTCGTTCGGCACGATCGGCCCATCGCTCTACCAGTTCGGCAAGCAGCGCGGCTATACCGACGAGATGCGCAAATACGCGTACGGCAAGGTCTACAACGCCCAGGCGTATCACGCATGCACGAACATGCCACGCTTCGGCGCGAAGGCCATTCTGACCGAGGCCCAGATCAAGGATGTCACCGCGTTGCTGATGGACCCGCAGTCGCCGGTCAACAAGTGACGCTTCGATACGTCATCCCCGCGCAGGCGGGGATCCGGTGTCTCGCAACGAACGACGCTGGGTTCCCGCCTTCGCGGGAACGACGTTGCGCCAATCCGTCATGAACCGCCGCGACTTCCTCGAAGTGCTCGCGGCCGCGGCGACCGCGGGCCTTCCGATCGCATCGACATGCGCGCTCGCGCAGAGCGGCGGCGATGAGGCGTTCTACAACGTGCCGCGCTTCGGCAACGTCAGCCTGCTGCACTTCACCGACTGCCATGCGCAGCTCAAACCGCTGTACTTCCGCGAGCCGAGCGTCAACCTCGGGCTCGGATCAGCCGCGGGCAAGCCGCCGCATCTGACCGGCGAAGCGCTGCTGCGGCATTTCGGGATCGCGGCCGGCACGCGCGACGCCTACGCGTTCACGCATCTCGATTTCGACGCGGCGGCGCGCACGTACGGCGCGGTCGGCGGCTTCGCGTATCTCGCGACGCTGATCAAGCGCGTTCGCGCATCGCGGCCGGGCGCGCTGCTGCTCGACGGCGGCGACACATGGCAAGGTTCGGCGACGTCGTTGTGGACGCGCGGACAGGACATGATCGACGCGGCGAAGCTTCTCGGCGTCGACGTCATGACGGGGCACTGGGAATTCACTTACGGCGCCGATCGCGTGAAGGAGGTCGTCGAGCGCGATTTCGCCGGCCGCGTCGACTTCGTTGCGCAGAACGTCAAGACCGCCGACTTCGGTGATCCTGTTTTCACTCCGTACGTACTGCGCACGATCAACGGCATTCCGGTCGCCATCGTCGGACAGGCGTTCCCGTACACGCCGATCGCGAACCCGCGGTACTTCGTGCCGGATTGGACGTTCGGCATCCAGGACGACAACCTGCAGAAAGTCGTGAACGAAGCGCGCGGCAAAGGCGCGCATGTCGTCGTGCTGCTTTCGCACAACGGCATGGACGTCGATCTCAAGCTCGCCACGCGCATCTCCGGCATCGACGTGATCCTCGGCGGCCATACGCACGACGGCGTGCCGCAGCCGACGCTCGTCGCCAACGCCGGCGGCAAGACGCTCGTCACCAACGCCGGCAGTCACGGCAAGTACCTCGCCGTGCTCGATCTCGACATCAAAGGCGGCAAGCTCGCCGATTACCGCTACCGGTTGCTTCCGGTGTTCGCGAATCTGCTTCCCGCCGATGCGACGATGGGCGCGCTCGTCGAGAAGGTTCGTGCGCCCTATGCGGCGAAGCTCGGCGAAAAGCTCGCCGTGACGGAGGGGCTGCTGTACCGCCGCGGCAATTTCAACGGCACGTTCGACCAGTTGATTCTCGACGCACTGATGGCCGAGAAGAACACCGAGATCGCGTTCTCGCCGGGGTTCCGTTGGGGCCGATCGTTGTTGCCGGGGCAGCCGATCACATACGAGCATGTGCTCGATCAGACGGCGATCACGTATCCGTACGTGACGGTGAACGAGCTTACGGGCGAGACGATCAAGACGATCCTCGAGGACGTCGCCGACAATCTGTTCAATTCCGATCCGTATTACCAGCAGGGCGGTGACATGGTGCGCGTCGGCGGGTTGTCGTACGCGATCGATCCGAGCGCGAAGATCGGCAGTCGCATCAGCGCGATGACGCTCGGCGGCAAGCCGCTCGACGCGGCGAAGCGCTACAAGGTCGCGGGCTGGGCGCCCGTTGCCGAGGAAGCGAAAGCGGCGGGCGGCGAGCCCATCTGGGACGTCGTCGCGCGCTGGCTGCGCGCACAGAAGAGCGTCGCGCCGCGCACGCTCAACATGCCGAAAATCGAAGGCGTGGCCGGCAATCCCGGTCTCGCGTGATCGACTACAGGGAGATTCCAATGCGCCGTAACGCCATCGCGTGGCTCGCCGCGGCAAGCCTGTGCATCGCCGCGCCCGCAGCGGCGCAAACGAAATTGACGACGACGTTCACGACGCTGTCCACCGCCGCCGCGCTCACCGCCGCACAGACGGCGCTCGCGCGCTGTCAGAAGGATGGGTACACGGTGGCGGTCGCCGTGGTCGATCGCGGTGGTCAGCCGCTCGCATTGCTGCGCGACAACCTCGCCGGCGCGCATACGTCGCAAACCGCCATCGGCAAGGCAGCCACGGCCGTGAGCTTTCGCACCGACACGACCGAGCTCGCGGCGTCGACGCAGTCTGGCCGCGCGTCGAGCGGCATTCGCAATCTGCCGAGTGTCGTCGCGGTCGGCGGCGGCCTGATGATCCGCGCGAAGGGCTCGCTCGTCGGTGGGATCGGCGTCTCCGGCGCGCCGGGCGGCGACAACGACGACGTGTGCGCAAAAGCGGGCATCGCCGCGATCAGCGACGCGCTGGAACTGGAGTGAGTTTGTCGTTCCCGCGTAGGCGGGAACGACGCGCTGGAACTGGAGTGAGTTTGTCGTTCCCGCGTAGGCGGGAACCCAGTGTCTTGGCGAGCAACGACGCTGGATCCCCGCGGGAACCCAGTGTCTTGGCGAGCAACGACGCTGGATCCCCGCGGGAACCCAGTGTCTTGGCGAACAACGACGCTGGATCCCCGCCTTCGCGGGGATGACGTCAGACGACCGTCACGCGGGCGAACCGGCGCTTGCCCGCCTGCACGACGACCGTCGTGCCCGCCGCGATTGCAAGCGCCTTGTCGGCGACGACTTCGCCGTCGACCTTGAGGCCGCGCTGAGCGATCAGGCGCAGCGCCTCGGATGTCGAGTCGACTACCCCAGCTAGCTTCGCGACCTGCGCGATCGGCATCGATCCGCCCGTCGCGTGCAGCGTCACTTCCGGCATGCTCTCCGGCATCGCACCCTGCTTGAACCGCGCCTCGAATTCGGCGAGCGCATGCTCGGCCGCGTCCTTCGAGTGGAAGCGCGCCACGATCTCCTGCGCGAGCTGCACTTTCGCGTCGCGCGGATTGCGGCCCTGCGCGCATTCGTGCTTCAGGCGCGCGATCTCGTCAAGCGGCCGGAACGACACGAGCTCGTAATAGCGCCACATCAGCTCGTCCGAGATCGACATCAGCTTGCCGAACATCTCGTTCGGCGGCTCCGTGATCCCGATGTAGTTGTCGAGCGACTTCGACATCTTGTTCACGCCGTCGAGGCCTTCGAGCAGCGGCAGCGTCAGGATGATCTGCGGTTCCTGCCCGTAGTGGCGTTGCAGCTCGCGGCCGACCAGCAAGTTGAATTTCTGGTCGGTGCCGCCGAGCTCGACATCCGCCTTGAGCGCGACCGAGTCGTAGCCCTGCGCGAGCGGGTAGAGGAACTCGTGGATCGCGATCGGCTGTCCGCCCTCGTAGCGCTTGGCGAAGTCGTCGCGCTCGAGCATCCGCGCGACCGTGTATTTCGCCGCAAGCCGGATCATGCCGTCGGCGCCGAGTGCCGAAAGCCACTTCGAGTTGAACGCGACCTCCGTCTTCTCGCGGTCGAGAATGAGGAAGACCTGGTCGGTGTACGTCTTGGCGTTGGCGTCGATCTCGTCGCGCGAAAGCGGCGGCCGCGTGACGTTGCGCCCGGTCGGGTCGCCGATCAGCCCGGTGAAATCGCCGATCAGGAAGATGATGTGGTGGCCGAGATCCTGCAGCTGGCGCAGCTTGTTGAACTGGACGGTGTGACCGAGGTGCAGGTCCGGGCGCGTCGGATCGAAGCCCTCCTTGATGCGCAGCGGCTTGCCGCGGCCGAGCTTTACCGCAAGCTCGCTCTCGACGATCAACTCGTCGGAGCCGCGCTTGAACACGGCCAGCTGATGGGCGGCGTCGGTATTCATGGCATCGCGGCGTCTGCTAGAATCGCCGCTCGTTTTTGCTTGCGCGCCGTCGATGTCGAACCACAAACCCGAAATTCTATCGCAAAGCCGTCGGACGACCGCTTTGAGGTCGCGCTCGCGCGACGAGGTGATGACCCCGATTTTCTGGCTCGTCGTCGCCGCGATGTTCGCCTTGTCCGGCGTCGCCGCGTATGGATTTGCGCCGGACACGACTCTCGAAACGGTTCCGACCTACATGCTGGTGCGCGCGTTGCGAGTGCCGCAGCCCGTCGATCTGGGCGAGCGCGCGGCGCGCTATTGGCACGAGGAGCGCATCCGCCGCGGCGACACCGTCGGCAGCGTGCTCGCTCGAATGGGCGTCGATGACGCCGATGCGCTCGCTTTCCTGCACGCCGACCGCACGGCGCGCGCCGTCTATCAGCTCAAGCCGGGACGCCCGTTGCGCGTCGCGACCGACGACGACGGCCGCCTGCTCGAGCTGCGGATGATCGCGCCCAGCGGCGACCTGCTGACGATCGCGCGCGGCACGGACGGCTTCGACGCGTCGATGAGCGCCGCCCCCGTCGAAACGCGCTGGAAGATCGGCACCGGTGAGATCCGTTCGTCGCTGTATGCGGCCGCCGACAGCGCCGGTCTGCCGGACGCGATCACGATGCAGATGGCCGACGTGTTCGCCGGCGACATCGACTTCCACCACGATCTGCACGCCGGCGACCGCTTTGCCGTCGTCTACGAGATGCGCTACATCGACGGCGAGCCGGCAAGCCCGGGCCGCATCGTCGCAGCCGAGTTCGCGCACGATGTGAAGACGCTGCGCGCATTCCTGTTTCGCGACGACGCGGGGCACGAGTCGTATTACGGCGAGGACGGGCAGGCGCTGAAAAAGGCGTTCCTGCGCTCGCCGATGGAATTTTCGCGGATCACGTCCGGCTTCTCGAGCGCTCGCTTCCACCCGATCCTGCAGAACTGGCGTGCGCACAAGGGCGTCGATTACGCGGCACCGGTCGGCACGCCGGTGCGGGCGACCGCCGGGGGCATCGTGCTCTTCGCCGGCGAGCAGAACGGCTACGGCAACGTCATTCACCTGCAGCATCAGGGCGCTTTCTCGACGCTGTACGCGCACCTGTCGCGCTTCGCGCCGACGCTGCGACCTGGCGCGAAAATCGCGCAAGGGGACGTGATCGGCTTCGTCGGCCAGACTGGCTGGGCGACCGGCCCGCATCTGCACTACGAATTCCGGGTCGGCGACGAGCAGCGCGATCCGCTCACCGTCGCGCTGCCCGATGGCGAGCCGCTCGCCCCGGCGCACAAACCCCTGTTCCTGTCTGCGATCGCGCCTGCACAGGCGCAACTTGCGATCGCGCAGTCGCTGCCGCGCGCGTTCGCCGTCGCGGGCGACTGACACCGCGCCGCACGCGGCGCTCTGCTCCGATGCCGTGCGAGCTCTTCGTCGGTGTGATGACGGGCACGAGCCTCGACGGCGTCGATGCCGTCGTCGCCGATTTCGCGCCCGCTTCCGATCGCCGCTGCACGCTGCTCGGCGCGACGTCGCGGCCGCTGCCGCGGCCGTTGCGCGCGGAATTGTTCGCGCTGCAGGACACGGGGTCTGACGAGCTCGCCCGCGCGGCACGCGCAGCGAACGCGCTGGCCGACGCCTATGCCGAAGCGATTGCCGGCGCGCTCTCGGCGGCACGGCTCGACGCCGCAGACGTCGTCGCAGCCGGCGTTCACGGACAGACGGTACGCCATGCGCCGCACGAAGGCTGGACGCTGCAACTGAACAACGCGGCGCGCGTCGCCGAGCGCGCCGGGATGGCGGTGGTCGCCGATTTCCGCAGCCGTGACATCGCGGCCGGCGGCGAAGGCGCGCCGCTGGTGCCGGCGTTCCACGCGGCGCTGTTCGGCAGCGCCGACGAGCACCGCGTCGTCGTCAATCTCGGCGGTATCGCCAACCTGACGGACCTGCCGCCCGCAGGCCTTGTCCGCGGCTTCGACACCGGCCCCGGCAACGTGCTGCTCGACGCCTGGCATGCGCGACATCGGGGCACGGCGTTCGATCGCGACGGCATCTGGGCCGCGACCGGTCGAGTCGACGAGCCGCTGCTCGCCCTGATGCTCGCCGAGCCGTTCTTCTCGCGCACTCCGCCGAAGAGCACGGGCCGCGATCGTTTCAACGACGGTTGGATCGACGCGAAGATCGCCGAACGAGCGGCGCCCGTTGCGGCTGCCGACGTGCAAGCGACGCTTGTCGCGCTGACGGTGCGCACGATCGCGGCTGCGGTGGACGCGCATTGCGCCGGCGCGTGCGACGTTTACGTGGGGGGTGGCGGCGCGAACAATGCGGTGGTGATTGCAGCGCTTGCTCGCGCCCTCGCGCCGCGGCGCGTGATGACCACCGAAGCGGCCGGCGTTCCGGTCAGCGCAGTCGAGCCGCTCGCATTCGCATGGCTCGCGCGGGAGGCGCTCGCCGGTCGGCCGGGCAACCTGCCGGCGGTGACGGGCGCTCGAGGCCCGCGCGTGCTGGGTGCGATCTACCCACGCTGAAAGAAAGGGTGGGACTCGATTCCGCGAGAATCGAGTCCCACCCTTTGTTCGTGGCGCTTACGTCAGGCGGAGAACGACGATCCGCAGCCGCAGGTCGTCGTCGCGTTCGGATTCTTGATCACGAACTGCGCGCCTTCGAGCCCTTCCTGATAATCGATCTCGGCGCCGACCAGATACTGGTAGCTCATCGGATCGATCAGCAGCGTGACGCCGTTCTTCTCCATCGACGTGTCGTCGTCGTTGACGACCTCGTCGAACGTGAAACCGTACTGGAAGCCCGAGCAGCCGCCGCCGGTGACGAACACGCGCAGCTTAAGCTCGGGATTGCCTTCCTCCTCGATCAAGGACTTCACCTTGAGCGCGGCGCTGTCGGTAAAGACGAGCGGGGCGGGCATGTCGGTCATCGTATTCATGTACGTATTGCTCCTGTCTTCGCGTGGCATGACGGAACGCCCGCCTGTCCGCCGCAACCCTGCCGCCCGTATGGTGTTGGCGCAGTCAGGGTTGCGGCCCCGGCCATCACGTTCGGCCGGGCGTGTGCGGCCTCAATCGGCGGCCACACGTTTCAGTTCGACTACCGACGCAGTACCCGGTTCGGCGTGGACCAGCCGACCCTGCACGACCGCGCCGACGTGCATTTCAAGCGTCCGATACGCGATGTCACCGACCACCCGCGCCTTCGGCTGCAACTCGAGATAATCATTGGCCGTCAACGGACCGTTGACGGTGCCATTGACCACCACGTGCGACACACGAATCTCGCCGTCGATCTTCGCCTGCTCGCTCACGACCAGTGTGCCGGGCTCACCATCCGCCGCGACGACGTTGCCGTGGACTTCACCGTCGATGCGAAGGCCGCCGCTGAACGTCACGTCGCCGGTAACGACTGTTCCGGCGCCGATCAGGCTGTCGATGCGCTTCTGGGGGCTCGCACGCTTCTTACGTTCCCACATGGGTCCTCCCGGCTGTCTGATCAAGCTCAAGAAATCGTCGCATTGCGGGTAGCCCGCGGCGCCGAATGCCCGGCCTCGAACGCCCGCACGGTCAGCGCCCGCGGCGTCGTGCCCGCCGGCACCCGGAACGACCCTTCCACCCGCTGATAATACTTGAACCGCAGCTTGAGCGCTGCCGCCTGATCGGGCTGGTCGTCGGGCAGCGTCAGCCCGGACGTCCGCGGCGCCGCGTCCGAAGCGGCACCGCCGAGCGCGACCGACAACGCAAGATGACCGTCGAACTCGTCGCGCGGGTTGCCGCCGCGCACGACAAGCAGCGTGTAGCGCCAACGGTCGCCGCTTTCGCGCTCGATCGTTACGCTCTGGATGGAAAGCCCCGGCTGCTTGCTCGAGTCGGCGACGAGCTTGCGCAGGAACGCGAGCTCCTCTTTCAGTTGCGTCGCTTCGCCTTGCTGCTCGAGCGCCTGCTTGGACACTGTCGCAAGCGCTCCCTTGGTCATCTCGAGGTCGCTTTCGGCTTGCGTCGCGCGTGAGCGCAGCTCGACCGCCTCGCTTCGCAGTAGCACGGCCTCGGACTCGAGCGTTGCAATCCGCGCTTCGACCTCCTTGCGGTTGAAGCCGCCGAAGATCTGTCCGAAGTCGAAGCCCCACCACCACATGCCGCCGACGATCGCGGCGACGAGCACGCCGAGGGCGAGCCGCCATGGCCACGGCAGATGCGTTCGCACCGCCATGCGCGGCGCGTCGATGCCGAAATGCTGGCGCGCGCGGCGCCACCAGGCGTGGGACACCGTCGTTCGCGGCTAAGGCAACACCGGCAGCGCCGTGAGACCGGTCGTCTCGGGCAGGCCGAACATCAGGTTCATGTTCTGGACTGCCTGGCCGGCGGCGCCTTTGACGAGGTTGTCCTGCACGGCGAGGATCACCGCGATGTCGCCCCCTTCCGGACGGTGAACGGCGATCCGGCAGACGTTTGACGCGCGTGTCGAGCGGGTGTCGGGCGAGCTTCCGGCCGGCATCACGTCGACGAACGGCTCGCCGGCGTAGCGGCGCTCGAACAGCGCTTGCAGATCGACATCGCTCTTCGTGAGCCGCGCGTACAGCGTCGCCTGCATGCCGCGGATCATCGGCACCAGGTGCGGCATGAACACGAGCGATACCGGCGCATGCGCGACGCGACCGAGCTCCTGCACGATCTCGGGATGATGACGATGGCCGTTGACGCTGTATGCCCTGAAGTTGTCCGACGCCTCGGAAAAGATCAGTCCCATTTCCGCCTTGCGACCTGCGCCGGACACGCCCGATTTGCAGTCGGCGATCAAGTGTTCGGTGTCGACGAGTCCTTCTTCGAGCAGCGGCCACAGTCCGAGCTGCACGACAGTCGGGTAGCAACCGGGATTGCCGACAACGCGCGCGCGGCGGACGGCGTCGCGATTGAGCTCGGTCAGCCCGTACGCCGCCTGGGCGAGCAGCTCGGGGCATGCGTGCGGTATCCGGTACCACTTCTCGAACGCCGCCGGGTCCTTGATCCGGAAGTCGGCGGCGAGATCGATGATGCGCACGCCGGCGGCGACCAGCTCTCGCGCCTGTGCCATGGCGACGCCGTGCGGAGTCGCGAAGAAGACGACGTCGCAGCCGGCGAGCTCGGCGTGCGCCGGATCGACGAACACGAGCCGGTCGTATCGGCCGCGCAGGCTCGGGAACAGATCGGCGAGCCTCGTGCCAGCGTCCTTGCGCGACGTGATCGCGCGGACATCGGCCTCGGGGTGCGCGGCGAGCAGCCGGAGCAACTCGACGCCGGTATAGCCGGTTCCGCCGACGATTCCGATCTTGATCATGATTGCCTCGCGTTCCGGCGATTCTAACATCCGCTCTTATGACAATGGAATAATCCGGGCGGATCGCTCCCACCAAACGAAGAAGGCCGCCTCTCCGGCGGCCTTCGCTCGATCTTTCGCGCCGTGAGGATCAGCGCTTCGAGAACTGCTTGCGTTTGCGCGCCTTGTGCAAGCCGACCTTCTTTCGCTCGACCTCTCGCGCGTCGCGCGTGACGAGGCCCGCTTTCGACAGCGTCGGCTTGAGCGCCGTGTCGTAGTCGATCAGCGCGCGCGTGATGCCGTGGCGAACCGCGCCGGCCTGACCGGATTCGCCGCCGCCCGCGACGTTGATCATGATGTCGAACGTCGTCTCGTGGTTCGTGAGCTTCAGCGGCTGGCGGATCACCATGCGGCCGGTGTCGCGCGAGAAGAATTCGTCGGCGGGCTTTTCGTTGACGACGATGGTGCCGGTGCCCTTTTTCAGGAACACGCGCGCGACCGCGCTCTTGCGACGGCCCGTTCCGTAATAGTAGTTGCCGATCATGAGGGTCAGATTTCGAGGGGTTTGGGTTGCTGCGCGGCGTGCGGATGTGCGTCGCCGGCGTAGCACTTGAGCTTCTTGATCATCTTGTAGCCGAGCGGTCCCTTGGGCAACATGCCCTTGACCGCCTTCTGGAGCGCGCGGCCGGGAAAGCGCTGCTGCATCTTCGAGAACGTCGTCGTCGTAATGCCACCGGGGTAGCCGCTGTGCCGATGGTAGAGCTTGTCATCGGCCTTGTTGCCCGTGACGCGGATCTTGTCGACGTTGGTGACGACGATGAAGTCACCGGTATCCATGTGCGGCGTGAAGATCGGCTTGTGCTTGCCGCGAAGCCGAAGCGCGATCTGGCTCGCGAGCCGGCCGAGCACCTTGTCGGTGCCATCGACCACGTACCAATCCCGCTGGATATCCTGCGGTTTGGCGGAAAAGGTCTTCATTGGGGAACCTGTCTGTTTCGGACCGCTCGCGGCAAGGCGCGGGCGATCGAGCAAAGTCTTGCATAATAATATGTTAGCGACTCGCCTGTCAAACCGGTCATCGGTGTGCGAACCGTGCGCGGCGACCTGGAACGAGCGTGGTCGTAGGGGTCTTCGAGGGTTTTTCCGCTTTTGAAGTAAGCGCACGCTACATGTTATTGCACGGCGAAATCTGCCACGACGACCGCCTGGAGAGACGATGAAAACGCGAGTCAAATGGAGCGAAGGCGTGTCGTTCGTCGCCGAGAGCGGCAGCGGTCATGCGATCCTCGTCGACGGCGCGCCTGACGCGGGCGGTCGAAATCTCGGGCCCCGCCCGATGGAGCTCGTGTTGATGGGCGCGGCCGCCTGCACGGCGTTCGACGTCGTCTGGATCCTCAAGAAGGCGCGCCAGCCGATCGCCGATTGCGTCGTCGATGCACAGGCGACGCGCGCGGCCGCCGAGCCGAAGGTGTTCACGGCGATCCACCTGAAGTATGGCGTCGCAGGTCGCGGCCTCGATGCGCGCCAGGTCGAGCGCGCCGTCAAGCTGTCGAAGGAGAAATACTGTTCGGCGACGCTGATGCTCGCGAAGACGGCCGAGATTACGTACGAGATCGCGATCGTCGACGCCGACCGCGTGCCCGCGGCGGACGTGCGCTGACTCGCTCGCGCCAGGGCCTGTCGGCCTCCCTAATTACCCGGCATCGGCACGCCGTCGGTCGACGGCGTCGTGACCGTGTCCGACGTGCCGTCCGCGCGCTCGGTCGGCCGTGGAAGGATGCCGCGAACGACCGCCTGAGCCGTGACGCGCAAAGGCTTGCCGTCGGCGGTCGTGAACTCGAGCGCGAAGGGCACCGAGTCGCCGGGGCGCACGAGCCGCGTGATCTCGCGCAATTCCACGAACGCGCCGCGCGGCGCGAGCCGAAGCTTGCCTCCAGCCGAAATGTCGATCGCGGACACCGGCTTCGGCGTCGCGCCGTCGCCGGTTGCTTCGCCCACAAAAAGCGCGGCGCGCTTGGCCGCCTCCGAAGCGGCGCCGACGAGTTTCACCGGCGTGTCGCTCGTCACATCCGCATAAAGGGGCGTTGCCGGTTGATCCGGATTGGCGGGTCGCACCCATGCGTTCTCGACGCGGATGATGGGATCGGCGGCGAGCGCGAGCGCGGGCGCGATCGCGCATGCGCTGAGCGCGGCGACCCGGATCGTGCGCGCGTTCATTTCGGATCGCGCAGCAGCCGGATGAGACTCGACGTGTCCCACCGTCCGCCGCCGCGCGCCTGGATGCGTGCATAGAACTGATCGACGAGCGCGGTCACCGGCAATGCGGCGCCGTTGTCGCGCGCGGCCGCGAGGCAGATGCCGAGGTCCTTGCGCATCCAGTCCACGGCGAAGCCGAAATCGAACTTGTCGGCGGCCATCGTCTTGCCGCGGTTGTCCATTTGCCACGACTGTGCGGCGCCCTTGCCGATGACGTCGAGCACCCGCTCGACGTCGAGGCCTGCGCGAGTCGCGAAGTCGATGCCTTCGGCGAGCGCCTGCACGAGACCGGCGATCGTGATCTGGTTCACCATCTTCGTGAGCTGACCGCTGCCGGGTCCGCCCATCAGCGTCACGGCGCGCGCGTAATGCGCGAGCACCGGCTCGGCGCGCGCGAACGTCTGCGCATCACCGCCAACCATGATGGTGAGCTTGCCGTTCTCGGCGCCCGCCTGTCCGCCGGACACCGGCGCATCCAGAAAGCCCACACCTTTCGCCTGCGCCGCGTGATAGATCTCGCCCGCGACTTGCGCGGATGCCGTCGTATGGTCGACGAGGATCGCGCCGTTCGCCATGCCGGCGAGCGCGCCGTCGGCGCCTGCGGCGACGGTGCGCACGTCGTCGTCGTTGCCGACGCACATCAATACGATCTGTGCTCCGCGTGCGGCGGCCGCGGCCGTTGGCGCACTCGAGCCGCCGTACGTGTCGACCCACTTCGCCGCTTTCGCCGGCGTGCGGTTATAGACGGTGACGTCGTGCCCGGCGCGCGCGAGATGTCCGGCCATCGGAAATCCCATCACGCCCAGTCCGAGGAACGCGAGCTTCATTGCGCAGACGACTCCTTGTCGAGTGATGCGCGCGCGGCGGCAATCGCCGCGCGCACGCGTGCGGGCGCGGTTCCGCCCGGATGGCTGCGGCTCGCGACCGATCCTTCGAGCGTCAGCACGCCGAAAACGTCGTTTTCGATCTCGTTTGCGAACGCCTTGAGCTCGGCAAGCGGGAGCTCGGCAAGATCGAGATGCTTGCCTTCGGCATGGCGCACGGCGCGTGCGACCGCTTCGTGCGCGTCGCGAAACGGCACGCCTTTGCGAACGAGATAATCGGCGAGATCGGTCGCCGTCGAAAAGCCCTCGCGCGCCGCGGCGCGCATCCGCTCGACGTTCGGCTCGATACCGGTTGCGACGAGATCCGTCATCACCGCGAGCGAATCGCCGAGCGTGTCCACCGTATCGAACATCGGCTCCTTGTCTTCCTGATTGTCCTTGTTGTACGCGAGCGGTTGTGCCTTGACGAGCATCGCGAGCGCAACGAGGTGTCCCACCACACGTCCCGTCTTGCCGCGAACGAGCTCGGGTACGTCAGGGTTCTTCTTCTGCGGCATGATCGAGCTGCCGGTGCAGAAGCGGTCGGCGAGCGTGACGAATGCGAATCGCGGGCTCGTCCAGAGCACGAGCTCCTCGGCGAAGCGCGACAGATGCAGCATCGCGATCGACGCGCACGCCGCGAATTCGATCGCGAAGTCGCGGTCGGAAACGGCGTCGATCGAGTTCTCGCACAATCCCTCGAAGCCGAGCTCGCGGGCGACGCGCTCGCGGTCGATCGGATAGCCGGTTCCGGCGAGCGCCGCGCTTCCGAGCGGCAGCCGGTTGACGCGGCGGCGGCAGTCGACGAGGCGCTCGCCGTCACGCGCGAGCATCGCGTCGTAGGCGAGCAGATGATGGCCGAACGTCACTGGTTGCGCGACCTGCAGATGCGTGAAGCCGGGCATGATCGTATCGGCGTGCCGCTCTGCGAGATCGAGCAGCGCGCGACGCATCGCGACGATTTGCGCGACGTGCGTGTCGATCGCGCCGCGCAACCACAGCCGCAGATCGGTTGCGACCTGGTCGTTGCGCGAGCGTCCGGTATGCAATCGCTTGCCGGCATCGCCGACGAGCGCAACGAGCCGCTTTTCGATATTGAGGTGGACGTCCTCGAGGTCGCGCGACCATGCGAACTCGTTGCGCGCGATCTCATCCCCGATCGCCGCGAGGCCCCGTTCGATCGCCGCGAGGTCGTCCGGCGACAGCACGCCGGCCGCCTCGAGCATCCTGGCGTGGGCGAGCGAGCCGGCGATGTCGGCTTCGGCCAGCCGGCGGTCGAAATCGACGGAAGCCGTATAGCGCTTGACGAGTTCCGTCACTGGCTCGCCGAAACGGCCGGACCAGCCGCGGCGGGCGGAGGGGGACGGCGGCGACGGCGCTGCGGGGTTTCGTTCGGCCATGCAATCGGGCGCGGGCTCGCGAAGTCCTTGGCGCGACAGCGTTTCGGCGCCGGCTTGCCTGGTTGCAGGACATTGCCGACAATTGCCGCGCCGCAGCGATCGCAACTCACGGGCGCTCGCTTAGGACGTCGGCATGAAGCTTGCATCACGCCTTCCGTATGGCTCGGATTATAAGACAAAATTCGACAGCGCCCGCGCTTCCGGACTTCCGAAACCTCGGAACCGTGCTGCGAATCCTGCTCGCGGTCAACGCCGTCGCGGCCGTCGCGGCGCTGGTTCGCGCCCAGTCCGGCGTCGCGTGGTCGGCCGAATGGCTGGACGTCGTGTCGATCGTCGAGCCCCAGTTGCTGCTCGAGCTCACCGCGCTTTATGCGCTCGGGCCGTGGCTCGCGCAGCAGCCGTACACGACCGGCGCATGCATTGTCGCGGCGATCGGTGTCACGGCGGCAATACTGGTCCACATTCTGCTCGGCGCCTACGTGCCGCAGCCGCGAATCGCACTGCTCCGCCAGCTCGTGCTGACGCTCGCCGCGACCGGCGTGCTGCTCTACTACTTCCGGCTGCTCGCGAAGGCGCTGTCGCCGGCGATCACCGAGGCGCGGCTGCAAGCGCTGCAGGCGCGCATCCGGCCGCACTTCCTGTTCAACAGCTTGAACGCCGTGCTGTCGCTCGTGCGCAGCGAGCCGAAGCACGCCGAGGTCGCGTTGCAGGACATGGCCGATCTCTTTCGTGTGCTGATGCGCGACAACCGCGACCTGGCGCCGCTTGCCGACGAAGTCGAGCTCTGCCGGCAATACCTGGCACTCGAGAAGCTGCGGCTCGGAGAGCGGTTGCAGGTCGAGTGGCACTTGACCAGCATGCCCGGCGACGCACTGGTGCCGCCGCTCGTGCTGCAGCCGCTACTCGAGAACGCCGTCTACCACGGCATCGAGCCGTCGAGCGAGCCGGGCGTGGTTTCGATCAACATCTTCTACAAGGGCGGCGATGTCCACGCGCTGCTGCGCAACCCCTACCGCGTGACCGGCGGTCGCCATCACGGCGGCAACAAGATGGCGCTCGACAACGTGCGCGAGCGGCTCAAGCTGCATTTCGATACCGAAGGCTCGCTCGAGTCGAGGGTCAAGGCCGACGCGTACGAAGTGCATTTGAGAATGCCGTATCGGACGGCGACGCACACCGAGCGGCCCGCGAACGAGCGCTCGCAGCCGTCGAGCGACGCGCGCGCCGAGCGCGGCCGCACCGAGCGCGTTCCTCTCGCGCCGCCGATCGCGACACCCAAGCCGGAGGCTTCCCGTGGTTGACGCACCGCTGCGATTGCTGATCGTCGACGACGAAGCGCCTGCGCGCAGGCGGCTGCGCGAGCTGCTCGACGACTGCGCGACCGCTCTGCCGCTCGCGATCATCGGCGAAGCCGGCAGCGGCCGCGAGGCGATGGAATTGCTCGCCGCCATGCCCGCCGACCTCGTGCTGACCGACATCCACATGCCGGACATGGACGGCATCGAGCTCGCTCGCCATCTGCTGAAGCTGCAACAGCCGCCGGTGCTCATCTTCACCACCGCTTTCCACGAGCACGCGTTGCAGGCGTTCGAGCTGAACGCCGTCGACTATCTGATGAAGCCTGTGCGCGTGCAGCGCCTGCTCGCCGCGCTGCAGAAGGTGCCGCGACTGAAGCCGCTGTCCGTCTCCAGGCTCGAGCAGCTGCCGGCGAACGCGCGCCGCTTCCTGTCGGTGACCGAGCGCTCGCGAGTCGTGCTGGTGCCGATTGCCGACATCGTTTACCTGAAGGCTGAGCTCAAATACATCACGATTCGCACCGCCACGCGCGAGTTTCTGCTCGAGGAGTCGCTCACGAAGCTCGAGGAGGAGTTCGGCTCGCGCTTCGTGCGCGTGCACCGCAATTGCATCGTCGCGCGCGAAGCGATCCGCGGCTTCGAGCGGCGTGTGGGCAACGAAGGTGACGCGCACTGGGAAGTGCTGCTGAAGGATGTTCCGGAAACGCTTCCGGTCTCGCGCCGCCAGCAGTCGGTCGTGCGCGAGCTGGGTCGCGAGACGACGATCTGATTGTCATCCCCGCGAAGGCGGGGACCCAGTGACTTTCGTGAAAGACGCTGGATTCCCGCCTTCGCGGGAATGACGGCGGCGGCGCGCGGTTTGGTAAGCTCGCGCCTTCCGCGTCTGCCTCCGAAGGTCCCGCATGGCTTCCACGCGCACGTTGATCTGCGGCTCGCTCGCGTACGACACCATCATGGTGTTCCCCGATCGCTTCGCACGGCACATCCTGCCCGAGCAAACGCACATGCTGTCGGTGTCGTTCCAGATCGGCGAGATGCGACGCGAATGGGGCGGTTGCGCGGGCAATATCGCGTACGGTCTCAAAGGACTCGGCGGCGAGCCGGTCGTGATGGCGACGATCGGCGACGACGGCGCGCCCTATCGCGAGCGCTTCGCGCAGCTCGCCATCGCGGCGGACGGCGTGCGCACGGTCGCCGGCACGTACACGGCGCAGGCGTTCATCATCACCGATCTCGACGACAATCAGATCACCGCGTTCCATCCCGGCGCGATGAATCGCTCGCACGACAATCGCGTCGGCGACGTCGAGCGCGTCGGCCTCGGCATCGTCGCGCCGGACGGCAAGGACGGCATGCGCTCGCACGTCGAGCAGTTTGCGGCGGCGAAGATCCCTTTCGTGTTCGATCCGGGACAGGGACTTCCGCTGTTCACCGGCGACGAGCTCATCGAGATGATCGATGCGGCGACGTATCTCGCCGTCAACGATTACGAGGCGAAGCTTCTGACCGAGCGCACCGGCATGAGCGAGCGCGAGCTCGCCGCACGCGTCGACGCGATGGTCGTGACGCTGGGCGCCGAGGGCTCGCGCATCCATGCCGGCGGCGTCATGCTGCACATACCGGCGGTGCGGCCCGAGGCGCTCGTCGATCCGACCGGGTGCGGTGACGCCTATCGTGCGGGACTGCTCTTCGGCATCGCGCAACGATGGGACTGGCCGCGCATCGGCGGCCTCGCGTCGATAATGGGCGCGCTCAAGATCGCATCGCGCGGCGGACAAAACCATGCGGTCAACCGCGACAAGATCGGGACGTTATACTACGACGCGTTCGGTAAGCATCTCTGGTGAGGTCAGCATGCGTGCATTCGCGAATCTGCGTCCCGCCGCGATCGCCGTCGTCGCCGCCGCGCTCGTCGCGGGCTGCGCGGCGCCGCGTTACGGCGACACGTATTATGGTTATCAGGCGAACCGCGCCCAATCGGTCGAGATGGGTGTGGTCGAGGGCGTTCGCCTCGTCAATCTCCAGGGTCCCAACACCGGTGTGGGCACCGTCGGCGGCGCCGCGCTCGGCGGCATCGCCGGCAGCACGATCGGCGGCGGCAGTCGCGCTAACGCGGCAGGCGCGATCGCGGGCGCAATCCTCGGCGGCGTCGTCGGCACCGCGATCGAGCAGGACGCAAGCCGTCGGCAAGGCCTCGAAGTCACCGCCCGGCTCGACTCGGGAAGGATGATCGCCGTTGTTCAGGACGGCGGCGAATCGTTCCGTCCCGGCGACCGCGTGCGCATCCTGTCCGACGGCCACACGACGCGGGTCACGCACTAGGCGACAGGCCGTCGAGTCGATGGCGCGGGACAAGGCTCGCCGGTCGCCGCTGCCGGTGCGCCTGTACCGCTCCATGCGCGTGTCCGTGCATCTGGCGGAAGGACTCGCGACCACGGCGTTCGTGTTTCCGTGGATCGCCATGCCCAAGCGGCAGGCGCTGATACGCGGTTGGAGCGCACGGCTCCTGCGCATCCTTCGGGTCGAAGCGCGCCTTCACGGCGTGCCCGCGCAACCGTTGCCCGGCAACCTCATCATCGTCGCGAACCACATTTCGTGGCTCGACATTTTCGTGCTGAACGCGCTGCAGCCGGCGCGCTTCATCGCGAAGTCCGAGCTTGAGCGCTGGCCGCTGGTCGGCCGGCTGATCGCAAGCGTCGGCACGCTGTTCATCGATCGCACGCACCGGCGCGACGCGCACAAGATCAATCGCCACGCCGCAGAGGCGCTCGCGCGCGGCGACGTGATCGCGATCTTCCCCGAAGGCACGACGACGCACGGCCGCGACGTGCTGCCGTTTCACGGATCGCTGTTGCAGCCGATCGTCGAGGCGCAGGGCCACGTGCAACCGATCGCGATCCGATATCGGACGCCGGCCGGCGAGCAGACCGACGCGCCCGGATACGTCGGCGAGACAACGTTTCCGCAGTCGTTCTGGCGGGTCGTGAGCGAAAGCATGCTGATCGTCGAGCTGCATCTCGCACCGCTCGTACCCGCGCGCGGCGTGCACCGGCGCGTCGTCGCGCGCGCGGCGGAGGAGGCGATCCGTTCGGTTCTGGCGGCGGCTAGCGCGACGGCTTCGGTTTCACCGGTTGGCGCGCCGGAACCTGGAACACGCGATCGTCATCAAGCCTGATCGCGGTCAGCGTGCCGCCCCACAGGCAGCCGGAGTCGAGCATCAACACATTGGGCGCGAGCATCAGCTCGAGCGTCGACCAGTGTCCGCAGACGACGGTGACACGCGCGGAAGCGCGCGACTCGTGCGCGAACCACGGCTTGAATCCCGGCGGCGTGAATTGCGGGCCGCGCTTTTCGCGAAAATCCATCCGGTCGTCCGCCGTGCAAAAGCGCAACCGCGTGCAGACGTTGACGATCGCGCGTAACCGATCGAAGCCTTCGAGGTCGTCGCGCCATGCATGCGGCTCGTCACCGTAGAGCCCGGCGAGGAACTCATCGTGGCGTTCGCTCGCGAGCATCGCCTGCACCTCACGTGAGAGCATCAGCGCCGTTGCCGGCGTCCACGACGGCAGCAACCCCGCGTGCACGAGCAGCCGCTCGCCTTCGACGACGACGAGCGGCCAGCTTCGCACCCACGCGAGCAGCTCGTCGCGGTCGGGCCGAGCGCCTTGACCTCGCGCATGACGGCAAGCGAGCCCGGTCCCCGGTTGACGAGATCGCCGACGAGCCACAGCCGGTCGTTCGCCGGCGAGAACGCGATCAGATCGAGCATCTCGCAGAGCTCGCCGTGGCAACCCTGTATGTCGCCGATCGCGTAAAGGCTCATCGGGTGCGCGCCGCGCGGCGCTTCGAATCCAAGTAGAATCGGCGCGAATTCTAGCAGGCCGTCTTCGACGCAATTCCCCGCATGTCGTTCCCCCTGAATCCCGCGCAGCGCGAGGCCGTGTGCTACGTCGACGGCCCGTTGCTCGTCCTCGCCGGCGCGGGCAGCGGCAAGACGCGCGTGATCATAGCGAAGATCGCGCACCTGCTCGAGCGCGGCCACGCGCCGGACGCGATCGCTGCGATCACGTTCACGAACAAGGCGGCGCGCGAGATGCGCGAGCGTGCCGCGGGCATTCTCGCGCGGCAGGGCAAGCGCCATCTCGCGCGCGATCTCGCGATCTCCACGTTCCATGCGCTCGGGCTTCGCATCCTGCGCGGCAATGCGAAGACGGTGGGGCTGAAGCCCGCCTTCTCGATCCTCGATCCCGACGACATCGAGCCGATCGTCGGCGAGCTGATGCAAACGGCGGACCGCTCGCGCGTCCGCGCGGCGCAATGGAAAATCAGCCAGTGGAAGAACGCGCTCGTCGCGCCGGCCGCTGCGGCAAAAAGCGCGAGCAACGACGATGAGGCGACGGCGGCGAGCGCGTACTTGCGCTACGACGACACGCTGCGAGCCTACCAGGCGGTCGACTTCGACGATCTCATCCGTCTGCCGATCGCGCTGCTTTCGAGCGACGCGGCCGCGGCGGCGAAGTGGCGCGCACGCTGCGCGTACCTGCTGATCGACGAATACCAGGATACGAACCCGGCGCAGTACCGGTTGTTGCGCGAGCTCACAGGGGAGCGCGCAGCGTTCACGGCGGTCGGCGACGACGACCAGGCGATCTACGGCTGGCGCGGCGCATCGCTCGACAATCTCGGCCAACTGCCGCGCGACTATCCGGCGCTCAAGGTGGTGAAGCTCGAGCAGAATTATCGTTCGACCGTTCGCATCCTCAGGAGCGCGAATGCGCTGATCGCGCACAACCCGAAGCTCTTCGACAAGCGGCTGTGGAGCGAGCTCGGGCACGGTGACGCGCTGCGCGTGACGCCGGCTGCCGATGACGAAGCGGAAGCCGAAGGCGTCGTGCGGCGCATCCTCGCGCATAAGTTCGAGCACCGGACGCGCTTTTCCGATTACGCGATCCTCTACCGCGGCAATCACCAGGCGAAGGTCTTCGAGCAGCAGCTGCGTGAGCAGAACGTCGCGTACGCGATCTCTGGGGGCCAATCGTATTTCGAGCGCGCCGAGATCAAGGACCTGGTCGCCTATCTTCGGCTGATGCTCAACGACGACGACGATCCGGCGTTCATCCGCGCGGTGACCACACCGAAGCGCGGCATCGGAGGCACGACGCTCGAGAAGCTCGGTGCAATCGGCGCGAAACGGCACGAGAGCCTGTTCGCCGCTGTGTTCGCCGAGGAAGCGAAGAGCATGTTGCCTGCACGCCAGCGCGACATCCTGTCCGCGTTCTGCGCACTGGTGAACGATCTGAAGTTCCGTGCCGAGCGCGAGCCCGCGGCGCGATTGCTCGACGAGCTCGTCGCGAGCATCGGCTACGAGGACTACCTCGACACGACCTGCGAGCGCAGGCAGGCGCAGGCCCGATGGCAGAGCGTGCGCGACTTCATCGGCTGGCTCGGCGCGAAAGCGGAAGCGGACCGCAAGACGCTCATCGAGCTCGCGCAGACGATCGCGCTCCTGACGATGCTCGAAGGGCAGGAAGAAGCGCAATCCGACGCCGTGCGGCTTTCGACGCTGCACGCGGCGAAAGGGCTCGAGTTCCCGCACGTGTTCCTGGTCGGGCTCGAGGAAGGCATCCTGCCGCACCGCGAGGCGGTCGCTGTCGGCAACGTGGACGAAGAGCGGCGGCTGATGTATGTCGGGCTCACGCGCGCGCAGCGAAGCCTGCATCTGTCGTTCTGCCGCAAGCGCAAGCGTCACGGCGAATGGCACGATGCACAACCGTCGCGGTTCCTCTCCGAGCTCGCGCAGGACGATCTGCGATGGGCGGGCGCGCCCGTTCCCGCGGACGAAGCGGCGCGCGAGAAGGCGGCCGGCAGCGCACGCCTTGCGCAGCTGAAATCGATGCTCGCACGATGACTTTCGCCGTGTGCGGGGCGTAAACTGCCGCGCACGGCTCGAACGCGCCCGAAAGGAGACCTCGATGAGCGAGCACTATGACGCAATCGTCATCGGCACCGGACAGGCGGGACCTGCGCTCGCCGTGCGGCTCGGCGGTGCCGGACGCAAGACCGCGATCATCGAGCGCGACCGCTTCGGCGGCACGTGCGTCAACAACGGCTGCATTCCGACCAAGGCGCTGATTGCGAGCGCTCGCGCCGCGCACGTGGCGCGCCACGGATCCGATTGGGGCGTCGTCGTGCCGGAAGGTGTCGCCGTCGACATGCGCGCGGTCAAGGCGCGCAAGGACGCGATCGTGAAGAAGTCGAACGAGGGCGTCGAGCGCTGGCTGAAAGGCGCGAAGAACGTCACCGTCATCCAAGGCGAGGCGCGCTTCGACGCTCCGCACACGGTGCGCGTGAACGACAAGCGGCTCGAAGCGCCGCAGATCTTCGTCAATGTCGGTGGGCGCCCGGCCGTTCCCGAGATGGCGGGGCTGCGCGAGGTCGCGTATCTGGACAACGTGACGATGATGGACGTCGACTTCCTGCCGCGCCATCTAGTGGTTGTCGGCGGCAGCTACATCGGCCTCGAGTTCGCGCAGATGTACCGGCGCTTCGGCAGTGAAGTGACGCTGATCGAGATGGGGTCGCGGCTGACCGCGCGCGAGGACGAAGACGTGTCGGCGGCGATCCGGTCGATCGTCCAGAGCGAAGGCATCACCGTGCGGCTCAACGCGAAATGCCTTGCCGTGCGGCGCGACGGTGACGACGTCGTCGCCGGCGTCGACTGCGACCAGGGGCCGCGCGAGATCAAGGGATCGCACCTGCTGCTCGCGACCGGCCGCCAGCCGAACACGGAGAATCTCGGCTGCGACCGTGCAGGCATCGCGCTCGACAAGCGCGGCTACATCGTCGTCGACGATCAGTTGCGAACCAGCGTCGACGGCGTCTTCGCGCTCGGCGACGTCAACGCCCGCGGCGCGTTCACGCACACCGCATACAACGATTACGAGATCGTCGCCGCGAACCTGCTCGACGGCGAATGTCGCCGCGTGACCGACCGCATCCCGACGTACGCGCTGTTCACCGATCCACCGCTCGGCCGTGCCGGCATGACCGAGCGCGAGGTCCGCGAGTCGAAGCGCAACGCGCTGGTTGCGACGTACCCGATGGCGCGCGTCGGCCGCGCGCGGGAGCGCGGCGAGATCGCGGGCTTCATGAAAGTCCTGGTCGACGCGGACAGCAAGCGCATCCTCGGTGCGGCGCTGCTCGGCATCGAGGGTGATGAGGTGATCCATTCGCTGCTCGACGTCATGTACGCCGACAAGCCGTACACGCTGATCCAGCGGGCGATGCACATCCATCCGACGGTGAGCGAGCTCGTGCCGACGCTGCTCGAGCACTTGAAGCCGCTGCAGTAACGGAGCAGCACGGCGCGCCAACCACCACACGGCAGCACGGCGGCCGGTAGCATCCCGCGTGCAGTGACGCTGGAAGGACGCGACGATTGCCGGCAGCGCGCCGGAGAGTTGAGCGGCGAACGGCGTTCGCCGCTCCAACCGGGCCGGTACGTGCCGCCACGAGCACGGCAAAACGCAAATTGACTGACAAGTCGCAACGCGCGACAATAACACCACGCGCCGATTTGATGCACAGCTTGCGGGCGCGTAACAAATGCCGCTAAAGCGAGGCCCGAAGCGCCGCCCGAGTTCCGCTGCGCAAAGCCCGTTCTAGCTGCTCGCTGAACGGGCTTTCGTTTTTCCGGAACCGCCATGAGCACATTGCAGAAACCGCGCGGATTCACGACCGCGATCCTGCACTCGGACCGCGACTCCGCCATCGAGCACGGCGCGCTGCACAAGCCGCTGCATCTTTCGGTCGCGTACGGCTATCGTGACGCCCGCGACCTCGCCGCCGTGTTCCAGGGTCGCGCGCAGGGCTACGCGTACGGCCGGCAGGGCAATCCGACGACGGCCGCGCTCGAAGCGAAGATCACGGCGATGGAAAACGGCGTGGCGAGCGTCTGCTTTGCCACGGGTATGGCGGCGATCGGCGCGATCCTGCTCGCGCTCACGCGCGGCGGCGACCATATCGTCGCAAGCCGGTATCTGTTCGGCAACACCGTGAGTCTGCTGAACACGCTGGCTGCGCATGGCACGCAGGTGAGCTTCGTCGACGCGACCGATGCCGGCGCGGTGGACGCGGCGATCACGCCTGCCACGCGGCTGGTGCTGGTCGAGACGATCGCGAATCCACGCACGCAGGTGGCGGATCTCGCCGCCATCGGCAAGCTCTGCGCGGAACGCAAGCTGATCTACGTCGTCGACAACACGATGACCTCGCCGTGGCTGTTCCAGCCGAAGCGCGTCGGCGCGAGCCTCATCGTCAATGCGCTCACCAAGTACATCGGCGGCCACGGCAACGCGCTCGGCGGCGCGATCACCGACACCGGGCTGTACGACTGGGCGGCCGACCCGTGCATCGCCGACGCTTACAAGAGCGCGAAGCCTGCGATGTGGGGCATCACGCAGCTGCGCAAGAAGGGACTGCGCGACTTCGGCGCGACGCTCACCGCCGAGCAGGCGCATCACATCGCGGTGGGAGCCGAGACGCTCGCGCTGCGGATGGACCGCGCCTGCGCGAACGCGCAGGCGCTTGCCGGGTTCCTCGCTTCACATCCGAACGTGCAAGCCGTCCACTATCCGGGGCTCGCGTCGCATCCGCAGCATGCGCGCACGAACGAGCTCTTCCGTTCCGCCGGTGCGCTGCTGTCGTTCGAGCTCGACCCTGCGCTCGACTGCTTCGACGTGCTGAATCGGCTGTCGATCGTCGTGTCGTCGTCGAATCTCGGCGACAACCGCACGCTCGCGATCCCCGTCGCGCACACGATCTTCTGGGAAATGGGCGCCGAGCGGCGCGCGGCGATGGGCATTGCCGACTCGCTGATCCGAGTGTCGGTCGGCATCGAGGACGCCGAGGATCTGATCGCGGACTTCGCGCTGGCGCTGGAAACGTAGTCAGATTCGAATTTTTATCGAGCGTCCGTCACCATCGGCCCCACCGCCGGCCATTCGTGCGACCGTGCGCCGGCCGCATCGACCTCGACGTAGCTTGCGCGGTCGTACCAGTCGGCGAGCACGATACGTTCGCATGCCTGTCCGTCGACGACGAGCGCGTGGTGCGCGGGGCGATGCGTGTGACCATGGATCATCCGGCGCACGCCGTGCGCGCGAAACGCGTCGGCAACCGCCTGCGCGTTGACATCCATGAGCGATGCCGGTTTGCGCGCCGTCTCGCGGCGGCTCGTGCGACGAAGCCAGCGCACGAACGCCGCGCGCAGGATGTAGGGCAGCCGCAGAAAGCGCTGCTGGCGCGCAGCGTCGTGCGCCCACGCGCGGTAGCGCTGGTAGGCGCGATCGTCGATGCAAAGCTCGTCGCCGTGAAGCAGCAGCGTCGGCGTGCCGGCGATATCGACGACGATCTGCTCGGGCAGCAGTTTCGCGCCGCAGGCCTGCGCGAATCGGTCGCCGATCAACAGGTCGCGATTGCCGCGCATCAGCGCCACCGGCACACCCGAGTCGGCGACGGCTCGCAGCGACGCTGCGACGTCGGCTGCGAACGGCTCGCGCAACTGGTCGTCGCCGATCCACGCGTCGAACAGGTCGCCCAGCACGTAGAGCGCCGAGGCGTCGCGCGCGGGACCCGCGCACAGCGCGCGAAATGCGGCGGCGAGCGCCGGGCGCTTCGGCGCGAGATGAAGGTCGGAGACGAGCAGCGCCGGCCGCATCGCAGTCAGCGGACGGCCGGTCGCTACGCCGGCACTTCCTCGGCGCGCTCGATGACGACGTCCTCGCGCGGCACGTCCTGGTTGAAGCCGGAGGTTCCCGTGGGCACGCTCTTGATCTCGTCGACGACGTCCTGCCCCTGGACGACTTTGCCGAATACGCAGTAGCCCCAGCCGTTGCCACCCGGCGACTTGAAATCGAGGAAGTCGTTGTCGGCGACGTTGATGAAGAATTGCGCCGTCGCCGAATGCGGATCGGACGTGCGCGCCATCGCGACCGCGTAGCGCTTGTTCTTGAGGCCGTTCGCCGCTTCGTTCGCGATCGGCGCGCGCGTGCGCTTCTGCGCGAGCCCGGGCTCCATGCCCCCACCCTGGATCATGAAGTTCTCGATCACGCGGTGGAACAGCGTGTTGTCGTAGTGTCCGTCGCGTACGTACTGGAGGAAGTTCTCGACGGTCTTCGGCGCGTTGGCGGCATCGAGCTCGATGCCGATGTCGCCGTGATTCGTATGCAGGATGACCATTCGGGGCGCTCCTATTTCGCCGCCTCGACGACGACGGCCTTGGTGATCACGACCGGCTCGGTCGGCACGTCACGGGGGTCGAGCGGTGTCCCCGGCGGCACGGGTTTGCCGCCGCCCTTCGCGACCTTCGCGATCTTGTTGACGACGTCCATGCCGTCGACGACCTTGCCGAACACCGTGTAGCCGATGCCGCCCGGATCGGGCGAGCGGAAGTTGAGTGCGCGGTTGTCGTTCACGTTGATGAAGAACTGCGCCGTTGCCGAGTTCGGGTCCGACGTGCGCGCCATCGCGATCGTGCCCGCCGTGTTGAGCAGGCCTGCTTTGCTGCTCTGCTCGGCTTCGTTCGCGACCGGGGGCTTCGTCGGCTTTTGGCGGAAATCCGTCGTGAACCCGCCGCCCTGGATCATGAAGCCGTCGATCACGCGGTGGAATTGCGTGCCGTCATAATGCTTCGTCTTGACATAGCCGATGAAGTTCTCGACGGTCTTCGGCGCCGCGTCCGGATAGAGCTCGAGCCTGATCTTGCCGGCGGTCGTGTCGAGCTCGACCTGCGGATTAGCCGCCTGCGCAGGCAGCGACAGCGCGATGCCGAGCGCAGCGACGGCGAGAAAGGCGAAACGATTCGACATCGACGAGCTCCTTCGGGTCAAACGGAAAAGATTACTTCGAGGCGGGCGTAACGCTTGCCGCCGCCGGCGCCGGGCTGCCCGGAGCGGTCGACAGCAGGTTGCGTGCGAGCGCGAGCTTCGCGGCGACGGCCTTGTTCAGATGATCGAGCTTCGCCGCGCGATCGTAATGGTCGGCGGCCATCCGGGCGTGCAAGTCGCCGAGGTTCTCGTGCGCGACCGGCCAGTCCGGCGCCGCCTTGAGCGCTGTCTCGAGCTCGACGCGCGCGTTTTCGACATCGCCGCGCTTGGCGAGAATCACCGCGAGATTGTTGTGGGGTTCGGGAAGCTCCGGATATTCCTGCGTGAGCTCGGTGAACGTCTTCGCGGCGGCGCTATCGTCGCCGCTTTCGGTCTGCACGACGCCGAGCAGGAAACGCGCCTGCGGCTCGCGCGGGCGTTGCGTGATCAACGCGTCGAGAGCCGCTTTGGCGGCGTCGAAGCGGCGCTGCTGGACGAGCGCCGTCGCGTCCTTGAGCGCCTTGGCGTAGCGGGTGCGCGCCTCATCGGACAGGTCGCGGCTGTCCTGTGCGCGCGCGGCGAGCGCGACGGCAAACGCGATAAGGAACGTGAGGACGATGCGGCGCATGGAAGCGGCGGGTGAGACAGGCCGCAGATTCTAGCAGGATCGCGGCACGCTCCGATCGACGGGCGTGCGCCGCGCATTGCTCCGCACGCCCGCGCGCGGAATAATGACCGCCTCTCTACGACGGGAACGCACGTGAGCGCTGCAACCCGCGATTATCCCAAGCTTCGCTTCGCCGCCATCGGGCTCGATCACCGGCATGTCTACGATCAGGTGAAGAGCTTGCGTGACATCGGCGCGCAGTGCGTCGGCTTCTGGACGCGCGGCGACCCGGTTCCGTTGAAGGGCTTCGTCGAGCGCTTTCCGGACATCCCGCGAGTCGACGACCGGCGCCGGCTGCTCGATGATCCGGCGATTGCGCTCATCACGTGCGCCGCGATCCCCAATGAGCGCGCAGGATTCGCGATCGAAGCGATGCGCGCGGGCAAGGATTTCATGTCCGACAAGCCCGGCATCACGACCTTGGAGCAGCTCGACGCCGTGCGCACAGTGCAGCGCGGAACCGCGCGTATCTTCTCGATCGACTTCACCGAGCGGTTCGAGACGCGCTCGGCCACACGTGCGAGCGAGCTGATCGCCGCGGGCGCGATCGGGCGCGTGATCCACACATGCGGGCTCGGCCCACACCGGTTGAACCGCCACCTGCGTGATCCGTGGTTTTTTCGCCGCGACCAATACGGCGGCATCCTGTGCGACATCGCGTCGCACCAGTTCGACCAGTTTCTCCATTTCACCGGCTCGACCGATGCGCGCATCGTCGCCGCGCGCGTCGCCAACATGAACCATCGTGCCGATCCCGACTTCGAGGACCTCGGCGAGGTGATGATCGAAAGCGACCGCGCGTCCGGTTACGTGCGTGTCGACTGGTTCACGCCGGACGGATTGAACACGTGGGGCGACGGCAGGCTCACGCTCGTGGGCACCGAAGGCTACATCGAGCTGCGCAAGTACGTCGACATCGCTGGGCGGCCCGGCACCGACCATCTGTTCCTCGTCGACAACAAGGCGACGCGCTACATCGATTGCTCGGACGCGCAGCTGCCGTATTACGCGAACCTGCGCCGCGACATCTTCGAGCGCACGCAAACGGCGATGCCGCAATCGCACTGCTACAAAGTGTGCGAGCTCGCGCTGACGGCGCAGGCCGCCGCACGCGCCGCACCTCCAATCCGTAGTAACCTTGCGCGGACATGAGCGGCCCGATCACCGCCGGCTACTTCCTCTTCTACGGCACGCTGCTGCTCGCTCAACGCGCGCTCGTCGAAGCGAAGGCGATGAAGCGCGAATATGGCGAAGTGCTCGGCCAGTTGCGGGCGCGCGACGAGGAGCTCGCGCGTGCGCGGCAAGGCCAGCAGGTCGCGCGCCTGGAACGCGTTGTCGCGGTGCGGCGCGAGGCGGCGCGGCAAGCCGCTCGGCATGAGCGGCTGCGCGCGCTCGCGCAAACCCTCGGCGCACAGTCACCGGATCTCGAGCAACGAATCCCGGCGCCGGCACCGCCGTCGCCCGTTACCGACGACGACGCGACGTGGAGCGAGCACTTGCGGGCGCTCGAAAGCGCGGTGCGCGAGCTCGAGACGCTGCTTGCACAGACGAGCAGTGCGTCCAGCGAGCAGTTGCGGGCAGCGCTCGGCTCCTCTTCGTCGGCGCCGACGATCGACGACGTGCTGTCCGCATATGCGCTGCAGCGCCAGTTGAAGCCGGGGCTCGATCCGTCGCAAGCGGATCGTTTCCGGCAAACGGCTGCCCGTGTGCTGCAGCGGCTCGAGCTCGGCGACGGCGAAACGCTGCCGTCGCATCTTGAATCGCTTGCGCGTGAAATCGTGCTCGCGCCTTCGCTCGAGCGCGCCGAAGCGCTCACCTCCGAGCTTCGGCTCGCCGTCCAGCGCCATTCAGAGGCGCGCAACGCGCAACGGCGCGACGCCGATATAGCGCGCAGCTTGCTCGCCGAATTGCCTGACGATGTCCCCGAGACGCTGCGGCGCGCGATCGAGCGCGTCGCCGCCGGCGTCGAGCCGATGGACGATGCGTTGCGCGAATCCGCACAGGCGGCTCTCGACGCGGCAGCGGCCGAGCGGCAGATAGTCGAGCAGCAAGCGGCGGCCGACGTGCTCGAGCAATCGCTGCGCGATCTGGGCTACGACGTGCAGGACATCGAGGCCACGCTGTTCGTGGACGGCGGCACCGTGCATTTCCGGCGCGACGGCTGGGAGGATTATTACGTGCGGCTGCGCGTCGATCCGCGCGAGCGCACGGTCAATTTCAACGTCGTCCGAGCGAGCGGCGGCGAAGACAGCGCCGAGCGACGACGGTTGGACGCGCTCGCCGAAGATCGATGGTGCGCCGAGTTCCCGCGACTCCTGCAGACGCTCGCCGCCCGCGGCCTTGCGCTCGACGTCACGCGCCGGCTCGACGCGGGCGAAGTGCCCGTGCAGCAGGTCGATGCGGGGACACTGCCGCGCATGCGCGCCGCGGACGACGACAGCGCAGCGCCGCGGCGCGCGCCTATGGCACGCCGCAGTCCCTAGCCGTGGAGACAACTCCGCGCTGGATTCGCGATCTCGCGCGACTCACGCCGATCCGGTCGCAGTTCGTCGTTGCGGGCAACATCCGCGACAGCTTCCTCACGCCGCTCGGAGACGAGTCGACGCTCGCGCCGCTGTTGCGCTGCCTGTGGGTTCATCTATGCGCGCTCGACTACCGCTTCCTGCTGGTGTTCGACGCGGTCGAGGGGCTGCGTCCGTATCCAAACGAGCCGGCCGTCGTCGAAACGGCGACGCGCCTGTTCGACCTCAAGCTCGCCGACGGCGTGATGCCGATGAGCCTCGAGAACCTGATCGCCGTGATGAAGAAGGTCGCGGCGCAGCGTGAGGCCCGCTGCGCGCTCGTCGTCGATTTCGCGTCGCGGATTTCGCGACAGCCCGACCATCTCGACGCGAACGAGCACCGGTTCTTCGTCGCCGCCGAGCGGCTTTCGCTCGCCGCGAATCCGGTCGTGCCGAAGGGAGCGGACGTCGCCTCGCCGAGCGGCAAGGCGCGATTCAATCCCGTGCTTTGGCTTGTCAATCGCGCGCAGGACCTGCCGTCGTGGCTCACGCTCGACTCGACGCGGGTGAGCGTGCTCACGATCGGACTTCCGGATTTCGAGACGCGCCTCGAGGCGGCGCGACATCTGGGCGGGCTGTTCGGCGGCTACGACATCGGCGCCGACAGCGAGCAGCGCAAGTTCGCGCAGACGTTTGCGAAGCTCACCGACGGCTTGCCGCTCGTCGCGCTTGCCGACATCGCGCAGCTTGCCGACCGCCAGAGAATCGGTTTCCGCGACGTCGACGACGCCGTCCAGTGCTACAAGGTCGGCATCACCGAGAACCCGTGGAAGAGGGCGTATCTGCGCGAGCGCATTGCCGACGCGCTGCCGTTCATCGAGGAGCGGGTCAAGGGCCAGCGACCGGCGGTGACGAAGACGATCGACATCCTGATGCGCTCGGTGATGGGCTTGACCGGCGCGCAGGCGCGATCGAGCGGCAACCGCCCGCGCGGCGTGCTGTTCTTCGCGGGGCCGACCGGCGTCGGCAAGACCGAGCTCGCGAAGACGCTGACGCAATTGATCTTCGGCGACGATCGCGCGTATATCCGCTTCGACATGAGCGAGTTCGCCGAGGAGCACACCGGCGCGCGGCTTCTCGGCGCGCCGCCCGGCTACATCGGCTACGATGCCGGCGGGGAACTGACGAACGCGGTGCGCGAGAAGCCGTTCTCCGTCGTGCTGTTCGACGAGATCGAGAAAGCGCATCCGCGCATCCTCGACAAGTTCCTGCAGATCCTGGACGACGGGCGCCTCACCGACGGCCGTGGCGAAACCGCTTATTTCTCCGAATCGATCCTCGTGTTCACGTCGAACCTGGGCATCTTCGTCGAGGACGAGCATGGCCGGCGCGTGCAGAGCGTACAGCCCGGCGATCCGCACGAGGTCGTCGAGGCGCGCGTGCGCGGCGCGATCCAGGATTACTTCAAGTTCCGCTTGTCGCGGCCCGAGATTCTGAACCGCATCGGCGACAACATCGTCGTGTTCGGCTTCATCACGCCGGACATCGGCGCGCAGATCTTCGATGGCATGCTGCGAAACGTCGCCGAGCGCGTTCGCGACGAGCACAAGGTGACGCTCGAAATCGCGGACGACGTTCGCGCACGGCTGCGCGAGGCGTGCACGCGCGACCTGTCGAACGGCGGCCGCGGCATCGGCAACCAGCTCGAGTCGCTGTTCGTCAATCCGCTGTCGCGGGCGCTGTTCCGCTTTGCGCTCGAAGGCCGCTCGACGGTTCGAGTCGCCGCTGTCGCGGAGGACGAAAGCCGCATCACGACGGTGACGCTCGCGTGAACCGCGCAACGCTGCAGCTGAACAAGGCGCACTGGCCGGTGACGGTGCTCGGCCCCGGCCGTCGCATCGGCATCTGGGTGCAGGGCTGCTCGATCGGTTGCCGCGGCTGCGTCTCGCAGGACACGTGGCCGCAGGACGCTGCGAAAGCGATCGCCGTCGACGATCTGCTCGCCTGGTGCCGGCGTGTGGCGACCGATGGTCCCGACGGTGTGACGATCAGCGGCGGCGAGCCGTTCGAGCAGCCCGCAGGCCTCGGTGCGCTGCTCGCCGGCCTGCATCGCTGGCGCGAGGAATCTGCGCTCGATTTCGATATCCTTTGCTACAGCGGAATGCCGTTGCGTACGCTCGAGCGCAAGCACGCGAAGCTCCTCGCGCGACTCGACGCGATCATTCCCGAGCCTTACGTCGACAAGCTGCCGCTTGCAAACGTCTGGCGCGGCTCTTCGAACCAGCCGCTCGTCGCGCTGTCGGATCGCGGCCGCCTGCGCTACGCGCCCTTCATCGATGCGCCCGCGCACGCGGGTGGCAAACACATCCAGATGGCAGTCGAGGGCGGACGCGTCTGGATGATCGGCATTCCCGATCGCGGCGACATGGCGCGCGTCGAAGAGCTGTGCGCAAGCCGCGGGCTTGCGCTAACGAACGTCTCGTGGCGACGGTAGATGCCGTGCCGGCGTACATCCGCATCTGCCCTGTTTGCGAGGCCGAGAACCCGCCGGCGCGAGCGCGTTGCGCGTGCGGCGCGTCGCTCGCCGGTGTCGACTTCACGCTGAAGCGGCCGGCCGGCGAAGAGGCTGCGGCGCAAGCCGCGCAAGCACCGGCGCCGGTCGTTTCCGAGACGCCGGCGGCAACGCCCGCCGTTGCCGCGGCGGGCGTGGTCTGTCCGTATCCCGATTGCGCGCAATCGAATCCGCCGGGACAAGTCCGCTGCGTCTACTGCAACCGGCCGCTTGCGGCGGCGCCGGCCGCGACGACAATTGCCGGCGCACGTCCGCTGCCGGCCGCGTTACGCGACGATTATCGCGTCGTCGACGTTTTTCCGGCGTCCGGTAGCGAAGCCGACATCATGCTCGTCGCCGACGTGCGCAACGGCGAGCGGCGCGTTGTGAAGCTCTATCGCAAGGGCGTGGAGCCCGATTTCCGGCTGCTCGCCATCCTGTCGCAGAGTGTCGGCGATTCGGTCGTGCGCGTGCTCGCGCACGGCATTTCCGAAGGCGTCGCGTACGAGCTGCTCGAATACATTCCGAATGGGACGCTGCAGGAGCTGATGCAGTCTGGCCCGCTGTCGCGCGATGACGTGCGGCGTATCGTCAGTGAGATCGCCGACGCACTCGCCGGCATTCACGCCCATCGGATCCTGCACCGCGATCTCAAGCCGGAGAACGTTCTCGTGCGTTCGCGTTCGCCGCTCGAGCTCGCGCTGACCGACTTCGGCATTGCATCGCTCGCGCAGGCCACACAGCACTTCACCAGCGCCGCCCGTACGACGAAGTACGCGGCGCCCGAAGCGCTGACGGGCGTGATCGACGCAAAGTCGGACTGGTGGTCGCTCGGCATGATCGTTCTCGAAGCGGTAACCGGCCGTCATCCGTTCGACGGGCTGACCGAACAGGTGGTGAGCCACCATCTTGCGACACGGCCGATCGATGTTCGCGGCGTCTATTACGACGACCTTCGGCAGCTCTGTCGGGGACTGCTGCTGCGCGATCCGAAACGGCGCTGGGGCGGCGACGAGGTAGCCCGATGGCTCGCCGGCGACCAAACGCTCGCGGTGGCGGAGGACGCCGAAGGTGCCGCGAGCGTCGTGCAGCCGTATCGGATCGGCACGACCGAATGCACGACGGCGGCGGAGCTCGCGCTTGCGCTCGCACGGCATTGGGACGACGCGCGCAAGGATCTCGCGCGCGGCCAGATCGCGCGCTGGCTCGAGCACGAGTTGAACGACTACAACCTCGTGCGCAAGCTGCGCGACCTCGACGACGAACGGGGCTTGAGCGCCGACGGCCGCCTGTTGCGCTTTCTTCTCGCGGCGGCCCCCGATCTGCCGCCCGTCTGGCAGGGCGCGCCGGTGAGCCACGATGCGCTCGTCGACGCGGCGCGCCGCGCGGCCAATGACGATGACGGCGCGCAAAGTTGGCTCGACTCGATGTATCGCGAAGAAGCGCTTGCGCAATTCGTTGCGAACGGTCACACCGATTTGCGCGAGATCGACCGCTTGTGGCGCGACGGCGTCGCGTACTTTCTCGAGCTGTGGCAGGCGGCGCGGGCGGCCGAGGAGGCCTGGCGCAAGGAACCGCGGCCGGTCGCGGGGCTCGCATCGGCGAAGGTCGTGAGCTTCGACGACCTCGTGTTCGCTGCGCCGACGCGGCTTGCGCCGCCGCCGCAGCGCGCGATCCATGCAACGCTGCTGCTCGCGCAAACGCAGCCCGACTATGTCAGCGCGCTGCGCGGCGAAGTGATCGGCGGGCTCGCCGAAGTTGCCGGTCATTGTCCATGGTTCGAGGCGCTCGGCGAGAAGGCGCAGCGCGATCCGATCGCCATGCTCGTCGCGCACCGGATGCTGCCGCACGCGCGCGACGACGCGGCGATGGAGAGCCGCCGCGACGCGGCGTCGAGCGATGCGCGCGCGCGCATCATCGCCGAGGCGCGCGATGCGCTGCGCGCACGGGTTTCGGAGCTGCTCGCCATTCCCGTCGATGACGACGGCGACCTCGATCGCCAGACGACGTCGCGCCTGCTCGACGCGCTCGCTCATCTGCAACAGGCATGCCGCACGGCTGTGTCGCTTGGCTACGCGGATCCGGACGTCGACGCATTGCGGCGAAGCGCCGAAAGACTGTCGACGCTCGGACTGTCGACGCAGCAGGCGCTCACTCAATGCGAGGAGGCGCACGGCATCAATGCGATCTTCCTGCGGCCGGAGCGGCTGGTGATCGCGGTGGTGATCGGCCTGGGAGCGCTCGTCAGCCGCAGCGCGTGGATCATCGCGGCCGTCTTCGTCATTGCGGTGGCCGCATTCGGATATCGGTGGTACGCGGGGTTCCAGGCGGGCGACGAAGCGCTGGCGCAACTGCGCTCGCTGCGTCTGAACGCGAGAACGTTCCTGCGGACGAGCCCGGGCGGCGCCGAAGGATCCGCGCCGTCGGCCGGGTCCGCCCGCCGCCGCGACTCCGCTTCCGAAATGGGATCAGGCTGACCTTCGATCGTCGTCGCGCAGCCGCGCTGCGGTCGCGTCGATCAGCCGGCGTGCAATCGAGACCGGCGACGGAAGATCGGGCAGTGCGTCGGGCATGAACCAGCGCGCCTCGGCAATCTCTGCGTCCTCGAGCCGGATGTCGCCGCCGGCATACTCGGCCGTGTACGCGATCATCAGCGAATGCGGGAACGGCCACGGCTGGCTGTCGAAGTAGACGGGCTCGCCGATCTCGACACCGACTTCCTCGCGCACCTCGCGATGCACGCAATCCTCGATCGACTCGCCGGGCTCGACGAATCCGGCGAGCGCGCTGAACATCGCCTGCGGAAACCGGTGCGCGCGCGCGAGCAGCATCTCGCGGCCGCGGGTGACCAGCACCATCATTGCCGGTGACACGCGCGGATACGCGACCAGGCCGCATGCCGGGCACTCCTTTGCGCGCTCGCCCGGCTTGTCGCGCGTCGGCGTGGCGCACGCACCGCAATAACGATGCGTGCGATCCCATTCGACGATCTGCGACGCTCGTCCGGCAAGCGCCAGCAGCGGCTCGGACAAGGCGAAGAACAGCGATCGCAATCCGGCGTAGCGCCAGCCGGCGGGTTCGGGCGCGTCGTTCGGCAGTCGAAGCGCGACGCAATCGCAGATGTCGAGCTGGCCGAGGAAGTGCGCGGCGCCGTCGAGCCCGAGCGCGGCCGCTTCGCCCCACGTCGGCAAGCGGGGCGGGGTTCCCTCGTCGCGGTCGCGCGAGCCCGAGACGAGCAGCTTGCCGTCGCGAAACGCGAACACGAGCGCGCTCGCCGGAACAACCGCCGGCAATGCATGCCCCGTTACGAATCCACGCGGTGTCTTCACTCGAGCGCCTGTCGTCCCCGCGAAGGCGGGGACCCAGTGTCGTCCGACGAACGACACTGGATTCCCGCCTTCGCGGGAATGACACCCATCATGCGATCTTCAACGGCAGATTGCGAAGCCGCTGGCCCGTCGCCGCTGCGAGCGCGTTCGCGACCGCCGGCGCGATCGGCGGAACGCCCGGCTCGCCGACACCTGTCGGATTTTGCGACGACTGCACGATGAACACGTCGACCTTCGGCATTTCGTTGATCCGCAGCACCTGGTAGTCGTGGAAGTTCGACTGTTCCACGGCGCCGTTCTTGATCGTGATCGCGCCGTAGAGCGCGGCGGAAAGGCCGAAGCCGATGCCGCCTTCCATTTGCGCGCGCACGTTGTCGGGATTGACCGCGATGCCGCAATCGACGGCGCAGACGACGCGGTCGACGGTGAACGATTTGTCCGCCTTCACCGTCACTTCGGCGACCTGCGCGACGAAGGATCCGAACGACTCGTGCACGGCGATGCCGCGACCGCGCTTCTCGCCCGATTTGCCGGGGGCGAGCGGCGTGCCCCAGCCGGACTCTTTCGCCGCGAGGTCGAGCACGCCGAGATGGCGCGGCTGCTTCGCGAGCAACGCGCGGCGGAAGTCGACCGGATCCTTGGCCGCGTTTTTCGCGAGCTCGTCGATGAGCGTCTCGGTCGAGTACGCAGTGTGCGTCGAGCCGACCGAGCGCCACCACAGCACCGGAACGCCGACTTTGGTCGAATAGAGCTCGACGCGAACGTTCGGCACCGCGTACGGCAGATTGGCCGCGCCCTCGACCGACGTCATATCGATGTTGTTTTGCACCAGAAACGCTTCGAACGCCGTTCCGGTGTTGATCGATTGGCCCACGATGCGCTGCTGCCACGCGACGAGATTGCCGCTCGCGTCGAGCGCCGCCTTGATCGTGTGCAGATATGCGGGACGATAGTAGCCGCCCCGCATGTCGTCCTCGCGCGTCCAGACGAGCTTCACCGGCACGTCGAGCTTGCCGCCGACCGCAAGCCCTTTCGCGATCGACGCCGCCTCGACCAGATAGTCGGACACCGGGTTCGCGCGGCGGCCGAAGCTGCCGCCGGCGTAGAGCATGTTGATCTTCACCTGCTCGGGCTTCAATCCGACGACACCCGCGACCGCCGCCTGGTCGACCGTCTGGAACTGCTCGCCGTTCCACACCTCGCACGAATTCGCCGAAAGCTTCACGACGCAGTTCATCGGCTCCATCGCCGCGTGCGCAAGGTATGGAAATTCGTACGACGCCTCGATCACTTTCGCCGCACCGGTCAATGCCTTTTCGGCATCGCCGTCGTTGCGCGCGACCGGCGCCGGCTTCGCCGCAAGCTTGCGATATTCGTCGAAAAGCTCGGTCGACGAATACGTGACCGCGCTGCTCTCGTCCCACTCGATCTTGAGCGCGTCGCGCGCCTTCTTCGCAGACCAGAAGCTCGTTGCAACCACCGCTACGCCGTTCGGCACTTCGATGACGAACCGCACGCCCGGCATGCCGGACACGCTGTTGGCGTCGAAGCTCTTGACGCGCGCGCCGAGGCGCGGCGGATGCGCGACGACCGCTGTCAGCATGCCGGAGAGCTTGACGTCCTGCGTGAACGTCGCCGTGCCGTTCGATTTTGCGCGCGAGTCCTTGCGCGGCGCACTCTTGCCGATCAGCGTGAAATCCTTCGCGTCCTTGAGCTTGACCGTTGCCGGCACCGGCATCGCCGCCGCGGCGCTCGCGAGCTGACCGAACGTCGCGCGCTTGCCCGAGGCGTGGGTCAGCGTGCCGTTCTTGACGCTGATCGATTCCGGCGCAACTTTCCACTGCCTCGCTGCTGCCGCAACAAGCATCGCGCGCGCAGCCGCGCCGGCCTGCCGATACTGCTCGAACGAGTTTGCGATCGCGGACGAGCCGCCTGTGCCCTGCGCGTCCAACTTGAAATACATCTTCCACATCAGGTTGCCGTATCGCTGAGCGTCGGCGGACGCGCCCTCGACTTTGACTTGCGACCACGCGCAGTCGAGCTCCTCTGCGACGAGTGTGGCGAGCCCCGTGTAAGTGCCCTGGCCCATCTCGAGATGCTTGGCGATCACCGTGACCGAGTTGTCGGCGCCGATGCGCACGAAAGCGGTCGAATCGATCGGTGCGTTCGCGGCGGAAGCGCCCGCTGGGTCGGGTGTGCTCATCTGCGCGTGAGCGCCGGTGTGGACGCCGAGCACGAGCGCGGCGCCGGAATTACGCAGGAACACGCGGCGCGACAGATTGACGATGCGGATGTCGTTCATCTCGAAACCTTTCACGCAAGCCCCTTCGCCGCTTCCTTGATCGCAGCGCGGATGCGCACGTAGGTCGCGCAGCGGCAGAGGTTGCCGCTCATCGCCGCATCGATGTCGGCATCGGTCGGCCGCTTGTTCTTCGCGAGCAGCGCGCTGGCCGACATGACCTGGCCAGATTGACAGTAACCGCATTGCGGAACGTCGAGCTTCTCCCACGCCGCCTGCACCGCCTGCGCTTCCTTCGTTTTGAGCCCTTCGATCGTCGTGACCTCGACACCCGCCTTGATCGACGACAGCGGCATCTGGCACGAGCGTGAGGGCTGACCGTCGATGAACACGGTGCAGGCGCCGCACAGCGCCATCCCGCACCCGTATTTCGTGCCGGTGAGATTCAGTTGATCGCGCAGAATCCACAACAGCGGCGTGTCGGCCGGAACGCTCGATGCAATGTCGACGCGCTCCTTGTTGACGAAGATCGTGGGCATTGAAGCTCTCCAGCTGATCGGCCGACGCATCGGCCGCGAGGGGTTGAATGATAATTTAAACACGCGCATGCGCCCAACCGATGCGACGAACGCATTTGCAAAACCCCGGGCGTCACAAGGACTTAGCGTCGATCGGTTATAATTGCGTATTCAGGAAGCAGCAGAGCGAACGTCATGGAAGCCGAACAGCTGAATCAGATCGCCGCCACGTTGAAGGGCCTCGGTGAACGCACCGCGGACCTGCGGAGGTATCTTTGACTTCGATCGCAAGTCGGCGCGGCTCGCCGAAGTCGCACGCGAGCTCGAAAATCCGAAGATCTGGGACGATCCCGAGCGTGCGCAGCAACTCGGCAAGGAAAAGAAGCAGCTCGAAGGCGTCGTCGGCACGCTGACCACGCTTGGCACGCAGATCAGCGACAGCAGCGAGCTGTTCGAGCTCGCCCGCGGCGAAGACGACGACGCGACGCTTTCCTCGGTCGCCGCCGACGTCGCCTCGATCGAGAAAGGCGTCGCCGATCTCGAATTCCGCCGGATGTTCTCGAACCCGATGGACCCGAACCCGGCGTTCATCGACATCCAGGCGGGATCCGGCGGCACCGAGGCGCAGGACTGGGCGGCGATGCTGCTGCGCATGTATCTGCGCTATTGCGAACGGCACGGCTACAGGACCGAAGTGCTCGAGGAGTCGCCGGGCGACGTCGCCGGCATCAAGAGCGCATCGGTGCGCGTCGACGGCGAATACGCGTACGGCTACCTGCGCACCGAGACGGGCGTCCACCGTCTCGTACGTAAGAGCCCGTTCGATTCGAACGCGCGCCGGCACACGTCGTTCGCGAGCGTGTTCGTCTATCCCGAAGTCGACGAGTCCATCCAGGTCGACATCAATCCGGCCGATCTTCGCATCGACACGTTCCGCGCGTCGGGTGCGGGCGGCCAGCACATCAACAAGACCGACTCGGCGGTACGCATCACGCACCTGCCGACCAACATCGTCGTCCAGTGCCAGACCGACCGCTCGCAGCACCGCAACCGCGCCGAGGCGATGGCGATGCTCAAATCGCGGCTCTACGAGCTCGAGCTGCGCAAGCGGCAGGAAGAGCAGCAGAAGCTCGAGGATTCGAAGACCGACATCGGCTGGGGTCACCAGATCCGCTCCTACGTGCTCGATCAGTCGCGGATCAAGGACCTGCGAACGAACTACGAAGTCGGCAATACGCAAGCGGTGCTCGACGGCGACCTCGACGATTTCATCGAGGCGAGCCTGAAGCAGGGAGTCTAAGCGTGAACGACGACAAGGCCGGACCGCCGCCCGCGCTCGCGGACGAGAACCAGATCATCGCCGAGCGGCGAGCGAAGCTCGCCGCTCTTCGCAACGCCGGGAACGCGTATCCGAACGATTTTCGGCGCGATGCTCTTGCGGCCGATTTGCACGCGCGCTACGACGACAAGTCCAACGAAGAGCTCGAATCTCTCGCGGTCGATGTCGCCGTGGCCGGCCGGATGATGCTCAAGCGCGTGATGGGCAAGGCGTGCTTCGCCACGCTGCAGGACATGAGCGGGCGCATCCAGCTCTACGTGACGCTCGACGCCATCGGTGCCGAGGCGCTCGACGCGTTCAAGCGCTGGGATCTCGGTGACATCGTCGCGGCGCGCGGCACGCTGTTCAAGACCAGGACCGGCGAGCTGACCGTCAAGGTGCGCGAGATCCGTCTCCTTTCGAAGGCGCTGCGGCCGCTGCCGGAAAAGTTCCACGGGTTGACCGACCAGGAGCAGAAATACCGCCAGCGTTACGTCGATCTCATCACCAACGAGGAATCGCGCCGCGTGTTCGCGCTGCGCTCGCGGATCGTGCAGGCGATGCGCGAGTTCTTCGTCGCCCGCGGCTACCTCGAAGTCGAGACGCCGATGATGCATGCGATCCCGGGCGGCGCCGCCGCGCGGCCGTTCGTCACGCATCACAACGCGCTCGACATGGACCTGTACCTGCGCATCGCGCCGGAGCTCTATCTGAAGAAGCTCGTCGTCGGCGGCTTCGAGCGCGTGTTCGAGATCAACCGCAACTTCCGCAACGAGGGCATGTCCACCCGGCACAATCCCGAGTTCACGATGCTCGAGTTCTACGAGGCGTACCGGGATTACCGCTACTTGATGGAGTTGACCGAGACATTGATGCGCGATGTCGCGCAGCGCGTGCTCGGCACGACGACGGTTACGTATCAAGGCACGCCGATCGACCTCGATGCGCCGTTCGACCGGCTGACGATGGCCGAGGCGATCCACAAGTACCATCCGCGCTATCCGCTCGCCGAGCTCGCGAAGCCGGAATATCTGCGCGTGGCGCTCGCGCCGTGCGACGTCGAAGTCTTTCCCACCGATGGTGTGGGATTGCTGCAACTGAAGCTCTTCGAAGCGACGACCGAGGACAAGCTCGTGCAGCCGACGTTCATCGTCGCGCATCCGACCGACGTCTCGCCGCTCGCCCGAGCGAGCGATGCCAATCCGGCGGTCACCGATCGCTTCGAGCTTTTCATCACCGGACGCGAGATCGCGAACGGCTTCTCGGAGCTGAACGACCCGGAAGACCAGGCGGCGCGCTTCGCGGCACAGGCTGCGGCGAAGGAAGCCGGCGACGAGGAAGCGATGTACTACGACGCCGATTACATCCGCGCGCTCGAATACGGGCTGCCGCCGACGGCCGGCGAGGGCATCGGCATCGACCGGCTGGTCATGCTGCTCACCAACAGCCCGTCCATCCGCGACGTCATCCTCTTCCCGCAGCTGAAGCCCGAGTGAGGCATGTCATTCCGAGCAAAGCGAGGCATGTCATTCCGAGCAAAGCGAGGAATCTGCTCTTGCAGCGACGCCCGAACAGCAGATCCCTCGTCGCTACGCTCCGCGGGATGACAACAAACTTATGGCGAAGCGGTTCGCGTCGTTCGCCGAGTTCTATCCGTTTTACCTGTCGGAGCACCGCCATCCGGTCTGCCGGCGGCTGCATTTCATCGGCACGACACTGGTGCTGATGTTCGTCGTCGCCGCGCTCGCGACCGGCAACGGCTGGTGGCTCGCCGGCGCGCCGCTCGCGGGCTACGGGTTCGCATGGGTCGGTCATTTCGCGTTCGAGAAGAATCGTCCCGCGACGTTTTCGCATCCGCTCTGCAGCCTCGCCGGCGATTTCGTCATGTGGAAGGACATGCTGGCGCGTCGCCTGCCACCGCCGGCACCTTGATCGCGCGCAAGGCGGCCGCTATTGCATTTGGCGATGATCGAGGCCATGTTTAGCGTTGCTGCGCTCCCTTGGGCACTCACCCTATGACTTCCGGCGTCGTCGACCTCCAACTGCACGGAATGACCTGCGCCGCGTGCGCGGCGCGGATCGAGAAGGTGCTCAATCGCACCGACGGCGTGCGCGCGGCCGTGAATTTCGCGACCGAGACGGCGCGCGTCGAGTTCGACCCGGCGAAGGCGACGCCGCAGACGTTGATCGAGGCGGTCCAGCGCGCCGGCTACGATGCCGAGCCCGCTGTCGACCCGTTCGCGCAGCCGGAGCACGACGTGCGCAAGGAGGCGCACCGCTATCGCGCCGAGCTCGCGAAGTTTTCCGTTGCCGCCGTGTTGACAGCGCCGTTCGTTGCGCAGATGGCGTTGATGGCCGTGACCGGCCGCCACGACATCGAAATGGCGGCGTGGTTGCAGTTCGCGCTCGCCACACCGGTGCAGTTCTGGTCCGGCGCACGCTTCTACGCGGGTTCATGGAAAGCGCTGCGCGGGGGCGCTGCGAACATGGATGTGCTCGTCGCGCTCGGCACGACGGCCGCGTACGCGTTCAGCGTCGCGGTATGGCTGCTGCCGATCGCCGGCCAGCACCTGTATTTCGAAGCGAGCACTGCGGTCATTACGCTGGTTCTGCTCGGCAAGCTACTCGAAGGGCGCGCCAAGCTGCGCACGGCCGCGGCGATCCGCAGCCTGTTGAAGCTGCAGCCGCCGACCGTGTTGCGCGAGCGCGACGGCGACGTCAAGGAAGTTCCGCTTGCTGCCGTGCGCGTAGGTGACGTCTTCGTCGTGCGCGCCGGCGATCGCGTGCCGGTCGACGGCCGCGTGCTGTCGGGCGAATCGACGGTGAACGAGGCGATGCTGACCGGCGAGAGCGTGCCGGTTGCGAAGGCGCCGGGCGCCAAAGTGTTCGCCGGCACGGTGAACGAGACAGGCCCGCTTCGCTGCGAAGCGATCGCGGTCGGGCAGGCGACGCTGCTCGCCGGCATCGTTCGACAGGTCGCGGCGGCACAGGGGTCGAAGGCGCCGGTGCAGCGGCTCGCCGATCGCGTGTCGGCGTGGTTCGTTCCCGCGGTCCTCGTGCTCGCGGCGCTCACGCTCGTTGCGAACGGACTCTTGTTGGGCGATTGGGGATTGGCGCTGATGCGCGCGACGGCGGTGCTCGTCATCGCGTGTCCGTGCGCGCTCGGTCTCGCCACGCCCACGGCGCTGATGGTCGGCGTGGGCCGCGGCGCGCAGGAAGGCGTGCTGATCAAGAACGCCGCGGCGCTCGAGCGCGCCGAAAAGATCGACACGTTGGTGGTCGACAAGACCGGTACGCTTACGGCCGGCGTTCCGACGGTCGTCGGCGAATTTCCCGCGCACGGCTTCACGCGCACCGAGTTGGTCTTGCTCGCGTCGAGCCTCGAGCGCGGCGCCACGCATCCGCTTGCGCAGGCGATCGTCGCACGCGCAAAGGCGTCCGAATTGTCTGCGCTTCCGGTCACCAACGTCGTCGTTCATCCCGGGCGTGGCGTCAGCGGCTCGAACGGCGGACAGCAGATTTGGCTCGGATCGCCGGCGTTTCTCGCCGAGTCGGGTGTCGCACTCGATTCCGTTTCGCTTGCTGCCGCGCAAGGCGACGCGCGCACCGTCGTCGGCGTCGCGGAAGGCACACGGCTCGTCGGCTGGATCGCATTGGCCGATGCGCTGCGGCCAGGAGCGGCCGCGGCTGTCGCGGCGTTGCGCGACGCCGGTGTCGACGTCGTCATGCTGACCGGCGATCACGCGGCGCCCGCGGCCGCGATCGCGCGTGCGGTCGGCATCACGGACTGGCGCGCGGACCAGCGGCCGGAAGACAAGCGCGAGTTCGTCCGGTCGTTGCAGCAGCAGCGGCACGTCGTGGGCATGGTCGGCGACGGCGTCAACGACGCGCCCGCGCTTGCGCAATCCGACGTGTCGTTCGCGATGGGCGCGGGCTCCGGAAGCGCGGTGTCGGCGGCGGACGTGACGCTGTTGCGTAACGATCTCGCTGCAGTCGCCGCCGCGATCGAGCTGTCGCGAGCGACATTGCGCAAGATCCGGCAGAATCTCTTTTTCGCGTTCGTCTACAACGTGCTCGGCATTCCGCTCGCCGCGCTCGGTCTGCTGTCGCCGGTTTTCGCCGGTGCGGCGATGGCCGCGAGCTCGGTGTCCGTGGTCACCAACGCGCTGCTGCTCAAGCGCTGGCGGCCGCGGCACGCGCGTTCGCCGGCGCCTGATGCACAACCGGCACAACCGGCCGCGCGCAGCGCCACGCTTCATGCCGCGCCGATCGCCACGATCGAGGAGGACTCACGATGAGCGCCACAACGACCGGCCGCTTCGCGGTCGAGGGCATGCATTGCAATGGCTGCGTGAAGAGCGTCACCGGCGCGGTGTCGCGGCTGCCGGGAGTCGAGAAAGTCGACGTCTCGCTCGCCGACAACCAGGCGACTGTCGCTTATGACCGCGCGGCGCTCGACGCAGCGGCGATCGTCAAGGCGATCGAGGCAGCAGGGTTCGAAGCGCGAACGCTATAGGCGCGCGTTTGCCGCTGCGCCCTGTGATGGCATAATTTGCCCAACGGGGTGTAGCGCAGCCTGGTAGCGCGCTTGCTTTGGGAGCAAGATGTCGGGAGTTCAAATCTCTCCACCCCGACCAGTCTTTCGGTCGATCAACGCTGAAGCTGCCGGATCAGGAAACTGCTGATCTGCTGCGCCAGTTCCGGCGATATCGGTCCCAGAACGCCTCGCCGACGTTCTGGAATGTGTCTTGCCAGCTCGTTGTCCGCGCTGAACACGTAGTGATCGAAGATCGCGCCCCATGCCTTGCGGTGCTCGGGCGCGAGCTGCCTGAGGTCGAGCAGGCAATGCAGCAGGCAGTTGAGCGCCGAGTTCGTCTTGCTCGCTTCACCGATCGCCGTTCTCCACCAGTAGTTCACGAGCACGTTGTACTTCGACAGCGATTCGACGTGATGCCACCATAGCGCGGGGATGTAGATCGCATCACCCGGCTCGAGCTCCGCGATTTGCGCCGCGGCAAGCGCTTGCCTGAATCGCGGAAATCGCTCGAAGTCAGGCTCCTTCAGCGCGACCATGCTGATCGGCGTGCCCGTCGGCGCGTAGTCGAGCGGCCCGACGTACAGGTTGGCGACCTGGTCCGGCGGAAACAGCGTGAACCGCCGCCTGCCGCTCACGACGCAGGCGATGTTGTTCGATTCGTCGAAATGCGCGGGTGTGGTGACCGCATTGCCGAGCCAGATCCGGGGCTGCACCGATTCGTCCAGGAGGTCGAGCGTGTTCTCGTTCGCGAACGCGGGCAGGCAATCGGCCATCAGCGCGCTCTGAACCGCGATCGACGGCCGGTTCTGGAACGCCGAATATCGAACCAGCTTGTCGTTGACCGCCGAGATCGGCAAGCGGCTTCGCGCGAAGTTGAATCCGCTCATGTCGTCGTTGTAGAAGATCCGACCTTTGACATGAGGCGGCGCGATGATCACGTCGACCGGGGAGCCGCTGTCGAAGCCGTTGAGATATTTGCAAACGGATTCGGCGGACGTCCGCGCATGTCGCACGGCGGGCCAATGGCTGACGACGCCCCGTAGCACCGCCGGCCGGTATTGAGTCGCAATTTCGCATCGGAACCGTTCGCCGTCGACATCGCGCCATTCAGCGATCGGCTGCAGCTCCTCTGGCATTCGATCGCCCCGGGCGGGCGTCGCCCCTTCCGTTGCGGCGCTCAGAACGTCGTGCACTGGAAAAAGCCGCGATGCCCGACGCAGTTCGCGCTCACCGGCGCGCGACTGTAACGCTCGAGGCTTTCCTTCGTCGCCAGCCTGAGCACGCAATCGCGCCATGGATCGGTGTCGCCCTTGTAGCCGAGCTTCTCGCACCCGGGTCCGTAGACCTGGATCATCTGGTCGACTTCGCGCTGCACTTGCGCCGCCCGCTCGGCCTGCGTGGCGCAACCGGAAACCAAAAGGATTAGTGTTGCGAGTATGAGTATGCGCATGGTGTGTGTGTCTCCAAAAAGCCCGGCCATGCTTGGTCGGGCCGCTAATCCGTGCATCACTGGAGGGCGTTGTTGAAAGCCCGGGTGAATGCGAACGGCGCGGCGTCGAGCGAGCTGCACGTCGAGGATACGCCCTTCGCATCGCCGGCGCAGCGCGTGTCTCGGTCGAGCGACCAGAAATGCAAGCCGCCCAGACGATGATCGCGCACGTAGCGCGCCACGAGCGACGCGTCATCCAGCGTGAACACGTTGGCGACGACGTCGTTGACGCCGATCATCGGCGTGAGCTCGATCCGGGCCAACGGCACGCCGTACATCCGATTCAGATTGCGCGCTGCCTGAATCGCCGAGCGGCCCATGTCGCAACGGCCTTCCGACACGACGCAATGGACCGCGGTCGCGTCGCCGTAATCCATGACCATCAGGTTGACATAGTAGCCCGTGAGTCCGCGCGCACGGATCGCCTTCATGACGCGCATGCCGGTGTTGTTGAGACTCGCCCGACTGCCGTCGGTTGCCGCGAACGTCGCGAGCGTGAAGCTGAACCGCAGGCCGGGGTGCCGCCGCTGCGCTGCCTTTACGCGCGCGACGAGCGAATCGATCGCCTCGGGCGTCTGGCTGCCTTCGATGTCGAAATCGATGCCGATCAGTCGCGGCGACGCGTAGCGCGCGATGAACCTCTCCATTCCCGCGTCGGTGGCGCACGTGAACACGCCTTCCGCGCCACCGGTTGAGACGATGTAGCTCACCGCCGCGGCGTTGAAGGCGGAAAGGTTGGCGTCTGCGATCATCTGCGCATCGAGACCCTCCCACGTCTCGTCACCGCACTCGCCTGTCGCGAAGGCCAACGTCACCGTCGCGACCCCCGGCGGCAGTGCCGACGGCTCGGGCGCGACCAGCGGCACCGGCGTGCCGCCGACCGCCGTCGAGATCACGTGCGTCTGCGCGTTCATCGCTATCGTGATGTGCTTGTAAGGGCTGTAGACGAATGCGGGGGCGTGCCGGCCGGGCGTATCGGCCGGGCTGGTCGCATTGAGCGCGAGCGCACCCGCGAACAGCGCGACTCGCGCAAACGCCATTGTGGGCGGCCGCGCTCTCAACGAGTCCCTCTACGGCGAACAGCGGGTAGCGGCACCGGCATTCCGCAGCGTTGCCGAAAAAGCGGGCGCGACGAAACAAACGGCGGAGCAGCAAGCTGCCCCGCCGCGCGCAACGAGGACGGGGAGGAGAGCCCGCCCTCGACGATCGCAATCAGAACTTGACTCGCACCCCGGCGAAGAACTGGCGTCCATTCTTGTAGAACGCGCGCGGCTGGTCCGTGTTGGCGGCGTAGTACTTGAGCGTCGGATTGTTGAGGTTCAGCGCATCGAATGTCACCGTCACGTCTTTGGTGATGTTGTAGCCGATCGATGCCGCGAGCGTGCCGATATCGTCCTGAAACTCCTTGGTGCTGCGATCGAGCCCTACGAAGAACGCCGATCGAAACGTGTACGCAAGCCGGGCGCTGAATCCGTAGTTCTCGTAATAGCCGATCACGTTGTACGTGTTCCTCGATGCGCCCACCAACGGCCCACCCCCTGTCTCCTGCGCATCGGCGTACGTGTAGTTCGCCTGAACACCGAACCCGAGCGGGAACTCCTGCTGATACGCGAGCTCGACCCCTTTGCTGCTGCCGCTGCTGTTGATCGGCGAGCTGATCGTGTACGTCTGGAACGTGTTCGTCCGGATGTCGAGGAACTGTGCCTGCGAGGTGCCGAAGCCGACGTAGTTCTTGAGGTCGAGATAGAACAATCCCGCCGACAGCAGCGATTTGGGCGCGAAATACCACTCGATCGCCGCGTCGTAATTGTTGGAGCGAATCGGCTTGAGGTTCGGGTTGCCGCCGTTGCCTGTATGGGTCGTGTCCTCGAGGCTCACCGCGCCACCGAGCGCGCTGTAGTCCGGGCGTGCGAGTGTCCTCGCGACCGCAACCCGCGCGACCAGGTCCTTGGACAGGTCGAACTTGAAGTTCGCGCTGGGCAGCACGTCGTTATAGGTGTTCTCGACCGGCTGCTGATAGAACGTCCCGAACGCCGATGTCGTGATCGCGTTGGGTATCGACGGGCACGGAGCGAGCGCCGGGCAGACCGCTTCGGGAACGGCGACGTTGACCAGAACGCGCTCCTTCGTCTGCACGAACCGCACGCCGACGTTGCCGGCCCAACGCGGACCGTCGAGATTGGCCATCACATACGCCGCGGAGACTTTTTCCTTGATCGCGAACTCGCCCGGCCAGAAACGTCGCGTGACCGGGTCGCGATTCGAATACAGATCGCCCCAGCGCTCGAGCTCGCCGGGCGAGAGCATCCATACGTTTCTCGGAAAGTCGCCGCCGAGCCCGTGCCCGAAATCACTCGGATACGTTTCGCCGTTCCAGCGCGGCAGGTTGGCCGGGTTGAACGGGTCGAGCGCGAAGTTCGGACCCTGCGCGATCCACGTCGACTCGCGCTTGTGCTCGGCGTAGCGCACGCCGCCTTTGATGTTGGACACCGGTCCCATCCCCAGTACGTATGTACCGTCGATCTGCCCGTAGCTTTCCTTGTCCTCCGATTTCACGGGGCTGCCGCCGAAGATCCAGTCGAGCGACGTGCCGGCGAAGTTGGATGGATCGCCGTTCGGGAATGCGACGTCCACCGGCGAGGATATGCCGTGCATCCTGTATGTCGCGCCGGTGTTGAACACGTCGCCCTCGAACACGTCCTGCTTGGGCGTCTTGCCGATGCCTCGCGTATAGCCGACCTGACCGGTGAACGACAGCCGATCGGTCGCCCGGTAGCTCGCATCGAGGTTGTAGAACGCGGTTTCGGAGTAGGCACCCGGACGGTAGATCTCGTCGACGATCGCGTACTGATGCTTGTCGGTCGCGGTGCCCAGATTCGGGAACACCGCCGACGTGAGCGTACCGTTGTTGACGGTGAACGAGCTCGGTATCTGTCCGTTGCCGCTGTCGATGACGTGGGCTCCCCAGAACATCCAGTTCCGGTTGTAATTGGTCGCCTTCATGTGCGAATAGAACGTGCTGAAGTCGAACATCAGATCGTTCGTCGGCTTGATCTGGATGTCGAGCAGCCCACCTTGCCGCTCGCGCTTCTGCTCGAACAGCGCCGAGCCGATCAGCGTCGGATACTCGACGTTCGCGAGCTCCGGATGCGCCATCGCCATCGGGCTCGTCGGCGAGATCTTTCCGTAGCCGAGGATTTCCTGCCCGTCGCGGCGAAGGTGCCGGTTCTCGGAGAACGCCTGGATCATCACGCCCGCCGTGTTCGCCTCGTTCTTCCAGTTCAGGAGCGCGCTCACTTGCGGATCCCACTTGCCCGGCAGGTCGGCGTACACGGCCTGTGCCTGGGCTTCGATCGTGAGCCGCTTCAGGAAGTCGAGCGGCTTGCGCGTGATGATGTCCACGGCGCCCGCGATGCCGCCTTCGGTGAGATCGGCGGTGGCGCTCTTGCGCACGATTACCTGGCTCACGAGCTCGGATGGCAGCAGCGAGAAGCTGACGCTGCGGCCGACGGTGCCGACCTGGTCGAGCACGAACCAGTCGCCGGTCGCGATCGCGTGGCCGTTGACGAGCGTCTGCGTGAGACTCGGATTGGTGCCGCGCAGACTGACACGATCGTTCTCGTCGAAGCCGCCTTCACCGCCCGCCGCCGAGCTGATCGTGACGCCGGGCACGCGCTGGACGGCATCGGCAACGTTCTTGTCCGGCAGCTTGCCGATGTCCTCCGCCGTAATCACTTCGACCAGCGAGTCGGAATTGCGCTTCGCTTCGAGCGACTTCTCCACCGAATAGCGAATGCCGGTCACCGTCATCGTGATATCCGATGGCGGCGGTTGATTCGGCGCCGGCGTCGGTGTCGCCTGCGCGACTTTGATGTCGCCCTGCTGCGAGGGCGCCTGCGCGACTTTGGTCGCGCTCTTGTCCGGTTGCCCGTTCGGCTTCTGCGCTTCGCTCTTTGCGACCGGCTTTGCGTCAGACTCTTGCGCTTGCGCCGGACACGTCGCGCTGATGAATGCGAGCGCGACCGCCGATGCGATCGGTGTCTTGTTGAACTTCATGGTACGAATCCCCCTCAATGTGGCCTCTGATTGACGGCCGTGACGATCTGCGGTCGGGCCCGGTCCCCGGGGTACGCGGCGCTAGGCGATGCCACTATACTACCAATAAGGGCCAGTATGCTACCAATGATCAAAGAATGGTAGAATGTGTGTTGTATCGCCGCAACCGGCCGGCCGCCGAAATGCTCGCGTGCCGATTGCCGGACGCGTGCGGGGCTGGTCGGTGTCCTGCCGCCGGGAATTGGTATGACATTGGTATTTCGAATCGTCGCACCGCAGCAGGAAGGCGAGCGCCCAGGCGCGCTTAGATATCGGAGATCGTTGGATGGCCTCGCTGGCACAAATCCTCGGCACGCTCGACCCGGACGACAACCTGCCGCTCTATCAGCAGCTGCAACGGGCGCTGCGCGAAGCAATCGACAAACGGGTGCTCGGCCCCGACGATGCGTTGCCCTCCGAACGCCAGCTCGCCGAGGACCTCGGCGTGTCCCGAATCACGGTACGCAAGGCGATCGACGGGCTCGCGGCCGAGGGCTTGCTGGTGAGCCGCCAGGGGTCGGGCAACTTCGTCGCGAACCGCATCGAAAAGAACTTCGCCAAGCTGACGTCCTTCTCCGAGGACATGCGCGCGCGCGGCCGCACACCGCGCAGCGTCTGGCTCAAGCGTTCGGAGGGCACGGTGACGCCCGAGGAGTCGCTGAAGCTCGCATTGAGCCCCGGCACGCTCGTGTATCGCTTCCACCGCTTGCGCTTCGCTGATGACGAGCCGATGTCGATCGAGCTCGCCACGATCGTCGCGTCGAGCTTGCCGTCGCTCGATGCGGTCGAAGCTTCGCTGTACGAGGCGCTCGAACGCACGGGCAATCGCCCGGTGCGCGCGCTGCAACGGCTGCATTCGCTGCTGCTCACGCCGGAGCAGGCGAAGCTCCTCAAGGCGAAGCCCGGCGATGCCGGGCTTTTCGTCGAACGGCTCGGCTACCTGCGCGACGGACGCGCGGTCGAGCTCTCGCAATCGTACTATCGCGGCGACGTGTACGACTTCGTCGCGGAGCTGAGCGCGTTCTGAGCGCGTCGTTCGTTCAACCCGCCGGAGCGAGCGGCACCGGCGATCGTCCCGTTGCATCGGCGCGGCCTTCGAGCCACGCGCGCAGCGCGTCGAGCGCTGCATCGGCGTAACCCCAGGTCACGACAGCCGGAGCGGCAACGTCGAGCACCTGGAACGGATTCCACAACGCGATGTGCAGGTCGGTACGCCACGATCGTCCGCGCGCGCCGTATCGGGCGTGCGCATTCGAGACGATCACGCTGGTTCGGTGATTTCGCGGCTCGGGGCTCCATTCGAGCTGTCTCAGGTCATCGACCTGAACGATCTCGACATCATTGAACCGTTCGAACAGCGCGGCGACCCGATTCCCCGATAGCCCCGCCTCCGACACGCCGTCGCTCGGCACGCTGCGTTGGGTGAATACGCGTAACGGATCCGCCAGACGCGGGGGCTTCGCACCGCCCAGCACTGTCAGCGCTCGCGCCCACGCATGGCGCATCAAACGGTCGTCGGCCTCGCGGTCGGTCACACTGTAAACATCCGGCTGCACGGGAAAACGCGTCACCAGCGCATCGAGGCGCGCGCGGGCGTCGAGCGCGCGCTGCATCGAGAGCGATCCATCGACGAGCGCTGCGGCGATCGCGTTGACGGCCGCCGCCTGCTCTTGCCGGCTTCCCAGCGCCATGACCATGTCCGCGCCGGCTTGCAATGCGAGCACGGACGCGCGCGCGTGACCGTAACGGTCGCGAATGGCGTTCATCACGAGAGAATCGGTGATGACGACACCATCGTAGCGCCATGCGCCGCGCAGCAAGTCGCCGAGCACCTTGTGCGACAGCGTCGCCGGATAGCCGGCGTCGAGACTCGGGTAGAGGATGTGCGCGCTCATCACCGCCGGCGCGTCGGGTACGAGCGCGCGAAACGGCGCGAGCTCGCAGGCTTCGAGCGCATCACGCGGCTTGTCGACGACGGGCAGATCGAGGTGCGAGTCGACGTGCGTGTCGCCATGCCCCGGAAAATGCTTGACGCAGCAGGCGACACGCTCGCGCAGCGCGCCTCGCATCCATGCTGCCCCGAGGCGCGCCACGTCATCGGGATTCGCCGAGAAGCTGCGCTCGCCGATCACCGGATTGTCCGAATTGTTGTTGACGTCGAGCACCGGCGCGAAATTCCAGTTGAAGCCCAGACTGCGAAGGCCGCGCGCGACCGCTGCGCCGACGTGTTCGGCCAGTGCCGCGTCGCCGCACGCACCGAGCGCCATCGCCGCCGGCGGCTGCGGCAGAAACGTGGCGCGAACGACCGAGCCGCCTTCCTGATCGACGCCGATCAGCGCCTTCGGGCCCACAGTGTCGCGCAGCGCGGCGATGAGCGCGCGCACTTCGTCCTCGCCGCCGATGTTCTTGCGGAACAGCACGACGGCGCGGATGTGGTGCCGACGCAGGAAGTCGGCTTCGGCCTCGTCGAGCGCCGTGCCCTCGATGTCGACCATCACCAGCTCGCCGGGATGGACGTCACTCGTCTCGGCCGCGATCATCGGGCAGCCGCGCGGCGGTTAACTTGTCGTTTCATTTGATCGCGCCTTCCATGCCGCGCATGAAGAAGCGCTGCGCGAAAAAGAACACGACGAGCGCCGGTGCGATGGTCAGGATGGCGCCGGCCGCGATCACGCGCGTCGAGCTGCCGAACGTGCCCGACAGCTCGAGAATGCCGACCGCGAGCGGCATCAGCTCGCTCTTGGTCAGCACGACGCTCGGCCAAAGGAAGTTGTTCCACGTCGTCACCGTCGTGAGGATCGTCAGCGCGGCGATCTGCGGCAGCGCGAGCGGCAGCATGATGCGCAGAAAGATGTGCAGCTCCGAGGCGCCGTCGATCCGCGCGGCGTCGAGCAGATCCTGCGGCACCTCCTCGAAGGCGTTCTTCATCATGAAGATGCCGATCGCTCCCGCGATCGTGGGCAGGATGACGCCGATGTGCGTGTTGACCAGTCGCAGATGGGTGGTGGTAATGAAGTTCACCAGGAAATTCACTTCGGTCGGCAGCATCAGCGTGGCGAGGATCACGGCGAACACGAGCCGGCGGCCGCGGAAGTTGAGCCGCGCGAGCGGGTAAGCGGCGAGCGAGCAGACGAGCAGCGTCCAGACGACGGTCCAGAACGTGATCCAGATCGAATTCCAGAAATAGCGTCCGAGGTCGATGGCGCGGAACACCTCGATGAAATTGGCGACCGACGGTGCGTGCGGCAGCAGCGACGACGGGAACGCGAACACGTTGCCTTGCGTGCCGATCGCGATCGCAAGCGTCCACAGCATCGGAAATCCGCACACCAGCGCGATCACCAGCAGCGCCGCGTAGTGCAGCACCACGACGAAGCGTTTACGCGACGCAGCGGAGGCGGTGGTCATCGCTCGCGAGAACGCCCATCAGCGGTGGCGCGGTCGGATGAATCTGAAGTTGAGCCACGCGAGCGCGATACAGAACAGGCTCACCACCATGCTCGCGGCGAGCGCGCGCGGGAAGTTGAACGCGCGGATGCCCTGATCGTACGCGTAGTAGAGCCCGGTATACGTCGAGCTCACCGGCCCTCCCTTGGTCATGATCAGCACTTCTTCGAGCACCTTCATCGCGGAGAGCGTCGAGAGCACCGTACACAGCAGGATCGTCGGCATGATCATCGGAATCGTGATGCGCCAGAAGCGCTGCCGGCGATTGGCGCCGTCGAGCACCGCCGCTTCCACGATGTCGTTCGGAATTGCCTGCAGCGCGGCGAGATAGAGCACCATGTACCAGCCGAGGCCGCGCCACAGCGTCACCAGCATCAGCGAGAACAGCGCGATACGGTCGTCGCTCAACCAGCCGATCGGCTCGTTGATCACGCGCAGTGCCTGCAGCACCGCGTTGACGAGGCCCTGCTCGTTGTACATCCAGCCCCACATGATTCCCACCACGGACACCGACGTGACGACCGGCATGTAGAACGCGGCGCGAAAGAGCCGGATGCCCGGCAGGCTGTTGTTCACCAGCACGGCGAGCACGATCGCGCCGAGCTGGATCGCCGGGACGATCAGCAGATAGAGCAGCGAGTTCTTCAGGCTCACGAAAAAGACAGGATCCTCGAACAGGTCCTCGAAGTTCTGCAGCCCGACCCACGTCGGCGGCGTGATGATCTTGTACTCGGTGAACGCGAGGTAGCCACCCCACAGCACCGGCCAGAACGTGAACAGCGCGAGCAGCAGCAGCGCGGGTGCAAGAAACAGCCATGCCCAGCGCGCCTGCGTGCGAGTGCACCGCGCAGCCGACACCGATTCGGTCGACGTGCGTTTGCCTGCTGCGGCGGCATCGTCCGGCGCCGGCGCTTCATCGCGCGGATCGCCCCGCCGCACAGCGGCCGAACCGGCGATCATCGCTTGAGCTTGCTGTTCCAGAACGCGGCCGCTTCGTCGAGCGCCGCCTGCGCGTCCTTGCGCCCGATGATCGCCGCCTCGACCGCGTCCTGCAGCCGTTTGTTCAGCCGCTCGAAGCTCGGCACGCCCGCGACGTAGAGCGTGCGCACGACATCCATGCTGGTTGCGCCGATCGCCATCGCCTTGTCGTAAGCGCCGGCATCGGTACGCAAGCGCTGGAAATGCGGGTCCGCTCCCGCTTTCTTCGACGTCGGAAACGCGCCCGCGAGCTTCGCGAACGCGAGCTCGTTCTCGTCGTTGGTGATGAACTTTGCGAACTGCGCGGCCTCGGCCGCGACGCGACCGGTGGTGCCGCTCGGCATCGCGAAATGGAACAGCCAGCCGCCGGCAGCTATGCCGCTGGCGCCTGCCGGCGCGCGCGCGACGTCGGTCATCGCATAGACATCGGGCGCGTCGTCGCGGATGCGGATCAAAGCGCTCGGCGGCGCGACCAGCATCGCCATCCGGCCGGACTTGTAGGCGTCGATCGACGCCGGGTAGTTGTCCTCGGAGAACAATTTGTCCTTCAGCAGTCCGCCCGACTTGTAGGCGTCGGCCAGTCGCGCGACCAGCGCGACGTGCCTGGGCGAGTTGAATACCGCACGTCCGTTTTCGATCAGCGGCAGCCCTTCTTCGAGAAAGATGCCGGCGATCTTGCCGAGCGCCGGCGAGAAGCCGTACTGACCGGTGCGCGCCCTGATCTGCTTTGCCGCGGCGAGCTGCTCGTCGAGTGTGCTCGGGATGCGCGTGATGCCCGCCTGCTTGAACAGCGTCTTGTTGTATGCCATCACGTTGACGCTGTTGTAGTGCGGGAACCCGTACACCTTGCCGTTGAACGTGAGGTCGGCGATCGCGCCGTCGGTGTAGAGCGCGCGGTCCTCCCCGAGCAGGTCGTCGACCTGGCGCAGCGCGCCGTACAGCGAGTAGTCGTACGCCCATGGAACGTTCAATTGCACGAGCGCGGGCGCCGAGCGCGCGACGATCGCCGCGGTGAGCTTCGTCTGCATGACGTCCCACGGCACGTCGACCCACTCGAGCTCGACGTTCGGATGCGCGGCTTCGTACTGCTGCACCAATGTCTTGAAGTAGGGCGTGAACTTCGGCTTGAGGCTCATCGTCCAGAATTCGACGTGCACCTTGTCGGCCGCGGCGCGCGCATCGGCCGTGAAAAGCGTGCAGATGATCGCGACGATCGCGCACAGTTGCCCGAAGCGACGTCGCGATCTGCTCATCGGGTCCGTGTGATCTTCGTCAGATGACGCGGCTCGTCGGGATCGAGATCGCGTGCGCATGCGAGCGCCTCGACCATCGGATAGAAGCTCTGGATTACCGCGATCGCATCGAGGTCCTCGGCATCGGTCGTGACCAGAGGAAGCGTGCTGCCGGGCGTTCCGGCGGGCGCCGCGAGCATCACGCGTGCGCCGCGCTGGCGCAGATCATCCGCGAGATCGAGCAATCCGCGTTGCGCCGGCCCGCGCGGCGCGAGCACGAGCAGCGGATAGTTCTCATCGACCAGCGCGAGCGGACCATGGCGTAGCTCCGCTCCGGAGAATGCTTCCGCCTGAATGCCGCAGACCTCCTTGAACTTGAGCGCCGCCTCCATCGCGATCGCGAGTCCGGTGCCGCGCCCGATCACAAGCAGCTTGTCGACATCCGCGAGCGCCTCGACGGCGGACTGCCAATCCTGTCGAGCGGCGCGCTGCAACGCGTCAGGCAGCGCATCGAGCCCCCGCTGAAACGCTGCGTCGTCCTGCCATGCCGCCGTGAGCCTTGCACCCGCCACGAGCTGCGCGATGTAGCTCTTGGTCGCCGCGATGCTCGTCTCGACGCCGGCGTGCAGCGGCAGCACCCATTGCGCGGCCTGCGCGAGCGGCGAGGCCACGTCGTTGACGACGGCGACCGTGCGCGCACGCCCGTCGCGGAAGAAACGCATCGGCACGACGAGATCCGGGCTCTGTCCCGATTGAGAAAATGCAATCGATACCAGGTCGTCGCATTGCAGCCGTGACTGATACAGCGTGATCAGCGACATCGGTAACGACGTGACGAGCCGGCCGAGCCGCGCCATGATCAGGTACGCCATGTACTGCGCGGCGTGATCGGAGCTTCCGCGTGCGACCGTCAGCAACGAGCGCGGCGGCTGCGCGCGCAGATCGCGGCCGAGCGATGCATAGACGTCGCGATCAGCGGCGAGCAGACGGCCGACCGCGTCGGGTGCCTCGCGCGCCTCGTCAAGCATCCGCGAGGTCAACCTCGTCTCCTTCGACGATCACGCGGGTCAGTTGCAGCACGGGATCGAGCACGACGATATCCGCGTGCGCGCCGACGGTGAGGCGTCCGCGATCGGCGAGCCCCAGGTAATCGGCGGCGTGCGTCGAAACGCGAAGCGACGCGTCGCGAATCGAAAGTCCCAGCGCGACCAGGTTACGCAGTGCCTGATCCATCGTGAGCGTGCTGCCGGCGAGCGTTCCGTCGGGCAGTCTTACTCCGCCCATGCACTTGATGACCCGATGGCGCCCGAGGCGGTATTCGCCGTCGGGCATGCCGGCTCCGGCAGTCGAGTCGGTCACGCAGAAGAGGCACGGAATCGCCCGCAGCGCGGCACGCAGCGCGCCCGGATGGACGTGCAGCATATCGGGAATGATCTCGGCGTAGCGCGCATGCGCGAGCGCCGCGCCGACGATGCCGGGCGTGCGGTGATGCATGCCCGACATCGCGTTGAACAGGTGCGTGAAGCCGCCCGCACCGCGTTCGAGCGCTGCCACCCCTTCTTCGTAGCTGCCGAGCGTGTGCCCGATCTGCACCTGAAAGCCGGCCGCGCGCAGCGACTCGATGATGTCGAGATTGCCCGGCAGCTCGGGTGCGAGCGTGATCAGGCGAATCGGCGCCAATGCGTGCAACCGTCGCACCTCCGCGACCGACGCCGGACGGACGAAGTTCGGCTGCGCGCCGAGCTTGTCCGGATTGATGTAGGGCCCTTCCAGGTGCACGCCCAACACGCGCGCCGCGCGAGCTGCGCGCGTTCGGCATGACGGACCCAATCCGGCCATGGCGGACTCCAACTCCGGCAGCGGCGCGGTCATCGTCGCCGCGAGCAGTGATGTCGTGCCATGCCGGACGTGAAGCCGCGCAATGGTGTCGATCGCCTCGAAGCCTTCCATCGTGTCGCGGCCGCCGCCCCCGTGCACGTGCGTGTCGATGAAGCCCGGCAGCACGAGCCCATGTGCGTCGTCAATCGCCTCCGCGTCGGGCAACGGCACGCCTTCGATGCGCGCGATATGGCCGTCCCGATGCGAAAGGACGCCGCGAATGAATCCGTCCGGCGTGAGGATATCGCCTTCGATGCGTTGCGCCGCGCTCATGTTTCGCGCCTCATCTCGGCGACGAAATCGTAGTAGTCGCTGCGGCAGTACGAATGCGTGAGCTCCACGGCCTGTCCCGATGCGAGGTAGCCGACGCGCGTGATGAACAGCACGGCGCGGCCGACGGGTACTTCGAGCAAATCGGCGAGCCGCGCCTCGGCGTTGACCGCGCGCAGGTGCTGCAGCGCGCGCACCGGCGCGCGGCCGAGCTGGGCAAGGAACGCATAGAGCGATCCGTCGACCTGCAACGGATCCGGCACGATCTCTTGAGGCAGCACGCTGACTTCGTAGGCCATGACGACATCGTCCGCGAGGCGCAGACGCGCAAGACGCGCCACGCGCGAGCCGGTGGAAAGTCCGAGACTCAATTGCTCGTCCGGTGCGGCGGCCGCAATCTCGCGTGCGAGCCAGCGCGACGACGGTGTGAAGCCCCGCTCATGCAATTCCTCCGAAAAGCTCGTCAAGCGCGAAAGCGGCTGCTCGAGCCTCGGCGTGATGTAGTTACCCGAGCCGCGCCGGCGCACGATGAGCCCTTGCTCGACGAGCTGATCGATCGCCTTGCGCGCGGTGACCCGCGACAGGCCGAGCGACTCCGAGAGCACGCGTTCGGAGGGCAGCGCCTCGTCCGGCTGGAAGCGACGCTCGCGAATCGACTGCGCAAGCTTGTGCGCGAGCTGCATGTAAAGCGGCGATGCGGCGCGGGCGTCAGGCTTGAACTCGAACGCAGTGCTCTTCATCGCGCGATCGCGCCCATTGCATGTCGGATCAGCCGAATCGCGCCGTCGACGGCGTCGCCCGCGGGTGTCACGCAGCGCGCCAGCACCGTCGGCTCGAACCGCTGTTGCAAGCGTTGACCGATAGTTCCGTAAACAACGAGCGGCAGGTCGCCTTCGGGGTCGAGGGCGGTGGCCATTGCCTCGAGTGATCGGGCGCCGGCGTCGAGCAACGAAGCCGCCCACGGATCCGACGACTCGGCGTCGAACACCAGCGGTGCGAGTTGGGCGTAGGCATGCTGGCCTGCGCGCTCGCACCAGGCAAGTAACGCGTCGCGCGTGCTGCCGGCGACGTCCCAGACCGCACGCACCAGCGGGTCTGCCGGCGCGCAACCGTCGAGCGCATGGTGCGCGCGACGCATCGCGCGCAAGCCGAGCCAGGCACCGCTACCCTCATCACCCACCGGGAATCCCCAGCCTCCCACCGAAACCCGCTCGCCGTTGCGGCGCAGCGCTTCGCCGACGCTGCCCGTACCGGCGGCGACGATCGCGCCCGGCATTCCGGCGTGCGCGCCGAGCAGCGCCGTGTACGCGTCGGTATCCAATGCGATGTGGGCGAAGCCGCGCGCGGCCAGCAGAAAGGTGTCGCGGCGTAGCGCGACATTCGCGCCGGACAAGCCCAAGCCGATCGCGGACTCCGAGCTGCTGGTCGGGGGCAGCCCAGCCTCGCGAAACGCCTCGACGATCGCCTGCCGTACGTTCGCCCATGACTGCGCGACGCCTTGACCCAATGCCGACGGTCCGGCCGCCGCGGCAGCTAGCGGCTCGCCATCGCTCGATTCGAGACGCGCCCGCGTGCCCATGCCGCCGCCATCGACGCCGATGACGTAGCGGACGAGGGCAGGTTGGCCGGGGATCAAGGCGAAATGACACGGATGGCGCGCAACCACATTATTCAATACCAGAAATACCAGTTAGTCAATTGGTATCTTAGTGGTCTTTGCGGCGACGAGGCGCAAACTGCTAAAATCAATCAGCAGGCAAAGCGTGTCGACCGACAGGCGCCCGTAGCTCATTCGGATAGAGCACCGGCCTTCTAAGCCGGGGGTAACAGGTTCGAGTCCTGTCGGGCGCGCCACTTCGTCATGGGACTGATCCGTCCGCATCGTTGGCTTCTGCTTGTCGTGCTGTTCGCCGGCACGCCGTCAGCGTTTGCGGCCGGGCCCTATCTGCTCGTCAGCGGACGATGGGACAACACCGTCGTCGTCATCGACGTGCAGAAGGCCATGGACCCGGCCAACGACGGCACCGCAAATGCGATCATCAACCGGGTTCGCGTAACACCCGACATCGACGCGAAGGGCGCAGGCGTGAAGGACACGCCGGCCAGCGGGCAGCCGGTCAACGTCGTGCTGTCGCCGGACGGCCGCTTCGCATACATCGTCAATCATTCCGGCGTCGCGACGCCCGCTGCAGCGGACAAGTTCCAGCATGGACACGCCGGCACGGTGACTGTGCTCGACGTCGCGAAGGCGCTCGATCCGGCGAACAACATGACGCTGAACGCCGTCGATGCGATCATCGCAACGAAGAATTTCGGGCCGGTCGGGCTGGCGGCGACCGCGGATGGGTCGCATGCGCTCGTCTCGGGCTCGGAAGGCGACGGTGACGAGGATGGCGGGCGCGTCATCACGGTCATCGATCTCGCCAAGCGCGACGTGCTCCGCCATCTCGAACTCGCCTACGGCAAACCGGGCTTCGACTGTCCGCCCGCACCGATTCCTCACGCCGGGCCGCACATGAGCTTCGGCTGCTTCACGGACACCAACGCGGTTGCGATCAGTCCGCTTCACGGCGGCGTCGCGTTCACGGCCAACGGAGGCACGAACGATGTCTCGGTCGTCGACGTGAGGCGCGCGCTTGCCGGCGATCCCGCGTCCGAGATCGCGCGCATACCGGTGGCGAGCGGGCCATGGGGACTCGCCGTGAGTCCGGACGGCAAGCTTGTCGCCAGCGCCAATCGCGAGGACGCGCGAACCGGCGTCGAGGGCAACACGGTGTCGTTCATCGATGTCGACAAGGCGCTCGCACGCGCGAAGGATGCCGAAGTCGCGCGCGTGCTGGTCGGAACGAACAACCCCGCCGTCGCGTCGCGGCCTTTCAGTGTGGCGTTCACGCCGGATGGCAAGACGCTGCTCGTCAGCAACTTCCGCGCGAACAACGTCTCGTTCATCGATGTCGCGAAGGCGATCGCGGGCGAACAGGGCGCGGAGTTCGCGCGACTCGCGCTCACCACGCCGAGCGGAGCGCCGTCGCGACCGCGCGGCATCGTGCTCACGCCGGACGGCAAGTACGCTGCCATCACCGGCGCGCCGCGAAGTGCCGCGGGCAGCGGTGTGCTGTGGATCGTCGACGTGGCGGCACGCAAAGCGGTGAGCCGTGTCACAGGTGTGGGGAACGAGACGTACCTGCTTGCGTTGGTGCCGGCGCGCTAGCCATTCGGTTGCAGCTCGACGCGGGTTGATGCAAAATGATCGGCCCTGCGATTCGAAAACGCAGGCACTTACAGGTTCGATGGTGGCGGTAGCTCAGCTGGTAGAGTCCCGGATTGTGATTCCGGTCGTCGTGGGTTCGAATCCCATCCGCCACCCCATTCTTTCTTAGCGCCCACGCAACGCAGGCACTCGGCCATCCCATTGCGGGACGTTCCCTGGCAGGTCGCCTCAGCGACGGTCTGCCCTAACGTCGCCGCATCGATCTCCGGCGACTCTGCGTTCGATCGTCATGGCGACGATCATTACGCGCTTCGGTGGCCTGGATTCAGCACGCGGCCACTGCGTGCGCAAGAACCTTGTATGCCCTCGGCCTCTGTTTCCACCCCACGGCACATTGCTTCGATGATGCCCGGTGAGGCCCGTGCTGACAACGCGAAAAGGCGTCAAAAATGCGGGGCTTTCGCGGCTAGGTGGACGCCTCTTTGGTACGCGGCTTGCTGACGGGCCGCAAGAGGCTCACAACTTCCAGTCCAGCGCCAGCTTTAAGGCGGCTATCGCCCGTTGACGTCAAAACGGTCTTACGCACATCGCGACGCCGAGTGGACCGTAGCCTTCCGGCATCCAGGACCGATCAATCAACTGCTGGCGAATCGTCAACGACGTGGTGTACCGGTGGTTCGCGTCCGCGCGATTGTTGTACAGCCGATAGAGAGGCACGCTCCCATCGTGACACGATCCGTCGGCGACGTCGGGCAGATGAACGCGAAAGGCGTCCGACGTCTCGAGAATCCAGCGATCCGGCCAATAGGTCTGGACTGCCAAGCATTCCCGAGCGAACGCTGAGAAGAAATGCGAGTTCAATCCAAATCCTGGGAGGCCGTAGAAGCGGCACGATGGGGCCAAAATGGCTGGGCTCGAAAAGTCGGTAACATAAACTCGAAAATGCTGACTGGTTCGCGTCCACCCGGGGTGCACTCCGGTATCGAGATCATGGATTTCACCGGGATCGACGGCAACGAAATAGTGATCGAATCCCGCGTGGTAAAACTCGATGGCTTGCGGAAAGTATTCGCCGAGCGCTGGTGAGTCGCCGACAGCGCGAATGTCGAACCCCTCTGCGCATAGCATCGCCAATTCGGCGTTGATCACATCGTGACGATCGAACACGTAGTTGTGGCCGTCCGGCGCCAGCCGCAATTGGGTCGTGTAAAGCGAGTAAGTTGCGTCAAACGATATGTAAACCGGTCCGGATATCGTGGGTCTGGCGCAAAGAGGAGTACCCTGCGTCGGATCCGTCGCTACCGTTACCGATGTCGTCGCGATAAGCGACGGATTTGATGGCGCGTCCAAATCGATCAAGTGGGCATTCACCGTGTACATGCCCGGTGGTAGCGGCCCTAACGTCGTCGCGACACAAAAGATAGGCGGCGGCAAGCCAATGAGAGTGTGGCGTCCGCGGAGCGTCGCATCGATTGCGTTGCCCTGAACTTGTACGGAGAGATCCAGTGGATAGTAGAAGTAGGCAGCGCGCCCTACGGTGATGGTCAGGGTCTGGTTGTCGAGCGGAGCTTGCGGGGTTACTCGCAGATAGCCTGGCGCAAAAGAATCCGGATTGCCGACGCATGTTGTCGCTTGTGCGGCGGTTACGAATGCCGTGTTGAAAATCAGAGCGATCAGAACGAGACGAACTAGGTACATATCACTTAACGGGCGACGCGTCGCGTCGACTTGGCAAAAGAACGTGGTCTCCCGCTGCCGCAGGAGGACGTGCTCGGTATCGCAACGTCATCGAAACGCAGGCACTGCTGGAGGGTTAGCAACAATCATAGCTCGAAGAACGGCTAACGCTGCCCGAGCGCATTGAGCCGCGTCAAACAATTCACCGATTGGGCGCTATGCGGCAACAGGTCGCACCGACGGAGTTCATTCAAGCACGTATTTGATCGTCGCCACGGTAGGGCTTGAGGCAATCTTGGTTCACGGAAGGCGCCGATCGGATTGGGTTTATGCTTTGCACGCCGGAGTAGTTCCGAGCCGGGTGGCAACGCATGAAGATCCGCGCCGGACGCGTACGCAGCCAGCTGAGCATCGGGGACGAAGGTGCCATGGGGCATCCCGTACTGTGCTCGGTGTGCCCAGTTTTGTGCCCGGTTGTGCCGAGTTTTGACGACTTCTCGTTAATCGATTTTCTTTTTCTTCAAATGTTTACGCGACGTCACAACACCCGTTTTTTGGTTCTGATTCCGGTTGTCGTGGGTTCGAATCCCATCCGCCACCCCATTCTCTTCTGAGTCGCGTCAAGCGCTTCTGTCCCGCTGCGGCGCCCGCCGTTCGCCGTCGTCTCGTTCTTGGCCGCTTCCATGGGTCACCGAAAGTGTTCTTGGACCGGCAGGCTCACCGTCGAAAATGCTGTCGAACTTTCGCCGCGATCTGGCCGCGAGTCATCTTGTCGACCGTTTCGATGGCGACGCGACGTGATCTCACATATTCGTGACGCAGAATCCATCCGCCGCTGGAGTCGGTGTTTCAATCGGTGATCGTCTCTGGTGCCGTTCAGGCCTCTACGTTGTCACGCCATCGTTCCGAACAGTCTTCCAGCGCCTGCCGTCAGCGCCATGGCGAGCGCGCCCCAGAATGTGACGCGAATCGCGCCCATCGTCACGCTCGCGCCGCCCACGCGCGCAGCCAACCCGCCCAGGATCGCGAGGAACAGCAGCGACGTTCCGGAGACAACGGGGATCAGAGTCAACCCGACCATGGCAGCGGCCAACAGCGGCATGGCTGCGCCGACCGCGAAGCTGGCCGCTGACGTAAACGCGGCCTGTGTCGGGCGCGCGCTCAGCGTCTGAGAGATACCGAGTTCGTCGCGCGCGTGCGCGCCCAGCGCGTCATGGGCCATCAGCTGCTCGGCAACCTGTTTTGCGAGCACGGGATCGACGCCGCGCGCGACATAGATCGCGGTCAGCTCCCGGCGCTTGCCTTGGTCGTCCGCCTCGAGTTCCGCGCGTTCCGGGTTGAGCGCGGCCTGTTCGGAATCTGCCTGTGAGCGCACCGACACGTACTCGCCGGCGGCCATCGACATGGCTCCTGCGACCAGGACCGCGAATCTACCGGACGTCAGGTCGGTAGTACGACCTGCGCGTCCGGTATCTCCGGCCCTCAAGATCCACCAAGCAATTGAAAGCATGCCATGCTGAAGAACTCGTTTCTTACCGACGTCCAGGCGTTGCGCAAGCGGGCCCGACAGCACATCGACGAAGGCTCTGTCACCGCGGGCTATTCCGCGGATCGCGAAATAGTGCTCAAGCTGCTGAACGATTCTTTGGCGACCGAGCTCGCCTTTGTCCTTCGCTACCGGCGCCATCACTTCATGGCGCGAGGCATCCATTCGCAGAGCGTCGCCCAGGAGTTTCTCGACCATTCGAACGAAGAGCAGGGGCACGCCGACGAGATCGCGGAACGCATCGTGCAGCTGGGCGGGGCGCCCGATTTCGCGCCTGCGGGACTGGTCGGCCGCAGCCACGCGGAGTATGTCGAGGGCGATTCGCTCGCAAGCATGATCACGGAAGACCTGGTGGCGGAACGAATCGCCATCGACAGTTACCGCGGCATCATCCAGTACCTCGGTGAGCAGGACTCGACCACGCGCCGCATGATCGAGGGAATCCTGGCCGTGGAAGAGGAACATGCCGACGAGCTGGCCGATCTGCTGGCGACTGTCCCCGCAGAGCCGAATGGAAAGAAGAGGTCCGTGAAATCGAAGTGAACGTACGCTCCACATGCGCGCGGAGATGCGCCCATCGAAGTGGCTGTTTGCCTGTGCGCCATGAACCCCGCCGCCGCTCCAGCCTCCATCGGCACAGCTGACTCAGCGCGTGCTGGGCGGCAACTCGGCGATGCCGTCGACGCGTCACTCGTCACCGATCCGGCGACTCGGATGCCGGTAGATGCGCGAGGTTTGGCGCTAGGAATTCTGGCGGCACTCGCGACGCTTTTCGCCCTGTCGTGGGCGCAGGGCTTTGTGGTGCCGTTGTTGCTCGGCATCGTCATTTCCTACACGCTGACTCCACTGGTCGCATGGCTTGAAGCGATCAACATCCCGCGCGTTGTCGGTACCGTCGTCGTGATGGCGAGCGTGATCGGTGCGCTCGTTCTCGGCACGTATTCGTTGCGCGGACAAATGCAGACGATCATCGAACAATTGCCCGAAGCGGCAACCAAGTTCGCCACCGGCCTTGCGCGCATGCGAACGAGCGAGACCCGCAATATGCAGAAAATGCAAAACGCGGCGACCGAGGTGGAACGGGCGACGACCCAGGCAGTCGGTGGCTCCGTAGCTCAGCGTCAGCCTGCCACTCACGTCATCGTGGACCAGCCCACGTTCAAGCTCGATAACTTCCTGTGGGCGAGCTCGATGGGCGCCCTTGGAGCCCTGGTCCAGGCGGCGATGGTCGTTTTCCTGGTTTTCTTTCTGCTGCTCGGGGGCGATACATTCAAACGGAAGCTGGTGCGGCTGACGGGGCCGTCGCTGTCGAAAAGAAAGATTACCGTCCACATTCTCGATGACATCAACGGCTCGATCCAGAAATGCATGCTCATGCTGCTGACGACAACCCTGCTGGTCGCGTTGCTCAGCTGGATCGCGTTTCACTGGATCGGCCTCGAGAACGCGGGAGCGTGGGCCGCCGCTGCGGGACTGCTGCACCTCGTTCCCTACCTAGGCCCCGGCGTCACGGCCGTCGCAGCGGGAATGGCTGCCTTCATGCAGTTCGAATCGTTTGCAATGGCTCTGCTGGTGGCCGGCGCATCGCTCGCGATCGCGACTGTCGTCGAAACGTTCGTGACCACCTGGATGATCGGACGAATCGCCCACATGAATTCTGCGGCCATATTTATTTCGCTGTTGTTCTGGGGTTGGCTGTGGGGCGTTTGGGGTATGCTGCTGAGCATTCCGATCATCGTCATCGTCAAAGTCGTGTCGCAGCATGTGGAGCAGTTGAACCCAATGGCCGAACTGCTCGGGGATTGATTCATCTGGCGGCGAGCTTGCCGCTACTGCGAGGTCGGAGCATGGCGGCAGCCGCACGAGCCGCGTAGCGACCACGGCAATCGGGCAATTGCGGCATGACAACGTACAGTGCGATTCGTGACGGAGCAGCACGTCGGTTTTCTGGCATCTGGCTCGTATCGACTTTGCATCGAGCCGCGCCTACCTGCGCAGTGGAACGAATTCGCGTTGCGCTACCGGTGCCGCGAGACTTATTACCAAATCAGCGTGCCAGGAACCGAAGTGGAGTCCGACTGCGAACGCGACGCGAGCTAACCGTCGATGGCGTGGCACAAGAAGGCAATTTCGTTCCTCTTGCCGATGATCGACAGGAACACCGGGTCGAGGTGCGCGTCGCGTCCCGATGTCCGGCTTCGCAGATGAGCCTTGCTTGACGCGCTCCGCTTTGTTGGTCACGGGCGCACCGAACATGGACAAGTCGATCGCAACCGGCCCGTCGTGGATCATCCGCATCGGAGCAATGCAACGGCTTGCGGTGGCGCTGACAGTCGCCATCGCGGCATTCCTCGTGCAGCCGGACTCGATCTCGTGGCACACGCGTGCCGTCGCGAGCTGGGATCTCGGCGTGCTTGTCTATCTTGGTTTGGCGTGGTCGCTCATCGCGCGTTCCGACGCCGCCATGACGCGCGACCACGCGTTGGGCCAGGACCAAAGCGGCTACGTCATCTTTCTGTTCGTGGTGGTCGCATCCTGCGCAAGCATCGTCGCCATCGGGTTCGTTGTCAGCACGATCAGGGAGCTCGCCTTCTGGTCCCGGGCTTGGCATCTCGCGCTGACCATTGACGCACTGATCTCGTCCTGGCTTCTGATCCAGACCGTATTCGCATTTCACTATGCCCGTCGCTACTACAGCCTCCTGACGGGTGAGCGCAGGGCATCGCCGGAACTCGTGTTCCCCGGCAACCGCGATCCGGACTATCTCGATTTCGCCTACTACTCGTTTGTCGTCGGCATGACTTCACAGGTGTCCGACGTCGCCGTAACATCGCGTCAGATGCGCCGCCTCACCCTGATTCACGGGGTGCTGGCCTTCGTCTTCAACATCGCGGTGCTTGCGCTCAGCATCAACATCATTGGCAGCGTGATCTAATGCGGCCGTTCAATCGTCCGCCGGCACCGGCCGGACGTTGGAATGGTCATTTTGAGAGGATCGACACGTGCACACCGTCGTCTTCCTCGACCGCGCGAGCCTCGACGCGACGATCCGCACGCCGGCGTTTCCGCACACGTGGCGCGATTACGCGACAACGTCAGCCGACGCGGTGGTCGAGCGGCTCGGCGACGCGACGATCGCGGTCACGAACAAAATCTGCGTGCGCAAGGACGCGATCGCCCGGTTACCGTCGCTGCGGATGATCGCCGTCGCGGCGACCGGCACCGACATCGTCGACGTCGACTACTGCCGCGAGCGCGGCATCGTCGTGTCGAACGTGCGCAATTACGCGACCGCAACGGTGCCCGAGCACGTGTTCGCGCTGACCCTCGCGCTCAAGCGCAATCTCGTCGCCTACCGCGCCGACGTCGAGGCCGGCGAGTGGCAGCGCGCAACGACGTTCTGCTTGACCACCCATCCGATCGGCGATCTCGCGGGCGCCACCATCGGCATCGTCGGACTCGGGGCGCTCGGGCGGGCGGTCGCGCGGCTCGCGCTCGCGTTCGGCATGCGCGTGCTCGCGTTCGATCCGGTCGCGACGCCAAGCCCGGGCGTCGAGCTCGTTACGCTCGACGACATCGTTGCGCAAGCGGACATCGTCACGCTGCACGTGCCGTTGACGCCGCAGACGCGCCATCTGATCGGCCGCCATGAGCTTGCGCGGATGAAACCGACCGCGATTCTCGTCAACACCGCACGCGGCGGCCTCGTCGACGAGGCGGCGCTCGCCGACGCGCTGACAGCCGGACGCATTGCAGGCGCGGGTTTCGACGTGCTGACCGAAGAGCCGCCGCGCGAGGGCAATCCGCTGCTCGCGCTCAAGCTGCCGAACTTCATCCTGACGCCGCACGTCGCGTGGGCGAGCGCGCAGGCGCAACAGGCGCTCGCCGATCAGCTCGTCGACAACCTCGAGGCATTCGTCGCCGGCGCGCCGCGCAACGTCGTCTCGCAATAGCGAATCGTCGAAAGACGCTGGATTCCCGCCTTCGCGGGAATGACGACAAGGAGGTTCGTGAGTCACGCATTAACGTAATGCTCAGTAAGCAAGCAGATCCGCGATCCTTGTCGCGCCGTTCATGTATGCATTGCCGATGCCGTGAAAGGTGCCGACGAGCCAGATGTTGCGGGTCCTCTGGAAGATGAAGCTGAAGAAAAGACCGATGCAAAAGACGACGGACAGCATCAATGCCGTCGAAGACCAGGGTCTCGCCGCGGTGAAGTGGTAGAAGTGCAGCGGGCCGAACGTGAAGACGACATTCGCCGCGAGAGGCCCCCGGATGCTGCCGAAGCGCCTCGTAAGCGCGGTCTGCAGAATGCCGCGATAGTTGACTTCCTGGTAGAACCCCCAGAGAAATTCGATGGCGGCAATCGCCAGGGCGGCAGGCCACACGTCATGACGTTCGCGAAGACCTTCAAGCTGTCCACCGTACGTGACGATGAAGAGCGCATTTGCAAGCAGCACGACCTGAACGAAGTAGAGCTTCTCGGTCGCCGTCCATTGCCGCCACGCCAGAAAGCCGATATCGGCGAGCTCGACCTTCGCCAGGAGTCTGACGGCCAGGACCGACGTCGCCAGCAGCGCAGGCACACGCAACCACGCCGGCGGTGACAGGCCGAGCCAATCGAGCGCAGGCGTCCGTGGCCCGACGATCAACTCGAGGACGACAAAAATGACGAGCAGCCGAAGACCAGCGATTTGCGAATAGGCGGGCGGCTCGCGTCGCTCGAAGAGCAGCAGGTATCCTCGAAGAGCGACGCCCAGGCGATGCGCCCGCGCATCGTAGAAGAGTCTTGCCATCGCGCCCATGCAACCGCCCAAGTCTCGGATCACGCGACGGACGTCGACTTCACGCCGGCCGGCATCGATGGGCGTGTTCGAGTAGGTGCGATATTGGGAAGCGCGCGGTGCCGGCGCCCGCGCGCCCGCCGACCGAACCCGACTATGCGTGGACGGTGCGCGGCGCCGATCTCGTTCTCGTGGCCTCGAACGGCATCGGCCTCAATGTCGTTGTCGATGTGTTCCTTTGAAGCGACTGCGCTCGGCCGAACGCATGGTGCGTCCGACCCCGGCGATCACGGCTACTCGGCCCAGATCACGAACGTCGTGACCTTGCGTCCGCCCCCGAAGTCGCGCTCGTATACCTCGATGCGGCCGCCGCGCGACGATCGCACCAGCCGGCCCCACTGATCCGGCGTGTCGAGCAAGGCGTTCGCGAACGCCGGCGGCATGTCGATGCTCGCGCCCAGGCTCTTTAGCGTCGTAGAGCTGTCCGCGTGCAGGTAGATGATGTCGAGCTCGTCGTAATCGTGCTGGTTGGGGTGCTGGTTCGGCGACGGGTCGCTCGTGTAGTCCATGCACGTGCCAAGCGGCTTGTTGTCGAAGTTCTCGTCCTGATGGTCGAGCCCCAGCGTGTGCCCGACTTCCTGACACATGACGAGATTGCGCCACGCCGATGTGTTGTACGCCGACGTGATGAAATACGTGTCGTTCATCTTCACCGTGCCCTGGCCGATGTGTTTTCCGCTCACCCACACCTGCGCGACCCCCAGCCAGCCGTTGTTTCCGTACGTGCTGTTGCACACCTCGACGCGTCCGCTCGTCGGCCGGCAGTTGCGCGGGTTGGCGCCGCCGGCAACGACCGTCATGTCGACGATCGCGGATTTGCTCCAGTCGGTCGACGTTGTACCGAGGTAGCTGTCCCAAGTGCTCGACAGATTGTCGCCGACCTTGAGCGTGAACGGGTTGAGCGGACGGGCCCAGTGGTAACCGTTCCATGAGTGGGTTGCGCTCGCGGTGACCGGCGCTCCGAGCGCAGCCGCAAATGTGAGCGCGGACGCGATCGCAGGGAATCGAAACAATGGCATGAACAGGCTCCTTGGTCGAGCGAAGAACGGGATTCGCGCGCGGGGCAACGTGCGCGACGAGTGCAATGTCGGCGAAATTTATGACGCTGTCAATCGCCGTTCATCGCCCTTTGCGCAGCGGGAAATACCGGCGTCCGCCGCTTCGCCGCTCAGCGAGTCCTGCCGGCGAAGCCGTCCACACCCGCGGCGATCTTGCTCGCAGCGGCGGGCGCGACGTCATGGATGACCACGCCTTCCATCGCATCGATCGGCTTCGTCCACGGCGCGCGGGCGAGAATGCGCCGCGTGTCCGCGTAGCCCGCCTGCCAGCGTGCATTGATGCCGGCCGGTGTGAAGTCGATGTCCTTCGTCTGGTCCTCGCCGTCGAGCCTCGGTGCGACCAGACGCGCGACGTGCATCGTCGTGC
>WNGF01000386.1_pt1 | contig 78942 bp, 83 predicted proteins | sample 5400641 | NCBI WGS metagenome assembly WNGF01 (sample SAMN13153371, study PRJNA577476) | soil metagenome | isolation source: 80 cm soil or saprolite under grassland replicate 2 | place: USA:California | collected 2016-06-15
ACGGCCGGCACGTGGTGGTGTATCCCCGCGACCGCGCCACCGCTCCTGCCCAGTCGCCAGCCCGCTGAGAATGCTCCCGCGCGGCTCGGCTGCGCGCCGACGCGACATCCTCACCGCCTACCTCTTGATGGCGCCGGCCCTCGTCCTCGTGCTGGGCGTGCTCGCGTATCCGCTGGGCTGGGAGATCTGGATCAGCCTCACCGACTTCTCGAGCCGGTCCACGGCCTCACCGGCATTCGTGGGGCTGGCGAACTACAGAGATTTGCTGCGCGAGACCGAATTCTGGCGAGCGCTCGGGGCGACGATTCTCTACTTCGCGCTGACAGCGGCGGCCAAGCTCGCCCTGGGAGTGGCGCTCGGGCTCCTGCTTGCGCGCCCGTCACGGGGGCGCGCCCTGGCCTTCCTCGCGGTGTTCCTACCCTGGGCCTATCCGGGCGGGGTCGCGGTGATCGCGTGGTACTGGATGCTGAACCCGCCGTTGATCACCTCCTACAGCGTCACGGCCGCGAACATCAAGCATGCTGTGGACGGCGTGTTCGGCGGCGGGGCCTGGGCCTTTCTCAGTGTGGCGGCGTTCAATATCTGGCGCGGCGGCTCGTTCACCGCTGTGTTCCTCCTGGCCGGTATCAATGCGGTGCCGACCGAGTTGTTCGACTACGCGAGGCTGGAGACGACGGGGCCCTGGCAGCGCTTCTGGCGCGTCACCGTGCCGCTGCTGCGCCCGTATTTCGCGCTGGCGCTCTACCTTTCGTTCACCACCGCCTTCGCCGATCTGGCCAATGTGTGGATGCTCACGGGCGGCCGGGTCGTCTTCCCGCTCATCGGCACGCGCGCCTACTGGCTTGGCATCCACACCGGCGAGCTGGCGCAGGCCGCGGCCTGGTCGCTCGCACTGGTGCCGCTGCTGGTGCTGGCGCTGATGGTCCTCTTCCGGTGGTTCGACCGCCCGCAGGAGCGACCCGCGTGACGCGCCGCCTCCGTCACTGGCGCCATGGGCTGCTGCTGACCCTGGCGGCGCTTTACAGCCTCTTCCCGATCTACTTCATCACCGTGCAGTCGCTCAAGACGCCCCAGGAGGACGTCTTCGGCAGCCCGCTCTATGTCGCCGATCCCACGTTCGAGAATTACACCGAGCTGTTCGAAGGTCGCGAGGCGCGGGTACGCGGCTATGTGATCGTGCCGAGTGTTCCCTTCGCCCTCTGGCTCGCCAACTCAGCCGTCGTCATGCTGGCGAGCACGGCGCTCACCCTGCTGGTTGGCGTACTGGCCGCCTACGCGCTGGGCCGGCTGCAGCCGCCGGGCTGGCGCGGGTGGCGACGGGCGCTCTTCGCCACCTATGTCATCCCGCACACGGTGCTCTTCGTCCCGCTCTACCAGGTGATCATCGCGCTGGGACTCGACGACAATCAGTGGGCGCTGATCCTGATCTACTCGACGCTGGCTCTGCCCTTCTGCGTCTGGATCCTGTCGGCCTACTACCACCACCTGCCGCGAGAGATCGAGGAATCGGCGCTGGTAGAGGGCGCGAGCCCGGCGACCGCCTTCACCCGCATCATCCTGCCCATGAGCCGCAACGTGCTCATCGCCGCCGGGCTGTTCACGGTGGGAACCATCGGCAACGACTTCATGCTCGCCTCGATCTTCCTGCTCGATCCCACGAAGCAGACGGTGGCTGCGGGGCTCGGCGTGATGGACGTCAGTCTCGAGGAGCTGGTGACGGTGGCGGGCATCAACCTGGCCGCGCTGCCCGTGGTGGCGGCCTGCGCGATCTTCGCGCGCAGCTATGTCCGCGGGCTAACCGCCGCCATGCTGGAGGGCGCGTAACCGGATGATGCGGTGGAAGGAGGACTCGGCGACATAGACGTTCCCCCGGCCGTCGATCGCGATGCCCTCGGGATCCGCGAGCCCGCTCGCCACTGTCGTCACCGCACCGTCGGGCGCGACCCGAAAGATCGTGCCGACGTGAAAGCCGCCGCTGACCAGAATGCTTCCGTCGGGAGCGGCCACCATGTGCGTGCGGGCGTACTGGCCGCGTGGCAGCCGCGTGAAGAGGCTGAGCTGTCGATCGCCGTCCAGCCGGTAGAGGGCGCCCCCCGAGGTCAGCAGCACCAGTTCGTCCCGGCCCACCGGGACCACCGAGATGAACTTCGGCAGCATGGCCCCGCCCTGCCGACCGCCCCACGCGCGAGGAAAGAGCGGCACGTGCCGGCCCAGGTGGCGCGGAAGCGGGATGCCGGATTCGGCCATGATGCGAAAGATGAGCGGGCCCCGGTAATCCTCATCGCGGAACTGCTCGAGGCCGGGCGGGGGGCGCTCGTCGTCCTCGGAGAGCGCCGGGTCCACATAGTCGATCAGGATGAGACGGCCCAGGCCGTCGAAGACGAGGGTGCTGCCGCCACCGAGCCGATGGAGGCCCGTCGCATACGGGCTGAGCCGGCCGTCGTCGGCCAGACGGTAGACGCGCGTGCCATTTTCCTCGCCGAGGAAGATCTCTCGGGTCTGGGGGTGCAGGGCGAGGCTGCCCAGCGTGGTCTGACGCTCGCCCGTGAATGGGATGCGCACCCGAGGCTGGCGGGCCAGGTCCAGCGGCGCCTCGCCATCGAGCGGCACCCGATAGAGCTCGCCCGCCACATTGCCCTCGCGGCCCGGGCTCAGGACAACGAGCGCGCGGCCGTCGAAGACCACCTGCAGCGGCCGCGGCACGCCCGTGGCGACGACCTCGAACGGCGGGCCCAGCTGCGCCCGCGGCGACTCGACCGCGAGCGCGAGCAGAGCCAGCGCGATGATCAGAGCGCTGGTCCACCTCACCGCCACGACTCCTCTTCTGGTTGCTCGCCGGCCGGGAGCCCGAACGGCGGGCGTACTCCCGGATCCTACTACTCGGCCGTGGCCTTTTCGGTCAGTGGCCCCCCGGGGGTGCTGATGAGCAGAAGCAGATACTTCACGGGCGCAGCGCCGGGATTGGAATGGTTGTGCCAGACGGCCGGAACGTCCATGTACGACTGGCCTGCGGCATGGTACTGCACGCCGGCCACGCCCACGGGTCCGCCCTCGCTATTGGTCGTGAGCGTACCTTCGAGGACATAGATATAGGACGCCACCATGTGGCGCTGGCGTCCAGTCTGCCCGCCGGGGGCGATGGTGACGACCTGCCCGGTGAGCACGACGGGGACATTGGCCGTCCCGCGGAAGCCGCCCAGGGAAGTCACCAGACCTTTGGTCGTTACACCCTTCTCACCGATCGCCTTACTGTCTTGCGCCTGGGCCACGGGCGCGCTCAGGGCTCCGTACTGTGCCTGAGCGCCGCCCACCACGATGAACAATGCCACGAGGACCGCGACCGCCGCCTTGAGTCTCATCGATTCCCTCCCCGATATCCGGCAGGATTGAGTTCAGCTACTTGATCGCCGCGCCAGTGATGCCCGTGACGAACTTGTCCAGGAACAGGTTGTAGAGGATCGCCACCGGCACGCCGACCAGCAGCGCGCCCGCCATGAGCGAGCCCCAGAAGTAGACGTCGCCCCGGATCAGCTCGGTTGCGACGCCCAGGGGAACCGGCTTCTGGTCCGAGACCGAGACGAAAGCCAGCGAGTAGAGGAAATCCTGCATGGACAGCGTGAAGGAGAAGATCACCGAGGTGATCAGTCCGGGCCAGCTCACGGGCAGGACGACGCGTAGGAGCGCGCCCAGCTGGCCGCAGCCGTCGATCATCGCCGCCTCCTCGATCTCGAACGGCACGGTCTTGAAGAACCCCATCAGGAGCCAAGTGCAGAACGGGATCGTGAACGTCGGGTAGATCGCGACCAGCGACCACCATGAATCCTGAAGATCCAGCATGCTCACCACCCGGGCCAGCGGGAGAAAGAGGATGATGGCCGGCACGAGGTAAGTCATGAAGATCCCGATGCCCATGTTCTCGGCGAACGGCAGTCGCAGCCGCGCCAGCGCGTAGCCGGCCGGCACCGCCGTGAGCAGCGTGATCACCGAGACCCAGAACGAGATCGCCATCGTGTTGACGATCCAGGCGCCGTAGAAGGTCCGGTTAAACAGAAGGTCGAAGTTCTTCCAGGTGGGCGGCAGGTGGAACCAGAACGGCACGATGTCCATCCGGTAGAGGTCCGGCTCCTGTTTGAGCGCCGTGATCAGCATCCAGAAGAGCGGGAAAATCGCGATGACGAGGAACGGCATCAGCCCCAGATAGATCAGGGCGTGGCGCCGGATCTCCTTCGAGCGCGCGCTGCGCGGGGCGGCCTGAACGGCCACGGGCGCCATCAGTACTGCCTCCGGCGCAACGTCCGGAGCAGCAGGATCATCGCGGGCAGCAGCAGCGGGAAGAGGAAGAGGGAGATGGCGGCGCCACGGCCCAGCGCGCCGCCACGGATGCCGGTGTTGTACGCCAGCGTCGGCAGGATCTCGGTAGCCCCGTCGGGTCCGCCGTTGGTCAGCAGGTACACGATGCTCAGATCGGAGAGCGTAAAGACCGTGTCGAACGCGGTTCCGATGAACAGGATGGGCGCGATCATTGGCACGATGATGAGCCGGAACCGCTGCATGAAGGAGGCGCCGTCCACTTTGGCCGCCTCGATAATCTCCGGCGAGACGGACGTCATCCCCGCCATCAGCACGATGGCGCCGAACGGGAAGCCGCGCCAGACATTGACGAACATCACGGAGGCCAGGGCGAGCCCCGGCTGGCCGAGCCACACGGGCCAATCCGGCGAACCATAGGAGCCGATCAGGTGCAGCTGGCTCAAGGCCCAGTTCAGCACGCTGAACTGGGAGTCGAACATCCACTTCCACCCGAGCACGGCGATGGCGATGGGGAGCGTGAACGGGATAACAACCAGGGCCCGCACGATCTTGCGTCCCCGGAACGGCTGGATCAGCAGGAAGGCCAGCGAGGTGCCGAGGATCCCCTTCAGGATGAACGCGCCGATCGTGAAGACCAGGGTGTTGCGTAGCGCCACGTAGAACGCCGAGCTCTCAAGCGCAGCCTTGAAGTTCTCGATACCGACGAAGCGCGCGACAGGGTCGCCGACGGAGGCGTCGCTAACGGAAAGGTAGAGGGAGAACAGGAACGGCACGCCGACCAGGAGGCCCACGTAGAGCACGGCCGGAGCCAGCAGCGAGTAGCCGAACACCCAGCGACGGGCGGTCGGGGTGCGCCACCACGGGAGCACCCCGACCCGCCGCTCCACTGCGACCGACACAGAGGTTTCGGGCGGAGCGCTCCCGCCCGCCGATCTCACATCCATCCGCTAGGAGGCTTTCTGCTTGGCGTAGATCCGCCTGATCTCGCCCACCCCCCACTTCATCGTCTCTTCCAGATCGCCGCCCCGCGCCACGCGGGTGAATATGTCGGGAACGACGAAGGTGGTGACCACTTCCTGAGCCGGCGGCGACATGGGTCCGGGATAGCCGAAGAACGCCGTGATCTTGTCCACATCCTGCATCGGGGCGAGCTTGGGATCATTGCCCAGGCCCGGCATCGGCTTCTTGTACTGGCCGGACAGGAACGGCATGTTGTAGCCGCGGCTCGCCTCCATCGCCTCCTTCTGGCTGTCGACCAAGCTGACGAGGAATTCTTTCGCGGCCTGCGGGTTCTTGCCGAACTTCCACATGGCCCAGGCGAGCGGCTCGCCCACGTTCCAGGTCAAGCCGCCCGGACCCGCCACCTCTGGAACGACGAAGGTCTGCTCGTATACCTTCGGGTTCGTATCTTGCGTGGTGCGGAACGCAGAGATCGCGTCGTGGATCCAGCTCGCGACGCCTGAGGCGAGGAAGCGGTTGTCGGAGGCGTCGTCCCAGGAGAAGACTTCGGGGGTCATGCCCTCGTCGTACATGGCCTTAGCGAACTTGAGGGCCTCGCGCATTTCCTTGGAGTCGATCAGGATGTTCTGCCCCGATGGGTCGGTCTCCTTCACGCCGAAGCAGTACATCAGCGCGCGCCAATTGTGGTTGGCGTCATTGCAGTGCGAGAACTGCATGCCGGTCGGATGACCTTTCGCCTTTAGCAGGCGGGCGGCCTTGCGCAAGTCTTCCCACGTCTTGGGCTCGCCCATTCCAACCGAGCTGAAGAGATCCTTGCGCCAGAGCACCGGGATCGCGATGAAAAAGTCGGGAAGCGCGTACCACACGCCCTTGACTTGCGCAGCGCTCTTGGAGCTTTCCATCCACTTGCCGTACTTCTTGCTGAGCCCTTCGGCGACGTCTGAGAGGTCGACCAGGTTGCGGTAGTACTGGCCGGTGAAGATCTGGCCATTCATCTCGAACAGATCATGACCGGCACCGGCGGCAAATTCCGCGGCGAATCGGGCTGGCAGCTCGAGATGCGGGATATGGTCCACGCGCACCTTGACACCGTTCTTCTCCCCCCACTTCTTGGAGAAGTCGTCGAGCCACGCGTCGTACGCCGGGATGAAGTGGCTCCAGGTTAGGATCCGCAGGTTCGTCCCCTTGATCTGGGCGGGCGCCTGCCGGGCATCGAGCATGGTCAGCAGGGATGCCCCCGCCATGCCGGCGCCTGCGGCTTTGATGAAGCCGCGGCGGCTCACCGGGGTTGATTCGTTCAGGGCTGGTTGAAGGTCACTCATCGGGGGCCTCCTTCTCGGTGGTGGAGGATCGCATGAACCGGACCGGCAGACGCAAACCTGGGAGCCTGCTTCAGGAAAATGGTAACGCAGAGCGTTAGCGGAGCGGGAATGCCGCTTTGGAAGGCCGAGTGTCGTGCGACTCAGGTTCACGGGCAGTGGTGCTCGCTGCGCCAACCACGGGCGGCGAGGGCCTACCCTCTTTATCGTCGCGGCGCTCGGCTTGTCAAGCGCAAAAGTCGCACGCGCTCCTCGCGTCGGTGCCGATGGCAGACTCTAAAATACAAAGTACTTGACAATAAAGCGCCGGCGGGCTATCCGTGGAGCGATGGCGCTTCGCCGCCCACGCCCCGACGATCCCGCCCGAGCCCCCGCGCTCCACGCGCGCGCCATGGCCGATCTCCGCTTCATCCGCGAGACCATGGAGAGCGCCGCGGCGTTCACCACTTTCTCCGGCTGGGGGCTGGCGGTAATCGGCGCCGGAGCCGTGGCGGCGGGCCTGCTGGCGGCCAGGCAGCCTACCCCCGGTCGCTGGCTTGCCGTGTGGCTCAGCGCGGCGGGCCTGGCGATCCCCTTCGCGGCGCTGACGGCAGGATGGAAAGCGCGCACCGCTGGCCAGCCGGTACTCTCGGGCCCAGGGCGCAAGTTCGCCCTCAGCCTGGCCCCCCCGATCGCCGCGGGCGCCGTTCTGACGGTGTCCCTCGAGCGCGCCGGCCTGTTCAGCCTGCTTCCCCCCGTGTGGCTCCTGCTCTACGGCGCCGGCGTCGTGACCGGCGGCGCCTTCTCGGTGAAGGTCGTGCCGTTGATGGGTCTCGGCTTCATGCTCTTGGGCCTGGTCGCGACGCTCGCCCCTGCGGCCTGGGGCAATGGACTTCTGGTGGCCGGCTTCGGCGGGCTGCATCTCGTCTTCGGCATCCTCATTGCGAGGAAGTACGGTGGCTAACCCGGGAGCCGCCCGCCGGAAAGCCGCCTCGCCCGCCGCATCGCCGGCGGCCGCGCTGCGCGGCGTGCGGGGCCGTCCGGCTGCGCGCGAGACAGCGAGAGGCGAGAGCCTGCTCCACCATCGGCTCCGGCTCGGCATTGTCAGCGCCCTCGCGGCCGCCGAGGGCCTCAGCTTCAACGAGCTCAAAGGGCTGCTCAGCGCCACCGACGGTAACTTGAGCGTGCACTGCCGAAAGCTTGAGGACGCCCATTACGTCCTCTGCAGCAAGACGTTCGAGGGCCGACGCCCCCGCACCGAGTACCGGCTGGCTCCCGTCGGACGGCGGGAGCTCGGGCGCTATCTCGACCACATGGAGGCGCTGATCCGCGCCACCCGGCACACGCTGGGCCGCTGAGGCGCCCGGCGCTCTTTTTTTTGGGAGGTTACTTTATGATCCAAAGTACTTTTGACACGCAGCCTCGCGCTCCCCTCCACGTGGCCGTGATCATGGACGGCAACGGCCGCTGGGCCGCCACGCGGGGGTTCCCGCGGCTCGCCGGTCACCGCCGGGGCGCCGCGGCGGTGCGCCGCACGGTGGAGGCCGCCCCCGCGCTCGGCATCGCCACGCTCACGCTCTTCGCCTTCTCCTCGGACAACTGGAAGCGCCCGCCCGGCGAGGTGCGGGGGCTGATGGCGCTCTTTCGAGAGTTCCTCCGCGCCGAAGCTCGTCCGCTGGCCGAGCGCGGCGTGCGGCTGTCCGTCATCGGGCGACGCGATCGGCTACCCGCTCCCGTTCGGCGCGCCGCTGCCTCGGCCGAAGCCGCGACGGCCGGCGGCCACCGGCTGCACCTGCGCGTGGCGGTCGACTATTCGGCCCGCGACGCGATCCTCCGCGCGGCGCGCGGGCTGCGCGCGCCGGCCGCTCCGACGCGCGTCGCGTTCGCGCGCCGGCTTGGGCGGGTGTACGGGGGCGGCGGCGCGCCCGACGTCGACCTGCTGATCCGCACAGGCGGAGAGCAACGGCTCAGCGATTTCCTGCTCTGGGAGAGCGCCTACGCCGAGCTCTGGTTCACCGCCCGGATGTGGCCGGACTTCGGCCCCGCCGATCTCGCCGCCGCCGTGGCGGACTTCCACCGTCGTGAGCGCCGCTTCGGCGCCCTGCCCGGCCTGGGTATGCGTCAGCCCTCGGCCAATGGAGAGAGACAATGAACCGGCTGCTCGGGATCTGGGCCGCAGCGCTGGCGACCGCGGGTTTCGGCAGCTGGATCCTCTTCGAGGCCGTGCCGGGGCTGAACTGGGGGCTTTGGACGCTCCTGGCCGCGGCAGGCCTGGCGCTCTCGGCGAGGCTCGGCGGCCGGACCATCGCCGGGCCGCTCTTCTGCACGCTTTCGCTTGCCTGCACGCTGGCGGGCGGCGCCGCAGTCACCGCCGATCCGGAGGCCCATGTCTGGCTCGCCCTCGCCGTCGCGGCACTGCTCGCCGTCGCGATGCTCCTGGCGGCTGACCCGGCGAATGCCCAGCGGGGCCTGGGCTTCCTCATCGCGGCGCCGCTTGTCGCCGCCACCCGGGGACTTGTCGAGGCGGGACGCCGCGCGGGAGAGCTCGCGGGCTTGCTGGCCACCGAGCGCTGGCGTCCCGCGGTACGCGGCTCGCTGGTCGCGCTGCCGATCGTGGCCGTCTTCGGCTCCATGCTGGCCAATGCCGATCCCATCCTCGCCGCGGCCCGCGACGGCCTCGTGGAGATCCTCGAGCGCCTGGAATTCATTCCGCGGCTCATTTTCTTCACCACCCTGCTCACCGCCGCGGTTGGGGCGTACGGGGCCAGCCTCCGGGCCCGGAGCGCGCCCGCCGGAGCGCCGCCACTGCGGGCGCCGCTGCTGCACGCAGGCGCCACGGAGCGTCTGATCGTCCTCGGGGCCGTCGCGAGTCTCTTCGCGGCCTTCTTTCTCCTCCAGCTCGCCTACCTCTTCGGGAATCCCGGGGCGGCAGCGGGCAGCGGCATCACCTTCGCCGAGTACGCGCGCCGCGGCTTCGCCGAGCTGACGATCGTCGCGACGCTCGGCGCCCTGCTCATCCTGGCGCTCGACCGCTGCGGGGAGCGCGGGCGGCTGGACGGCGTAGTGCGGCTCGTCGAATGGGTGCTGATCCTCGAGACCGAGCTCCTGTTGGTCTCGGCCTTCCGGCGCGTCGCCCTCTACGAGGCCGCCTACGGCTTCACGACGGCGCGCGTCTACGCCCAGGCCTACATGGTCGTCATGGCGCTGGTGCTGGCGATGCTGGCCGCCGAGGTCCGCGGCGCCGTCGACACGCGCCGGCTGGGACGGCGGGCGCTCACGGCCGGCGCGCTGGCGCTCCTCGCCCTGACGTACTGGAATCACGAAGGCTGGATCGCCACGCAGAATATCGAGCGCGCGGCCCGCGCCGGGCGCCTCGACAGCGGCTATATCTTCTGGGGCCTCTCGGCCAATGCGGTGCCGGCCGTTGTCGCGGCCCTCGACCGCGTGCCCCCCGACCTCGCCGCTGGCCTCCGAGAGGGGCTCGCGAAGCGGTACGGCGCTCAGGTGACGGTCGAGCCGTGTCGGTGGTTCGAGTGGAACCTGCGGCACGCGGAGGCGGCGCGGGCCCTGCAAGGGGCGGGCATTTCGATGGGTCGTGTACGCGCCAGAGCGGCTGGGTCTCCCTGCCTCAGGCTCGAGCGAGGGCACGGGCGTGATTGACCGGGGCCCCACCCGACGCTACTATCTCGTGTCTCACCCTGAGGAGACGCCACCTGTCCTTCGCCTCCCTCGCCCAAGCTCTGGTATCCGGCGCGCTGGTCGGATGCTTCTACGCCCTCATGGCCCTCGGCTTCTCCCTGGTCCTGGGCATCGCGCGCGCGATGAACCTGGCCCATGGCGAGCTGATCGTACTGGGCGGATATCTCGGCTACTGGCTCTGGGCGGGATCGGGACTGCCGTCACTGCTCCTGGTGCCCGTCGCGGCGGCCGCGCTCCTGCCGCTGGGATTGCTCTGGGAGGCGCTGCTCGGCCGGCTGCCCGAGCCGCGGCCGCTCAATAGCCTCGCGCTGACCTTCGGACTCTCGCTGCTCCTGCAGAACGCGATCCGCGCGCTGTGGCAGGGCGAGTACCGTCTCATCACCGAGCCCATGCTCGGCGGCGCGTTGCGCCTGGGGGCGGTCACGATCAACACGGGACGTCTGCTCGTCGCCGCGACCGCCCTGGCCGTCGTGGGACTGCTCTGGCTCGGCCTCACGCGCACCCGCTGGGGCCGGGCCGTCCGCGCCACCAGCATCGACGCGCAAGCGGCGGCGCTGCTCGGCATCAACGTGGACGCAGCGACGCGAACGACTTTCATGCTCGCCCTCGGGCTGGCCGGCGCGACGGGCGTGCTGTTCGCCACGCTGCACTACCTCTATCCCGTGGCGGGCGTCGAGCTGACCCTGATGGCCATCGTGCTCACAATCTGGGCGGGTGTGGGAAGGCTCCGGAGCGTGCTGGTGGCGGGCATCGTCCTCGGCATTGTCGAGGCGCTGGCCGTGGGATGGGCCGGCCCGCGCTGGCGCGAGACGGCCGTGGCCCTGCTGCTGCTCGCGTCGCTGTTCGCCCGCGCCGGGGGCCTGGCGCGCGGCCTCGGCGCCGCGGCCGGAGGACGCTGATGCGGAGCTGGATGATCGCGCTCGTCGGCGCCGCGCTCCTCGTCGTCTTGCCGCCGCTCGCGGGCTTTCATCCCTACTGGCTCTATCTGCTCACGACAGCGTTTCTCTGGGCCGCCGTGGCCTCGGCCTGGAACCTGCTCGCCTATGCCGGGCAGATCTCCTTCGGGCACGCGGCCTTCTTTGGCCTGGGCGCCTATGCCGCGGCGCTGCTCGCGCTCGGCGGCCTCTCGCCCTGGACGGCGGGCGCGATCGGCACGCTGGCCGGCGCGGCGGGCGGCCTCCTGGTCGGCATCGCCTCGACGCGCCTGAGCGGCGCCTATCTCGCGCTCGCGACCTTGGCCTATGCGGAAGTCTGGCGCGGCATCGCGCTCAACTGGACGGAGGTGACCGGAGGCGGCGCGGGTCTCGTGGGCATTCCCGCGCTGCCCGAGATCGCCTGGCTGCCCCTGGCGCTCACGCGGGGCCGGGCAGGCACCTACTACATGGCCCTCGCCCACCTGCTGACGGTGCTCGCTGTCTTCGCCTTCATTCTCCGCTCCCGCGTCGGCCTGGCGTTCGCCGCCGTGCGGGAGGAAGAAGAGCGGGCGAGCCTGCTCGGGCTGAGGCCGCTCGGCTGGAAGCTGCTGGCCTTCGCCCTTTCAGGCGGGTTCACCGGCGCGGCGGGGGCACTTTACGTGTTCACCGTGCGCGTGGTGGAGCCCGATCTCGTCTTCAATCGGTATTACTCGATCCTGCCGCTCGTCATGGCAATGTTCGGCGGACTGCATACCTGGCTCGGTCCCGCTGCGGCCGCCATCGGGCTCTACCTGCTCAGCGAACTCGTCTTGCATCCGGTGGCGCCGGCCCTGCACCAGGTGGGCTACGCTCTCGCCCTCATCCTCGTGATCCTCTACTGGCCGGGTGGACTCGCCGGCCTATTCAGCGGGAAGCGGCATGCCCGTCCTTGAAGGGCGCGGCATCAGCATGGCCTTCGGCGGCCTGCTCGCTCTGCGCGGCGTCGACGTGGCGATCGAGGAGCATCAGGTCGTGGGCTTGCTCGGGCCCAATGGCTCGGGCAAGTCCACGCTCTTCAACGTGCTGAGCGGGCTCTTGCGGCCCACGGCGGGCGAGGTGTGGTTCCGTGGCCGGCGCGTGACCGGCCGGCCGCCCTGGGCGATGGGTCGACTGGGCGTGGGCCGGACATTTCAGATCCCGCGCCCGTTCGCCGGCCTCAGCGTCCTCGAAAGCGCGCTGATCGGCGTGACCTTCCGCGGACGCGAGCGCTACCGGCGCGCCGCCGATCGCCGGAGCGAAGCCGAGCGGCTCCTGGCGCTCGTCGGGCTCGCGGATAAGGCCGGCGCCCGCGCCACCGAGCTCTCGCTCGGCCAGATGAAGCGCCTCGAGCTGGCGGTGGCGCTCTCGAGCCGGCCCGCCTTCCTGCTGCTGGACGAGCTGGCCTCGGGCCTCTCTCCGCGCGGGCGCGAGGAGGTGCTGCTCTTCTACGGCCATCTGCGCGAGCGCGGGCTCACCATCTTCGCCATCGAGCAATCCTTCAGCGTCCTGGCCCGCGTGGCCGACCGGATGCTGGTGCTGGATCAGGGCCAGATCGTGGCCGATGGCGCGCCCGCCGCCGTGCTCGCCTCCCCGCGCATCGCCGAAGCCTACCTGGGCGAGGAGTAGGAGCCCCATGACAGCGCTGCTCGAGGTGCGCGACGTTCACGCCGGCTACGGGGATCTGGAGGTGCTCCAGGGGTTCTCGCTCGAGGTGCGCACGGGCGAGTTCGTGGCGCTGGTCGGTCCCAATGGCGCCGGCAAGTCCACCTTGATGCGGGCGCTGACGGGGCTCCTTCCCGTGCGGAGGGGCGAGATACGGCTCGACGGGGAGCGGATCGACGGCCGGGCGCCATACGACATCGCGGCGCGGGGACTGGGCATGATCCCGGAAGGGCGCAGGCTCTTCGGGCCGCTGTCGGTGCGCGAGAATCTCGAGCTCGGCGCTTTCCTCCCGCATGCGCGGGCGCGACGCGACAGCACGCTCCGGACGATCTTCGGCCTGTTCCCCGTGCTCGAGGACAAGCAGCGCGCACCCGCGGACGTCCTCTCGGGCGGCGAACAGCAGATGCTGGCCCTGGCACGCGGCCTCATGGCCTGTCCGCGGCTGCTCTGTCTCGACGATCCCTTCCTCGGGCTGGCGCGCGCCGTGACGGACCGCTTCTGCCAGGCCGTGCGGGCCATCACCGCCGACGGCCTCACGATTCTCGCCGCCGGGCAGCACGTGCGACGACTGCTGAGGCTGGCCACGCGGGCCTATCTGCTTGACGAGGGACGCGTCGTCGCGACGGGTACAGGACGAGAATTGCTCGCCGACGAGCGGCTCAACCGGACGCTGCTCGAGATCGGGCCGGGGGGCGCGCCGCAACCCTGACTCGGGCGTGGTATTCTCGACCGCCGTGAGAGCCCAGTGGTTGTTCATCATCGTCGGACCGGCCATGCTCATGCTGGCGGGCAGCGCGCTCGTGATCCTGCTCCTGCCCCATCCGGTGCCGAAGACCGCTACTCCCGCCCAGCGGATCTATCTCAGCCAGTGCGCGACCTGCCACGGCGCCAATGGGCGCGGCTCCTGGCGCGCGACGCTGTTTTTCATGCGGCCCGGTGATCTGGCGGGCCCTCGGGCCACCGCCGCGCTCTCCGATGAATACCTCTTCACGCTGATCAAGCATGGCGGGGCGACCATCGGCAAGCCGGGCATGCCCGCCTTCGGCTTCCATCTCTCGGATGAGGAAATCCACGACGTGGTTCGCTACGTGAGGGAGATGCCGAAGAAGACCGCCTCACCCTGACCGCTCTCCCCGCGGGAGAGGGAATCGCGCGGCGCTAGGAGCGAGGGCGAGTCGACGCGAGAGCCTCCCGCAATAGCTGGCGATCGAAGGGTTTGGTCAGCACGAAGTTGACCCGACCGCGCTCCTCGGGAGTGAGGTCCTGCTCGCCCCAGCCTGTGACGAGGCCCACCGGCAATTCTGGCCAGCGCTCGCGGACATTACGCGCCACATCCCAGCCTGTCATGTCGGGCATCCCCAGGTCGGTCAGGATCAGATCGATGACCTGGCCCTTCTCGAGCAGCCCCAGCCCTTCCTGGCCGCCGGAGGCCTGCACCACCGTGTGCCCTTGATGTTCGAGGATGTCGGACAGCGTGGCCCGCACCTGCCCTTCGTCGTCGATGACGAGTACCCGGAGCGGCACGCCCTGGACAGCGGCGCTTGGGCGGGCCTTGTTCGTGGCCAGCGTCCCGGCCGCCAGCGGAAGGCTGAGGGTCACCGTCGTTCCCTGGCCCTCGGCGCTTTCGATATTCAGCGTGCCCCCGTGGCGCTGCAGCGTGCCGTAGGTGACGCTGAGCCCGAGCCCGGTGCTCTTGGGCCCCTTGGTGGTGAAGAACGGCTCGAGCGCACGCCGCCGCACTTCCTCCGACATCCCGATTCCCGTATCGCTGACCGCGCAGTGCACGCGATCGGCAGCCGTCCAGGTCTTGAAGGTGATCCGCCCGCCCTGAGGCAGCGCGTCAGCGGCGTTCAGCAGCAGGTTGATCAGGACTTCGCGCAGCGGCGCCGCCTCCCCGGCCGCGGCCGGGATCCCGCCGGCCTCCACGCCCACCTCGATCTTGCTGCCGCGCAGGAGCGCTTCGTCGTGCCAGCGCGGCTTGGTCAGCTCGACCACTTCCTCGACGAGGTGATTGAGATCGACGGCCTCGGGTTCGGAGACCGGCTGGACGCGGCTGAATCGCTGGACGCGCCGGACGACCTCGGCGCCGTCCTGCGCGGTGCGCTGGACGATGTCCAGCGAGCGGCGCACGCCAGCCTCGTCCACCTTGTTCAGCAGCAGCTCGACCCGCCCCAGGATCACCGCGAAGAGGTTATTGAGATGATGCGCCATGCCGGAGGATAGCTGGCCCATGGCCCGGAGTGTTTCGCCGCGCACGAGCTGAGCCTGCGTCGCCTTCAAGTCGTCCACCACGCCCTGCAGCTGATGGGCGGACTGCTGCGCTTCCTCCAGGAGCCGGGCATTGTCCACTGCATAGCCAATGTAGGTCATGAGCGCGTTGAGGAATTGGAGATCCATCTGGCTGAAGGGTTGGAGGCGGGGCATCGAGGGGTCGCCGGTCTCCTTCCGCTTCGCCATATTGATCACGCCGACCACCCGGTCGCCCACCCGGATCGGCATACAGATGAACGAGCCGCTGCCGTACTGGGGGGCATTGGGCTGCTTGAAGCGCGGGTCGGCCTCGATGTCATCTACCAGCACCGGCTCGCCCATCTCCAACACCTTGCCTGCGATGCCGTCGCCCAGCTTGACCTCAGCGGCGGCGGCCACCTCCTCGGGAATCCCGCGTGAGGCAGCCAGCCGGAGCACGCGGCGGTCCCGATCGAGGATCATGATGGATCCCACCGTGGCCCGCACCGCCCGCATGGTGGTCTGCAACACCAGCCCGAGCAGCTCCTGGATCCGAGGAATCCGCGCCGCAAGCTCGACCATCTCGTTCAGCGTGCCCAGCTTGAAGACCAAGTCCTCGAGGCGCTGGGTGGCGGTGCGCAGGTCCTCCAGCATGTTGTGAAACGCGTCCGCGACCTGGCCGATCTCGGCCACCCGCCCGAGCCCCGGCACCGCGGCGGGCTTGACCTCCGCGCCGGCGGCCCGCGTTTCGGGGGTCACCTGGAAGCCCTGGGCTAGCCGGGCGACCTGGTCGACCATGCGCCGGAAGACCACGAAGCCGAGCAAAGAGACGACCAGGGCCAGGAGCACGAAGAGCACGGCGTCGGTGTGCCTGAGGATGTCGTAGCGGGACAGCAGGGCGACCAGCAACATGATGGGCAGCAGCGCGGCCAGCCCGAAGACCACGGAGGCGGCCTCCCGGAGCGTCATGGCCCGGGCGATCCGGCGGCGGAACTTCATGGTCTCCCTACCTTAGCAGAAGCGCCCCGTTATCGGATTTTCTGGATTTCGACCACGAGCAGCCGGTCCGGGACCTGCCGGATGGTGAACCGGACGCGGTCGCCGGGCCTGAGATCGGCCCGATCGAGCAGGTCCTTGGACTCGACGAAGAACGCCATCGAGCTCATCTCCTCCATGAGGCCGGGGACGGCCTCATGCCTGACCAAGATCAGCGTGGCGCTCGCGCGGCCCTGGAAGATCCCGGTCACCCGGTAGAGACCTCTGGCGGGAAAGACGGCCCGGTAGCTGCCCCAAATGCCGGCCGCGAACGCGGCGAGCAGGACGACGAAGAACACCGGGGCAAACCATCGGGGAAGTGTGGGCAAGCCGGCTAGGTGAGCGTGTCCCGGCAGGAATCGATGATCGACTGTTCGAGGCCGGCCTCTTCGGTGGAGTTCAGCCGCTGAGGATAGGCGCGATGCTCCGGCAGCGTAGAGACGCGCCCAGGCCAGAGCCCGCGCGCGGGCAGATAGCTCGCGGGGATCTTCGCCATCGACCGGGCAGGCCGTGCGGGGACTTAGTCGACGTCCTCTTTGGGCGGGATCTTGCCGCTCACGTGCTCGGGCGTCAGCACCCAGGTCCCGTGGCAGCCTTCTTTGAACACGCCGATGGCCGCGCGGTAGCCGCTGCCGAAGGTGAGGCCCATGACGACGGCGCTCGTCAGCGTGCCGATGCCGCAGAGGATGGCCTTGCCCGGGACGTAGGCCGCGTTCAGGAAGGCCGCGCCGACCTTGTCGCCGTCGCTGGGCTCGATCTCCGGATCCGGAGGTGCCGGCGGGACGGCGCTACTGGCCGAGCCTGGATAGGGATAAGGCTCTCGCGCTGGCTGCTCGACCTGGAGCTGGGCCAATGCCGCCAGCGGCAGACCGAGGGCCAGCACCGCGACAAGGACCGCGCATATCCACTTGGATCTGTTCATTCTTTTTCTCCTCCCGCCTCCCGGCTGCGCCGGGGCCGTCAGATCACCCGTTTGGCCCTGAGGGCCTTAAGCTCTCCCCCGCCCAGCCCTAGGTATCTAAGGTACACGAACTGGTTGTCAGCACCTACTGGCCGGCACGCCCACTTTATCCGGGGGGGCGTGGCCGACATCTTCCAGGGCGGGGCCTGGAGCAGCAGCTCGCCATAGTCGGGGTCTTCCACCTTCTGGAAGACCCCCCGGTCCCACCAATGCGACTCGGCCAGGGTGTCCTGTGGCCGGTTGAGCCGGGCGGTGGCCACGGTGCCCGGACCCCGCTTATTGAGCATGTAATCCTGGACCCGGCTGAGGATCTCCTCGGAGCTGAGCTCGCCCGACCATTTCTCCAGCTCCTGGTGCAGGGTCCGGGCCTTGCTGATACGGTCCTTGGTGGTGGCGAAGGGCTCCTTGAGCTCGGGGCGGCCCATGATATTGGTCAGACCCTGGAAATTGACGTCGGAGAAGCCGGCGATGAAGGAGTAGGAATCCTTGGTCTTGATCAGGGTGTACGGAAAGACCTGGATGTGCAGTCCCCCCACCCGCTCCTGGATGCGCTGGGCGACGTGGTACCACATGACGGCCGAGTCGCTGAGGCGCATCTCAGCTTCGGCCGGCGTCAGATCGATGAACTGCCCGCGCCCGGACTGCCATCGCCAGGCGAGCGCGGCGAGCACGGCGAGGGCGCCGAAGCCACCTCCCACGTACCAGGCAATCCAATTGCCCTGCTTGGTCGGAGCCGCGGATTCCGCCGGTCCCTGCCCTTCGGGTTCGCCGGAGACATAGGGAACCCCCGAGAGGGCCTGGCTGGTGATGTCGTAGTCCGGCATCCGCTCGGCCGCCCGCGGCCCGAATTGCCCATTGGTCGAGAAGGCGAGATAGATCAGCCGGGGATTGAGGATCGAGAGCTGGCGGTAGCCGATGCCCCAGGCATCCATCTGTCCGGGCAGCTCGCTTTCGATCACGACGTCCACGTGGCGCGCGAGCCGCGCCAGGAGCAGCCGCCCTTCCTCCTGGTGGAGATCGAGCGTGATGTGGCGCTTGTTCCGCGCCTCGACCAGATACGCCAGCCCCGTATCCTTGTGCTTGATTCCTTCCGGTGTGAACAGGCGGGCGACGTCGCCCTGAGGCGGCTCGACCCGGATCACCTCGGCGCCGAACTCGGCCAGGACGGAGGAGGTGAAGAGCGCGGCGAAGTTGCCGCTGGAGCAATCCAGCACCCTGAGGTCGTCCAGGGCCTCGGGCTTTTCGTGGACGCGCTTCGGATCGCAGAGCTCCTGGGCGTACTGCGTCCACGGGATGATGGCCTCGTGGACATGAGCGTGGGCGTTGCTCATATCCGCGTCCTCCCATCCCACTCCGCCGGCGGCCTGGCCCCGTTCCGGTCCGCCCACTGACCCACCACCTTCCGATCCTGGAGATCCTTGATCTCGCGCGGCGAGAGACCAAGCAGCCGCGTGAAGACGTCGTGGTTGTGCCAGCCCACGGGCTTGGCGGACCACTTGATCCGGGCCGGCGTCTCGCTCAGCTTCGGCGCGGGCCCCTGCTCCATCATGTTCCCGTAGAGCGGGTCCTCGTACTCCCACACCGATCCGCGCGCCCGGAGGTGGTCGTCGTCGTGCTTGTCCTTCGCCGTCGCCACGCGGGCGGCGGCAAAGCCGTGCTTGACCGCGGCCACCTCGATCTCCTGCCTCGCCTGCTTGGCCGCCCAGCCCCGGATCCGCTCCAGCAGCGCCTTGGCGTTCTCGGGCTTCTGACGGGCCTCGAGCGTGGCGTACTTCGAGTCCTTGGCCACGGCCGGCTCGCCCATGGCCGCGCAGAGCCCCTGAAACTCTCCGTCGCGGGCGGCGCAGACCGCCACGTAGCCGTCGCGGCACGGGAAGATCTCGGCCGGCACCAGCGCCTCGTCGCGATTGCCCGCGGGCCCCCGGTCGCGGCCCGTGAGCCCGAGCCGCAGCCAGGTCCAGTCGAGCGTGCGGATCAGGCCTTCGCTCTGGGCGAAATCGATGAGCTGCCCCTCGCCCGTGCGATTGCGGTGATGGAGCGCGACGAGGGCGGCCGTGGCGGCCATGAGCCCGCCGAACCAGTCCCCGATGAAAATGCCGCAGAGGATGGGCGGCCGGCCCGGGAAGCCCGTGATGCCGATCATGCCCGAGACCGTCTGCGCCACCGCGTCGTAGGAGGCGCGCCCCTGAGAGAATGGGCCCCACTGGCCGAAGCCCGAGTCGGCCACATAGATCAGACGCGGGTTCACCTCCCGCATCTGGCGGTAGCCGATGGCCCACTTGTCGAGCGTGCCCGCGCGGAAGTTCTCCACCATGATGTCGGACTTGGCCGCGAGCTGCTTGAAGAGGCTCTTGCCATCGTCGGAGTGCAGATCGATGCCGACGTGATACTTGGAATGGTTCTCTGGGAAAAAGCCGAGCGAGGCGTTCTGCCAGTACGTGGCTTCGGGCGTGACGTACCGCATGGTGTCGCCGCCCGGCGGCAGCTCGACCTTGACGACCTCGGCGCCGAACTCGCCCAGGAAATCCGCTGTGGTTGGACCCAGGACGAGGGTGGTGAGCTCGAGCACGCGGATCCCGCGCAGGGCTTCGGGCTTGTCGAAGATCTTGGACCGGTCGAAGAGCTCCCGGGTCCAATCGAAGTAGGCCTTCAGGCTCGCATCCCCCATCGATGCTCCTCCCAGGCTTCCGAAGGGCTGCTGCTGCATGTCCGGCGATCATAGCAAAGTAAAGCGAGACAATCCAAGGTCTTCCGGCCTCGCGGGGCCGTCGCCACGCGGCCGAATTGCCCGTTGCCCGCCCCCCGTCCTTGGGCTATCATCCTGCCACCTGACGGCCTGACACCACGCGACGTCATTCAACGTCTACGTCAAGCAATGGAGGTATCCGCATGAAGCGCACAGCCATGGTCGCCCTCTCCATCCTCTTGGTTCTGCCGCTCGTCGCCGCCATGACCTGGGAGCCGGTCTGGGCCCAGGACCGCGTCATCAAGATCGCGGGCGTCGGCGCCATGAGCGGTGTGGTCCGGACCTTCGGCGTCAACGCCAAGGCCACGCTCGACATGGCCACGGACGAGATCAATGCCGCGGGCGGGGTTCGGCTGAAGGACGGCTCCCGCGCCAAGATCGTGACCACCTACGTGGACGAGCGGTGCAATGCCGAGGAAGGCATCTCGGTGATCCGCAAGCTGGCCAGTGAAGACTGGCTCGTGTCCATCGGCCCGACCTGCTCCAACGTGGCCGAGCCGCTCTTCGGCATCCTGCAGCGCAAGGCGGGTGACGCCGGAGACTCCGGGCTGCAGTTCCCGATCTTCACGGACACCGCCATCAAGCCCGGGCTGGCCAAGATTTCTGAGTGGTCCTTCAGGAACGTGCCGCATGAGCCCACGATGTACAACCACCTGTTCAAGTGGCTGAAGGAGAAGAACCCCGACGCCAAGACCGTGATGATCGGCGTTGAGAGCGACTTCGCCCACAGCAATGCCAATGCCGGCATCATGGAAGCGGCGGCCAAGGCTGCGGGCTTCGAGGTCTTGGGGCAGGAGAAGTGGCTGCTCAACGATACCGAGTTCTCGACCCAGGTGGGCAAGTTCCGCCGGGCCAAGCCCGACATCATCGGCATCGCCGCCCATCCCTTCACCACCTGCGGCGCGCTGCGCGAGATGAAGCGCCAGGGGGTGAAGCCCAAGGTCCTCGTCGGCCTGACCTCGTCGGCCACGCTCGAGACCATGGTGGGCTGCGGTCCCGAGGCCGAGGGCATGATCATCCCCACCGGGTTCGCGCCGGTGACACCCGAGGCCAAGCGCGTGGCCAAGATCGTCGCGGAGCGGTACAAGGGCAACGTGGACCTGCACTCGGCGGCGGTGTACGAGAACATCCAGGTGCTGAAGATGGTCATCGAGTCGTCGGGCGTGGAGGGCAAGCCCACCACGGTGGCCTCGGACCGCCGGAAAGTGCGTGACGGCCTCGCCCAGGTGAAGGAGTTCAACGGGCTTCTCGGCAAGGTTCAGCGCACGGAGGACCGCGAGTCCACCAAGCCCTATGTCTTCGCGCAGGCCCGCAACTCGGACTGGGCCGTGCTCTTCGACCCGCGGTAGGCGCCGAGTAGAGGACACACTGCCCCTCACCCCAGCCCTCTCCCCAGAGGGGAGAGGGAGACTCGAAACCCTTTCCCCAGCGGGGAGAGGGAGACCGAAAACCCTCTCCCCCGCCCCGGGGGAGAGGGCAGGGTGAGGGGGCGGCCACCTCCACGCCGCTCATGTACGACCTCGTCCTCGACGTCGTTCAGCAGGCGCTGAACGGCTTCCTCTTCGGCTCGTCCTACGCTCTGATCGGCATCGGCTTCACCATGATCTTCGGCGTCATGGAGAAGCTCAACTTGGCCTTCGGCATCACCGCCCTGGGCGGCGCCTACGCGGCGCTGCTCGTCTTCCAGCTGACTCGCGCTCCTTTCCCCCTGGTCGTGCTCGCCTCGGTGGCCGCGGCGGGGCTGATCGGCCTCGTCGTGGAGATCACCTGCTTCCGCTGGATGCCCGGCGACTATCCACTGGCCGCCCTCATGGCCACCGTGGGGATGCTCTTCTTCGTCGAAGAGGTCATCGTGCACGCGACGAATGGGGTGCCGCGGGCCTTTCCGGCTCCTCTGGGCCAGGCCATGTTCGACCTGGGGCCTTGGCTGCTGCGCGGCGACCTGGCCTTCATGTTCCTGGTGTGCCTTGCCGTGATGGTGGCCCTTTGGTTGCTGGTATTCCGGACGCGACTCGGGCTGGCGACGCGCGCGGTCTCCCAGCAGCCCGTCGCCGCGCAACTCTGCGGGATCGGGCTGCGCCGGGTCAATGCCGCGGTCTTCGTCCTCACCGGCATGGTGGGAGGCGTGGCCGGCGCCCTCATCGGCTCGGCCGTGGGGAACCTCTCCCCGCTTCTCGCGCTGCCGCTCACCGTCAAGGGGCTCGTCACCGCGGTGCTGGGCGGCCTCGGCTCCATCCCCGGCGCCATCGTGGGCGGACTTCTGCTCGGAGTCGTCGAGTACGAGGCCCTCTACTTCTTCGGCATCGGCTACCGCGACATGGTCACCTATCTGCTGCTCTTCGCCTTCCTGGTCTTCAGGCCGGGCGGCCTCTTCGGCTCCGCCGCGCGGCGCTAGCCCCGATGGACTTCTACGTCAGCCTGCTTACACTCTTTGGCTTTCGCATCCTGCTGGGACTCTCCGCCTACGTCGTCATCCTCACTGGCCAGATCTCGCTGGCGCAGGCGGGCTTCTACGCGCTGGGCGCCTACAGCGCGGGAGCGGCCACCGCGCTCTGGGGCTGGCCCGTCGTGCCAGCCATCCTCCTGGGCGCCGTCGTCGGAGGCTTCTTCGGCTTCCTCGTCGGCTTCCCGGCCCTTCGCGTGCGCGGACTCTTTCTGGTCATCGCCACGCTGGCCTTCACCGAAATCGTCCGCATGGTCTTCCTGAATCTCAAGTACACCGTCCGCGTCGGCGACCGCACGATCGGCCCCGCCGCGGGCGAAGGCTTTCGCGGCATCACCTACTACTTCGAGCACGGCTGGTCCGGGCTCCACATCCTGGGCTTCACATGGCTGTTCGTGGCGGCCGTGCTGCTCGGGCTCTGGTTGATGGACCGCTCCCGCGCGGGCGCGGTCTTGCGCGCGGTGGGCGAGGACGAACTGGCCGCATCCAGCGTCGGGATCAACCTGACCGCCGCCAAGGTCTCCGCCATGACGCTCGGGGGCTTCGTCGCCGGCATGGCTGGGGCCCTCTACGCGCATTACGCCAGCTACGTCTCGCAGGAAGACTTCGGCGTGCTGCTCGCGACGTTCGCCATCGCCTACCCTCTGGTGGGCGGCACCGGAGGTGTCCTCGGGCCGGTGGCGGGCGTCCTGTTCTTCTCGCTGCTGATCGACGGGCTCCGGTTCCTGGGCGATTGGCGCAATCTGCTCTTCGGTGTCCTGATCGTGGCCATGATGAACCTCCGCCCGCACGGCCTCATCGACGCAGGGCTCATCCGCCGGCTGACCGCACTGAGAGGCCGCGCGAGAGGAACGGCCTAGGTCCATCCCATGCTCGCAATAGACGGCCTGGCCAAGGACTTCGGCGGCGTCCGCGCCGTGCATGGCGTCGCTCTGCGCGTGGCGGCCGAAGAGATTTTGGGCCTCATCGGCCCCAACGGCTCGGGCAAGAGCACCATGGTCAACCTCATCACCGGCGTCTTTCCGCCCAGCGCGGGGCGCATTGTTTTTCGCGAGCGCGACATCACCGGCTGGCTGCCGCATCAGGTGCTGGCAGCCGGTATCGGGCGCACGTTCCAGAACATCCGTCTCTTTCGCGGACTCACGGTGTGGCAGAACCTCTGGGTCGCGCAGGGCGCCCGTGCGGCGGGACGCGGGTTCATACGGTGGCTGACGACCGATCGCGAGCGCCTCCGGCAGATCGAAGCCACGCTCGAGTTCTGCCGGCTGGGCGAGAAGCGCGGCGAGCTGGCGGGCAGCCTGGCCTTCGGCGAGCAGCGCCGGCTCGAGCTGGCGCGGATCCTCGCCGCGGATCCCGAGCTGCTGCTGCTCGACGAGCCTGCGGCCGGGATGAACGCCGCGGAGGTCACCGATCTGAGCGAGCGCATCCAGGCGCTCCGGCAGCGCGGCAAGACCGTGGTGCTGATCGAGCATCACATGGAGCTGGTCATGGCGGTGGCCGATCGCGTCGCCGTGCTCAACTTCGGCGAGAAGATCTGCGAGGGCTCGCCCGCGGTGGTGCAGGACGACGCGCGGGTGCGCGAGGCCTACCTCGGCACCCGCCGGGAGCCCTAGCCCGTGCTCGACGTCAAAGACGTCGTGACCTCCTACGGGATGATCCAGGCGCTCAAGGGCGTGAGCCTCACCGCCCGGCCCGGCGAGATCACCTGCATCCTGGGGCCCAATGGCGCCGGCAAGACGACGCTGCTCTACACGATCGCCGGCATTCTCAGCCCGCGCGCCGGCTCTATCAGTCTCGAGGGCCGCGAGCTGGCCGGCCTGCCTCCGCACCGCATCGTCGCCAGCGGCGTCGCGCTCGTGCCCGAGAATCGTCTCGTCTTCCCCCACATGACGGTGCGCGAGAATCTGCTGGCGGGCGCCTACGGCCGGCTCGGACGGGAGCGTGTGGCGGTGACGGCGGACCTCGAGGCGATGTTCTCCCGCTTCCCCATCCTGAGCCAGCGCAAGGACCAGCCCGCCGGGACGCTCTCGGGCGGCGAGCAGCAGATGCTGGCCGTGGGGCGCGCGCTGATGGCTAAGCCGCGCCTGCTCATGATGGACGAGCCGTCGCTGGGATTGGCGCCGATGATCGTCGAGCAGATCTTCGAGATCGTGTCATCGCTCAACCGCGAGGGCATTACCGTCCTGTTGGTGGAGCAGAACGCGCGGCTGGCGCTCGCCATCGCCCATCGCGCCTATCTCCTCGAGCAGGGCCGCGTCGCCTTCCACGGCACTCCGTCCGAGGTCTCGGCCAACGAGGCGATCAGCCGCGCCTATCTGGGGATCAAAAGCCGGTAGCGCCCGCGGTCGGTCCGTCTCTCAGCGGGCGCCGGCAAGTCGGGACCAGAGCCTGGACAAGACATCCACCGCGGCCGGCAAAAGCGGGCCCTTCGCGATCGACGCCGCCGCGTACTCGAGCTGCTCCTGAGTGGAATACCCGAGGAGAACGGTCGAGACGCCGTCGATGCCGAGCGGGAAGCGCAGCGCCGCCTCGACGAGGCTCCCCGCGTGGCCCTCCTCCACCAGCGCCCCGAAGGCCCGGGCCCGGGCGACGTCGGTCCCATAATCGGGACCGGTGGCGATCGGCTCGACGGCGGGCGCGGCAATCGGGTGACGCGCTGGCGTGCCGCTGAGCGCGCCGCCGGCCAGGACGCGAACAACGATGACGCCGACCCGCTGCGCCCGCGCGCGTGAGAGCAGACGGCCGAAGTCCTGGCCCGGGAAACCTGGAGGCAGCTCGAATCCCGCGCTCGGGTCGAGGAGGTTCAGGAACACCTGCGCGGTGTCGATAGCCCCGGAGTCGACCACCTGATGGAGGGCCCCGGTGTCGCCGAAGCTGGTGATGCCGAAGAAGCCGATCTTGCCCCGCTGCCGCAGCTTGTCGAGAGCGGGGATAGCCTGCTCGAGGACGTCGGCCACGCCGAGCGTTCTTCCGCTCCGCTCGGGAGCGACCGCGTTGTGGAGCTGGAGGAGATCGACGCGCTCCAGGCCTAGGCGGGCGAGGCTCGCGTCCAGCGACCGGCCGATCGCGCTGGGGATATTGGTCAGGTCGTCGGCCGCCAGCCGGAACTTCGTCCCGACGTAGACAGTGGGCTTGAGCGCCTTCAGCGCTTGACCGAGATGCTGCTCGGACAGGCCGTTGCCGTAGGACGGCGCGGTGTCGAAGTAATTGATGCCCAGCTCGATGGCGCGGGCGACGGCGCGCTCGCGCTCCAGCGGCGCGCCCCGCACCATCATGCCGCCCACATCGCCGCAGCCGAAGCCCAGCACCGAAACTCTCAGGCCCGTGCGTCCCAGCATCCTGTACTCCATGGCGCCCCTCAGGCGAAAGCGTCGAGCATGCCATCGGCGCAGATGCGCCGGGCGGTGATGGCACGGCGCATGGCGAGCCGGCCCCGCGCCTGGTCCTCGTCGCTCACGGCCAGCTTCGACAAGATGCGGACGGCGCGCTCGGCGTGGTCGGCCTCGACCTCCACGTGGACATAGTAGAAATCGAGGGCCGCGCGGTCGACGCCATAGTGCTTCTCCATCGCCTCGGCCATCCGGCGCATGTGGATGGGGTTGATGGACTCGGTGGCGATGTTCCCGCCGCAGAGGGCCTCGAGCGTTCCGGAGCGCTGGAGGAAGAACAGCTCGTTCTTTTCGATGATCGTGGTCGGCAGGTACTCGGTCGAGAAGAGCTCGTCCCGCGAGACGCCGAGGACTTCGGCGAGCCGGATGAAGAGATAGGCATGGGCCGTGGTCTTGCCGCCCACCATGTCCTCGCCGCCTTCCTCGACGACGAGCGGGATGAGGGCGCGCTGGCGCTCGAGGTCCTCGAAGGTCGGCGTGTAGCCCCCCACCGAGATGATCTTCCACGCCGCGTGGCGGAGCGTGTCGAGGAAAAAGCAGCCCTGCTGGCGGATGACGCTCCGGAGCCGAGGCGGGCTCAGCTCTCCGCGGTAGATCATGTCAAAGAGCCGATGGTGGAGCCACGGATGCGTCTCCTGGGCCTCCTGGAGCAGAGCCTTCGTGAACTCGGGGGGCGGCAGTGGCATGGCAGTCCTCCTCGGCCAGGATTGTAGGCCCGTTCGGCTCTTTGTTCATGCCCAGACAGTTGACGATACCCGATGCCACGACCGATAATCCGCGCACTGTGACGGCGCTGTCCGGGTCGACCGGAAGGTAGCGCTCGCGCGTGGCGGATCTGCTCCAGCCGCTGGCCGACGGGGTGATGCTGGGCGCCACCTACTCCCTGCTCGGACTGGGCTTCACCCTCATCTTCGGTGTTCTGCGGCGGCTGAATCTGGCCTTCGGCCCCACCGTGCTGGTCGGCATCTACGCCGGCAGCCTCTGGCATTGGGCCCGGCCGGGGTCGCTGCTCCCCGTGGCGGCGCTCACGGTGGCGGGCGCGGTGCTCGCCGGCTTCTACGTCGAGCGGTGTTCCTTCAGTGCCCTCGCGCGCCAGGCGCCGGTCGTCTCCATGATCTCGTCCTTCGCCGTGTCCATGCAGCTCCAGGAGCTGGTCACGCTCCTCGCGCCGAGCCGCACCATGCCCTACCCCGCCCCCGGCTGGCTGCCCACGCTCGAGCTCGGGCCGATCCTGCTGCGCTCCGACGGCCTGCTGATGTGGGGCGGGGCGACCCTGCTGATGGCCGCGCTCTTCCTGCTCCTCTATCGCACGCGATTCGGCGTCGCGATCCGCGCCGTCACCGACTCGCACGAAGGCGCGGCCCTCATGGGCATCAATGTGGCGGCCGTGGGCGCCACGGCGTTCCTCGTCGCCTCGGCCGTCGGTGGCGCCGCGGGCATCCTGGTCGCGTCGAGCCAGCAGCAGATCACGCCCTATTTCGGGCTTTGGGCGACGGTCAAAGGGCTCACCGCCATGCTGCTGGGCGGCGCCGGCTCGCTGACGGGCGCCGTCCTGGGCGGCCTGGCGCTCGGCGTGGTCGAGACCGAAGCGCTGTCGCACTGGGGCGGACAGTGGCGGGACCTGGCCGGCTACGCCCTGCTCTTCGTCGTCGCGGCCGCGCGCGGGCGCGCCGCCGCGGCGGGAGATCGCGGTTGAGCGACTACGCGCTGTCACTCCTGATCCGCATCGGCATCGAGGCCTTCGTGGCGCTGTCGGCCTACGTCCTCCTGCTCGCGGGACGTATCTCGTTCGGTCAGCAGGGCTTCTTCATCATCGGCGCCTACGCGGCCGGCATGGCCACGACGCTCTGGGGCGCGCCGCTGGCCTTGGGGATGGGAGTCGGCGCCCTCGCGGGAGCCGCGGCGGGCGCACTCTTCGCCGTCCCCATGGCGCGCGTCCGCGGGCTCTACTTCGCCGCCGGCACTCTGGCCTTCGGCGAGCTCGCGCGGGTGGCGCTGCTGGCCTTCGAATACCGCCGTCCGATCGGGCCCGATCTGCTGGGTCCGGCCGGACCCGACGGCTTCCGCGGCATTCGCGCTCTCTTCACGGGCGGCGTCTCCATGGAGCTCTATGGCGCCGGCATCTGGGCACTGCTCGCCGCCGTGGTCGTCGGCTTGATCGCCCTGCTTCGCTCGCGCTGGGGTGAAGCGGCGCGCATGCTCGGCGACGACGAAGACGCCGCGGCGGCGCTTGGCGTCCCCATAGCCCGCGTCGCCGCGGGCGCCGTAATGGCCGCCGGCGCGCTGGCCGGTCTCGGTGGCGGGCTGTTCGCCCATTACGCGACCTATGTGGAGCCGGGCCATGCCGATGTCATGCTCGGCGTTCACAGCCTGGCGTACGGCCTGCTGGGCGGGCTCGGGACGCCGCTCGGCCCGATCCTGGGTGTGACGCTCGACATCGGCGTCCTCGAGTCGTTCCGCTTCCTCGCAGGCTATCGCATGATCATCTTCGGCGGGCTGGTTGCCGTCTTCCTGATCGTCCGGCCTCGCGGCATCTTCGATGAGCGGACGGTGCGGCGCCTCGAACGCGCGGTTCGGGCGAGGCGGCCGTGATGCTGCGAGTGGAGCACGCCGTGGTGAGCTTCGGGACGCTGCGGGCGCTCGACGGCGTGAGCCTCACCGCCCGGCCCGGCGAGCGCCTGGGCCTCGTCGGGCCGAACGGGGCCGGCAAGACCACCTTGTTCGACGCCGTGAGCGGGCTCGTGCCGCTCGCGGCCGGGCGAATCGAGCTCGGCGGGATCGACCTCGGCCGGCGCAACCCGGCGGCGGTCGCGCGGCTCGGCGTGGCCCGCACCTTCCAATCGCCCCGCCTCTTTCCCCATCTGACCGTCGAGGAGAACATCCGCTGCGGGCGCGGGCTCGACGCGGCTCCGTGGCTGGACTGGGCGGACCTCGGCTCACGCCGTGGCGATCTGGCCGAGACACTCGCTCCGGGCGAGGCGCGCCGGCTCGAGCTCGCGCGGGCGCTCGCCGCCGGGCCGGGCCTCCTGCTGCTCGACGAGCCGTGCGGTGGCCTCGGTCCCGCTGACACCGACGCGATGGTGACCCTCATCGGCCGCGCGGCCGCCCCCGACTGCATCGTGATCGTGGTCGAGCACAAGCTGGGCGTGGTTGGCCGCCTGTGCGGGCGCGTCGTGGCGCTCAGCGCGGGCGCCGTCATCTTCGACGGGCCCCCCGCCGCGCTCGGACGCGACCCCCGCGTGGCCGAAGCCTATCTGGGCCGCGCGCGGACGGCATGAGGCGCGCCTGGATCGTGGCGGCCGCGCTCGGAGCGGCGTGCTCGGCTCCCGCGCCAGCCTCGCTCAGCGCCGAGATCAGCTGCAAACCGGACACGCAGCGGCTGCGCGCGCGCTGCACCGTCGCGCTCACGGAGCGCGGAACGGGCCGGCGGGTGGATGGCGCCGCAGTCACGCTGCATGCCGACATGCCGTCCATGCCGCTGTCCCATCACGTGCTGCCGGTGGAAGCCCAGCGCATTGGGGAGGGACTGTACCAGGGCTCGCTGGAGCTCGAGATGGCGGGCCGCTGGGTGATCTCGGCGCGGGTCACGAAACCCGTGAGCGATCAGTTCACCCGCGTGGTGGATATCGAGTGAGCGTTCCGCGTTGCCACGGAATCAGGCGGTGGCCGCCGTCCGCACTCGGTGCTATGATTCCCCGCGGTTGCGACGACGCCCCGATGAGCGGGCGCGAAGAGGCCAAACCGCCAAACCAGATAATTCGACATTCAAGCAAGATGAACGAACCCTTTGACGTTCAAGCGAAGCAGTTCGGATGAGCGCTTGCGCGAAGGAGCCCAACCGCCAACTGAGTGGTTTGACGTTCAAGCAAGGCAGGTCGGATGAGCCCTTGGGCGAAGGAGCCCTACCGCACAACTGAATGGTTTGACGTTCAAGCAAGGCAGGTCGGATGAGCGCTTGCGCGAAGGAGCCCAACCGCCAACTGAGTGGTTTGACGTTCAGGCGAGATAATGGAGGCAATCAGATGAAGATCGTCCGATTTTCGCAGGATGGCCACGCTCCCCGCCTCGGCGCCTTCAAGGGCGAGGATCGTATCGTGGACCTGGCCGCGAGCTGCGCGGCCTATCTGGCCGACAAGGGCGTGGTGCGCGCGGGAGAAATCGCGGCGGCGCTCTTCCCGCAGAGCACGCGCGGGTTCCTCGAGGGGGGCGTTGCGAGCCAGAAGATGCTGTCCGAGATGGTCGAGGCGACCAAGGCCGGCAAGTTCGAGCCGGTGTCGCATGCCGCCAACTCGGTGCGACTGCACGCCCCCATCACGGATCCCGGCAAGTTCATCTGCATCGGCCTGAACTACAAGGACCACGCCGAGGAGGCGAAGATGCAGGCCCCGAAGGAGCCGCCCATCTTCCCCAAATGGGCCAATGCCATCCAGGATCCGGGCGAGCCCATTCTGCGGCCGCGCGGCGAGAAGACCTTCGACTGGGAAGTCGAGCTGGGCGTCGTGATCGGGAAGACGGCGCGCCACGTGTCGAAGGAGCAGGCGCTGGACTACGTCTTCGGCTACACCATCATCAACGACGTGAGCGCGCGCGACTTCCAATTCCTGACCACGCAGTGGGCGGCGGGCAAGATCGCCGACACCCTGGCGCCAGTGGGGCCGTACATCGCCGACAAGGCCGAGATCCCCGACCCTCACGTCCTCGACCTCAAGTGCTGGGTCAACCGCAATCTCATGCAGAACGGCAATACCAAGAATTTCATCTTCGACGTGCGCTACATCGTGAGCTACCTGTCCAGCATCCTCACGCTGTCCCCCGGCGACCTGATCGCGACGGGCACGCCCGCGGGCGTGGGCTTCACGCGCAAGCCGCCGGTGACGCTGCAGCCGGGCGACAAGGTGCGCCTGGAGATCACCGGCCTCGGCGCGCTCGAGAACCCCGTCAAGGACGCATAGTTGGAATTGGAGTTTCTCCACGGCCTGAGCCAGTCCAGCACGAGTAAAATCGTGCTCTGCTCGCTCGACGGCCTGGGCGGGCTACCGCGCCCGGAGACGGGCAAGAGCGAGCTCGAGACCGCGCGCATTCCGAATCTCCACGCGCTGGCCGCCCGGTCGGCCTGCGGGCTCCTTCGCCACGTGGGACCCGGGATCACCCCAGGCAGCGGCCCCGGACACCTCGGGCTGTTCGGCTACGATCCGCTCCGCTTCCCCGTGGGCCGGGGCGTACTCGAAGCCCTCGGCATCGACTTCGAGCTCAAGCCCGGCGATGTCGCAGCCCGGGGCAATTTCTGCACCGTGGATGCGCAGGGCAAGATCACCGACCGCCGCGCCGGGCGCATCCCGACCGAGACCTGCGCGCGCCTGGTGGAGCGGCTGCGTCGCATCACGGTGGAGGGCGCCGAGGTGCTGGTCGAGCCGGTCAAGGAGCACCGCTTCGTGCTGGTGCTCCGTGGCGCGGGGCTGTCGGGACGGCTCTCGGAAACCGATCCCCAGGCGCTGGGCGTCGCGCCGCTCGCCGCGCTGGCGCTGGCCCCGGAAGCCGAGCGCACCGCCGCCATGGTCAACCAGTTCGTCGACGCGGCGCGGCCGCTGCTCCGTGACGCGGCACCCGCCAATATGCTCCTGCTGCGGGGCTTCGACCAGCAGCCGCAGCTGCCTCGCTTTCCGGACACCTTTCGTCTGCGCGCCGCCGCGGTGGCCGCCTACCCGATGTACCGCGGGCTGGCACGACTGGTCGGCATGGAGGTGTTGAAGACCGGCAGCGTCTTTGCCGACGAGATCCGCACGCTCCGCGAGCATTGGGACGGCTACGATTTCTTCTTCCTCCACTACAAGGACACCGACAAGGCGGGCGAGGACGGCGACTTCGACGCCAAGGTGCGCGCGCTCGAGCAGTTCGACGCCCTGCTTCCCCAGGTCCTGGGGCTCAAGCCGGACGTGCTCGCGGTCTCGGGTGACCACTCGACGCCGGCTGTGCTCAAGGGCCACGGCTGGCAGCCGGTGCCGGTCCTACTCTGGAGCGCTTACTGCGGGGCGGATCCCGTCAGCCGGTTCACCGAGCGGGATTGCGCGAGCGGCACGCTGGGCCTGCTGGCGGCCCAGGATCTCATGCCATACCTGATGGCCAACGCCCTCCGATTCACCAAATACGGCGCGTGACGACCGCCGCCCGGAATTTGGAGCCTGGCGCCTCCTAGGGTATCTTCGAAGTCCATGCGCTTGCCCCACCTCCCGGCCCTTCTGGCGCTCCTGCTCGTCGCCGGTGTGACGATGCTGCCCTCTCCGGGCACGGATCCGCCCACAGTCCGGCCGCGGGCGCCCGAGCCTCCCGCGCCGATGGAGACGGTGCTCAAGCGCGGCGAGACGCTCGAAGCCGCGCTCGTGTGGAGCGGGGTGGACCGCGGCGACGCGGCGGGCATGGTCGCCGTCCTGCGCGGGTCGGTGGACATGAGGCGCCTCAGGCCCGGCGAGCGCGTGACGGTTGCGCGCGAGACGGAGGGCGGCCCAGTCGAGGTCACCTGGTGGCGGTCCGCCTCCGAGCGCTACGAGCTTCGGCTCGAGGATCGTCGCTGGACGGCGCGCGTCGTGCGGATTCCCGTCGACACCCGGGTCGTGGCGCTTGCGGGGCAGCTGCAGGACTCGCTCTTCGCCAGCATGGAGCGGCTCGGCGAGAGCGCCGCGCTTACCGCCAAGCTCGTGACGCTCTTCGAGTGGGACTTCGACTTCGCGGCCGATTCCCTGCCCGGCGACCGCTTTCGCCTCCTCGTGGAAAAGCGGTACGCGCGTGACACCTTCGTGGGTTACGGCAGCATTCTGATCGCCCAATACGGCAGCGTGGGCCGTGCCGCGCTCACGAGCGTGGCCTTCGAGGACGCCGACAGGCAGATTGCCTACTACGACCGCTCCGGCCGCTCCGTGAAGAAGATGTTCCTGCGCGCGCCGCTGGACTTCACGCGCATCACCTCGGGCTTCTCTCACGCCCGCCATCATCCGATCCTGGGCGGTCTGCATCCGCACCTGGCGGTGGACTACGGCGCGCCCGTGGGCACGCCGGTTCGCGCCGTCGCCGACGGCGTGGTGGAGGCCGCGGGCTGGAATGGCGGCTACGGGCTCAGCATCACCGTCCATCACGCGCGCGGCTACTCGACCATGTACAACCACCTGTCCCGGCTCGAGATCCGCCGCGGCGAGCGCGTGCATCAGCGCGAGGTCATCGGCCGCGTGGGCTCAACGGGCCTCTCCACCGGGCCCCATCTCGACTACCGGGTGAGCAAGAACGGTAGCTTCGTCAATCCGCTCAACGAGAAGTTCATTCCCGGAGCGCCAGTGCCTGCGCACCGCCATGAGCTCTTCCAGGCCCGCGTGGCCTCGCTCCTCGAGCGCCTGGAGGGCGAGGCGCCGTTCCCCGCCGCGACCCGCTGACGTTGCGGGGCGGCTGATCCATGCCCGCCCTGCTCGCTCCCGAAGTCATCCTGCCGGTCTATGTGGTGACGCCGTTCGTTCTCATGCTGCTGTCGATCGCCATCTTCCCGCTGGCGGCGCCCCACTGGTGGGAGGCGAACCGGAACAAGCTCCTGCTCTCGGGCCTGCTCGGCCTGCCGGTGCTGCTGCTCTATCTCGGCCGCCGCCCTCACGCGCTCGTGGAAACCGCCGAGGAGTACGTCTCGTTCATCCTGCTTTTGGCGAGCCTCTACGTGATCTCAGGCGGCATCCGGCTCACCGGCGACCTCGAAGCCACTCCGCTGACGAACACGGCCTTTCTCGCCGCGGGCGCCGCGCTCGCTTCCTTTCTCGGCACCACGGGCGCCTCCATGCTGCTGATCCGCGCGCTGCTGCAGACGAACCAGGAGCGGACCCGCGTATCGCACACGGTGATCTTCTTCATCTTCCTGGTTTCGAACATCGGCGGGCTGCTCACGCCGCTGGGCGATCCGCCTCTGTTCCTGGGCTATCTGCGGGGAGTTCCCTTCACGTGGACGTTCCGGTTGTGGCTGCCGTGGCTGGTCGCGGTGGGCGCGCTGCTGCTGATCTACTTTGTCTGGGACTCGCTCTTGCACCCACGGGAGCCCATTGCCGCCATCCGCCGGGACCGCAGCCGGTTCGAGCCGCTCCGGATCCGGGGCATCGTCAATCTCCTCTGGCTGGCCGGCATCGTGCTCGCCGTGGCCTTCCTCCACCAGCCCTGGCGCGAGCTCGTCATGATCACCCTTCTCGGCCTGTCCTTGTGGGCGACGCCAGCAGGGCTGCGAAAGGCCAACGGCTTCACGACGTATCCGATCACCGAGGTGGCGGTGCTCTTCTTCGGGATCTTCCTGACCATGATGCCCGCCCTCGAGCTGCTGCGCACACGGGGCGGCGAGCTGGGGGTACGCGAGCCCTGGCAATTCTTCTGGGCTTCGGGGATCTTGTCCTCGTTCCTCGACAATGCGCCCACCTATCTCACCTTTCTCGCCCTGGCGCAGGGTCTGCGGCTGGTGGACGAGGTCGTAGGCGTCCCCCACGCCATTCTGGCGGGGATCAGCGTCGGCTCGGTGTTCATGGGAGCCAACAGCTATATCGGCAACGCGCCGAACTTCATGGTCAAATCCATCGCTGAGGAGGCAGGGGTCAAGATGCCCAGCTTCTTCGGCTACATGCTCTACAGCGCGCTCATCCTCGTCCCGCTCTACCTGGCCTACACCTGGCTCTTCTTCTAAGCGTCGTGTCCGTGGCGCTTGCTCTCGCCGCCGCATTAGGGTAGACCTGTCAGGCAGTTCGGATGAGCCCTTGGGCGAAGGAGCCCAACCGCCAAGCTGGATGGTTTGACGTTCAGGCAAGATGAAAGATGAGCCCTTGGGCGAAGGAGCTTAACCACCAAACTGAATGATTTGACGTTCAGGCGAGATGAAGGAGCCTCTCTCATGGAGCGAAAGGGTCCGCGAAACACCGCAGAGGCGCGCAGCAAGATCAAGAGGCTCGAGCAGCGCCTCGCGCAGCTCGAGAGCGAGCTCCGGCGGGTGCGGGGCGAGGGCAGCCGCGCGAGTGGCGCCGCTCGCCTACGGCTCCGCGGACTTGAGAAGGTGGCCAAGCGGCAGATCGCCCGGGCCCAGGTCACGATCAAGGAGTCCGCGGCGCGGCTGAGCCGGGCGCTCGCGGATCCCCGGAACCGCAAGGAAGTAGCCGAGCAGATCACCCGGGCCCGCATCACACTGAGGAAATCGTTTCGCCGCCTCAGCCGTAGCCTGGCGGGATCCAGCAAGACGGTCGAGCGCGAAGCCCGCCTGCTGGCCCGAGGGCTTCGGGCCGGCATCCGCGCCGGCAGCACGGCCTATCGGCGGAAGCGTTAGTTTTGACTTGGCCGGCCCGCGAACCGGGTCGACAATAGAAGCGAGATGCGACCGGTACTGATCTGCCCCGACGACCTGCTCCCACACCTGATGGGAAGCGCGAGCTTCCCTGGCGAGCACGCCGTCTATCTCGTCGATGCGCCGGGCCGCGGCCCGCGCCTGCCCCAGCGACGGCAGGTGGGAGGCGACTTGGCCGATTCCGAATTCATCCGTCGCGCACTCAAGGGCCGTGGTGGCCCGGTGGTCATTGCCGCGCGGCCCGAGCGCTTCGGGCGCATCGTGTCGGCTGTGAGCGCGGCGATCCCCGAGGCGCCGCTTCTCGTGGTGCGTGACGACGACCGTCCCCTGCCAGGCGCGATCGTGGTACCGCTCTCCGTGTTCGGCGAGCGGGTGATCCAGCCGGCGGTGGACCGCGCCTGCCAGCGGGCCCGCGCCGAGCGCGTTCGGGCCCATTTCGAGGGGGCGGACCGCGTCTTGATCCTCATGCAGGACGATCCCGACCCGGACGCCATCGCATCGGCGCTGGCCCTCCGGATTCTGCTCGGGCGCACGCGCAGCTCGGCCCCGATGTGCACCTTTGGCACCATCACCCGGCCCGAGAACCTCGCCATGTGCAAGATCCTCGAGATCGACGTCGAGGAAATCAGCGCCCGGCGCATCCACGAGTTCGATCGGGTAGCCATGGTGGACGTGCAGCCCTCATTCCTCGAGGAGCTCTTCGACGAAGTGGATCTGGTGATCGACCACCACCCGGTAGAGCGACCGGTCCGTGCCCGCATCAAGGACGTGCGCCCGTCCTACGGCGCGACCTCGACGATTCTGGTCGAGTACCTGCGGGCGGCCGACGTGAAGTTCACCCATCGCCTGGCCACGGCCCTGCTCTATGGGATCAAGTCCGACACGCTGGGCCTGGAGCGCGGTGGCAGCAAGGCCGATCTCGAGGCCTTCTCGTTCCTCTATCTGCTCGCCAACCACAATGCGTTGCGGAAGATCGAGCGCCCCGAGCTCTCGGCCACGGCGCTGGACGTTCTCGCCCAGGGCCTGACCCGGCGACAGGTGCGCGGCGGCGTCTTCTTCTCCCATCTCGGCACGGTGGCGACGGCCGACCTCATCCCGCAGTTCGCCGATTTCGGCCTGCGGGCCGAAGGCGTCGAATGGTCGGTGGTCTCGGGCGTCGTGGGCGACGCAGTCCACATCTCGGTACGCAACGTGGGCTATGTCCGGAGCGCGGGTGAAGTAACGCGCGCGGCCTTCGGAGACCTGGGCTCCGCCGGCGGCCACCGCACCATGGCAAAAGCCGTGCTCCCGCTGCCGACCCTGCTCGGCGGCGGCACGCCGGCGATGGGCGCCTGCGAGGAGCGCATCATGGAGCGCTTCCTGCGGGCGCTGGGCCCGAACGGCAAGTGCTAGGGAGGAAAACCGCGATGGTCTTCGTGTATGTGCTCATGGCTCTGGTGGGCGCCGCCGCGGCGCTCTTTGCGATCCAGAATCTCGACCCGGTCGTGGTCCGCTTCCTCGTCTGGCGCGTCGAGGGCATGCCGCTGGCTCTCGTGATTCTCCTGTCCACATTCATCGGCATTGTCTTCGCCTCGGCTTCCGGCTTCGCGCGGGAGTGGAGGCTTCGCTTTCGCGTGCGGCAGCTCGAGCGCGAGGTGGCACAGATCAGAGCCGCCGAGTCCCAGCGTGCCGCCGAGCCGCCGAAGGTCAATCAGGCGCCCCGATGAGCGCCGCGCGAGGTAGTTCGGATGAGCCCTTGGGCGAAGGAGCCCGACCGCCAAACTGGATGGTTTGACGTTCAGGCAAGATGAAAGATGAGCGCTTGCGCGAAGGAGCCTTACCGCACAACTGAATGGTTAGACGTTCAAGCGAGATGGAAGATGAGCCCTTGGGCGAACATTCGGTAGCGCGGGCGCCCCGATGAGCGCCGCGCGAGGTAGTTCGGATGAGCCCTTGGGCGAAGGAGCCCGACCGCACAACCGATCAAACAGACGTTCAAGCTAGCTAAATGGACACCACAGAGCGGCTGAGCGAGACGGTCCGCGACCTGGTCGAGTCAGGCCGTCGCGAGCGCCTTGCCCAGATCCTCGAAGAGGCGCACTCGGCGGACATCGCATCCGTCTTGCGCGACCTCACGGTCGCGGACCAGGTCACGGTCTTCCGTCTGCTGACCCGTGATCAGGCGGGCGCCGTGCTCGCCGAGCTCGACGATCGGACTCTCTCCCAACTCGCGCAGGCCCTGGACCCCGCCGAGATCTCGGGGATGCTCGATCGGCTCCCGACGGACGACGCCGCCCAGGTGCTCGAGGAGCTGCCGGCCGAGCAGAGCGAGCAGGTACTGGACCTCATGAAGGAGGAGAAGTCCGAGGAGGTCCAGGAGCTCCTCGAGCACGGGGAGAAGACGGCGGGCCGCATCATGTCGCCGGATGTGCTCTCCGTCCACGAGAACCTCTCAGTCGCCCAGGCGCTCGACCAGGTGCGCAAGTCTCCCGTCGCCGAGACGGCCCAGGCCCTCTACGTCGTGGACGATCACGATCACCTCGTCGGCAGCCTGCCGTGGCGGCGGCTCATCACCGCCGACGCCGCGACGCCGGTTGGCCTGCTCCGCCAGGAAGAGCCCGTGAGTGTGACGCCCGAGACCGACCAGGAAGAGGTCGCGCGGCTCGTCGCCAAGTACGACGTGGTGTCCATCCCCGTGGTGGACGAGGATCACCACCTCATCGGCACCATCTCGGTAGACGACGTCATCGACGTGATCCAGGAAGAGCACGAGGAAGACGTGACGGCCATGGTCGGATCCGGCGCCGGCGAGCTGGAGCGGCTCAGCACCAGCCGCCGCGTGTTTCTTCGCCTGCCATGGCTCATGATCACCATCGTCATTCAATTGGTCGGGGGCCTCATCATCGCGAGGTTCAGCAAGACGATCAGCCAGGTCATCCTGCTGGTGTCGTTCATGCCGGTTATTCAGGCGATCTCGGGCAATACCGGGCTGCAGTCGGCGACCATCGTTGTGCGGGGACTGGCGACCGGCCACATGCATCTGGGCAAGTGGCGACAGGCAGTCGTGCAGCAGCTGCGCACCACGCTGCAGCTTGGGCTGATCTGCGGAGCGGTGGTCGGGATCGTGGGCGCGCTCGCGCACGGCACCCTGACCTTCGGAATCGTGGTGGGACTGTCGATGCTCATTTCGATCAATCTGTCGGCGATCGCCGGCACGGGTTTCCCGATGCTCTCAAAACGCCTCGGCTTCGATCCCGCCCTCACAGCGGGACCATTCGAAACGGCCTTTCAGGACGTGGTCGGCGTGACCATCTATCTGGGCCTGGCCACCCTGCTCATCCGGTTTCTCCTTTAGGGTCGCGGAGTCAGAAAGCACTTGGCAATCCTTGGGCCGCTGTGTTAAAACTCAAGCCGCTGGGCCAGAGCCTCACCGGCCGGACGTTCTAGAGGAGAGTCGCGTTGGACGCAGCGCTGGAGAAGAGGCAGGTCAAGCGGGCTTACAAGCTCTACGCTCCCGCTTACGATTTCGTCTTCGATTGGATCTTCCATCCGGGGCGCGAGGCCGCCATCCGGCTGCTCGACATCAAGCTCGGCCAGCAGGTTCTTGAAGTGGGCATCGGCACCGGGCTCAACCTTCCGCTCTACCCCCTACACTGTCGGATCACCGGCATCGACCTGTCGGAAGAGATGCTCGAGAAGGCACAGGAGAAGGTGGTCGAGTCTGGGCTTGGCAACGTCACGCTCAAGGCCATGGATGCCACGGTGATGGACTTCGGCGACAGCGAGTTCGACGCCGCTGTCGCCACCTACACCATCAGCGCAGTGCCGGACCCCGTGGGCGTGCTGCGGGAGATGCGGCGGGTGGTCAAAACCGGCGGCGCGATCGTCCTGCTGAACCATTTCCGAAGCCACCGGAAAGTCTTTGGCTGGCTGGAAGACATGGTCGCGCCGGTGTGCACGCGGCTCGGCTGGAAGTCCAACCTGGCGCTAGACCCGCTCCTCAAGCAGGTGGGTCTCACCGCGGAGAGCTCAACCAAAGTCAATCTCTTCAACGGATGGCGGCTCATCAAGTGTGTGAATCGTAAGTAGCGGTCGCCTCGTCGAGCCGTCGCCCCGCTTCCCGCCCCCGCGTCACCTGAAGGTCTTCATCCTCCACCAGCGCGATCGCACGCGCGCTTCCGGACACGCGCCAGTGCCGGCGACGTTACGCAATAAGGGCACAATGGTGAAGACGCTGGCCCGCGGCCCTGCTAGGCTGTTGGCCGTGTCGCGAATCCTCGTGGTGGACGACGATGCGGACGTCGCCGAGCTGGTGGAAATTGTTCTCCAGGCCGAGGGTCATGACGTCGAGACCGTTCACGGCGGGCAGGTGGCGCTCGAGCGGCTCACGGCCGGCACGTACGAGCTGGTGATCTGCGATCTGCACATGCCCGGCGTGCATGGCCAGGCGGTCTACGAGACAATCCGAAATCGTCCCGCGCCGCGTCCCGTCGTCCTCTTCATGTCGGGCTACCGCGCTACGGACGAGAAGTACGAAGCCTTCCTGCGTGAGACCGGGCTGACGCTCTTGCCCAAGCCGTTCACGGTAGAGACCTTGCGCCAGACCGTCCGGCGCCTGCTCACCGCGCCCGGCTCCTCCGGATGAGCTAGCGGGACGCGACGAGCCGCTGCGTCACGCCAGGATCCGTGACGACAGCGCGGACGAACTGGTTCACAGCCGAATTGAGAATAGCCTCGAGGGACTGTGCCTCGACCGCGCGCACCCGGATGTTGATCGGCTTTTCGACTTGCAGCGTGCCCTGCCGGTCGTAGAGCCGAATGATCCCGCTCACGTGGGCCCACTCGTCGCGCCAGCGACCTTCCGTCGAGAAGTTGTGGATCTCCCCGCCCAGCGCCAGCGGCGTGGACACGGCCGCGCCCGGAGCGTAGACGCGGTCCTTCACGGCCACGGTCTGGACGCCCCGCTGGGCGAACCCGGCGGCCAGCTGCTCGACGAGCGACTCGGGCCAGGGCGTGGGCGTCATCACCTTGGCGGTCTTCATGCCGACACCGTTGTACACCGCACCCACCAGCAGCGGATTCCCGTGATCGCCTTCCTCGCCGCGGACATCGGCGAACCGGAAGACGGTGACCGGCTGGGCACTGGGCAGGCGCTCGATGCCCGGATCCCTGAAGGACCGGAACCGCACCATTTCGTCGGCGCAGCCGATGAGCAGGAGAAGGGTCAGAGCAGCTCCCGCGGCACGAACCACGTGACCGCGCATCATGTCGCCTCCTCTGATTGCTCGGATCGCAATGGCCTAGGTGGCCGCGCCGCCGGCCTGTTGTGCGGGGCCGATGCGGTCCTCGCGCCGAATCCCCCACGCGGCCAGGCGCGCGAGCAGGGTGTTGCGGTGGATCCCGAGGCTCCGGGCGGCACGGCTCTGGTTCCATTCCTCGCGCTCGAGCGCGCGCAGCACGTACGCCTGCTCGAACCGCTCCCGCGCCTGCTCGAGCGTGAGTGAGGAGGCGGCCTCCCCCGCCCCGTGCGCGAGCCCCGCCTCGTGGATGGCGAGCTCGAGCGGCAGGTCTTCCAGGCGGATCACCGGGCGGGTAGCCAGCGCAACACCGCGCTCGATGATGTTCTCCAGCTCGCGCACATTGCCCGGCCAGTCATAGGCCTCGAGCGGGGGCAGCGCCCCGCGTGAGATGCCGCGGACATCCTTCTTGAACTCCTGGGAGTACTTGCGCACGAAATGCTCGACCAGGATGGGGATATCCGACTTGCGCTCGCGCAGCGCGGGGACGCCGAGCGGCACCACGTTGAGCCGATAGAAGAGGTCCTCGCGGAACGCGCCCGCGCGCGTGGCCCGGAGCAGGTCGGTGTTCGTGGCCGCGATGACGCGCACGTCCACGGGAATCGTCCGCGTCCCGCCCAGGCGCTCGATCTCCCGCTGCTGAAGCGAGCGTAGCAGCTTCGCCTGGAGATCCACGCGCAGGCTGCCCACCTCGTCGAGGAACAGGGTGCCACCGTGCGCGAGCTCGAACTTGCCCGGCTTGCGCGAGTGCGCGCCCGTGAAGGCGCCCTTCTCGTGGCCGAAGAGCTCCGACTCCAGCAGGCTGTCGGGGATCGCAGCCAGATTGACCGCCACGAAGGGCTCGTCCCGGCGCGGGCTTTGCCGGTGGATGGCGCGCGCGACCAGCTCTTTGCCGGTGCCGCTCTCGCCGGTGATGAGCACGGTGGCGTGAGTCTGGGCCACCTGGGCGATCAGCTCGTAGAGCCGCACCATCGAGGGGTGGCGGCCCACCAGCTCGTCGAAGCCATGCGCGCGGTCCAGCTCCGAGCGCAGGTAACGCACCTCGCGCTCAAGCACCCGCTGGTTCGCCGCCTGCCGCACCAGGGCCAGGATCTCCTCCACATCGAAGGGCTTCACGACGTAGTCGTACGCGCCGGCCTTGATGCACTCCACCGCATCCCGCACCTCGGGCACCGCGGTGATCAGGATCACCGGAATGTTCTCGTCGAGCGCGAGGATGCGCGGCAGCACCGCGGGGCCGCGCTCGCCCGGCATGCGCACGTCCAGCAGCGCGACGTCGACGCGCCGGGAGCGGAGGACCTCGAGACCAGCCGCGCCGTTCACCGCCTCCAGGACCTCGAAATCCTCCTCGAGAATGACGTGCAGCGACTCCCGAACACCCAGGTCATCATCGATGACGAGGGCGACGGGCGGCGGCCGGTGGGAGCCGGGCTCGCGACCGGGATTAGCGCTGGGACTCAGGGATCGTGAGGACGACATATTCGTTGCGCCCTCCACCGCGCTGGATGTAGACGGGCACCGCTTCGCCGGGCTTGAATCCCGCCATGATGCGGCGAAACCCCTCGACGTCCGAGACCGGCCGCCGGGCAAGCTCCAGAATGGCATCCCCGGCGTGGATGCCGGCCTGCTCGCCCGAGCTCCCCGCCGCTACCTCGGTCACCACCACGCCCGCCCGCGCGGAAAGCTTGAAGCGCCCGGCCGTCTCGGGAGTGATCGGCTCGACCGTGAGCCCGAGCGTCTGCTCCTTCGGCTGCGGCGTCACGGCCGCCGCCTCGCCCGGCTGCTCGCTGAGTGTCACCGTGAGCGGGGTCCGCTTGCCATCGCGGACGACCATCACCGGCGTGGCCCGGCCGGGCGGCACGCCCGCCACGCGCTTCTGAAGCTCGGTGACCTCCTTCATCGGCGCGCCGTCGAATTGCACGATGATGTCGCCGGCCTTGATGCCGGCCGCCTCGGCGGGCGCGCCTTTTATGACCTCGGAGACGAGCACGCCGCTGCTCGGCGCCACGCCGAACCCCGCGGCCAGCTCCGGGGTCAGGTCCTGAATCACGACGCCGAGCCATCCGCGCACCACGCGTCCCTTGCTGATGAGTTGGCCCATGATGTCGCGCGCCATGTTGATGGGGATCGAGAAGCCAATCCCCTGGCCGCTCGACACGATGGCCGTGTTGATCCCGATCACCCGCCCCTCGAGGTTGAGCAGGGGCCCGCCCGAGTTGCCCGGATTGATCGAGGCGTCGGTCTGGATGAAGGCCTCGTAGGTTGCCACTCCGACCCGCGTCCGCCCCGTCGCGGAAATGATGCCGACGGTCACCGTCCGGTCGAGGCCGAAGGGGTTGCCGATCGCGATGGCCCACTGGCCGACGCGCAGCTTATCGGAGTCGCCAAGCCGCGCCACCGGCAGCTTCCCCAGAGGGGCATCGATCTTGAGGACCGCCAGATCGGTCTTCGGATCGCGGCCCACGATCGTCGCCTTGAACTTGCGGTCGTCGGAGAGCCGCACTTCGATCTCGGCCGCTTCCTCGACCACGTGATTATTGGTCAGGATATAGCCACGGGCATCGGCGATCACGCCCGAGCCGGCCGCGCGGCTCTCGTCGCGGGGAGGCCGGCGGCGGAAGAAGCGATCATAGAACTCCTGGCCGAAGAACTCGCGGAAGCGCTCGTCGCCGCCCGGCGGCTCGGCGCTTTCGGAGGCGCCCACGCGCCGGGTCTTGACGCTGACGTTCACGACGGACGGCATGGCCCCATCGGCCACCGCCGCAAAGGCGTCCTCGAGCGCCTGGAGAAGCCGGCGCGACTCCGGCGATGGCGCGCGGGGGGCGGCGGGCGGCTGGGCGATCGCCGGCGCCACCGGGGAGAGCAAGGCGAACATCAGCAGCGAGGAGAGCAGCGCGCGGAGGAAGAACGGCATGACCATGGTCGCGTCCGCGCGCCATCTTACTCCGGCGGCCGGGGCAACCGCTAGAGGGGACGCAGTGTCACTTCCAGGATACACCTCGTCGCCGCGGTGATCGGGGCGGCCTGGCCGCGACGCAGCCCCGCGATCCACACAATCTCGCCCCGCGCTTCCAGGAGTGGAAGGCGCGGCCGCTCCCAGCGGGGCACCGCGGCGTCGATCAGGAACGATTTCAGCCGACGCTCGCCCACCCCGCCAAAGGGCAGGAAGCGGTCGCCCGCTCGGCGCGGCCTCACCAGCAGCGTCGCGGGAAGCGCCTCGGCGTCGAACGCGACCCGCTCGCGCTCGCGGGGCGGAGCGTAACCGGCGGGGCGCTCGAAGTAGCGTGCCTCGAGCCTCAGCCCGACTTCCCCAAGCTCGACAATGCCGGGCACCTTCCACTGGCGCGTGAAAAGGGCGGCCAGCCGGGCGGGGCCCACCCGGAGCCGCCGACCGCTCAGCTCGATGGCCAGGCTGCCGAGCCGCACCGACCGCCGGCCGGCGGCGGGCTTCACGAACCGCCGCAGCGAGCGCTGGGCGGCGCCGCGCAATGGCCGCGCCTCGCCGAGCTCGGATGCGGCGAGCAGCAGCACCTGAAAGGCGAGCTCGTCGGGCAGGGCGCGGAGATCGGCGACGGGGAACACGAAGCCGAGAGGCCCGCGGTCTGCAAGGCGATCGAGCTCGACCCGGGCGCGCTGCTCGAGATCGACAACCCAGCGACGGGCCATCGCCGCCGAGCGGCACAGCGAGTCGATGATCTCCGGACCCCAGACCTCGCCGAGGAACGGCAAGATTTCGTGGCGAATCCGGTTTCGGAGGAAGCGCGGATCGCGGTTGCTCGGGTCCTCCACCCAGTCGAGGCCGCGCTGGCGCAGATGGCGCTCGATCTCGAGCCGTCGTGTCTCCAGCAATGGACGGATGAGAGGGCCCCGCGCGGGGGCGATACCGGCCAGCCCGCGCGGCCCGGTGCCCTGGAGCAGGCGCATCAGCACGGTTTCCGCCTGATCGTCGGCGGTATGGCCCGTGGCGACCCGGTGCGCGCCCACCGCCCGGGCGCGGGCGAGAAGCGCCGCGTAGCGGGCGCGACGCGCCTCGGCCTCGAGCCCTTCCCACGGCGGCTCCCGGCGGACCGCGACGCGCTCGAGGTGGCACGGCACGGCCAGGCGCTCGCAGAGCCGCCCGACGAAGTCGGCGTCCGCCTCCGCCTCCGGGCGGAGCCCGTGGTGGACGTGGGCGACGTGGAGCGACAAGCGCAGGACGGGGGCCAGCTCATGGAGGAGATCGAGGAGGGCCGCCGAGTCGGCACCCCCCGAGACGGCGACCAAGACAGTTTCGCCGCCGTGGAGCAGCCCATGGCGGCGAATGGTGGCGAGGACGCGAGCTGCGAGATCAGTGGCGGTGATCACATTCCGACTGCAGCCCCACCCAGATCTCCCCGTCCTCGAAGTACTCCTTCTTCCAGACCGGCACCGTCTCCTTCAGCGTGTCAATGGCGAAGTGGCAGGCCTCGAAGGCCTCTCGCCGGTGGGGCGAGGAAACGGCGATCATGACACTCGACTCGCCGATCTCGAGGCGCCCGACCCGGTGGAGGATCGCGACCCGCCGGATGCCGGGCCAGCGCGCGCGCAGTTGGACGGCAATCTCGCGCATCTTCGCGGCGGCCATGCTCGAGTGGGCTTCGTACTCGAGGAACTTGACCCGGCGCCCGCCGGTTTGCTCGCGAACGACGCCGGAGAAGAGCGCCACGGCGCCCGCGCTGGCATCGGCCACGGCGTCGAGCAGGGCCCGCTCGGATAGCGGCTCCGAGGTCACCGCGATCCAATCGGGCGTCGATTCGGCGGGCGCCGAACCGCCGCTCACGGGCGGGAAGACGCAGAGCTCGTCGCCCTCGCCGAGCGGATGGTCGGGACGCACGTAGTCATTACCCAGCGCGAAGAGCGTGAACGGCCGATAGGGACTCAGGCGGGGAAATCGCTCCGACACCGCGTCCCAGGCCGCCTCGACCGTCCCGCCCTCGGGAAGGTCGAGCTCCACCCGGTCGCGGCCCGCTTCCTCGCGGTAGCGGGCGAAGAACCTGACCTGCACCTTCATGACACCGCCGACCGTCTTACAGACCTGATTAAAACTGGTGCGAGGACCCGCACCCGCAGGACGACTTGACGTTAGGGTTCTTGATCGCGAACCCTGCGCCCATCATGTTGTTGTCCACGTAATCGATCTCGCTCCCCTGCAGATAGGGGGCGCTGTGGGCGTCCACGAAGACCTTGACCCCGTGCGATTCGATCACGTTGTCGCCCTCGGCGGCGGTGTCGTCCCAGCCGAGCTCGTAGGACATGCCGGAGCAGCCGCCACCGACGATGCGGATGCGGAGGCCCCATTCGGGCTTCCCTTCCTCCAGCCGCAGGTCGGAGATCTTCTTGGCGGCCGTTTCGCTCAACGTGATCATCGATGCCTCCTTGAGATGTGGTATTCGGTCCGAGACCGCATGCTCATTATAGCAGAGGATGCCGGCCGGTCAGAGGATGCCGCGCGCCGGGAGCAGGCTCAGCTCCTCCAGCGTCGCATTGGGAGACAGCGTGGCCATGAGCAGGGCGGCCTCGGCCACCTGCTCGGGCTTGAGCATGAGCGCCCGGTCGGGCCCGCCGCTCACCGCATCCCAGAGCGGCGTGTCCGTGGCCCCGGCGGAGAGCACGCCCACGCGCACGCCGTGGGACCGCATCTCTTCGGCCAGCACACGCGAAAAGCCCAGCAGACCGTACTTGGAGGTCGTATAGCCAGCGCTCCCGGCGAGCGTTCGGCTGGTGACGACCGAGCCGATATTGACGATCGTGCCCCGCCGCCGCTCCATCATCGTGGGCAGCACGGCGCGGCAGCAGAGAATGGCCCCTCGCAGATTCACCGCCAGCATCTGATCCCAGTCCTCGGTCTTGCTATCGGCCACCGCGCCGAAGCTTGCGACCCCAGCGGCGGTGACGAGGACGTCGACGCGACCGTGCTCGGCCAGGGCGCGCTTGATAAGGGCGGCCGCGGCCGGCTCCTGCCTCACATCGGTGGGCACGACCAGGGCGTGCCCGCCGGCGACCTCCACCTCTCGGGCCACGGTCGCCAGCTCCCGGACCGAGCGGGCCGCCAGGACGACGGCGGCGCCTTCGCGGGCCAAGCCCAGCACGACGGCGCGGCCGATGCCGCGGCCGGCCCCGGTCACAATGGCCACCTGGCCCCGAAGCTTCAAATCACCAGCCCCCCGCGCGACTTGATCAGCTCCATGAACTCCGCGCGCGTCTCGGGCCGGTCGCGGAAGGCGCCGAGCATCGCAGAGGTCACCGCCTTGGAGTTCTGCTTCTCGACGCCCCGCATGAGCATGCACAGGTGGAGGGCTTCGATGACCACGGCCACGCCCCGAGGCTGGAGCACATCGTTGAGCGTCTGGGCGATCTGGGTCGTCAGCCGCTCCTGCACCTGGAGCCGACGCGCGAACATCTCGACGAGCCGCGGCAGCTTGGACAGTCCGACGATCCTCCTGGACGGCATGTAGGCGATGTGGCACTTGCCAAAAAATGGAAGGAGGTGATGCTCACAGACGGAATATAGATCGATGTCCTTGACGACCACCATCTCGTCGTACTCTTCGGTGAAGAGCGCCTCGTTGAGGATGTCGCCGACGTTCTGACGGTAGCCCGCGGTCAGATACTCCCAGGCCTTGGCGACGCGGGCCGGCGTCTTCTCGAGGCCCTCGCGGTTCGGGTCCTCGCCGATCTCCTTGAGCAGGTCGCGGATCAGGCGCTCCATCATAGTGACCTCGGGGGGACGGCGTGATCGCCGCAGTACTCGAACACGTTGTTGGCCGTCTCGACCAGGGCGATGCGCCGAAGCGAGTCCGGCGGCAGCGCGGCGTCGAGCCACTGCCAGAACGTGCGGGCGAGATTCTCGCCGGTGGTGATGATGCCCTCGAGCGCGGGCACCGTTGACGAGAGATCATAATGATCCACCCGGCTCAGCACCTCTCGCTCCACCATCGCGTCCAGCGCGCCGATATCCGCGGACATCCCCGTCACGGGATCCACCGCACCCGCCACGGTGACCTCGAGGAAGTAGTTGTGCCCGTGCTGGCGAACACACTGGCCGTAGGCGCGAGCGTTCTCCTCCTCCGTGAGGGCGGGGTTCGCCAGCCGGTGGCCGGCGCTGAAATGGTAGCGACGCGTGAGCTCGAGGCTGCTCACGGGCCGAAGTACTCCACGTAAAACGTCGGATCCTCCCACAGCCTCAGCCGGTGGAGCCGCTCGCTCCCGAGCTTCGGAACGAGCAGCTCCCAGATCGCGCGGACCAGGTTCTCGGTCGTCGGAATCGTTCCAGGCGCGAACAGCGGGTCCCGGTTCAGATCGGCGTGGTCGAAGCGGGCCAAGACGGCGTCGCCCACAAGCCGCTTGAGCTCGGCGAGGTCCATGACCATGCCCGTGCGCGCGTCCACGGTGCCGCGCACCGTGACCTCGAGCGTGTAGTTGTGGCCGTGCGCCGCGGTCAGATGGCCGAAGGCGCGCGTGTTCTCCTCGGCGCTCCAGTCCTCCCGCCAGTAGCGGTGGCCCGCGGAGAACGCGAATTTCCGGGTTGCGTAGACACTCGACATCGCTCTCCTCTCGTCACTCGCCCCGTGTCCGGGGCGCTGCCTGCTCTACCGTCCATCTTACCGCGTTCAGGAAGCGCTCGGCGACGCGCTCGGGTGTATAGGACGTGACCCGACGGCGGCCCTCCGCGCCGAGCTGTCGGGCGCGCGCGGGATCCCGCAGCAGCGCCTCGAGGATCCGCGCCAATGCCGCCGGCTCGCGCGGCGGGGCGAGCAGGCCCGTCACCCCGTCCTGAACCACTTCCGGAACGGCCGCGGCCCGGCAGGCGACGACGGGCAGGCCGGCCGCCATGGCTTCGAGGAAGACGATACCGAATCCTTCCTGGACGGAGGGAAGGCAGAAGATATCGGCGCTGACGTATTCCTCGGCCAGACGCTCGCGGCTCACGTCTCCCAGGAGGGCGACCGTCTCGCCAAGTCCCAGCTCGGCGCGCAGGCGACTGAGCGCCTGCCATTCGGGCCCCCGCCCTACGACGCGAATTCGGAGGCCAGGGATTCTCGCGCGGAGGGGGACGGCCGCGCGGAGGAGATCGGCCAAGTGCTTTCGCGGGTACATGCGGGCCACCGACAGCACCACGCGAGCGGCCTCCCGGCGATTCTCGACTCGACCCCGGGCCTGGCCGAACTGCGCGTCCCAGGTCTCAAGATCGATGGCTTCAGGCACTATGGCCAGGCGGTCGGCCGTCAGGCCATATTCCCGGCCCGCGACCTCAGCCGAGTAGGCGCTGGCGACAATCACCTGGTCAGCCCGCTCGGTATTCCGCCGCTCCCAACGTGCCTGCAGGCCCAGAAGGACGCGCACCCACCCGCGCTCGTTCTTGAGCTCGTCCGCGATGATGCCCTTGAGGCTCGCGACGAACGGGATCCGGCGACGCCGCGCCCAGAGAAAGCCGTCCAGGTCCACGCCCAGGACGAGGTCGGCCTCCCGCGGGGGAGACAGCAAGACGCCCAGGTTGTAGAGCCAGCGGTCGAGGGTATGAAAGCGGGTGCGGAGCCGGAGCGGCCTGAGCGTGATTCGGTGCCCGAGCGTCTCGAGCCCCTGGGCCAGCCCGGCGATGCCGACGAACGTGCCGCTCCCCTCCAGCGCGTTCAGCGGGGTGGAGGACAGGACAGCGATGCGCAGGGGCTAGTGTCCTGGATTCAAAGTCTGCGGACGATTCGCCGGGTGAGGCCCGGGCCGCTCTCCCGGAACACGCTGCGTTGCAATCGTGTGCGCCAACTCACAACGGGCCACGAGAACACGATCCTCGGCCACATCGATCCGCAGATGCCACGGTTCCGATGAGAGCGGCCCCGGCCCCACCCGCCACCTGGACCGACTTCGGATTCACCACCCTAGCGGCCTTTGAACACCGGGCGGCGCTTCTCGAGGAAGGCGCGGGTGCCTTCCTTGTAGTCCTCACTATTGAAGGTTTCGATGCCCATCGCTTTGAGCTCCGCGCGGTGGGCTTCGGTGATGCCTTCGAAGATCGCGGCAATCTGGGCTTTGGTCCCGCGGATGGACAGCGGGGCATTGGCCGCCACGGTGCGGAGGTAGTCGTAGGTCGAGGCCTCGAGCTCGGCGGCGGGCAGCAGGCGCTGGATCAAGCCGATGGCGAGCGCCTCCGGCCCCTCGACGGCGCGCGCCGAGTAGAGGATGTCCTTGGCATAGGCCGGACCGACGAGCGTCACGAGCTGATGAACCGCGTCGAGGCCATAGATGATGCTGAGCCGGGCCGCCGGAATGCCGAACTTGGAGCCGACGGCCGCGAAGCGCAGATCACAGGCCATGGCGATGGCCATGGCGCCGCCCATGCAGAAGCCGAAGATCATGGCCACGGTGGGCTTGGGGCAGAGGCGGATCGCGCGGTAGGCGGCTTCGGTCTGCTTGTTGTAGGCCAGCGCGGTCGCGGTGTCCTTACGGTTCTCCTCGAACTCCGAGATGTCGGCCCCCGACGCGAAGGCTTCCGTTCCTGCTCCGCGATAGACGATGGCGCGGACAGCGTCGTCCTTGGCCAGCCGCTCGGTCACCGCGCCGATCTCCGTCCACATCGCGAGGCTGATCGCATTGCGCATCTTGGGGCGGTTGAACACGACGGTGGCGACGGCCCCGTCCTGCTCAACCAGGATGTGATCGCTCATTGCCGCCCTCCGCTCTTCCCTGCTCTGTCGCGCTGCTCCGCGCTGTATTGCTCGATGACGCCCGCCGCCAGGAGCGCGTCGATGGTGGCCGTGTCATAGCCCTGCTCGATTAGCACTTCGCGGGTATGCTCGCCCGTCATGGCGGCGGCGTGAGTGACCTCCGCAGGGGTGCGGGAGAGATGAACGGGCAGCGCCAGCACCTTGTGAGGTCCCCAGGCAGCATTGGACACCTCGCGCACGAGGTTGGCCAGCTTGATCTGCGGATCCGCGAAGACCTGGTCCACAGTGTAGATCGGGCCGCAGGCTACGCCGGCGACGTTCAGCGCCTCGACCCACTCGGCCGCGGTCCGGCGCTGAAGCGCCGTCTCGAGGAGGGCGTCCAGCTCCTTGCGATTCGCGACGCGCGCGTGCATACCGTTGAAGCGCGCGTCCTCGGTCAGCGCCGGCGCGTCGAGGGCCTTGCAGAGACGTCCCCACATCTCGTCATTGCCCACCGCCAAGTTGAAATAGCCGTCCTTCGCCCGGTAGACGCCCATCGGCGCCGTGAGCGGATGGTGATTTCCCACGGGGGGCGGCACGTCTCCCGTGTTGACATATTTCGCGGCTTGGAAGGAGAGACTGCCCGTGAGCGCCTCGAGCAGCGAGGTCTCGACCTTCTGCCCGCGCCCGGAGATCTCCCGTTCGAGAAGCGCGACCAGGATCCCCATCGCCGCGAAGTACCCGGCGAGCAGGTCGCCGATCGGGATGCCCACGCGCAGCGGCGCGGTCTCCGCGGTGCCCGTGAGCCACATGAGCCCCGACATGCCCTGCACGATCTGATCGTAGCCGGGACGCTCGCGGTAGGGTCCGTCCTGGCCGAAGCCCGAGATGCTCGCGTACACGAGCCGCGGATTCTCGCGGGACAGCGTCTCGTAGTCGATGCCCAGGCGCCGCTTGACGTCGGGCCGGTAGTTCTCGACCACCACGTCGGCCCGGGCCGCGAGCCGCTTGACGATCGCCGCGCCGCGCGCATCCTGGAGGTTGACGGCGATACTACGCTTATTGCGGTGGAGATCGGCGGCGTCGAAGAAGACGCGCTCGCGCCCCTCCCCGCCGGGACGCTCGACGCGGAGCACACGGGCCCCGAAGTCCGCCAGGATCTTGGTGCACGTGGGGCCCGACCGGACGGACGTGAGATCGATCACCGAGAAGCGCGCGAGTGGACGGCCGCTGTCAGTCACAACGATCGAGTGTAGCGGAGGGGTGAGGCAACTTCAAGATCGCCTCGGGAGAGCGGGATGAATGGTGGCGGCGGGAGGACTCGAACCTCCGACACGGGGCTTATGAGACCCCTGCTCTGCCACCTGAGCTACGCCGCCGAAAATGGCGTGGACAGCAAAAAGTGCTTTGTTATAATCCGCCCAAGCGACGTCCAACACTAACGAGTCTCGCCTCCCAAGTCAAGACGGGAGCCGCCTGGAGGTGCTTCATGGCGTGGCTCGACAATCGCCAGTGGATCGAAGACGACGAAAATCCGCTCTACGACAAAGACAATGATGTCGAAGACGAAGATGATGAGGACGACGACGACTTCGACGAAGACTTTGACGACGACGACCTCGATGAGGACGAGGCGGACGATCTCGACGACGAGCTCGTCGAGGAGGAGGACGGAAGCGACGACGAAGCCTAACTGAAACGCAGCCACACGAAGGCCTTCGCGGGGAGGCAACGACGATGACATTGTTCAGTCACGATGGTTGGCTGCTACTGTTGCGTTGGATCCACTTCCTATCCGGTATTACGTGGATCGGTCTTTTGTACTACTTCAACCTGGTCCAGGTCCCGTTCTTCGCGGAGACGGAAGCACCCGTTCGGGTCGGCGCCCAGCAGAAGCTCCTCCCGCGCGCCCTCTGGTGGTTCCGCTGGAGCGCCATGATCACCTTCCTCGCGGGCTGGATCTATTTCCTCGATTACTGGCTCAGGCAGCTAGCGACGCCCGGGGCGTGGGTCATCCTGCTCGGCGGAATCCTGGGAACGGCGATGTGGGCGAATGTCTGGTTCGTGATCTGGCCCAAGAACAAGATCGTCATCCAGAATGCGATCGACACGGCTGGCGGCAAGCCGGCGAATCCGGCGGCACCTCCCGCGGGTGCCCGCGCGGGCCTGGCGTCCCGCACGAATGTCGTGTTTTCCATCCCTATGTTGCTCTTCATGGGTGCCGCCAGCCACGGAACGACCATTCTCCCCAAGCCTCAGGGCGGTGCGGTCTTCTGGATCGTCGCGCTCGTCATCACCGCGCTCGTCGAGGCCAACGCGCTCTGGGGAACGCCGGGGAAAGGGGCAGCCAAGCCACTGGCCACCATCAAGGGCACACTGTGGTCAGGCTTCATCCTGACGCTGGTGTTCTATGTGTGGTTCATGATCATGAGCGCCTGAAGTACCGCTCAGCCTGCAGGTCGACCGAAGGGGCGGAGCGCCAGGCTCCGCCCCTTCTTCCTCAGGGGGCGAGATCCTCGAGCAGCGCGGCCTTCGTCTCCGCCGAGAGCTGCGTGCGAGCCTTCTCGCCCGGCTGATCGACCACGAGCCAGACGTCGGCGTCCTTGAACGCCCGGATCGCCTCCGGCGGGAAGGCAAAGCGAACGAAGTGGACGGCGGAGAGCTTGCCTTTCTCCTCGTCCGAGCGGCCGGCCTCGAACTCGCCCGGAACGGCGAACTCCTTGCCGACCTGTAGCCACACGCGCTGCCCTGTGTCGATGCCCATGAAGCGGTCCAGCACCGGCTGGATCTTGTCCTTGTCCTCGATCTCGATCATCAGCGTCGCGGATAGTTCGCCCGGACCCGGGAGCATCGCGTTGTAGACGTCGATCTCGTCCTGGATCCGGGCATCCTCGGTGATGCGCTCGACGCGGCACATCTCCTGGATCTGGAACAGCACTGTGTCCCGGTTCTCGAAGACGAACGATAGATAACTTCCGACGGGGACGCGGCGCGTACGCTTCATAGCGATGACGCGCCGGCGCATGTCCTCCCGCACTTTCTCGTACTCGAAGAAGTTCAGGACGTCACTCAGCTCGATCTTGGCAGTCGTCATAGTAATTACTCTATTGAGAGCCCATACGCCTCCGCGAGGATGCGAATGGGGTGTTGGGCGATTCGCTCCGCGCCCTGGTGGATCTGCAGCGCCGCCAGCGGGCAGTCGGTGGCCACTCGCTCTGGTTTCGCGGCCTCGATCTCTCTGAAGAGCGGCTCGGCCAGCTTGAGGGAGAGCTCGTGGTATTCCTTTTTGAGCCCCCAGGTTCCGTCCACCCGCGAGCACTGCTCGATCGTGTCGACGCGGGCGCCGGTGAGCCGGAGCACGTCGGCGGACTTGGTGCCGAGATTCTGCGCCTTGAGGTGGCAGGGGAGCTGGTAGGCGATGCGACCAGGGGGAGTCGGGAAGGTCGTATCGAGCCGTCCCTGGGCGTGCAGCCCCGCCAGGTACTCGAAGAGATCGCGCGTGTGCCCGGCGACCAGGGTGGCGTCCTCCGTGCCGTCGAGCCAGGGATATTCCTGCTTGAGCATGTAGGAGCACGTCGGCCCGGGCACCACGATCTCGCGACCGTCCCGCACCGCCTCGGCCAGCGTGCGCACGTTGTCGGCGACGAGGCGCCTGGCCTCCTTCACCGCGCCGCCGTCGAGGTACGGCATGCCGCAGCAGCGCTGGGCAGGCAGCGAGACATCCACGCCGTTCTTTTCGAGCACCGCCACCGCCGCCTTGCCGGTGGCGGGATCGTTGTACTCCACCGAACAGGTGGCGAACAGCGCCACGCGGCCCGTGGCCTGCGACGCCGGTGTCGCGGCACGCCGCCGCGAATCGAACCAGCGGGAGAAGGTCTCACGATGGAAGGGCGGCAGCCGGCGCTGGCTATGAATGCCGACGGCGGCCTCCATGAACTTCCGATTGACCCAGATCCCCATGGCCCAGTTCGAAACAGGCGCCGTGAGGCTGCCCAGCTTGCCGACCAGCTCGGTATTGCCGAGGAATCGGTCCTGGAGCTTCACACCCCGATGGCGCGCCTCCGCCGCGCGGGCGCGCAGCATCAGGCGCGGGAAGTCCACCTGCCAGCGATGCGGCGGGGTATAGGGGCAGTGGTTATAGCAGAGCTTGCACTGGTAGCAGAGGTCCACGACCTCCTTGGCGTCGGCGGCAGCCAGCTTGTCCACGTCGCCGTCCACCACCTCGGTGTCGAGCCGCTCGAACAGCACCTTGAAGGACGGGCAGAGCGGCAGGCACCGGCGGCAGCCGGAGCAGATGTCGTAGATGCGACGCAGCTCGGCGTCCACCTTGTCGAGCTTCCAGAAATCCGGCTGCCGGATGTCGAGGGTCATCGGACGAGCGGTGAGGCGCCGGGCTCCCGGCGCCTCATCCACGGCGCTGGATCGCGGCGCTAGATCGCGTCGGCGGGCTCTTTCCCCGCGATCTGATTCATGCCCTTGGTGAAGCGTCCGGCGTGCGACTTCTCGGCCCGCGCCAGGGTCTCGAACCACTCGGCCAGCTCGGCGTAGCCCTCGTCGCGGGCCGTCTTGGCCATGCCGGGATACATCTGCGTGTACTCGTAGGTCTCGCCGGCGACGGCCGACTTGAGGTTCTTCTCGGTCTTGCCGATGGCCTCCCCCGTGACGGGATCGCCAACTTCCTTGAGAAAGTCCATGTGGCCGAAGGCGTGGCCCGTCTCGGCATCCGCCGTATCCTTGAACAGCCCGGCGATATCCGGGAAGCCCTCGATGTCGGCGACGCGCGCGAAGTAGAGGTACCGGCGATTGGCCTGGGACTCGCCCGCGAAAGCTTCCTTCAGGTTCTCCAGGCTCTTGGATCCCTTGAGACTCTTTCCTGCCATCACGACTCCTCCTTTATCGGTTGAAGGTGAGCGACGGAACTCCGGGACTCGGTTGGCGCTACGGGGCGCGACGCCGGCCAGGCCCCGCCCGGCGGCGGGCCGATCTGCGCTGGCATGCCGCGCACCGGCCGAAGAACTCGATACGGTGATGCGTGACGCGGAGCCCGCTCTGGGCCGCCACCCGGCCGCAGAGGGCGCGGGAGTGAGGCTCGGTCACGGGACCGGCCACGTCCATGATGACGCCGCAGGCGAGGCACGTGAAGTGGTGGTGCTCGCTGGTATTGCCGTCGAACCGGGCGTGGGGTCCGGGCAGCTCCTTGACGAGGCCGGCGGTGACCAGCATTCGCAGATTCCGGTAGACGGTGCCGAGGCTGACCCGCGGCAGGCGGCGGCGCACCATCTGGTGCACCCACTCGGCCGTAGGGTGGGATTCGGTGCCGCGCACGACCTCGAGCACCATTCGGCGCGGACCCGTCAGCCGCAGGCCGCGCTCGCGGAGCGCCGCGCCCGAGCCTGCGTGCCCGGAGGGCCTGTTCTTAGGAATGATTCTCATTTCCGAAAAACATGATACCGGGCCCTCCGCCGGCCTGTCAAGCGGTCGCGCGGGCCGGGTGGCCCGTCCCGTTCCCGAACCGTTGCTCGGGGGTGGCGGGGTCTAGTACACTTCCCATCTCAGGAGGACTGATCGAATGTCCCAGCCCCTGTCGCTGCGCATCGAAGGCGCGCGGCAGAACAACCTCAAGAACGTCTCGGTCGCCATTCCCCACGACCGGGTGACGGTCGTCACCGGTGTCTCGGGCTCCGGCAAGTCGTCGCTGGCCTTCGACACGCTCTTTGCCGAGGGCCAGTGGCGGTACATCGAGTCGCTCTCCACCTACGCGCGGATGTTCCTCGAGCGGCTCGACCGCCCGGACGTGGACCGGATCGAGCACATCCGCCCGGCCATCGCCCTCGAGCAGAAGAACCCGGTCCGCACCGCGCGCTCCACCGTCGGCACGGCCACCGAGCTGCACGACTATCTCCGGCTGCTCTTCGCCCGCATCGGGCGCGTCCACTGCCCCACGTGCGGCACGGAGGCGCGGAGCGACTCGGCCGATCAGGTCGCGGACTCCCTGGTCCGCGACCATTCGGGCGCGCGGGCGCTGATCTGCTTCCCGCTGCCCAAGGCCAAGGACCCGGCGGGCCTGTTCTCCGCCCTGCTCCAGCGCGGCTTCGCGCGCGTGAAGGTGGGCACGACGGTGCTCGATCTGGCCGACGCCGCCGGCCGTCCGGCGGCGCCGCCCCCGGAGCTGGCCGGCCAGCCGACAAGCGTGGTCCTCGACCGGGTCGTCATCGGCGCCGACGCGCGGCGGCGGATCACGGACTCGCTGGAGACGGCCCTCGCCGAGGGCGAGGGCAACGCTCACATCGAGGTGCTGGGGAGCGGGACCGTGGCGGTAAGCCGCGAGTTCCGCTGCCCGTCCTGCGCCCTGCCGCTGACGCGGCCCCAGCCGCTGCTCTTCTCCTTCAATCACCCGGTCGGCGCCTGCCCCGAGTGCAAGGGCTTCGGCAATATCCTCCGCTACGACGAAGCGCTGTTCGTTCCCGATCCCACGCTCAGCCTGGCCGAAGGCGCCATCGAGCCCTGGTCGCACCCCTCGGGACGCCGGTACCAAAAGCAGCTGCTCAGGGCCGCCAAGAAGCGCGGCGTGGATGCCGCGCGCCCGTACGCGGAGCTGAGCGCCGAGGACCGCCGCTGGCTGTATGACGGCGGGGCGGGCTTCACGGGAATTCAGGGCTTCTTCGAGGAGGTCGAGTCGTATCGCTACAAGCTCCACGTCCGGGTCTTCCTCTCGCGCTACCGCAGCCAGTCGCCCTGCCCCCGCTGCGCCGGCACGCGGCTACGGCCCGAGGCGCTGGCGGTACGGATCGGCGGAGCCCACATCGCCGAGCTCAGCCAGAAGACCGTCGAGGAGATCGACGCTTTCCTCGACAGGCTGCCGCTCACCGAGTGGGAGCAAGCGGTGGCACGGGACGCGCTGAGACACCTGCGGGCCAAGCTCTCCTTCCTGCTCAGGGTGGGCCTCGGCTACCTCACCCTGGCCCGCCAGACCCGCACGCTCTCTGGCGGCGAGGCCCAGCGCATCAATCTGGCCAATCAGCTCGGCGCCCAGCTCGTGGGCACGCTCTACGTGCTCGACGAGCCCTCGATCGGGCTGCACGCGCGGGATACGAACCGCCTCGCCGAGCTCTGCCGGGAGCTGGCCGCCGCCGGCAATACCGTGGTGATCGTGGAGCACGACCGCTCGCTGATCGAGGCCGCCGACTACCTGATCGAGATGGGCCCGGGCTCGGGCGAGCGGGGCGGCGCGGTGGTCTTCGCCGGCACCCAGCGCGAGTTCCTCAAGGACCCCCGCTCGCTCACGGCCCGCTACCTCTCCGGGCGGGAGACGATCCCGCTGCGGCTTTCGCGCCGGGACGGGCGCCGCGCGCTCGTGCTGCGCGGGGCGCGCGCCCACAATCTCAAGAACGTGACGGTCCGGATCCCATTGGGCACCTTCACCTGCGTGACCGGCGTCTCGGGCTCGGGCAAGTCGACCCTCGTCCACGACACCCTCTACCGGGCCATCGCGCGACACTTCAAGACGGAGTTTCTCGTGCCCGGCGAGTACGAGGAGCTCGGCGGGCTCGAGCACCTCAAAGGCGTTCGCCTCATCGACCAGGAGCCCATCGGCCGCACGCCGCGCTCGAACCCGGTGACCTACGTGAAGGCCTTCGACGAGATTCGCAAGATCTTCGCGGGGCTGCCGCGCGCCAAGACCCTCGGGCTGGGGCCTGGAGCCTTCTCGTTCAACGTCCCCGGCGGCCGGTGCGAGGCATGCCAGGGCGACGGCTTCCAGAAGCTCGAGATGTACTTCGTCGAGGACGTCTACGTCACCTGCCAGGAGTGCGAGGGCCGGCGCTATCGACCCGAGGTGCTGCAGGTCACGTTCAAGCGGCGCGACATCAGCCAGGTGCTCCAGCAGACGGTGGACGAGGCTGTGGACTTCTTCGCCCCCTATCCCGTGCTCCAGCGCCGGCTCAAGGTGCTTCAGGAGGTCGGCCTGGGCTACCTCCGTCTGGGACAACCGGCCACCACCCTGTCGGGCGGAGAAGCCCAGCGGCTCAAGATCGCCGCCGAGCTGTCCACGCGCCTGACCTCGGATCATCTCTACATCCTCGATGAGCCCACAACCGGGCTGCACCTCGACGACGTCCGGAAGCTCCTGATCGTTCTCAACCGGCTCGTGGACGCCGGCAATACGGTGCTCGTCGTCGAGCACCATCTGGACGTGGTCAAGACGGCCGACTGGATCGTGGATCTCGGGCCGGAGGGCGGCGAGGCCGGCGGTGAGGTCGTTGCCGAGGGCACGCCCGAGCAGATCGCCCAGGCCGGCGGCTCGTACACCGGGAAATATCTCCGCGACCTGCTGCCGCGCGCCAACGGGAAGTCTAGCGCGGTGCGCGCCTGATGAAGTTCCAACAGATCTTCGAGTCGCTCGGCATACTGGTGTCGGGCGTATTGTTCTACTCCTACACCTACAGCTGGTTCCCTCCCGGCCATCCCCAGCGCCAGCGCTGGTGGACCGCGGTGCTGGGCCTGTCCTTCGGCGGCCTCGCCATTGCCATGATGATCGCGCGGATCGAGATCGCCCCCGGGGTGTTCATCGATGCCCGTCTCGTTCCCGTGGCGCTCATCGGCCTGTTCGAGGGATGGAAGATCGGCCTGCTGGCCGGCCTCGTCGGCGCGGCCTTCCGCGTCTCGCTCGGCGAGCCCGGGATGTGGGCCTCCGTGGCCGGGCTGGCGCTCATGGGGCTGGGCGCGGGACTCGTGCAGCGCTGGGCGGGCGGGGCCGATCAAGTCGGTCCCCGTCACGCGTTCGCCGTCACCGTCATCGCGCTGTCGATCACCTCGTCCGGCCTCGCCGCCCTCGGAACAGAAGGCATGAGCGCGTTCAGCCGGGTGTGGGTCTCCTATCTGGCGATGCTGGTCGCGGGCATCGCCTTCCTAGCGAAGCTGTTCCACGACGTCGTGATCGAGCACCAGCTTGCGGCCCAGCAGCAGCGCTTCCGCGCCATTCTCGACGAAGCCGGCGACGCGATCCGGATCGTGGACGCCGACACGCTCGTCATCGTCGAGTGCAACCGGGCCGACTGCGAGATCACAGGTCATTACCGCGAAGAGATGATCGGCCGGAACTCGCGGGACTTCTGGCCCGAGGACGCCGACGACCGGGCCCGCCGGGAGGCGGCGATGGCCGAGGCCCGCGCAACCGGCGTGGCGCGAACGCTCGGCGCGCCCTTGCGAACGGCCTCCGGCCACACGCTGATCGTCGACTCCACGCGCTGCATCGTCCACTATCAGGGCCGCCGCTACGAGATCATCATCTACCGCGATGCCGGCGAGCGCCTCAAGGCGGAGGCGGCCATGCGCGAGGCCACGGAGCTCCGCTCGATCAATCTCCTGGCCCAAGCCGCCTCGCACGAGATCAACAACCCCCTGGCGGTGATCGTGGGCTACCTCCAGCTGATGAACGACCGCGCCTCGGCCGGCAGCCAGGAGGGGCGGTGGCTCGGCATGTGCATCGAAGCCTCGGAGCGCATCAAGGACGCGGTCGCCCGGCTTCGCCGCATCGTGCGCGTCGAGGTCACTCAGCCCTCCGGCTCCACGCCCCCCATCCTGGATACCGAGAAGTCGAGCCAGCCGGCCGACGAGTGACCCGCCCGCTCTACTACGGCTGGGTCGTCGTGGGCGGGGCCTTCCTCGTCCTGTTCACGGCCTATGGGGCGCAGTATTCCTTCGGCGTCTTTTTCGCGGCGCTGCTGGAGGAATTCGGCTGGAGCCGCGCCAGCCTCTCGGGGGCCTTCTCGCTCTACGCCTTCGGGTATGGGGTCTTCGCCCTCGTCGCCGGCCGCCTCACCGACCGCTGGGGTCCGCGGGCCGTCATCGCCCTGGGCGGCGTCTTCCTGGGCGCGGGGCTCATCGGCATGAGCCGCACGAGCCAGCTCTGGCACCCCTATGTGCTGTACGGAGTCGTCGCCGCCATCGGCATGTCCACGGCCTATGTGCCATGCAATGCCACCGTGGCCAAGTGGTTCACCCGGCGCCGGGGACTGGCCGTCGGCATCGCCACCGCGGGCGGCAGCCTGGGCACCTTCGCGCTCCCGCCCCTCGCCCATCTGCTGGTGAGCCGCGCCGGCTGGCGCTGGGCGTATGTCGTCTTCGGCGCGGGCATCCTGCTCTCGCTCAATCTGATCGCGCGCTTCATGCGCCGTGATCCCGAGTCGATGGGCCTCTTGCCGGACGGCGACAGCGCGGCGGACCATGCCGCGCGGGCCACGATCCGGAGCGAGCGGACCTGGACGATGGGCGGCGCCGTGCGCACGCGGGCCTTCTGGATTCTCTTCGCGATCTTCGCGGCCACGTGGATTCCGGTCTTCGTTCCGCTCGTCCACCTGGTGCCACTCGCCCGCGGCCTCGGCATCCCCGCGCTGTGGGCGGCGACGCTGCTGAGCGCCCTCGGCATCGCCGCGATCGCCGGCAGGCTGCTCATGGGCGGCGCCTCGGACCGCTTGGGCCGGCGGCCGGCGCTGGCCGTGGCGCTGGTGATTCAGGCCACGTCCTTCGTCGCCCTGTGGGCGGCCGCCGGGCTCGGCGCGCTCTATACGGCCGCGCTGCTCTTCGGCTTCTCCTACGGCGCCGTCTCCACGCTCTTTCCGGCCGTCGTCGCGGACTACTTCGGCCGCGAGCAGGCGGGCTCGATCGCGGGGCTGCTCTTCTCGATGGCGGGCTCCATGGCCGCTTGGGGCCCGCTGGCCGCGGGCTGGATCTACGATCGCTCGGGCAGCTACGGCCTCGCCTGGTGGCTGAGCGCGGGATTCAACGCGCTGGCGCTCTGCCTGCTCGCATTTGCGCGGCCTCCGCGCGCACTTAGCACATAGGACACGCTCGCGCGGGTCTACGGTGTCGAGATTGATGCTCAATCTCCTTCGATGTGGGCCGGCGAGCTCGAGAAACGGCGCTCTGACCTTAGCGTCCGACACCGGAGTGGTCAAGCGACCTTGGTCTCTGCGCCCGGGGATGCAAGACGTCGATCGCCCAGCCCAGATCCAGGCGCTCCCCGAGCCAACCGGCGCACGCCGTCTGCGCGTCGAGGCGAAGGCCGTTCGAGTCGTGACACGCGCGGAGAGCCTCGACGGGATCACCGGGCACCACGTCAGCCTGCGGAACCTCCGGCAGCAGTCGGCCGTCCGGCCGCCTGAACCGAAGCGCCCCGTCGGGCCCGCGCGCGACCTGATAGCCCTCCTCGTGCACCGCCCGGTGATGCCGGCGGCAAAGAAGCGCGAGGTTCGAGAGCGTCGTCGGGCCGCCGTGCGCCCAGTGACGGAGATGATGCCCTTGGCCGAACCGGACGCCGCAGCCGGGGAAGCGGCAGCCCCGGTCCCGATGGTGGAGGGCCCGCCGCAAGGCGGGGGGAATGGTCCGGGTCCGCGCCCCGACCTCCAGGAGGCGGCCGGCGTCGTCGTGGCGCATCACCACACGGCTCGCATCGCAGGCCAGGCGCCGGGACGTTTCCGCGGAAACGCGCGCGCCGTCCTCCAGGACCGACTGGCCCGGCTGCTGCGGCTCGGCCAGCGCCGGGGCATCCACGTGGACCACCACCTGGTAGCGCTCGCCCGGGGCGCCGGGATCGAGCCCGTGATGAAGCGCCGTCTCCGCCAGGAGGGCCAGGGCATCGGCCTGCTGCTGGGCCAGCGTGGGCGTTTCCGCGGAAACGCCCCCGGGGCTGGCGGCGTCCCCGGACGGTACGCGGGCCCGCTGGTACAGGGTCTCGCGCGCGGCAGCGAGGGCTTGCAGGAGCAGCGCCCCTACCTCGGGCTCGAGCCGCCCCCGGAGGACCACCATGCCGTCCTCGTCCTGATGGACGTGAAGCGCCCGGCTCCGATGCCGCTGTGCGGTCTCCCGGGCCTCGGCCCGCCGGTCCACCCGTCGCCAGCCGCGGACGATCCGCTCGACATGAGCGGCCGTGCCCGCCCGCCCCACCGCCAGCAGCCGCGCTTCGGTCTCCGGCGTGGCCACGCGGGTGAGGGCGCGGACCTTGGCGTAGGAGAGTTCCCCGCGGCCAAGGGCCTGGGCCAGCAGCGGCAGCGTCCCGAGGGCGCGCGCGACCCGCACCCGTTCACGCGCCGCGCCCAGGTCGAGCCCCACCCGCCAGGAGAGCCAGGCGGCGCAGGAGCGAAAGCCCGTGTTCCAGCCTCCGCGGGCGTCGAACTCGCGGATCAAGGCGAGAAGGCGCGCGGTGGCGGCGTCGAGGTGCGCCGAGAGTAGGGCAATCTCGTCGCCGAGCCGGTCGAGCTCCGCGACGCGCTCCGGAGTGGGGAAGATAGTGGGCGCGTGGCTCTGCATGGCAAGGCCTCCTGCGCCGACTCTATACCCTGGTTTCCGCGCCTCCAGCGAGGGCCCTGGACATGCGTTCTCGAGACGGGGAATGATTTTTCACTCGGCCTCGCTCGAATCCGCGCGGGCCGGCAAGTCTGGGCCCCCTGGGCCTGCACCTTTAGAGCGTTGCCGCCGCGTGACCATGGCGCCCCGAAGGAACTGTCAAGTGGAAAAACGTGGGACCGGCGCGACGGCCTTGGTGTATCCAATAACATACACAGGCCGGTCCTTCACTGGAGCACCTCGTCCGCCCGCCCCAGCACCGACTGCGGGATGGTCAGGCCGAGGGCCTTCGCGGTCTTCAGGTTGATCACCAGCTCGAACTTGGTCGGCTGCTCGACGGGAAGGTCGGCGGGCTTCGTGCCTTTCAAAATCTTGTCCACGTAGGTAGCGGCGCGCCGAACCGAATCATGAACGCCCGCTCCGTAGGCCATAAGGCCCCCGGCATCGACAAACTCTCTGAATGGGTACACTGCCGGCAGCCGGTTCTTTCCCGCCAGGGTCACGAGACGTCTGTGCTCGACGAGGAACATGTTGCTTGACAACACGGTCAGAGCACCTGCGCGCGCCTTGGTCATGTCCGAGAAGGCCTGGTCGAAATCGGCGGGACCTCGTACCTCAATGAATTGAAGCCGCACCCCCAGCGCCCGTGCCGCGCCTTCTGCTGCCTTCAGCATGTCCTGTTCTGTGCGTTCGCCGGAGCCACCTGGCTGCCAGAGGACAGCGACCCGACTGACCCCCGGAACTGCCTGCTTGAGCAGTTCCAGACCCTTGCCGACTAGCTCCGGGGCGAGGAGGGACAAGCCCGTGACATTGCCGCCCGGCCGCGCCAGGCTGGTGACGAGCCCGCCCCCAACCGGATCGGCAACACCAGCGAAGACGATAGGGAGGGTCCTGGTCGCTTGCTTGGCGGCCAGAGAGGCGGGTGTGCCCGTGGCGACGATGACATCAACCTTGAGCGCAACCAGTTCGGCCGCAAGAGCGGGGAGCCGCTCGGGCTTCCCCTCGGCAGATCGGTATTCGATCACGACGTTGCGGCCCTCGACATGACCGAGGTCACGCAGTCCTTGGAGGAAGGCCTCTCGCAGTTGGGGGAAAGCGGCCACGTTGGTGCGCCTCAGCGGCGAGCGGCGCGGCGAAGAAGCCACTAGTGAGCATCGCAATGAACGTGCGCCGCTCCATCAGTGGGTCCTCGCGCGAGTGTTCTGCGAGTCAGGGGTGAGTGATCGGATGTTGGGTGAGAGTCTAGCAGGATCGCCGCCCGAAGACACCGGCAGGTGCGACTAGCGTTCGCTTGACTGGCCAGGGGCCTTTGGCTAGACTCAGCGGGCTCATCGCGCCGGCATTCGACATCCTGCGATTCGGAGATCTCAAATGAAATCGCTCAAGGACAAATATTGCGTCGTCGGCGTCGGGGAGACGGAGTACAGCCGCCACTCGGGCCGCAGCACCCGCGCCATGGCCGTCGAGGCTCTCCGCCATGCCATGGCGGACGCGGGGCTGGGACGGGACGGAGTCGACGGCATGATGTCCTATCAGAGCGGCGATTCGACCCCGTCGAACTGGGTGTCGGCCGATCTCGGGCTCCGGCTCAATTTTTTCATGGACGTGGTGGGCGGGGGCTCGTCCACCGAGGCGCTTGTCGGCCTCGCGATGGGCGCCATCGAAGCGGGCATGTGCCATACCGTGGCGCTCTTCCGGTCGATGAACGGCTACTCGGACTTCCGCATCGGCGGCACGGGCGCTCGCGCGGCCCAGCCGGTCCGCAGCCTCGATCTCGCCCAGGTGCCTTTCGGCATCCGCAGCGCGGGGCAGAACTTCGCGCTCACCTTCATGCGGCATATGTACGACTACAGGACGACCTCCGAGCAGGTCGCCCACGTGCGCGTGGCGCACAGCAAGCACGCCTCGCAGAATCCCAAGGCACTGCTCAAGGAGCGGGTCACCGTGCAGGACGTGCTCGCCTCACGCTGGATCGTCAAGCCGCTCCACCTGCTGGATTGCTGTCTAGAGACGGACAATGCGACCGCGCTCATCGTGACCAGCGCCGAGCGGGCCCGGGACCTGCGACAGAGGCCCGTCTACGTCCTGGGAGTGGCGGGGCGCGTGAGCAAGCCGCGCACCGATTTTCACTGGGCGCACGGTCCGATCAGCCGCGTGGCCGGCTACCATGCCAAGGACATCGTCTTCGGCCAGGCGGAGATCAGCCCGGAGGACATCGACATCACCGGCTCCTACGACGCCTTTACCTTCACCACCATGCTGCAGCTCGAGGAGTACGGCTTCTGCAAGAAGGGCGAGGGCGGGCAGTACGTCTCGGGCGGGATCATCGAGCTCGGGGGGCGGCGGCCGAACAATACTTCCGGCAGCCACCTCTGCGAGGGCTACACCCACGGCATGAGCATGGTCATCGAGAACGTGCGCCAGCTCCGGGGGCGCGTGGACGACTACTGCCCCGGCTGGGCCGAGGGCAAGCACAGCTACAACTACTCCCCGGGCCAGTGCCGCCAGGTCAGGAACGCGCGCGTCGCCATGAACCTGGGCTGGAGCATGCCGCCCACGGGCTCCGCCCTGATCCTGAGGAACTAGCGGCCCTTCCCTCTCCCCTCACTTTTATCCTCTCCCCTCTGGGGAGAGGGCAGGGTGAGGGGAGAGGGCCAGGGTGAGGGGGAATCATTCATGGCCACGATCGAATATCGCGGGATGAATCTGGTCATTCCGGAGAACGATTCCGAGTGGCGGGAGTACTTCACCCTGGCCCGTTCGCACCGACTCATGCTCCGCGGCTGCAAGAGCTGCGGGCTCCTCCGCTACCCGCCAAGCCACGGCTGCCCCTGGTGCGCGTCCATCGAGTGGGTGTGGAAAGAGGTGAGCGGCCGCGGGACCATCCACTCCTACGAGATCGTGGTCCACGCCATCCAGCCGGGCTTCAAGGACTGGACGCCCTATCCCGTGGCGCTGGTGGAGCTGGACGAGCAGCGGGGCGAGCCCACCGAGCATGAGGCGCTGCGGATCATCGCCAACCTCGTGACACCCGCCCTCAAGCCCGAGGCCGAGCAGAACGTGGCCATCGGCAAGCGGGTGCGCGTGATCTTCCAGGACCTCACCGCCGACTTCGCGCTGCCCCAGTTCATGCTCAGCGACGAGCCGCCGCAGGGCCGCGTCTGGAGCTTTCCGGGCTAGAACATCCCCTCACCCCGGCCCTCTCCCCAGAGGGGAGAGGGACAGTTACGGCTTCGACGCGGCTGAGCGCAGGACCGCGCGAGGGATGATGAGACGGGCGGCCATCACGGGGCGCGGCGAGGTACCCACGCGCAGCTCGCCCACGATGCTCAGCAGCATGTAGGCCTCCTGGCGCGAGAGTGGCGTCGCCGCCGCCACGTACTCCACCGCGGCGCGCGAGCAGTCCGCGGTGGCCAGCTCCACGGTCTCTCCGAAGCCCATCACCTGCACGGTATCGTCCACCTCGATGATGGGCCGCTCCACGTGCCGCCCCTTGTCGAGCAGGATGCGCGCCCGGACCAGGGCATCGCACTCGACGCCGGTGCCCGCGATGATGCCGTCCGAGATGGCGGCGTGCGGATCGGCGAAGAAGACGAGCGCGCCGGGCACCATCACGCGCAGGTGGATGCGGCTGCCCGCCTTGGCGTCCTTCTGGTCGAAGTCACCGCCGTAGGGGCCGGCATAGGCCGGCTTGTAGCCGTCGGGCGGCATCGTGGACACGGTGCCGAGATTGGGCTGGAGCGGTATCGGAATGCGCCCTTCGAACCAGGCGTGGCCGTCGTGCACCGGCACCCGCACCGCGTGAGGGTCGGGAAAATCGTCCATGAGCACGCCGAACTTCTTGAGGATGGCGTTGACGCCCTCGCCTCGCGGCGTGATCTCGAGCAGCTCCACCACCACGGCGTCGCCCGGCTCGGCGCCGCGCACCCAGATGGGCCCGGCGATGGGCGCCAGCGGATGCCCTTCCGACTCCGGCGTGAACGGGGTCGGCACGGTGCGAATATCTTTGATGTCGGCGAAGGCACCGCGCACCTCGACCGTGATCTCAACCCCGGGATCAATCGTCATCGTCGGCGGCGACGCCGGATTAACGTCGAACAGATACCACGTCTTCTTCATGGGGTCAGGTCTTGAAATACGACATTCTCTGACAATTGTTGTCCACGCCTCCGTGCTCGAAGGAGCCCTCTAGTGACACTCTTGGGCACAAAATGTAGCAATTCAAGACCTGACCCCAGCCGTGAGGCGGGCGAGGATCTCGTCGAAGGCCTTGTCGGCCAGGATGCGCACCTCGTCACGCGTCAATGGCTGGATGGGATGCGGGACCATGACGGTGCGGTAGTCGGTGGCCCCCAGCGCCGCCGCCTGGGCGCGCGCCGCCCTCGCAAACTCGGTCGAGATCACCGTCGCCGTCGGCAACCCCTGATCCTCGAAGAACACGCCGTCGTGCACACTGCACGTTGTGCACGACCCTCAGTCGGCGAGCGCCTCGATGACGACGTCGCTGCCCTTGAGGATCTCTCGGCGGAGCTCATCGGGAGCCGGGCGGGCAAAGGTCGGCTTCTTCTTCCGCACGATGGCCTTGGCCTTGGTGCGCTCGCGCAGCAGCTCCTCGATGCGGTCCAGCAGGTGATCGCCCTTGGCCTTGGAGATGTCCAGCAGCGTGATCACCTTGCCGTCGAGCGTTGCCGGACGGTCCGCCGTCTTACGCGGCACGGCCACGGAGTCGGTGGGGTCCAGGAACTCGTCGGTTGCCATGGATGCCTCCTAGGGTAGGTGGACCTTCCTGAGTACCATGCGCGAGCTCTTGGGGAATGTCCAGCCCGGAATCACGGCGGAGAAGCGTCCGGCCGTGCCTCCGGCGACGATGACCTTGAGGTTCTCCGGCTCGCGAAACTTCGGGATGAGTGTCTCGTCGGTTTCCGGGTGGGGAAACTTCGCCAGGACATGGGCCGGCAGCCCCTCGCCGCCGTCCACGCCCGGGATGAGCTCCTTCACCGGCTTCCGCAGCCGCTCCCAGAGGAACCGGCGGATCTCCGCCTTGCCCCAGCCGTCCGCCGCGATGGTCCGCGCGTGCTCTGGCGAGAGCACCACGAGCGTGTCCCCGTGATGCGTGGACTTGTGGTGCAAGATGACGTCGAGCGACCCGCCGATGGTGATGAGCAGGTCCCGAGCGGTGCGGCTTTGGTGGTCGTAGACGCCGTGGGGCGCTTCACCGGCGAAGGCGGCCACCGTGCTGTCGCCGGGGGCGAAGCCATGCTCGACCGAGAGCGGCTCCCAGGGATTCTCCTCCTCGTTCTCGCCGATGCAGTACGTGTAGCGTCCGGGATGCGCCAGCGTGGACATGCTGACGACTCCGGGCACGGCGCCCCCCACGTTGACGGCGATGAGCCGCAGCGCCCGCCCGATCGTGGCATTCGCCCGCCAGCCCGATCCGAAGACGCCGGCCCCGCAGTTGACGTCGAGAGCCTTGCGCACCGGACCATTGAGAATGAAGAGCGGGGCCGGAAAATTCGTGGTCGCCGAGACGCCGTGGAGATCGAAGGCTTCGTCGCACATGGCCTCGACGCCGGCGATGACTACGGGCAGGTACTCGGGGCGACAGCCGGCCATCACCGCGTTGATCGCGATTTTCTCCACCGTGGCGCGGCCGAAGTTGGGCGGCACCAGCGCGACGAGGTCGCCCGGCGGCCGGCCCGCCGCCGCGACGGCCGTCTCGACCCGCTCGCGCGTCGGCGGGATGACCGGGAGACCGTCGGTCACGCCGCGGGCGTAGAGAGTGTCGAAGGGATCAGGAGAATCAGCCACCGATGGCACGCCTCACGGCTTGCAGACGCGGAAGCTCGCGTAGTCCCCCTTAGCGCTGCTCTTCGTGTCGTCCGAATCGGTGAGGACGGCGATGCCCGCGGGCTTCGGGACCTCGCTCTCTCCGAAGCGCTTCTTGTAATCCTCGAGCACGTTCACCTGCTGCTCGACCCATTCGCCGTCCTTCCCGGGCCCGCTGCGGACAACGCGCGCCTGGGTGAGCCCGCCGCTGGAGGTCAGCGCGGTGCCCACCGGCACCACGGCGCTCCAGATGTATTTCAAGGCCTTGACGGATACGGGGGAGTGTGGGAACACCGCGTAGACGGACAGGGCGCTGTCATTGCTCTTCGACTTGCGCTCGTCCGAGCCCTTGGGGAACTCCACGGGGCGCCACGACCAGGCCAGAACCGGATGGACACTGAGATTCCACTCCTGCTCCTTGGCCGCCTGGATCCCCACGCCGCGCGAGGCGGCGTGCAGGAACCGGAGCGGGCCCTCCTGCCGGACCGAGTACACCCCGCGGCCCTCGTCCTTTCGCAGCTTCCAGCCCGGCGGAAACTCGCCGACTTTGGCATTGGCGAAGTCTTCGATGGCCACGCATTCCGCCGCGCTCGCGGCAGGCGCGGCGGCCAGGAGGAGCCCGGTCGTGAGCAGGAAGATCAGCGACCGCGGCGCCACCATTGGTGCACCAATTGGTCGACCACCTGCACGAGCTGGCCCACGGTGCGGCACTCCTTCACGATATCGCACGCGGGCGCGTAGAGCGGCATGACGCTGTCGCCGATTCCCCAGCCCCACTGGCCTTCCGGATTCAGCCAGATGATGCCCTTCACGCGTTCGCGGATCTGGCGGATGGCCCAGGCCTGCGGGTCGTTGTAGTTGTTGCGCGCATCGCCCAGGATCAGCACCGTGGTCTTGCGATCGAGCGACTCGAGCTCGGTACGGGAGAAGCGGCTGAAGGCGTAGCCGAAGTCGGACCGGCAGTGGTAGTCCACCGAGGAGGACTTCAGCGCCCACTCGATCGCGTGCTCCACCGGGTAGGTGTTGAACGCCTGGGTGACCTCCGCGATCTCCGACACGAACACGTACGACCGCACGCGGGAGAAGCATTCCTGCAGGCTCCACACGAGCTGGAGCATGAACCGCGAGGCGTTGCGCACCGAGTCCGAGACGTCGCAGAGCGTGACGAGCTTGGGCTTCTCGCGGTGCCGGCGCCGGAAGCGCACCTCCATGGGCACGCCGCCGTACTGGAGGCTTTTCCTGATCGTGCGGCGGGAATCCAGCCGCCCCTTCTCCTCCTGCCGCTGGCGCAGGGCGAGCGCGTCCTTGATCTTCCTCGCCAGCCGCGCCACCACCGCCTTCATCTGGGCGACTTCCTCGGGCGACAGCGCGAAGAGCGGCTTGTCGGTCAGCACCTCGCGCGTGAGCTTCTCGCCCTGCCGGTAGGCGCGCCGCTCGAGCTCGCGCTCGACATGCTGGCGGATCATGCGGCGGAAGGCCTCGAGGCGCAAATCGAGATAGTTACGGATCCGGGCGAGCATCCCCGGGTCCAGGCCCTTGGCTTCGAGCAGCTGCATGATCCGCGCGAGGTCGCGCTCGATCGCTTCCCAGTCGAACTTGTCGTAGATGCGCCGCGAAAAGTAGCCCACCTGGAGGAAGTACATGAGCCGTTCGAGCCCGGCGCCCTCGCCGCCCTGGCGGATCGCCATCTCCATATCGGTGCCCTGGCCGCGGAGCATGAGCTCGGTGAGCTCGTCCATATCGAGCCCGTCCTCGGCCATCAGCCGCTCGAGCATCTCCTGGATGCGCGGGTCTTCCGGCCCAAGCGCTTTCTTGAGCCCGGCGCCCAGAGCCTGGAGGTCGAGGAAGTAGAGGTCAAACAGGCGGTCGAACGTGGGCAGGTCGCGGCTCTCCTTGACCAGCGTGGTGGCCAGCGCCGACTTGAAGGTCTCCCGATCCTCGAGTCCGATCTCGGCCGAGGCGGCGAGCGCGTCGAGCGCCTCGCTGGGCGAGATGCGCATCTCCGCCCGCCGGAGGTCGCCGATGAACTCCAGTATTCGTTGATCCATTTATCGGACTGCTAGTTCAGGTCGGCGAGGACCTTGTCGAGCGCGCCCTTGACCCGATCCAGGTCCTTCTCGTGCTTGACGAGCATGGTCAGCGTGGACTCAACGAGATCGCGGTCCAGGGCTTCAGCATTGAGGATCACGAGCGATCGCGCCCAGTCCAGGCTCTCCGACACCGAGGGGGCCTTTCGCAGCTCAAGGCCGCGAATGCGCTGGACCGCCGTGACCACCGTCTGGGCCAAGCGCTCCGAAATCTCGGGCACCTTGAGCCGGATGATGGCCAACTCCTCGTCGGGCACGGGGAAGTCGATGAACAGGTGGAGACACCGCCGCTTGAGTCCGTCGGATAGCTCCCGGGCATTGTTCGACGTGAGCACCACCAGCGGGATATTGGTCGCCCTGATGGTCCCGAGCTCGGGCACCGAGACCTGGAAGTCCGAGAGCACTTCGAGGAGGAAGGCCTCGAATTCGGGCTCGGCTTTGTCGATCTCGTCCACGAGCAGCACCACGGGGTCCGGCGATTCGATGGCCTGCAGCAGCGGCCGCGCGGCGAGGAATCGGTGCGAGAAGAAGGCGTCGTCCTGTCCCGAGATCCGAGCCACGGCATCCGGCAGCGAGGGTGCGTCGGCGATGAGCTCGCCGATGCGCTCCTTGAGGAGCTGGGTGTAGAGGAGCTGCTTGGCATATTTCCACTCGTACAGCGCCTTGCCCTCGTCCAGTCCCTCGTAGCACTGCAGGCGAATGAGGCGGCGATTGGTGATCTCGGCCAAGGTCTTGGCCAGCTCGGTCTTGCCGACGCCCGCGGGACCCTCGATCAGGACCGGCCGCCCCATGCGCTCGGCCAGGTAGACGACCGTGGAGATGCGGCGATTGGCGATATACCGGGCGTTCTTGAAGTGTTGCTGGACGTCCTCGACGGATTGGAACATGTCGGCTCCTGTGCGCGTGAATTGCCGTTCAGTCTAGCACAAGTCGGGGAAAGGTTTGGCGGCCAAGCCCCTGAAATGCGAGACTAGAAGGTCATGGAGAGGCTCCAGCCGGCATGACTGCGTCACAAGCCGACCTTCGCCGCTATCCGCGGGTTCGCGTGGCCTGGCGGGTGATCGTCGAAATCCCGGGCGGTCGCCCCGTCATGCGGGAGACCGTGGATTTCGGTCCCTATGGTGCCAAGATTCGGCTGGAGCAGCGGCTGCCCGAGGGCACCTCCGCGCGACTGCGCTTCTCCACGCCCGACCGCCGCCCGCTCGAGCTCTATGCCATCGTGCGGCGCGCGGACGCCGACGGCCCGGTCTTCGGCTTCGTCAGCCTCACCCACGCCGATCTTCTCCGGCTCACGGCCCTGGTGGATTCGCACCGTAGCGCCTAGCGGCGTGCCGCTGGCCGTGGCCACCGAGGAGCGCGCCCGAACCTACCACCGCTGGCAGTTCGCGCTCTCCCTCGGGGGCTTCGTCCTCGCGGCGCTCTATCTCGGAGCCGTGCTGGCCACGGGAGCCGCCGTGGCCCTCCGTAACCGGCTCGCCACGCTCGGGGCTCCTTGGTGGCTCGAGCTCCTGGTATGTCTCATCGCGCTGTCGAGCGCCTATCGGCTCATGACCCTGCCCTTGAGCTGGCTCAGCGGATTCTGGCTGCCGCGCCGCTTCGGCCTCCTGCACCAGGCATTCCTCCGCTGGCTCTGGGACGCGGCCAAAGCGGCCCTGATCGGCGGTGCGCTCGGGCTGCTCGGAGCGGTGCTGGTCTATGGGCTCATGCGCCAGACTCCGTGGTGGTGGCTCTGGGCCGGCCTCGTATTCTTCGCGGGCTATGCGCTGCTCGCTCTGGTCGCTCCCGTGTGGCTGGCGCCGCTGTTCTATCGGCTGACACCGCTGGGCGACAAGGACCTGAGCGATCGCCTGCTGGCCCTCGCGCGCCGCGCGGGAGTGCCGGTGCTCGGCGTGTGGATAGCCGATCAGTCGCGCAAGAGCCGCACGGCCAATGCCGCGGTCACGGGCCTGGGCCGCACGCGACGCATCCTCCTCTTCGATACCCTGGTGGCGAAATTCACCCCGAACGAGACGGAGGCCGTCCTGGCCCACGAGCTGGCGCACCATGTCCATGCCGACATCTGGCGCGGCCTGGCGGTTCAGGGCGCCCTCACCCTGGCCACCTTCTGGATCGCGGACAAGGCTCTGCGTGCCGGCTCGCGGGCGCTTCACCTCGGAGCGCCCTGGGACCCGGCCGGACTGCCGCTCTTCGGGCTGATCGTGATGGCGATGACCGTGGTCGCGCTGCCGCTGGCCAATGGCTGGTCGCGCCATGTGGAGCGGGCAGCCGACGACTTCGCGCTTCGGACCGCTTCTGATCCGGCCGCCTTCCTTACCGCCCTCGAGCGGCTGGGTGAGCTGAACTTGGCCGAGCGAGAGCCCCATCCGCTGAAGGAGTTTTTCCTCTACTCCCATCCGTCGATCGCGCGCCGTGTGGCGCGGGCCAGGGCCCGGCTTGGTCACAGTTGACTGACAGTGTTGCGCCCGCGGCGTCTTTCCGCGAACAGGCGCCGGCGAGCTTCGTTTCGATTTCGCTGACAGAATAGGGATTTAGAAGATCTCGCTCTGGCACTGGACTTGCTTTGCTGTTACAGTCAGGTCTAGTCATGTCACGCAACGGTGTGCGGCCCAGAGCAATCTCCGGCGGCGCGGCTTCGCCAAGCGAGGCGCCCTCGCTGATCAGCCACCTCAATGTGCTGAGAACGGTGGCCGAGGCCGTGAGTCGCTCGCTCGACCTCAACGAGGTCATGCAGAAGTCCCTCGCCGCCCTCACCCATGTCACCGGGCACGAGATCGCGAGCCTTCATTTGATCGCTTCCGACGGCCATAACCTGGTTCTCTGCGGCGAGCGGGGCCTGTCGGAACAGCTCCGTGAGGTGAACCTGACCCTCCCCATCGGCGAAGGGCTCATCGGCCGCGTGGCCGCCTCCGGTCGCGTGCGCCTGCTCGACGAGGTCAGCCGCGCTCCGGACCTGCTGCCCGCGGCCCGGGAGGCCGTGGTGGCCGCCGGCATTCGTGGCTTCGTCTGCGTGCCGATCCGGGCGCGCCATCGCATCCTGGGCACCCTGTCTCTGGGCCGCCAGACGGATCAGCGCTTCACGGGCGAGGAGGTGGCGCTGCTCGAGTGCACCGCCGACCAGATCGGGCTCGCGCTGGACAATGCCCGGCTGTACTCGGAGACGCGGCGACAGCTGGACGAGCTGAGGCAGTCGCAGACCGATGTGGTGCGGGCCGAGCGGCTGGCCGCCGTGGGCGAGCTGGCCGGAGGCGTCGCCCATGAGATCAACAATCCCCTGATGATCATCCTGGGCCAGGTCCATCTGCTGCTCCAGGGCGAGGACCACGAAACCATGCTGCAGGGCCTGCGCATCATCGACGGCGCCACCAAGCGCGCCGCGAACATCGTGCGGGAGCTGGTCCTGTTCGCGGAGCGTCCTCCGGTGAGGCGCCAGCGCTGCCAGCTGGGCGAGCAGTTCAAGGCCGTGCTGGAGCTGCACGAGGCGCGGCTGGCCGCTCAGCGCATCAAGGTCAATGCCGAGATCGAGGACGTGGAGGACGTCTGGGCCGACCCCAGCCAGCTCCAGGAGGTGCTCCAGCACCTCATCCAGAACGCCGAGCAGGCCATGGTGGCCTCCCACGGCGGCGGGACGCTCTCGATCCGTGTGAGGCCGGCGGCCGGCGGAGCGCGGATCGAGGTGGCCGACGACGGCCCCGGCATCCCGCCACAGGATCTGCCGCGGATCTTCAACCCCTTCTTCACGACCAAAGAGCCTGGTCAGGGCCGCGGCCTGGGGCTGAGCGTGGTCCACAGCGTCATCGCCGAGCACGGCGGGCGTTTGTGGGTGGAAAATCGTCCGGAAGGCGGAGCCGTCTTCGTCCTCGAGCTGCCCGTCCGCTCGTCCTCCGAGACTCCGGCTCACGCCGGCCAGCGCTAGCCCGAATCCCCGCCGGACCGATCCTCGCCGCGGCAGTCGTGGTAGGCTGGGCGGGCCATGGCTGATGCCAATCGCGGGCTCACCATGAGCCGGCGGCAGACGCTGCGACGGCTCGTCAACCAGAAGCGCGCCCTGGTCGTCCCCGGCGCCTACGACGGCGTCTCGGCCAAGCTCGTCGAGCGGGCGGGCTTCCCCGTCGCGTACATGACCGGCTACGGCGTCTCGGCCTCGCGGCTCGGGCTGCCCGACATGGGCTTCGCCGGGCTCGCCGAGATGGCGGACCACGCGCGGAACATGGCGGCCGCCGTGTCGATTCCGCTGGTCGCGGACGCCGACACCGGCTACGGCAATGCTCTCAACGCGCGCCGGACGGTGGCGCTCTACGAGGCGGCCGGCGTGGCGGGCCTGCACCTCGAGGACCAGCAGCTCCCCAAGCGCTGCGGCCACCTGGCGGGCAAGATCGTGGTCCCGGCCGAGGAGTTCGCGGCCAAGATCCGCGCCGCGGTCGAGGCGCGCACCGATCCCGACCTGCTCATCATCGCGCGGACCGACGCCATCGCCGTCAACGGCTTCGACGACGCGCTCAGGCGGGCGGAGCTGGCCGCCAAGGCGGGCGCCGACATGTTGTTCGTCGAGGCGCCCACCACCGAAGCCCAGATCGAGCAGATCGCTCGCGCCTTCGATACCCCCCTGCTGTTCAATTACGCGCCGGGCGGCCGCTCGCCGCTTCTGCCGTTCCAGCGGCTGCGCGAGCTGGGTTACGCCGTGATCTTGTTGCCCGTCGACACCCTCTTCGTCGCGGTGCGCGCGATCCAGCGCTTCCTTGCCGACGTCGGCCGGGAGGACGACGTGCTCGCCTTCACGGACCGATACATTCCCTTCAAGGAGTTCAACGATCTGATCGGCGTCACCGAGCAGTTCACGCTGGGTGAGAAGTACTCCTCGTGAGCCGCGCCGGGATCCTGCTGGCGCTGGCGCTAGTGCTGCTCGGCTGCGCCGGGCCGACCGGCTCCGGCGCTTCCTCGTCCGAGACCCCCCGCGCTCGCTGCCTCGGTGACTCGCGCCGCGAGGCCGCGGCCGATCCCATGCGGCCGCTCTTCTTCCTCTTCTGTGTCGAGTCGCCCTAGGAGCGCGCGCCCCCGCTCCGTCCCGGCGACTGTGGTATCCTCGCCGCTGGTTCGCGGTAACCACCCCACTTCGATCTTCGGAGGCATTCATGAGCGCGCTGAAAGACGCCGTCGGCCAGGCGGTGGACCGTCTGGCGAATGAGCTGGAGGCGCTGTCGCGCCAGATCCACGACAACCCCGAGCTGGGCTACGCGGAGGTCAAAGCCTGCGGCTGGCTCGCGGAATTCCTCGGTCAGCACGGCTTCAAGGTCGAGAGGGGCGTCGGCGGAGTGGAGACGGCCTTCCGCGGCACCATCGAGACCGGCTCCGGCCCCACCATCGCCATCCTCTGCGAATACGACGCGCTGCCCGGCATCGGGCATGCCTGCGGCCACAACATCATCGCCACCTCGGGCGCGGGCGCCGGCGCCGCGCTGGCGGCGGTGCGAGACCAACTGCCCGCGGGCCGCATCCAGGTGATCGGGACCCCGGCTGAGGAAGGTGGCGGCGGCAAGGTCAAACTGATCAGGGCCGGCGTCTTCAAAGACGTGGACGCGGCCATGATGATCCACGGCTTTGACCGCACCCTGCTGCATCAGGACCTGCTCGGCATCGTGCGCGTGACTTTCGAGTACATGGGCAAGGCCTCCCACGCGGCGGCCGACCCGTGGGAGGGCGTCAACGCGCTGGACGCCTGCATCCAGACGTTCAATGCGGTGAGCATGCTGCGGCAGCAGATGCGGCCCGAGTGCCGGATCCACGGCATCATCACGCACGGAGGCGCGGCGGCCAACATCATCCCCGAGCATGCGGCGGCGATGTTCTACGTGCGCGCTCCGAGCATCGAGGCGATGTGGGGTCTTCACAAGCGAGTCGTCGCCTGCGCCGAAGGCGCCGCCAAGGCCGCGGGCGTCACGCTCAAGGTCACCCAGCACGACAATGTCTACGAGCCGATGAAGTCGAATCGCGTGCTGCTCGATCTCTTCGCCGCCAATATGAAGACCGTGGGGTTGACCGAAGGCGAGCCTATCCCCGACCGGAAAGGCTCGTCGGACATCGGCAACGTGAGCCAGGTGATTCCCGCCATCCAGCCGATGATTGCCATCGCGCCGCTGGGCATGGCCATCCACACGCGCGAGTTCGCCGAGGCGGCCGTCACGCCCATGGCCCGGGCCGGCATGGTGGCGGCGGCCAAGACGATGGCCATGACCACGCTCGACCTGCTGGCCGAGCCCGTGCGTGTCGAGGCCGCGAAGGCCGAGTTCGCCGCGCGGTGAGCCCGATGAGTCACGCCCCCGAAGCCCTCGACGAATCCAAGGGCAAGGTCGCCCACGCCGTCGATCGACTGGCCGATGATCTGGAGCGGATCAGCCACCAGATCCACGCCCATCCCGAGCTTTGCTTCAAGGAGGAAAAAGCCGCCGCGTGGCTCACCGAGCTTCTCGAGAAGCAGGGCGCGCAGGTCGAGCGGGGCGTGGGCGGGCTGCCCACGGCCTTTCGCGCCACCATTCCCGGACGGGGCGCCGGCCCCACCGTCGCCATCATGGCCGAGTACGACGCGCTGCCGAACATCGGTCATGCCTGCGGCCACAATGTCATCGCCACGTCGGGCGCGGGCGCCGGCGCCGCGCTGGCAGCGGCGCTCAAGACCCTGCCCTTCGCCGGCCGCATTCAGGTGATCGGGACTCCGGCGGAAGAGGGCGGCGCGGGCAAGGTCAAGCTCCTGGAGGCGGGCGTCTTCAAGGACGTGGACGCGGCCCTGATGATCCACGGCCGCTGCGGCACGCAGATCTGGCGGCCGAGCCTGGGGATCATCAAGGCCAGGTGCGAGTTCTTCGGCAAGGCTTCGCATGCCTCGTCCTGGCCGTGGCGCGGCGTGAACGCGCTCAATGCCATGATCCAGCTCTTCGTCTCGCTCGACTTCATGCGCCAGCAGCTCCGGACCGACGCGCGCGTGCACGGCATCATCACGAAAGGCGGGGACCAGGCCAATATCATTCCAGAGCACACCACCGCCGAGTTCTATCTCCGCGCGCCGACCAAAGAGTATTGCCGGGAGCTGCTGCGCCGCTTCGAGGCTTGCGCCGAGGGCGCGGCGACCGCCACGGGCTGCACGGTCAAGGTCATCCCCGACCCGATCATCCACGACCCGCTCAAGCCCAATTTCACCATGGCGGGGATCTTCGCCAAGAATCTGGAGCGGATCGACTTCCCCGTGGATCCCGACGACGGCGAGGCGGGCTACGGCTCAACGGACTGCGGCAATGTGAGCCAGGTCCTCCCTACGATCCATCCCTATATCCGGATCTCGCCCGACGGCGTCCCGGGTCACTCGCGCGAGTTCGCCGAGTGGGCCAAGTCCCCGCTGGCGCGCAAGGGCATGGTGGCCGCAGCAAAGGCTCTGGCCATGACGGCGCTCGATCTGTTGGCAAATCCGGCCGAGCTCGAAAAGGCGAAGCAGGAGTTCGCGAGGGCGCAGGGCTAGCCGGCCGGTGGCACCCGCCTAGCAGGACGCGGAGAGACTCACAGGCAAGCCTTGAGCGTCTTCTTGATCTGGTTCAGGTGGTCGAGCTCGTGCAGTCGGAAGATGATGGCGTAGGCCTTCCAGTCCAGCTCCTCGATCCAGTGCAGCGGCGCCTGCCGCCCGTCGCTCCCCTCGCTATTGACCACCATCACGACGGGGGCGCGCGCGTCGGTCATCCGGTCGGGCGCCGCGGCCAGCGTCTCGAGGACCTCGGAGTGCACGGCCTTGAGGTCGGCGACGAGCTCCTTCCAGCCCCGCCCCATGGGATCGGCGGACTGCAGCGAGGCGGGGATCGGCCCGCGGGCCGGCCGGCGGCCGGCCAGCAGGTCGCGCAGCTCGTCGACGCTCGGCCGATGCGTGGCGAGCAGATGATCCACGACTTCCTGCACCGTCCACTCGCCCGGAATCGCGCGCTGCCGCGCCTGAGCTTCGCTGACCTCGTCGAGAGCGGCCTCGAGGGCTGCGAAGGCGGCTCCCACGCGCTCGCGGATCTGCGACGCCGGCAGCAGGGTGCCCTTGCGGTTGAGGTACTCCATGGCCTTGACTTGCTCCGGCCTCATTGGTGCCCCCCTCCCCTCATGTGGCAACACCTGAGAGCCCGGAATCCGACCACCTTGGTCCGGATAGCTGCCAGTCACTCAGGCGCCCCGCGACTTGCAGACCTTCAGCAATTGGGCTTGGAACTATGACTTACCCATTTCGGAGAGAGAAATAGTTCGACGATCGCTTACCGGCCCCTTTCCTTGTCCCCCGATAGCTGCTCGAGATTCTTGCGAATGATCTGCGTGTTGGGATGGTCGGGACCCAGCGCCGTCTCGTCGATCGCCAGGGCGCGGCGGAAGAGAGGCTCGGCCTCGGCATAGTCACCCTTGGCTCTGAGGAGGCCGGCGAGGTTGTTGAGGCTGTTGGCGACGTCGGGGTGGTCGGGGCCCAGTGCCTTCTCTCTCATCGCTAGAGCGCGGCGGAACAGGGGCTCGGCCCCAGCATAGTCGCCCTTGGCTCTGAGGAGGCCGGCGAGGTTGTTGAGGCTGGTGGCGACGACGGGGTGGTCGGGGCCCAGCGCCTTCTCTCTGATCGCCAGGGCACGGCGGAACAGGGGCTCGGCCCCAGCATAGTCGCCCTTGGCTCTGAGGAGGCCGGCGAGGTTGTTGAGGCTGGTGGCGACGACGGGGTGGTCGGGGCCCAGCGCCTTCTCTCTGATCGC